>Ga0315273_10013966_pt1 | contig 10340 bp, 11 predicted proteins | sample YL17G02_0_MG_FD_205753 | JGI IMG/M metagenome (GOLD analysis project Ga0315273, IMG submission 205753) | Sediment microbial communities from Yellowstone Lake, YNP, Wyoming, USA - YL17G02_0 | ecosystem: Environmental > Aquatic > Freshwater > Lake > Sediment | place: USA: Wyoming | collected... | reverse complement strand
TTTACCTGTCCATTTTCATAGGGATATGCACTATCCTTTTCATCTTTTTGCATAGCCTGTTTATCAGTGATTAATTGGCAGGCGGGACACCATTTTTCTGTGACATCGCTTTTTAAATAATTTCAACCATAAATGAGCACATGATAGCAGTGCTATATGTAGGCGGGTTACTCCTATTGTTAGGTCTCTCCGCTTTCTTTGCAGGGGCAGAGACTGCGATAGTCGGAATCCCCCATTACAAGGTCCACAGGATGGTGAAGGAGAATGCGGTTGGTGCCCAGCCCCTTCACAGGCTGAAGAAGAATATGAGGAGGACATTGACCACCATCCTGATTGTAAACAACATCTCGAACGTTGTGATCTCCTCTTTTTCCATGCTGCTGGCCATCGAGGTGATGGGCTCGATAGGCATTAGCATTGGTATTGGCGTAATTTCATTGATAATACTCACTTTCGGAGAAATTTTCCCGAAAACGATCTCAACCGCGTACACAGAGAAGGTTGCTGGATTCTCAGCACCTGCGATTGAATCATTTGTGTTTGTTTTCTCACCGCTGGCACATCTTCTTCAGGCAATCCCGGACAAATTACTGAAGAAAACGGATGCACATGCCATGGTAACTGAAAAGGAGATGCACGAGCTGATGCAGCTGGGACTTGATGAGAACGTCCTTGAAAGGGCAGAGGTCAGGATGATAAAAAAAGTCCTTCAGTTCAACGATACACCGCTGAAAGATGTCATGACCCCAATAGACAGGGTGGCAAAGATAGACCAGGACGAAAGCGTAGAATTTGCGATAAATCTGGTTTCTTTGCAAAACCACACAAGGTACCCTCTGATCAACAAGGACGGCAGGATTGTGGGAAGTTTGAGAGCGAAACATCTGTTCAGGCATGCATACAAAGGAAAAGAAAAGAAGGTGTCAGAACTTGCGGACAAGCCGCTGTTTCTTGACGAGCAGATAAAAATTGATGACGCATTCGGAATGATGAGGAGGTCACGCCAGCGGATTGCTTATGTTACGGACAGTGCAGATAAAGTGCTCGGCGTAGTCACTGCAGAAGATGTCCTCGAAGAATTAGTGGGCGAATACTGATTTCAATCGGCCTTTTTTTCTTCTGCTTTGCAATTTATACCAAGCAGCTCTCCCCTTGCCTGCTCTATCTGAATGCGGCCAACATCCTGCTTGTGCCTGAAATCCGGAAGTATGGCATTGGAAAAGCGCAATGGGAGAAGCTCGTCATAGACCTGCTCCATCATCCCAAAATAGTATTTCGCCTCGTGGCGGTTCCCCCTGCGCAAAGACTCATACATCTCCCGCTTTAGCTCACCGATGGCATCGAGCAAACCGTTGAGATAAGAGATCTCCCCGACCTTTAATTCTCCGAAGGACGGTATCTTCTTCTTTTCTATTGCAGAAAGGACGATTCTGGCCTCTGCGTACTCCTGAAGAACGTGATTGAGCTGTGCAGGAAAAGTATCAGCATATTCGCGTATGGTCTTCAGGTCCTTTTCCGCTTCCTTAAGGTACACCTTCGCCTGCTTGAGGTCATAGGCATGGAGCGCCTTTATTGCATTAGAGCACGCGCGGACTATCTGCCTGTTGCAGAGCATAACCTTGTCCAGCTCTTCTTCTTTTTTTCTGAGGGTTTTGTCTATGGTATCAATACCTATGTGAAGTGGCATGTTTTCACCACTGGTGATATGACCCATCGTTTAAAAAAACTTATACTTAAGATTGGGCTGTGGGTTTTATGCACGTGATCCTTTCTCTTGGCGGAAGTCTGATAAACACTGAGCAGGGTGTTGATGAAAAATTCCTTGGCGAAATTAAGAGCGTTATTGAAAAGAGTGGGTACAGCTTCGGAATAGTAACTGGCGGCGGAAAGGCGGCCCGGGCATATGCGAACGCTGTCCGGGAGAAAGGTGGGGGCGAGTTTGAGGCGGACGAGGCGGCGATCAGGGCGACAAAGGAGAATGCCAGGGCTCTTATCAAAGCACTTGGGGGTATGTGCTATGGAAAAGTCTGCGATAACTTTGATGATGCAATAAAAAATGCACCTAAGTTCAAGGTGGTTGTAATGGGTGGAACAATACCTGGGATAACCACTGACACTGATGCTGCTCTTCTTGCAGAAGCCTTGGGCGCAAAAAGACTCATCAATGTAAGCAACGTGGATGCCATTTACGAAAGCGACCCGAGAAAAAACCCTAATGCAAAAAGATTCAGCGAACTGGACTATGCCACCTTGGTGCGGCTTGCCGCCGAGTTTGACACTAGGAAGGCAGGAGAGAATTTTGTCTTCGACATACTCGCGTGCAAGCTGATTATGAGATCTAAAATAGAAACGCATTTTGTTAGCGGGAAGAACCTGAATGATGTTAGATCCGCTATAGAGGGAAAGAAGCACAGCGGGACAGTAGTGAAAGAAGGATAATTGAAAAAAATGAATTCACTTCAGGTACTTTGATATCTCCTTTTCCGTAAGAGTCCTGCACTTCTTCGGCTTCATCTCACAGACTGAGATCTCCACATTGTTCTCAGCGAGCTTTTCCTCCTGAGTTCTTCTCAGTGCCTCGAGCGCCAACTCCACTGCTTCATCAACAGTCATTGCTTCTTTGTAGTGCTTCTCTAATATCTCGTCGACCTCTTTCTTGTTTGCTCCAATTGAGTCCGCCTTGTAAGCAGTCATGGCACCGCTTGGCTCTGCCTCAAAAAGCCTTGGTTCGCTGTCTATACCTGCAATAAGAAGGGAAACACCGAATGGCCTTATGCCGCCGTATTGTGTGTAAACCTGCATGAGGTCACACACGGACCTTGAGATGTTCTCCACGCTCGGGGGCTCATTATAGGTTATCCTGTGCCTCTGGGCATCTACACGCGCTACATCTACCAGCCTCCTGGCATCAGCAATAAGACCTGATGCAGTTACGGCTATGTGGGAATCCACCTCGAATATCTTCTTTAGCGATTCCGGCCGGATGAGCTTGGAATGGATTGATTTGAAGGCAACAAGCGCAGCACCATCCTTTGCACATATACCTATTGCAGTTGCTCCTCTCTTAACTGCCTCTTTTGCGTATTCGACCTGGAAAAGCCTTCCGTCTGGTGAGAAAACAGTGATTGCCCGATCATAAGCCTGTGGGGATACTCCATACATACAAAATCACCTCTAAATGTTCAAGGTTTTACTTTATCTGAATCAACATATTAAAAGCTATCACATGGCACGGAGCCGCAGCTCATTGGCCAAACATCTGCGAGGGAAGAGTGGAACGCCTTACGACTCCTTCAACAATCTCGTCATACCTTTGCCATAGCTGGATTGCCATCGTTTTCCGGATGCTCCGCAGCTCTTTCAGATGGGAGGATATCGCGGCGTCTATCCCGCTCCTTTCAATTCTTTCCGTCACGCCCAAGCCGTTTAAGACCAAGGTCGCGCTCGTTTCGCTTATCCCAACAACCTCTTTTTTGAACGCGCCGAGCCGGGCGTCCAGCTCTTCCCGGTTTATCTCCCCTTCCCAGTAATCCCTGAGGCGCATGCGCATGAGCATCCCTGACACGACCCTTCGATACCGGCGCACCAGCAATTTGAAAGTGCTGCCAGCCTCGAGAGGCATGAGCGCCTCGCACGTAGTAAGCACTATAGAAGGGACCGGGTCCCTGTTGAGTGTTGTGGAGAGTTCCTTCGATTTAAAAGAGTCCCGGAGCAATTCGAACACTTTGAGCATCTCAGGTTTACCGCCAAGCATCCGGATAGTTTCTCTGAAGGCCTTTTTAGCCTCCTTCTTAATTTTCACTTTTTCCGCCTTCTTATTAATAGCGAGTTCATGCGCCTCTCTTTCCTCCCTGCGCATCTCGCTGTAATCTGATACCGCTTCGAGAAGCTCTGGGACAACGCCCATCCTGACCGCAGTCGCAAACTTCCCGGTCTTTGCCTTGTCATTGGACTGAGGAAACTGCACATTCGGCCATGGGCCTTCAAGGCTTGCCAGAAAAGCCTGCGCTTCCTTGAGCTCAACCGATTCGATGATATGTCTTAGTATTGTCCGTGCGTCCTCGACAAGCTTGATCTTGGAGCCCAAATCCAAAAAGCCCCTTTCGAATGAGTCATAATCCCGCCTCAGGGCGACATCAAGCGATTCCTCGGAGAAAATGCTGAAAAGCGGAAATGTCTTCCCAAGCTGCCTGACCGATGCGTCTCCGAAACGGTCCCTGAAGCGCGCCAAAAGGTCGAAATACGGCGTGAACAGCTCTTTTTGTTCCGCCCTGTCGAATACCTTGCCCACATATTGACTCTCGGTCAAAGCCCTGGCAAAGAATTTTTTCCTGAAAGCATTCGTGGAAGTGACCGGCAGCATCTGCTCCAGGGATTCCCTATTCCTATCATTCGCACTGTCGATGGAAAGCTTGGTATCGGTGACGGACTCAAGCAGCTCCATACCAAAAAGAAGCCTGCCGAGCGGAGAACGTAAACTCGGCGGATTTGAAGGGTCGGTTAACTCCTGCCTGCAGCGCTTGCAATGCAGTGCCTCCGCAAGAGCCACGCTCTTCGGGAAGATGGAAACGCTCTTCGGAAAGATGGAGAACTTTTGCATGTTGTTAATTATCAGCATAAATGATTAAAAATGGGATTGTATCCCTGTTTGCCGACTAATCAGCCTTGAATTCACATCGCCCTCAATCGCGAAATCCTTTCCTTGGGGTCAGGGTGGGTAGCGAAAAGGAAGGACATCTTTTTCGGGAACGGGCTCGCGATGTAGAGTGGAGCAGTTGCATCAGATGCCCTTTGCACTGGAATGCCTGCTTTTGTTATTTTCTCAAGGGCAGATGCCAGGCCCTCCGGGTATCTTGTAAGCTTGGCCCCGTTTGCATCAGCCAAATACTCCCTTTGCCTTGATATCGCAAAGCGGATGAGCTCAGCTGAGATGGGTGCGAGGATCATCAATGCTATGGCAATTATTGCAAGAATCCCGGCGCCTCCGCGCCTGTCCCTTCCTCCACTAAAGCCCCCAAAACGCATGGTCCTCCATGCGATGTCGGATAAAAGCGCGATAGCACCAACGAAAACTACTGCGATCATCATGAACCGGATGTCGTAATTGGCTATGTGGGAAATCTCGTGCGCGACTACTCCCTCAAGCTCCTCGCGCTTCATCATCTGAAGAAGCCCGGTTGTTACCGCAAGGGAAGCGTGCTGTGGGTCACGGCCAGTGGCGAACGCATTTGGACTCGGGTCATCGATCACGTACAGTTTAGGCATAGGTATGTTCGAAGCTATTGCGAGCCCTTCAACCACATTATAAAGGAATGGGAATTCTTTCTTGTCTACCTCGCGGGCGCCGCTCAGCGAAAGAAGCACGCGGTCCCCTGAGTAGAACATTATGGCAGAATAAAAAAGCAAGGCAAAAAAACCAAGAACCGGCCCGCATATGCCGAAATCGTAGATATAGGATATTGCCCAGACTGCAGCGAGAAAAATCAGGGAAAGAAGAAAAATTAGAAGAATGGAATTGCGCTTATTTGCCGAAATGGCATCGAAGAAGCTTATTTTTTCGACCATAGCGCATATCCACCAGGCTCAACCTGTCTTTTTCTTTGGTTTCGGTTTTTCTTCTTCAGATGCAGCTTCTGCAGGCTTTTCCTCAAAGGAAACCTTTACTACAGCCTTCTCTACCTCAGCAACCTCGAAGTATGGCTTTGGCGGGAAGGTGCCCGAAAACATGCCTGCAACCAGGTTTGACGGGAAGGTCTGCTTGGAGGTCGAATATTCCAGGACAGAATCATTGTACGCGGTCCTGATATACGAGATCTTGTTCTCTGTTCCAGCAAGCTCTTCCTGGAGTGACATGAAGTTTTCGTTAGCCTTGAGCTGCGGGTAATTCTCAGCAACTGCAAACAAAGACTTCAGCGTCTGGGTAAGCATGTTGTTTGCCATTGCCCTGTCTTCGACAGAACCCGTCATAAGGCCTGCCCGATACTTGGTCACCGCCTCGAGCGTCCCCCGCTCGTGCTTCATATACCCTTTCACAGTCTCCATAAGGTTTGGAATGAGGTCGTACCTCCTCTTCAACTGCACATCTATCTGCGCCCAGGCATTTTCCACCCTGTTCCTGAGAGTGACCAGGCGGTTGTAAGTCATAAGCACGTACAAACCGAATAGCAGTAAGCCACCAACAACTATGATAGCTACGCACGCAAGAGTTCCAATACCCCCGAGAGCGGTAGCAACGTCTAATACCATGTTTTCACCAAAATTATATACCAAGCATCTTTTTTAATTCTTCCCCGGGCAGGTTCACTTCAATAACCTTTCTTCTTGAAGACCCACCAGACACCAGCCGAACTTCTACCTTAAGCAATCTTTTGAGCTCCTTGAGAAGCTCCAGGTTCGCCTTATTAGACTCCGGGGCGCTTTTCAGGAATATCTTTACCCTGCCTTTATCATTTAAGATTTCGAACCTGCCGGATCTCGGGACCACAGTGACCTCCATCCGCATCGCATCAACCGCCTGAAAGCACAGACTGAAGCTTTTCCCTGCTCATCATTCCGGAATACAGCTTCCCGTCCACGATTATTGAGGGGTATGTTGAAACAGAGAACTGCGTTTTCAGAGCATCTGCAACCGGGCTTCCGAGGTCACCGTCAAAAGAGAATATCTTAACGATAATATCACGGTCCCGCAATTCGTCCCTGACCTGGAGTATCCCGTCGCCCTGGTCTTTGCAGGAAGAGCAGTTCGCGTTCGAATAGAAGTATATCAGAAGAACGCTCTTATCCCCGCACCTCTCCTTTATCTTTTTCGACAGGAGATAGGACTGCGCCTCAAGCACGAAATAATTTTTCTTCAAAGGAACGTCATAGACATTTTTCTCTTCTTCAAGGTAGCTGAGCCTGTAGCCGATATTCTCAACCTCTTCGTTAATGGAATCCAGTTGTGATTTGTAGAGCGGGCAGAAAGATGAGCTGTTATCCTCCAAAAGCATAAGAAGCTGAGTAGACTCCACTTTTCGCGAGATGTCCTCCACTTCTTTTGAGATCGAAGCCTGGTTTGACTGGTCAATGAGATATCCTACGTAGACCCCGATGCTGAAGACGAGCACAGAAAGAACAAATGCGGCTGCGTAAAGGGAATATGAAATGCTTCGCTCCATCAGCCGCACCTCCACAATTGGAATATATTAAAGTAAAGGCCTAACGAAGGCCGAAAGAAAACAGAGTTTGGCTGACGTAGCACGAGTTTGCAGGAGACTACGTCGCACATGTTCGGCGCTCCGAACATGGCGCACCGTGTCCCGATTGTTCGACGATTCGAACAATGGGCCCATGTTCGAAGCGAACATGAGGGTCGCCCTGCGAACACGATTGCTCCTTTGTATGCAGTAAGAGAACAACGAATTTCTGTATAAGGGGAATACAGTAGTAACATAGCAACTCACCAGGTGGCAGGCTCCCTCCGTATCTCTTTAATTGCGGCACCAACATTGTACCCGACCATCAGGTACCAGTAGAACACCATGAACAGCAGGAGATTCTTGATGGAAACTTTTTCCTTAAATGCAACCACAGCCAGATAAACCCAGAGCAGAGTGGACAACACTACGAGAGTGCCTATTATAGTCACAAGGCCGATGCCAAGGACAATGGAATCAACGATTATGTACCGGGTATAATACGGAGAGGCGAATACAGCATGTATCATAAGGCCCAATATGAGAAAGAACGCGATTATTGAAAGGTAATTCAGAGGGACGAAATACATCCCGAAGTCCCCGTATTCTGGTTTAATGAGAAACCGATACTTCCAGTAATTCCTGAGCCCGCCGCGTTGCCAGCGTATTCTCTGTTTAAGCAGGTCCTGGAAGTTGTCAGGTACCTCTGTTAGAACAATACCCGTCATTGAACTGCGCACCCTGTAGTTTGCAGCCTGGATTCTCAGGCAGATCTCCTGATCCTCCACAAGGTTTTTCTCATCAAATCCTCCGACTTCCTTGAACACCTTTGCCCTGAAAATGCTGAACGGGCCAGGGGTCACTGGCACAGAGTCAATGAAGGAAAGAAGCTTTCTGGAAAACAGGATCATCAGGTATTCAATCCGCTGGAGCTCCACCAGAAGACGGTTGTTCGTTTTGACCTTCACAGCCGGCGTCACTGCCATTACTTCGTCAGAATCAAAAAGCAGGAGAAGTTCTTTCAGGGCATTGGGCATAAGGGCGGAGTCTGCATCCATGGTAGCTACCAGTTCACCTTTTGCGCGGGCAATGCCATAGTTCAATGCAGCTCCTTTGCCTCCATTCTGCTTGGAAAATACCTTCACCCCATCGCTCTTATACGCATTCGCGATCTCGTAAGTCCGGTCACTGGACCCGTCATCGACTACAATGACCTCGAGTTTCTCCCTTGGGTAGTCCAGGCATAGCACGCTGTTTATTGTCTGTGCAATGCCTGCCTCTTCATTATAAGCGGGAATTATTACAGAGACAACCGGCTTCCAGTCTGTCCTGGTCTGGACCACGTTTACTTCCTTGCGATACTTGATGAGGAGCAGTATGAAAAAAATGACTGTGAAAAGGGAGAAGAAAGCTATTGAATAGTTCAGTGCGTCAATGACGTCCATAAGAACCAGCTAGAACAGGAGAAGCGACCCTGCGAAAAACAGCGACACGACCATGCCAAGGAGGAAGAACGGCAGGAACGGCGGAAGCTTGGAATAGACCCAAACCTCGGGGACCTTTAATGCTATCATCCGGTCTATCTCAGCCTTTGTAGCAAGGCGCTTAAGGGAGTACTTCTTGACGAATTCCTTGTCCATCAGATCTAGAGCCAGCACATCTTCCTCCTCCATTTCAGCTGGGCTCATCCGTTCAGAAAGGAGAAGGTTTATGTCCTCCCTGAACATCAGGAAAAAGACAGTGGCTAACATGAGTATTGAAACAAATACAAAGTACATTAATGAGAAAATTACCGAATTATAGTATACGTACGCAAATAGTATGTAAGGGATTAGCAGCAGGGCGTACATCATCTTCGGCTTGGCACCCTCGTCAAAAAGCCTAAACCCGAAGTATACAATAACATAAACCGCGAAAGCAATTCCTGAGAACACGATCACTGAAAAAATGAAAGGCAGATTAAAGATTAGGCCAACAAATGAAGGATGCACTGGAAGTAGCAGGATAACTGAGGAAATGATGAAGACGTCCGCTCCTCCAAGCTGGCCAAAGCGATAAAAGATATAACCGATTGCCGCGAAAAACGCAGCCAGGATTACTGAGAAAATGAAAAGATCAGCCTGATAGAAAACCAAGTTTATAACAAAGGCAAGGCCAAGAAAAGCGTAGAGAAGAGTATTGGGTACATTCCTCTTGTTGAAAACATCGTAATATGATGCCACGGCAACACCAAGAAAGGCAAGGACTAGCCTTATGGATTCGCCAGGCATTGCTATCTTTCCAAAGAGAACTTCTTCGATCATTTTCAACCCCCGAATACTACAGTTGTATAAGATATGTAAAGGACGGTTTAAAAATCTAATATGTTTGCTCAGGATCCATTACCTGGACCGGTTCCGGAGAAACGATCTTGCGAACGATTACATCATTTATGGAGCCGCTAGTCCAGTATGTCCCGTCCAAGTCATCCAGGCCTATGGGAACGTAGACGTATCTGAAATTCGCTGAAGGAACTTTGTTGCTTGTTATCGAACAAAGGGCATTCGAACCGGTTTCCCGCTCGTTTTTCAAGGAATATAATGCAAGATTCACCGAGTTGCCAGTTCTCTTAATCCTGACGTGATATGTTTGATTGTCCAGGGGCACGAAGGTCGAACCTATCTGGTCCACAAAAACGCTGTTATCCCTAACCCTTAGTGCAGCTGCCTTTCCAGGAGTGGAACCGCACGATTGCCTAACGTAACCGAGTCCGTTCACTGCATAGATGAACTTGTCCACCAGGGTGTCCGTGACTGCCACCATCATGTATGGATTGCAAGAAGAGGAAGATATGTACTTAACAGAAAAATCAATGAGGAAATCTCCAGTTAAATTTCCCACGTCTTTGTACAAGTAACCCTTCATGTAAGGGTATTGTGCGAAATTTACTCCAATGGAATCAATGCTAAGCTTGTTATTTGGATCGACCTCAGTAAAGCCGCTGAAGTCGATGTTCTTTCCAAAGGCAATGAAAGCAGAGTTTCCGTTGAAGATATTTGCTGCATTTGGATTTCCGTAGTACATGGCAATGCTCGGAATGTTTGGCGTTTTTGTCTTAAACCAAATAAGGCTCGTGCCTGGATTGCTCACAGCCTCATCCCAGGATCCCAGGACCCCAATGCCAAG
>Ga0315273_10013965_pt1 | contig 10340 bp, 10 predicted proteins | sample YL17G02_0_MG_FD_205753 | JGI IMG/M metagenome (GOLD analysis project Ga0315273, IMG submission 205753) | Sediment microbial communities from Yellowstone Lake, YNP, Wyoming, USA - YL17G02_0 | ecosystem: Environmental > Aquatic > Freshwater > Lake > Sediment | place: USA: Wyoming | collected... | reverse complement strand
TCACGGTATCCACACCCCGCTTCTCGAGAAACGTGCCGTACGCCTGGCCGATCCACCCGGCGGTCGTGGGATTGAGCTCGTTGACGTTCACGCGTCCTCGTATGTCGTACTCGCGAAACATGGATCGATCGATCTGCGCCATGGGAGAAGTCCTCCGTCTCGTGAACTCCGTATCCGTCGGTCAGTAATCGAATTGAGTTCCTTCACTCTACCCAACACCACCCCTTGGCGACAACACGAAAACGGCCCGTTTCTTCTCGTCCCGAAGGGTCTTGCCGCGAGGGGCCGGGCGCCGTATGATGACGAAAAAAGGGGGCCCCGCTGATGAATACAAATTTTTCCGCCGCGATTCTCGTTGTGTGCGCCGCGGGCGCGCTCGTATGCGCAAGCCGGTGTTCTCGGGATGACGGCCGGTCGCAGAACGCCTCTTCGGATCGCGATGGCTCCGTCCCGGCGTCTCGCGTCGAGGAGGTCACCGACTCGAGGGCCGTGAGGGCCGACTCTGCGAGAGCCGCCGCGAACGCGAGTGCCGCATACCAGAGGAACACGGGTGTTCGTGGGGTGGACGACGGGTCGAGCCCCGACGTGAGGCACTCAACGTCGATCGACGACCGGCTCATCCGCGGAAACTCCGCGTTCGCTTTTGGGCTCTTTCGACGAACGTGCGGGAGCGGTCAATCGAAGAATCTTTTTGTGTCGCCGTTGAGCGTATCGGTGGCGCTCGGGATGACCTACAACGGAGCGTCGGGCAAGACCGCCGACGAAATGGCCGGCGTGCTCGGTTTCAAGGGGCTCGCGCTCGGAGAGCTCAACCAGAACATGGCGGATCTAACGAACGTTCTCGAGCGAGCCGACTCGGCCGTGCAGTTCACCGTCGCCAACTCGCTTTGGGGACGGAAAGGATTCGCGTTCCGTCCCGACTTCCTGCAAAGGAACGCCGACTTCTACAGAGCGGAGACGCAGTCTCTCGATTTTCTCGACCCCGCATCGCCCAAGGTCATCAACGGGTGGGTCAGCCGATCGACACGCGGGCTCATCGATGGGATCGTCGACGCGATACCCCAAGACGCGATGCTCTACCTCATCAACGCAATCTACTTCAAGGGCCGCTGGCAGACCGCCTTCGATCCCGAGCTGACCGCGGACGGGCCGTTTCATCTCGCCGGGAGGGGCGCCGGTGGCGGCGCGGAAAAGACCGCCGCCATGATGCGCCGCTCGGGATCGTTTCGCTACGCAGAGAGTGACGGGGTCCAGCTGGTCCGGCTTCCCTACGGGACGGGGCGGATGGGGATGTACGTCTTCTTGCCGGGGGACGCGAGAGGGCTCGGCGGGTTTCTCGACAAGCTCGACGACGCGGTCTTTATCGAATGGATGTCGAAGCTCGCCACACGCGAGGGCGAGGTGCTCGTCCCCCGTTTCAAGATGGAATACGAATGCAGCCTTGTCCCGGCGCTCAAAGCCCTCGGCATGAAGGGCGCTTTTGACGCGTCGGCGGCTGATTTCTCGGCGATGAGCGAGGACGATCTCTTCATTTCGGAAGTCAAGCACAAGGCCGTGGTCGAAGTGAAAGAAGAGGGCACCGAAGCGGCCGCGGTCACCTCGGTTGAAATGAAGGCCACATCGATAAGAGAACCGCAGGACTATTTCTCGTTCATCGCTGACCGTCCGTTCTTCTTCGTCATACGCGATGACGCGACGGGGACGATACTCTTCATGGGAGCGCTGTACGATCCGGCGTCCTGAGGGATTCTGAGCACTCGTGAGTCATTAGCGGCGCGGGTCGCGAGCCCTGGTGTGAGAGAGCCGCTCGCGCCCGATGCACCCCGGCGAGCACAAGCGGAAAAAGCCCGGCGTACTTCGCCGGGCTTTTTTGCTTCGTGCGTGCGGGTCCCCTTAGTCGATGTGTCAGCTGATGTCCAGCTTGCGGCCAACGCTCTCCGCTTTCTTGGGCAGCGTGACCTTGAGGATCCCATTCTCGAGCTTCGCCTTGATCGCGTCGCGGTCGACCGTCTGGCCAAGCGTGAAGCTCCTGCGGAACTTCTCCGAGCGGATCTCGCGTCTGAGAAGCCCGTCGTTGGACTCGACTTTCTCCGAGCGCTCGGCGGTCACGACGAGCTGATCGCCGTCGATCGATACATCGAGATCCTTCTTCTGGACACCCGGCAGCTCCGCCGTCACCACGAATTCCTTCTCGGTTTCGTTGATGTTGACGAGCGGCATGCGGAAGCCTTCGTCGTCATCGAGACGGAACCAGGGACGGAGCATCGGGAGAACGTCACGGTCGAAGGAGTCGAAGAACGACTCGAGATTGCCTTTGGGTTCGTACTTCATCGGGAACATATCGCTCACCTCCGGTTTGGTTTTTCCTTCGTCAGCGCTAGGCCAGGGGGTTTGCCTTGGCCCTGCGCCCGTGCATAAAGCAATGGGGGTGCCAATTGAGGCCAGCATCATTAACTGATTACTAGGCAATATATTAGCCCGTCCTCCTAGAGCCTATCCAATCCAATCAGCGAGATATCTGACAAACTGGCATGACAATCGTGTCGTTGAGTGCCGGGCCTGTCAGACTCGCGCCCACCGGCAGGCGGACGGTCAGTATCGGAAGCGTGCATCGAAGCAGCGCGGTCGGCGTCGAACTCGGCGCGAGTGAGAACTGGTTCGACGTGCGATATCGAATCCAAGTCCCGTACGTGAGGACGTCGGGAGATTTCTCCAAACAGGCGGCCGCGCCGACTTTTTCTTCGGTGTCACGTCCGCTCATGCATGCTGGGATTCGACACATCGCCGTGTGGATCGTGGCCGTAACGCTCACGTGTGGCCATCTTCTGCCTCGAATCCGCGACCGCGTGAGAGTATAATCATAGCCATCTCATCATCTGGTTGGGCAGCGTTACAAGCAGACGGAAAAGACTCAGAGTACCTGGTTCACGGCGAGGGTGATCACTCATGTGGAGACACTCGACGGGACGAGAGGGCGCACCGACGGTCGGAGTGGGTCCATCAGCGTTGCTGGCTGTACTTGCACGGCGGTACGGGCTGTTCTTTTGTTGTTTGTTGGTTGTCGTGGGTGGGTTCCCGCTTAGTGGGTGGTGCCAGGGGACGTATTTTGGGGAATTGACCTGACCCCCAGGAATCGGTCCACATCGTAACTCGGGGTTTTGCTACGATGGACGGATCGACAGAAGGGGGTTTTCGTATGCCCAGGAAGCGGTATTCAGTCGAACAGATCATATCGAAGCTGAGAGAAGCAGAGGTAGAGCTCTCCCGCGGCGGGACGACAGCGGAGGTGTGCCGGAAGATCGGGGTGAGCGACCAGACGTACTACCGGTGGCGCAAGGAGTATGGTGGGCTGCGGATCGACCAAGCGGCGAGGCTCAAGGAACTCGAGCGAGAAAACGCTCGATTGAAGAGGCTGGTGGCGGATCAGGCGCTCGATATCTCGATCCTCAAAGAGGCGGCCTCGGGAAACTCCTAAGCCCGGCACGGCGGCGGACGACGATAAGACGCGTCTGCCGGGCGCTGGGCGTCGCGGAGAGACGGGCATGCGGGGTCTTGGGTCAGACTCGGTCAACGCAGCGGCGAGAGGCAAAGGTTCGGGATGATGAAACCCGATTGACAGAGCGGATCACGGCTCTCGCCGGCGAGTACGGGCGGTATGGGTATCGGCGCATTACCGTGATGCTGAGGCGGGAAGGCTGGCGGGTGAATCACAAGCGAGTGGAGCGGATCTGGCTGCAAGAGGGCTTGAAAGTGCCAAAGAAGCAACCGAAGCGAGGGAGATTATGGCTCACGGATGGATCGTGCATCCGGAAGCGGGCGGAGTATCCAAGCCACGTGTGGTCGTACGACTTCGTTCTGGAACGGACCCATGATGGCCGACCCCTTCGGATGCTGGTCATTGTCGACGAGTATACGCGGGAGTGTCTTTCGATCGACATTGGGAGACGCCTGACGTCAAAGGACGTTTTGTACCGCCTCTCGGAGTTGTTTGTTCGGCGCGGGTGTCCGGCGTACATCCGATCGGATAACGGGGCTGAGTTCACAGCAAAGGCGGTGAGGGAATGGCTCGAGCGGGTCCGTGTCCAGACGCTCTTCATCGAAGCCGGAAGTCCCTGGGAGAACGGATACGTGGAGTCGTTTAACGGAAAGTTCCGCGATGAACTCTTGAACGGGGAGATCTTCTATACGCTGACCGAGGCACGGGTCTTGGTCGAACGATGGCGGCGGCATTACAACTGGCGACGGCCGCACAGCTCTTTGGGTTATCGCCCACCCGCACCTGAAGCTGTTGAGCCGAAGCCGGTCTGTGTCGCATGAGCGAGGTAAATTGGGTCGGAGTACGAGGAATGAAGTGGTACCATCACAGGGGGCAGGTCAGTCGGAGACGGCAACATCCAGAACCGGAGAGAGAGATACAGCCTCAGCGCCGACCTTCGGTGCGATGAGCGTAGGCTGGCCCGGGGGGCTGTTGGAGTCAGCGCTCCCCGAACCGATCGCCCCTCCCGCAAGCCAAGCAATTCCCAACGCTGCGGTGCAGAACACAAGCCGCTTCATGGATGTTCTCCGCTTCGATGAGCGCAGGTTCTTATACTACCATGGCGCGCTCTCGCGGACAACGCCAAAACCGCGGGGATTGACGCCGCCGCCCCCGTGCGCGACTCTGCTTGTCATGGCAATTGCGCGGTGCCCCCTCGGATCGTATACTCGTCGCGCCGCTCCTTGGAGTGGATTATCGTCTCACGTGCCGTTATTTTTGCCCGGGTGTGACCGATGATAAAAGGTATTGGAGTAGACACGATAGAGATCGATCGCATCGCGCGCGTGTACGCGCGGTACAACGAACGCTTTCTCGACCGCATCTTCGCGCCCGAAGAGCAGACGTACGCGCTTCGCTACCAGGATCCCGCACCGCGTCTGGCCGCAAGGTTCGCCGCAAAAGAAGCGTGCATGAAGGCCCTCGGCACGGGCTGGAGCTCCGGCGTGCGGTGGAGAGATATCGTCGTTGTCAACGACACGAGAGGAAAGCCCGGAATGAGACTGCAAGGAAACGCGAAAATGCTTTTCGAGAAGCTCCCTGCGCGGCGGATTCACCTTTCGATCACGCACGACAGGCAACACGCCACCGCCGTGGTCATATTCGAGTAGCCGCGTCGTAACCACACGCGCGCCGCTCGACGCCCAGACCGGGGCCGTCGGGGAGCACGAGCTTGCCATTCTGAACCGTAACGCCGGTGAACGGGTCGTTCTCGACGAGGAGATTCCCGTCGAGGTCCGCGTAATCGACGAGCGGACTCAAGTGCGCCGCGGCGGTGATCGCAATCGACGTCTCGATCATGCACCCCAGCATGACCTTCAGACTGCATCGCCGCGCTTCCTCGATCATCGCGAGCGCCGACGTGATTCCGCCGCATTTCATCAGCTTGATGTTGATCCCGTGGCCCTGGTCGCGGCGCGCGGACACATCCGCCGCTGTCCTCACACTCTCGTCCAGTATGATGGGGATGGGGCTTAGACGCTTGAGCATGCAGAGATCTTCCTCGTTTTCGTGGCTGACCGGCTGCTCAACGAACTCGATTCGCTTTTCGCCGAGCTCTCGGCACATCTGAAGCGCCGTCTCGGCATCCCACCCTTCATTGGCGTCCACACGGATGATTTTCCCCGAGCGAGCGGCCACCCGCTCGAGAAGCACCATGTCGCCGAGAAATCCCATTTTCATCTTGAGGATCCGGTAAGCCGCGGCCTCGTCGACCTTTTTGTCTATGACGTCGGGAGTATCGATTCCGATCGTGAACGATGTCGCGGGTGTCTTCGCTGGGTCGAGACCGAGGAGCGCGTGCAGCGGCTTGTTCTCCCGCTTGCCGATGATGTCCCAGAGGGCGATGTCCAGCCCCGCCCTTACGGATGCGTGCTTGTGGAGTATCTCGCCGAGATCGCCCCCTGCGATCCTTTCCTTGATCTTCTCGGGACCGCCCCGGAGCTTCCGTTTCACCTTCTCCACGGCGGACACCACCGTCTTTTCGTTTTCTCCGTAGTAGGGTGATGGCGACGACTCCCCGTAACCTCTCACCCCCTCCCACGTCACCTCGAAGACGAAGACATCCCTCTCCTTCTGGGTCTCGCGTGAGATCCGGAACGGATAGCGGGGTTTGAGTTTTATGTGCTCGAGTTCGATCTTCATCGCTTTGCCGGCGGGGCTCCGCGGCCTGCGCCCGGCCTAGTGAAACTCGTCTGACAGAGCTCCAACAAGACGCACGAGCACGTCATCGAGCGTGGTCATGCCTACGAGCGCGTCGTCTTCGCCGCGGACCATCGCCATGTGACACCCCTGATTCTGCATGCGGACGAGAATCTCCGAGACGGGGGTCTCGGCGCCGACTTCATACGGCTCCTCGAGCTCCGGAGGGCCTTCCTGAGGACCGCTCGCTTCGAGGAGACTCTGCACAGAAAGGATGCCCGCAAAATCGTCCCTGGATCCGCGATACACGGGGAGTCGGCTGAATCTCGTCTCGAAGAAGGCCTTCTCGTATTCTTCGATGTCCAACCCCGCGCCGACCATCACGACGTCGCGGATCGGTATCATCACGTCCTTCGCCTTGAGATCGAGCAGCTCGAACGCCCTCGACGCGAGCGTGAGCGTGTCCTTCGGAATCAAGCCGGCGTCCCTGCTCTCCTTGAGATGAAACAAGAGCTCCTCCGCGCTCATCTGGACGCGCGAATCGACCGTCCCGGCGCGCAGCAGCTTCAGGAGCCCGTTCGAGAACCGCGAGAACAATCTCACGAGTGGAAAGAGGAGAACGCCGAAGAACTTCAGCGTGTAGACCGAGAGGATCGCCGCCCGGTCCGCGTAGTAAAGAAAGACTGCCTTGGGGATGATCTCCTGGAATATGAGGAGGAGCGGAACGAGCACCGCCGTGGAAATCGCGGCACCCGAGCTGCCGTAATGCGCCACGAGGATCCCTGTCAACGTCGACGTGCATCCGATGACCCCGAGGTTCGTGCCGACGAGGACGAGGCTCAAGCTGTCACCCTGGTTCGCGAAGAGTTTCAGAAGCTCCTTCGCCGGTTTGTTTCCTTTGGCGGCGAGGTGGCGTATCTTCACGCGGTCTGCCGCAAGGATCGCGGTCTCCGCACCGGCGAAAAAAGTGGCGAGAAGAAAACTCCCGATCGATACGATCGCGAAGATCCCGGCGTTCATGTCTTTTCCACCCGCATCTTTCGTATCCGGTTGGGTTGAGCGGAAATGATGTGGAACCTCAATTTGCCGAGCTCGAGGGTTTCCCCCGCATTCGGAATCTTCCCCGTCGCGCCGATGACATACCCCGCGATGGTTTCGTGCTCTTCGTCCACGATTTCCGTTCCGAACACGTCGTTGAAGTCCTCGATCTCCATGGCCCCGAGTACCACGATCCTCCCGTCCGGCATCATCGTGTAGTCCGCGGTCACGGGCTGTTTGGAGTCACGGATCTCACCGACGATCTCTTCGAGGATGTCCTCCATCGTCACGATGCCGACGAAGGATCCGTACTCGTCGATGACGACGGCGATATGGGTCCGTTCGCTGACGAGCTCTCTAAAGAGAAACGAGATCTTCGCGGACTCGGGGATGTAATACGGCGTCATGACGATCGTCGAGACGTCGATGTCTTCATCTTCGCACGAAATCCGGGCGAGGTCCTTGATATGAACGATCCCCCGTATATCGTCCGTCGTCTCGCCGTAGACGGGCACGCGCGAATGTCCGCTCCTCATCACCTGATCGAGCATGTCCTCCACGCTCAAACCGGCCGCCAGAGAGAACACGTTGATGCTCGGCGTCATGATCTCTTTCACCGTCGTGCCTCTGAAGTCGATAATATTGGAGAGAATCTCGTATTCGAAATCGCCGAAGTGGCCCGCATCGCGCCCGACGTCGAGCGCCGTGAGAAGCTCGTCCTTGGAGAAATGGCGCGTGGCCACACCGAGGCGCCCTTTGAGGACATCGATGACCGCGTCGGACAGCCGCGCCAGGGGCCACCGAAGAGGAGCGAACAGCGTGTGAAGGACGCTCAAGGGATAGATGTTCGCGAGCGATACCGCTGAAGGCCGGTTGACCCCGAGGACTTTCGGGAAGATCTCGCCGAACGCCAGTATGACAACCGACATGACGCCGAAGGCGATTCCCACCCCCCGGTCGCCGAACAACCCCACCGCGACGGAGGTCGCCATGCTCGTGGCCGACACGTTGACGATGAGATTACCGATGAGTATCGTGATGAGGAGCCGCCTGGGCCGGCGTAGAAGGCGGCTGATCAGCCGACCGGCGGAAGACTGCTCCTCGAGACGGCTGACGTTCGATCGTGTGAGCGAGAAAAGAGCACCTTCGGAACTGGAGAAGAACGCTGAAAAGAAGATCAGGACGACCAGAGAAACGAGGTAAAGGGGCAAAGTGTCCAAGGTGCTTGCGTGTGTTAGCCTCCCATCCCCTGCAGCTCGAGGCGCGCCTGCTCCGCTTCTTCACTCCGCGGGTAGCGCGAGATCAGCTCGCGGAACGACTTCTCCGCAAGCTCGCCCTCCTCGAGCTTCTGATAACAGTACCCGGACTTCAAGTAGCAAGCCGGGACCAGACGTGACCGCGAATACTCCTTGATGACCGTTTGATAGTCGGCCACCGCTTCGAGATATCTCTGGAGCGAATAGTACGATTCCCCGAGGTAGTAGTGGGCGTCGGGAGCGTTGGACGCGTCGGGAAAACGGATGAGGTAGTTCTTGAAACCCTGAACGGCCAGGTCGTAGTTCCCGAGGGTCAGGTCCATGTACGAGGACTGAAAGAGTCTTCCGGCGTCGTCGTTGGCCACGGTCGGCGCGACCGTGCTGTCTCTCCGTTCGCGCCCCGCCGGCTCCCCCGACCCGCCCGGAGAAACCGCCTCGGTGTCGGCACGCTCCGGCTCGCGCGGCGGCGCTGTCGAGGGCGTCCGTTCGCGGAGGAGCTGGGCGCTGTCGTCCACGCGATACCCGAGTGCCTCCAGGGCATCGCGGAGCTCCTGCAGCCCGAGCTGCGTTTCGGCCTGGGTCCGGAGTCTCTGCTCCCGGTCATCCTGATAGAGCCGGGTGAGCTCATCCATTCTCCGGAGCAGCTCCATCTGCGTGGTCTTCACCGTATCAAGCTGCTGATAGGTGAACTCCATCATCTTGGTGCTGTAGCACCCGGAGACCAGACCCAGGCCGACGCCCAAGCACACGAGTTTCTTGACGAGCAACGCTTTCAAGATTGGACCAAAGAGTTACTGGTTCACCACGAAATGGGCCCTGCGGTTCTTCGACCACGCCGCTTCGTCGTGCCCCTGATCGAACGGGCGCTCCTCGCCGTAGCTGATCGTCTGGATCCGCGCGCCGTCGACACCCAGAGACACCAAGTATTCCTTCGCTGTATTGGCGCGTTTCTCGCCGAGCGCAAGGTTGTACGCGTTCGTTCCGCGTTCGTCGCAATGTCCCTCGATGATAATGGCCATCATGCCGCCCTCTTTCAACTGCGTGGCGTTTTCGGTGAGGGCTTGCTTTCCTTCATCGGTGAGCTTTGTTTGATCGAATTCAAAAAAGACGTCGCCGAGCACCGGCATCTTGATCGCCGGTGTCTCTACCTGAGGGGTCTCGGTGACTTCTTCGACCGGCGCTGCAGGCTGCTCCGCAGCTTCCGATTCGGGCTGTGTCTCGACTTGCGTCGCCGGCTTTTTCGCGCAGGCTCCGAGGGCGAGAGCGAACAACCCGATCAGAACAAAAACAAACCACTGTTTACGAAACATTCGATTAACCTCCCTTGAACGCGCGAACGATAACCGTGGACCAGACATCGCCGCCGTACTCAACGACCCGACCAGTCCGGAGTTTCACCTTGCGACAATATTCGCTTACCCCCGCTCGCGATGTCAATGATTGATATCACATTCTCGTACTTGCGCTTCTCAGTGTAGACCAGGTGGCGCCCCGCGGGGGACCATCTGGGATCCTCGTGATCCACAGCCTGGTTGGTGATGGGACGGAACCCTGATCCATCGGGGTGTATTGTACAGAGTTGAAAGAACCCCTCGATCCTCGACACGTAGACGATCCGATCCCCTTTCGGCGACCACGCGGGGGAATCGTTGTAGTTCCCGGCTTGGGAGAGACGGCGGACATTGCTGCCGTCCGCTTGCATGACATAGATCTGAGGCTTCCCCGAGCGGTCTGACGTGAATGCGACTTCTCGGCCGCTCGGAGACCAGTTGGGGCTGCAGTCGATGGCGCGGTTGTGTGTGAGACGGCGCTTGATCTTTCCGTTCTTATCCACGACGTAGATCTCGGGGTTTCCGTCCTTGCTCAATGTG
>Ga0315273_10013964_pt1 | contig 10340 bp, 10 predicted proteins | sample YL17G02_0_MG_FD_205753 | JGI IMG/M metagenome (GOLD analysis project Ga0315273, IMG submission 205753) | Sediment microbial communities from Yellowstone Lake, YNP, Wyoming, USA - YL17G02_0 | ecosystem: Environmental > Aquatic > Freshwater > Lake > Sediment | place: USA: Wyoming | collected... | reverse complement strand
GCTTTGGCCCCGCCCCACACCGCACGCCCCTGCCCTTCCACACCCTCTCCTACTCCCGTCGAGGGGATGCTGCAGCCTGCCCTGCACACACGCACCTGGCTTCAGGATGACGCCCCACGCAGACATGGTTTTGTCGGAGGTGGAGAGAGGGAATGAAACTGTGCCCAGAGAGTGTGTTTCGGGTTCTCATCTGCAGAGAGTGAATTCTCCCAGTCGCCCCACCTCGCCCCACCCTCACACGCACGCAAACATGCCAACTGTGATCGACGCGCCAACGGTTTCTGTGCTTGCCCAGGCGGACGCCGCGCCGCTACCCGCCGAAAGCCTTGTTACTAGGAGCCTGGCAGACGTCGACGCGAACGCCGACCCGTCTGCATTGGCTCCCGCTCCCGCCCCGCCCGCGGACCCACCGCTCTCCAAAAACCAGCAGAAGAAACTGCGGCGGTATGAGGAGAAGAAGGTGAGTAGGGTAAAGTGGGGCGCGCGTGTGGCTGCTCCGCACGCGCGCGCAAACAAAGAGGAAAGCAGCAGCAGCGCACCACGACCCCTGTTTCCCACGACCATTTTTCCCTCTCCCCCCCCTCCCTCAAGGCCCGCATCACCGCCCTCAAGGCCGCCGCCAAGGTGACCCGCGCCGCCGAGACGGCCGCCCGGCGCGCGACTGCGTGCGCCCGCATCGACGTCATGTCGCCCGAGGAGAAGGCGGCGTGGCGGGACGCCAAAAGCATCAAGCAGGCGGCCAGGCGGGCCGAGACCGCGGCGCGACACGCCCGCCTGGACGCCGCCCAAGCGGCGGCCGCCCCCGTCCCGCACGTCATCATCGACCTGTGCCCGGCCTACGACGCTCTCATGACCCCCCGGGAACGGTCCTCCCTGGCCTCCCAGCTGCGGGCCTGTTATGCGGCCAACGCCGCCTCGGCCCACCCCCTCCGCCTGACCTTTGCGGGATTCTCCCCGGCCTGGGAGGCCGCCCTGGGCGGGCCGTCCTCCGGCATGCACGCCTGGCGGGTGGGGCGGACAGCGGCGGACTACCTGGCCGCAGCGGCGGAGGGCGGACAGGAGGGCGGGGCACCCCGGCGCGCCGTCTACCTGTCGGCCGACGCGCCCGCGCAGGTCGACCTCCTCGAGCCGGGCGTCGCGTACGTCATCGGCGGCCTGGTCGACCGCAACCGGCACAAGGGCGTCGCCGCGTCCCGGGCGGCGTCCGCGGCGGCGTCGTCGCCGCCCGCATCGTCTGCAACCCCGCCACCGCCACCGCCGCCACCGCCGGGCGTGGCCGTGTCCGCGGCCTGCCTGCCGATCGGGGCCCACCTGGCGACTGCCGCGGGCGCCGTCCTGACGGTGGACCAGGTCGCCCGCCTGCTGGTGCGGTGGTGGGAGGAGAGGGAGAATGGTGGTGGGGGAGGCGCCGCGCACGCCTGGTGGGCGACCGCGGTGGAGGAGGCGGTGCCGGCCCGGAAACGGAGGAAGGTGGGCGGGGAGGGCGGGGAGGACGGGGAAGAGGATGGGAGCGAAACCTAATGAAAAACAGCGCAGCCACCTCACACACTAACACCAAGTGCTCGCCGCAATGCGCCTCTCCCGCCCTCCGCCCCACACGGGCGCCCCGCCGAGGCAGCGGGCCCTCCCGCCCCGCGCAGTCGCCGACGCCCCCGCGACATCTCCGGGGCCCGGCGAGGCGAGCAGTCCCTGTTCCTCCCTGCGCGCCGGGGCCGCCTCCGCCCTGCTGTTCCCGCACGACCCGCTCCCACCGTCTGCCCGCCCCACCGCCATCGCCCCGCTCATCCCGGGCCGGCTGTGGACGTTCACTTCCCCCTTTTACGCGTCCCCGATCTCGAAGCTGTCCGCGGAGAACAGGATGACGGTGGCGGCGCTGGAGGGAGGTGCAGGCGGCGCTCCCTTCCTCGCGCTCTTCAATCCGTTGACGCCTACGCAAGAGGCAATGGACGCGCTGGCGGCCCTCAACACCCCCGTCGCCGCGCTCGTCATCCCGTCCACCTCGCCCGAACACTGGGTGGGCGCGGCCGGCGCGGCGGAGGCGTTCCCGGACGCGGAGATCTGGGCGCCGCCCGGCTTCTTCTCCAACGGACCTGGCGGGGGCCGGATCGGGGGGAGGCTCGGCGCCCTGGCGCCCGCGTCCGCCGTGCTGGACGCCGCGGCCGCGGCGGGGCGGGCGCGGGAGCTGGTCTTTGATGAGCGGGCGGCCTGTTCGCTGTGGGGGGGGCAGGTGGAGGGCGCGCTCTTCGCCGGGCGGGGCGGCTTTTGCGAGGTCGCCTTCCGCCTGGTGGCCGCGAAGACCGTCCTGACCGCGGACCTCGCCTTTGGCCTGCTGCCGTCCGACCTGGCCGCCACGCCGGGCGCCAACTGGCTGGACGGCGCCCTCGCCCGGCTGGCTGGGATCTACGGCCGGCTGGGCAGCGCGACCTGGCCCGTGCTCCGGGCCTCGCCGGCCGAGGCGGCCGCCTTCGTGCGCGTCCTGGACGGGTGGCGGGCTGGGGAGGGTGAGGGCGGGGGGGGGGTGGACTGGGTTGTCCCGGCCCACCTGTCCGCGCCGTGGGGTGGAGAGCAGCTGGAGGGGGCATTCGGCTTTGTGAAGCGTTGAAAAAAAGCGTTGACAGGGGATGATCCATACCATAAGAGCCCCGGGCCCTCACTCCAGCCATTCCAACCCGCGCGTGTGCCCTCTTTTCTCTCTCCTCTCTGCACGCACTCCCTCCACTCTCCACGCTCTCGCCATGGCCCGCGCCCCCGCCCTCTTCCTGGTTGCCCTGATCGCCCTGGTTGCTGTCGCAGGTGAGGGGCAAGGGTCGGGCGCGCTGACCGCACGTAGGGAGACAAGAAAAGAGAGCGCGGGGGAGGCAAGCGCAAAAAAGGCCCCCCTCACCCAAAAACACACCCACGCACGCACACAGGCGTCGCCGCCGCCGACCAGGCCGGCGCGGTCGCCACCTCCACCCCCGCCACCGCCACCACCACCACCACCACCACCACCAACGGGAATGTCGTGTTCGCCTCCAACGGCGGCAACGGGTCGCCCGTGGGCGTGGTGTCGGGGAGTGGCGGCGCGGTCGCGGCCGGGCAGAACGGGGTCGTGATGGTCTCTCAGGATGGGTCGGCCGTCATGTCCAGCTCATCCTCTTCCTCCTCGTCTATCGGGGGTGGTGGGGCGATGGCCGGGGCGGGCATCAACGGTGGGGCAATGGCGTTTGCGGGCGTGGGGAAGTAAAACATGGAGTGGAGGAAAAGGAGGTTGAGAGCGCCCCCTGTTGTTGTTTCATTGCAAATGCTTTTGTGTTCGGCCCCCACACACACACGACGGGCCACGCCTTGGGGCACGCCTCACACCGCCACAGCAGTGCATGCCAACAGATCCTGTTAACCCTTCAGGGCACCGTCGCCGCCGAGGGGGCGACGTGCACGCGAGGGCACGCGCGCAAAAAATCGATTTCGCTCTCCTCTGTTTTTTTTTTTTTTTTTAATTCTCAGACCATGCCGACCTCCTTTGCTGCCGTCAAGTGCGCGGCCTGCGGGACCTTCCAGGTCCAGGCCGCCAAAGTCGTGCCCCGCTTCACCTGCACCATGTGCGGCGAGAAGCAGCAGCTGTTGGCAGTGTACGCGTCCGACTCCAAGGCCAAGGCCGTGCGCGAGACGGTGCGGGCGCTCAACCTGGGGCGGCAGGGTGCGGCGTACGCGCGGGGGGAGGCTGTGGCCGCAGCGGCGGCCTGTGGTGGTGGGTGGGCTGGAGGAGAGGGAGAGGCGGAGCAAGAGGGCCAGCCTCCTCCTCCGCCTCCTCCTCCTCCTCCTCCACGCAGCATGTGGGATGACGAGGAGGAGATTGAGGCGGGCGGCGGCGGCGGCGGCGGCGACGGTTGGGGCACGCGGTGGGCGGCCTTTTTTGGTGGTGAGGAGGCTGGAGGGGCGAGCACTCTCCCGCCCCCCTCGCCCGCCGCGTCGGCCTGGCACGCTGCAGTGCAGCCTGCTGCTGTGCCTGCTGGCGCTCGTGTGGTGACGGACCTGCCGAGCCACGCGGGCGGCTGGCGTGGCGGCGGCGGTGGAGGCGGGCAGAAGCGGCAGCGGCGGGGGGGCGGCGGCGGCGGCGGCGGCGGTGGCCCACCCTGCCGCCCCTCCCCTCCTCCAGCCGCCGCCGCCCCGCCGCCTCCACCGCCGCCTGTGCGCGGCGCTCCGGCGCCCGTGCCCTTACGCCCTCGACAGCCGGTTGCGGCCGCCCCTCCGCCACCCCCTGCCTCTCGCTGGGGCGGCTGGTGCGGCGAGGAAGGGGGCGCCCCCGCCCCCGCCCCCCCGCTCCCTTCCACCAACACCACCAGCCGGTGGGGGGCGGTCGCCCCTCCCGCCGCCCCGCCCAACCCGGCCTGGCGGGTGGTGACTCAACTGGACGCGCCCGCGACAGAGGAGGACGGAGGAGGTTAGAGAGGGTGGGAGCGCGCGCGTGTGTGTCACTTGGATTTAGCTTTTTTTCTTTTTTTTCTTTCACACATCATTCTCTCTCATCACCACTCTCTCACTCTCTCCGGCGGCCACGCCAGCACGCCCAGCCCGCCCACCGCATCGCACCACAGCAGCCCTTCCCCGCCCGGCATGGCTGCCAACCCCCGCACGCACGGCCCCGGCTGGGGCGGCAGGACGGCGGCGGGCGCGGCAGGCGGCGGCGGGACTGCGGGCAGGACGGGCAGCAGCGCCCCGGGGGCGGGGCTCGCCCGGGGCGGCAGGGCCAGGGCCGGCAGGCCGCCCGGCTCCGGCGTGGCGCGGGGTGGGCGGGCAGGCAGGGGCGGCGGCGCGGGCGGGGGCACGCCGCTCGCCCGCGCCTCCCACACGACGCGGGCGGTGGCCGGGCCACCGCCGTTCTCACCAGCCACGACCACCTCCACGGCCGCCACCCCCCGCCCGCGCACGCTCAGCGCGAGCAGGGGGGGGGCGCCGCCGCCTGCACCGCCAAATCCCGGCGGCCAGGCCATCAGGGTGGCCGGGCAATCGTCCGGGGCGGGGCCGGCGTCCGCGTCATCGCCGGTGACGGTCGGCAGGCCGGCGCCTGCTGACGCAGGCGCCGGCCCACCACGACCACTCCCACCAGCGGGCGCGGGCACCAGCGCCGCCAGGGCCCACCCGGCCGCGGGCGGGCCCCCGCCCTCGTCCGTCGCTTCCATGGCCAGCAAGGGCGGGGCGGCCGGGTCAGGGGGTGGGGGCCGGCAGGGCGGGGCGGCGCCGCCAGGGCGCGCGCGGCGGTAGAGGGCGAGGCCGCCACCCCAGGCCGCGGCGGCCAGCCAGTCGGGCTCGCCCCCGTCCCCCTCCTCCCCCCCCTCTCCCCCCTCCCCCTCCCCTCCCCTGCCGCCCGGCGGCGGGCTGAAGGCCAGGGCTGTCACCCGGGTGTGCGGGGCCTGGGCGTGCAGGAGCGGGGTGACGGCCGGCGGGCCGGCGGCGGCGGCGGCGGCCGGGAGCAGCGGGCCCACCCGCCACACCCAAAGGTGCCCCGCCGGGCCGGCCCCCGCGAGGAGGGGCGCCCCGGTCGCGCCGCCCGCGCCGCCGCCCCCCCACGCCACCGCGCACGCCGGCCAGGGCGCGCCCAGGGTCCGCACGCGGGTGATGGTGACGCCAGGGGACGACGACGCGCCGCCCCCTCCACCGCCACCTGGCCGCACCGCGAACAGGACGACCCCCGGCCCGCCCGCGACGGCGACGTCGACGGCCGGCAGCGGAGGTGGGGACGAGGAGGGCGGGGGTGGGGGTGGGGAGGAGGACACGGACGCGGCGGAGCGCACGGCCACGCCCTTTGGCCAGAAGTGGAGGGGGACGCCACCCACGCGGACCAGGGCGGGTGCGGCCGCCCCGCCGCCTGGCACCCTGTACAGCACCAGCCCGTCCCGCACGCACACGGCCAGGAGGGCGCCACAGGGCGACCACGCCCCGCCGCACAGTTCCGGCGGGGGCGGGGCCGTGGGTGGCGCGGCGAAAGGCGGCGGCGGCGGCAGCGGCGGCCCTGTCGTGCCGCCCCCGCTTCTCAGCCCCACCACCGCGCACAGGGCGTCGGGCTCGCCCAGGTAGGCACCGATGCATGCCTGACCCCCGCACGCGGGCGTGGCGAGGGCGTTGGCCAGGGGCGCCAGGGGCGGCGGGACGCAGGGCGGTGGGGGTGCGGCTGGAGGGAGGCGGGCGGTGGGGGTAGGTGTCGGGGCACGCATCATTTTTTTCTTTCTCGCTCACGCCTCCACGCCGGGTGCCTCCGCGTCGCCGGCGCCGCCGCCGGCCAGGGGACTGATCAGCCGCCTCTTCTGGGTGGGGGGCTCGCGGCCGCCGCCGACCGCCTCCTCGTCCGCGCCGGGCGTGCTGGAACGGGCGGGGCGGTCTGCCAGCTGCTGCTGCTGCCCAGCCGCGCCCGTGGCCGCGGCTGCTGCCAGCTCCTCGAAGCCCGCGTCCGTCAGCGCGCCCTCGATGTCGGCGGGCGAGATGGTCTGGCGCTTGCCGTCCCGGGCGGCGTCGTTGGCGGTGGAGGTGATGTAGTGGAGGAAGATCTGATGGATGGAGAGTGATGGAGAGCGATGGTGATGGTGGAAGGAAAGGACGGGTCGTCCAGGAGACGGCGCGCCTGTTTTTTTTCAATCGGTGCACGCGCTCGCTCTCTCGGGTCGGCTCGCCGCCCTTCTCACACACACCTTCGCACACTCGCCCAGTGCCCCTAGCGCTTCTTTGCTCACAGCCACGTCCCCTCCGCCGGGGGCTGTCCCGGCGAGCGCGGCCTTGACGGTCTTGCGCACCGAACTGCGCGGGAGGTCGAGTGCAGGAGCGGTCGCGGTTCCCGGCGCGGGGCCGCCTTCAGACGGAGCGGGCGAGTCCAGGGGGGCGGCAGCAGCAGCGGCTGAGGAGGGGGCGGGCGATGGCGAGGCTGGGCGCTCCTCCGACTCGGTGGCGGGCGGGGCGTCCATTTGAATGGAGACAGTGGTGGAGATGGGGAGCTCACTCGCACAGTTTTTTTTTTCTAGCGTGCGTGGGCGCACGGCGCACGCACCTCACACCCACACGTACGATACATACAAGCACGATACAAACACGCACGATAAAGGTCAGCACCTTGACTACCCGCGGCGCGGTCACGGCGGCGGTCGTCAACAGCAGCGGGCGGCACACGCGCCCGCGCGTGCCGGGTAGAGCGATGCCACACCCCGACCTCGACCCCGTCCCCACCCCGACCCAGTCGCCGGCCACCCCGCCGACCCCTCCACTCCCGCCCGCCGCCGTCACCCACATCTACGCCATCTCGGACGTGCACGCCGACCCAGCGTACCCGGCCAACTGGGCGTGGGTGGAAGGGCTGCAGCGCGAGCAGGGCGCGCCTTACAGTACCTCGGCTCTCATCCTGGCGGGCGACGTCGCGGAGCACCCGGCCCGCCTGCTGGCCGTCCTCGCGGGCTGCGCCGCAGCCTTTGCGCACGTGGTATTCATCCCAGGCAACCATTGCCTTTGGCTCAGGGCCGGCCAGGACCCGCGCCCCGACGAGGACGATGAGGAGGAGGCGGGCTCGGCGGCGGGGGCGCCCCCCCGCCGCCCACCGGCTGACTCGGTCGAGAAGTGGCGCGCCCTGGAGGCGGCCATCGCCGCGTCCTTCCCAGGCTGCGTCCACACGGGCCCCATCGCCCTGGGCGGGGTCTGCGTGGCGCCCCTGCTGTCCTGGTACGAGGGCGGCTGGAATGAGGAGCCCTCCCCGCCCGGCGCGCCGCCCGCGCCCGCCATCTTCACGGATTTCCGGGCGTGCGTGTGGCCGCCCGCCCTGGCACCCGGCGCCGGCGTCTCCCCCGTCCTGGCCGAGTGGTGGGACGCCCAAAATGAGGCGGGGGCCCGGGCGGGCGCGCTGGAGCGGGCGATGGCGGAGGCGGGGCGGCAGCAGGCGGGGCGGGGTGCTGCTGGGGGCGCCACGCACGACCAGCCCCCCCCCCCGCTCGTCACTGCCTCCCACTTTTTGCCCTTCCCCGCCTGCCTGCCCGAACGCCGGTTCCTGTTCCAGCCCTCCCTGGCGGACGCGGCAGGGTCGCGGGCCCTAGGGCGGCGAGTGGCAGCCCTCCAACCGGACGTGCACGTGTTTGGCCACACCCACATCGCGATGGACCTCGACGTCCGCCCGCCGGGTTCGCCCGCCGGCGCGCGCCCCATCCGGTGCGTGCACTGGCCGCTGCGCTACCCGGCCGAGCGCCTGCGGGCGAGCGCGGGCGGGGGCAGCCCGCGCCTGGCGGGCAAGCCGGCCGACCCAGGGCCGGACCCAGCCCTGGTGTGGACGTGCGGGAGCGCGGCAGCGGGCCAACCAGGCACGGAGGGGCGGGGGGCGCCTGGGCCCCGCCTGCCCACGCACTGGAGCGCTTACTATGCGGTCCACCCAAGAAACCCGGCCAACGTGGAGCCGGCGCCCTGGGTGAGGGAGCGGGCGGCCTGGGCGCGGGAGCGGTGAGCCCAGAGCTGAGCGCGAGCGAGGAAGGGAGGGGTTGAAGATTGTGTATAGAAAGTGTGCATCTCATTTCACGCCTCGCTCGCTCCTCCTCCTCCTCCTCCCTCCCTTCACCAATTTTCCGCTCACTCATCATCCAGCCCAGGAATGTAGAGCAGCTGCACATCAAACACAACAGGTGACGCGGGCGGCACCCGCGGCCGCCCGGGCCCCGACGGCAGGCCCTTGGGGAAAGCCAGCGCGCCTGGCACAAAGACGCGGCGCACGCCGCCCACCCGCATCGTCGCGATCCCCTCGTCTAGGCCCGCCACGATCTGGCCAGACCCCACCCGGATGTCGTAGGGCGCGCCCCGGGTCAGGGAGGAGTCGAACACCCGGCCCGCGGGCGTCATGGCGACGTAGTGGGCGACGACCTGGTAGCCCGTGGGCGGGGTCGGCCCCGTCCCGGGCGTGATGTCCTTGTACGACAGCCCGGACGGCAGTTCGACGAGGGGCGCGTCCTTCAGGGCGGCCTCGCATGCCGCATCGCACAGGACCTTCTCCTCGGCGGGGGCGCCCGCGCCCAGGGCGGACGGGGAGGCGGCGGAGGCGCTAGGGAGAGAGAGAAGGTTTAAAAAAAAAAAAAAAAGGATGAGGTTTGTGCACCCCACGTCGCCAGCCTTTGGTTTTGTGTGTCTCGACCGGCTCCACCGCGGCCGCACACTCTGCCGTGGCCATGGTGCGGAGAGAGAAGGGCCCTCCACGCAGGTGCATGTGCGTGTGTGTGTGAGCTGCGTGATTCCGCTCTCACCTGAGGGGCGCGACGGCAGCGAGGAGGCCGGCGGCCAGCGTCGCGGCCACTGCATTCCTGCGGGTGAAAGCGGGCGCGGCCGCCTCGTTCGATGCGGCGGCCGCAGCGACGATGCGGCGAGCGGGGTGCGAGTGTGTGACTGGCCGGGCGGCGAGGCAGGGGGCGAGGGCGGCCATTGCTGGATGAGGAGAACGCGAGAGTCGCGAGGGAGAAAAAAAGAACGAGGAGTGGGTCATCGGGGACGCCTCGCCCTCCACAAAAAAAATTGAAGCGGAGCGGCGCCGAGGAAGGGCGCCCCCGCACCACAGCCCCACCCCCACGCACAGACCCAGCCCCGGGGCTTCACTCTTCTCTCCTCTCAGCCTTCCCTTTCAGCCTGGCGCACGCGCGTCTCACGCGAGGCACAGACGGTGCGTGGGCAACACGATATAGAGGGAGGTGCTGAACGGGATGGAGCGAGAGCAAGCGTGGTGTTTTTTGCCCTTCCGCCAGGGAGAGCCCCCGCCTTGCACCCTCGCCCCACGCCTCACCCCACAGCGGCGACCCTGGGCCATGTGGGTGGCCAGTGAGCGCTGGGCATGGCATGAGGCCGTGCGCATGGGGGCAGCCAACCGGGTGGGTGTGCCCCCCCCCACCTTTTGTTGACCAAAAACGACGACGACCGAGACGAGGAGAGAGCTGCGTGCCCTCCAACCTTCAACCTCTCACCCCTCTCTCTCCACGCGACACACGCACAGGCGGCCTGCAATGGTCGAGACCGGCACCCTCGCCCAGGCTGAGGCCGCCGCCCTGCGCCGCCTCGCCGCTGCCCGGGCCCGGGTGGACGAGGACGCGGCCCTGGCGGAGGTCGGGCCGGGCGTGTTTGTTGGTAAGAGAGAGTAGAGAACGCTTGAGGGTGGTGGAAGGGGCACGCGAGCGCGTGTGTGCGTGCGCACGCACCCTCACGCCCCACCCGTAGGGCTGTGCCCCCGGGCGATGGCGCACGCACATGCGCCACGGCGGCATGTGGGCGGGACCCCCACTCTCGGAGCACGCAAGAGAAAAGGCGAGCACATTCGCGCGTCCCCTTAAACCCTCCATCCTTCAAATTTTCTCTTTCTCTCC
>Ga0315273_10013963_pt1 | contig 10341 bp, 11 predicted proteins | sample YL17G02_0_MG_FD_205753 | JGI IMG/M metagenome (GOLD analysis project Ga0315273, IMG submission 205753) | Sediment microbial communities from Yellowstone Lake, YNP, Wyoming, USA - YL17G02_0 | ecosystem: Environmental > Aquatic > Freshwater > Lake > Sediment | place: USA: Wyoming | collected... | reverse complement strand
TGCCGAGCCTTCGTGAGCCAACCACATCCGTGGGACGGCCTGAGCCCTGACCGGGCGCACATCTGGAACACGCTCGGCTACCGACGCGTCGACGCCTCCGAAGGTCGCGCGGCGATCGAGTGGGACGCCACGCCCGAGTACTCGTTCCCGGACGGCGACCGCACGATCGTCCACGGCGGCATGGTCGCCACGCTGCTCGACACGGCCATGGGCCATGTCTGTGTCGAACGCCTGGGCTGGGGCGACAACTTCCTGACGGCCGACCTCCACGTCGAGTTCTACCGTGCCGCCGCTCCCGGGACGCTTCGCGCCGAGGCCGAGGTTGTGCACCAGAGCCGGCGCGCGGTCTTCTGTGGAGCCTCGCTCTACGACTCGGAGGGCCAACTGCTCGCGTCGGCCCGCTGCACGCAGATCGTGCGGAGCGCGCAGTGAAGGCGATCGTCATCGAGGAGACCGGCGGGCCGGAGCGGCTCCAGCTTCGCGACATGTCTGAGCCCGTTCCCGGCGAGGGCGAGGTACTCGTCCGTGTCCGGGCGGCTGGAATCAACTACATCGACGTCCTCATGCGCCAGGGCAACTACCCCCAGGCGCCCCCGCTGCCCACCATCCCCGGAGTGGAGGTGGCCGGCGAGACCCCCGACGGTCGGCGTGTGATCGCGCTGCTCTCAGGCGGCGGCTACGCCGAGAGCGTCGCCGTAGGCGAGGAGCGGCTGTTTCCGCTGCCCGAGAGCGCGTCCTTCACCGAGGGTGCGGCGTTCCTGCTCACGTACCTGACCGCGTGGATTCCGCTGACACGGCAGGTGCGCCTCGAGCCGGGACAGACCGTGCTCGTGCACGCCGGCTCCGGTGGCGTGGGCTCGGCCGCCATCCAGGTGGCGCGGCACCTCGGCGCCCGGGTCGTGGCCACCGCGTCGACGGAGGAGAAGCGCCAGTTCGCGCTCGGCCTTGGCGCGGAGGAGGCGTATTCCTACGAGGAGTTCGCCGAGCAGGCTCGGCCGGACGTCGTCATCGACCCCGTTGGCGGCGACGCGTTCGCGACGAGCGTCGGCATCCTGGCGCCGCTGGGGACGCTCGTTTCCATCGGCTACGCCGGCGGCTGGTGGCAGGAGCTCAACCCCGCCCTCCTCGTCGGCCGCAACGTCGGCGTCCAGGGCTTCTATCTCGGCCGCCTGATGGCCCGTCGGCCGGATGTCGTCGCCGAGGCAGCGGGTGAGCTGCTCGACCTCTGGTCCGATGGAGCGATTCGCCCGATGGTCGGAGCGGAGTTCGCGCTCTCGGACGCTGCCGACGCCCACCGGCTGATCGAGGCACGCAAGCACATTGGGAAAATTGTCCTCCTTCCCTAGCGCTCTCGTCACGGGCGGCGCCTCCGGTATCGGCGCTGCCGTAGTCGCGGCGCTGGAGGCCGAGAGCACCGACGTCCGCGTGCTCGACCTCGCCTCGGGCTTCGACGTCTCCGATCCTGAGGCCTGGGAACACGTAGAGCCGGCGGACTTCGCCTTCCTCAACGCGGGCGTCGGCGGCGGCGGGGACGACCTCGAGGGCTACCGCCGCATGCTCGGTGCGAACGTCGACGGCGTCGTCTTCGGCGTCCGCCGCATGGAGCAGACGATGGCGCCCGGCGGGGTGATCGTGGCCACTGCGTCGCTCGCCGGGCTCGTGGCGATGCCGCTCGATCCCATCTACACGCTGACGAAGCACGCGGTCGTCGGCTACGTTCGCGCCGTCGCGCCGTCGCTCGCCGAGCGCGGCATCCGCATCAACGCCGTTTGCCCGGGGTTTGCCGACACGGCCATCGTCACTTCCGAGCTCCGCGCGTGGATCGAGCAGCAAGGGATCCCGCTCCTGAGCGCCGGGCAGGTGGCAGACGCCGTTCTCCACGTCGCGCGTTCGGACGAGACCGGTCAGGCTTGGGTCGTGCAGCCCGGCCGCGAGCCGATCCGCTACGAGTTCAAGGGGGTGCCGGGACCACGATGACTGACATCTACAGAACGCCCGACGACCGCTTCGCCGGATTGCCGGACTACGCATTCCCGCCGCACTACGCCGAGCAAGATGGCCTGCGTATGCACTACCTCGACGAGGGCTCCGGCGATCCCGTGCTCTGCCTGCACGGAAACCCGACGTGGTCGTTCCTCTACCGGAAGATGGCGCCGGGGCTTGCCGCTGCGGCGCGCGTCGTCTGCCCCGACTACTTCGGTTTCGGTCGCTCGGACAAGCCAACCGACCTCGGCTGGTACACGTTCGATCGCCATTACCGCTCGATCCTGCGGCTCGTCGAGCACCTCGACTTGCGGCGCCTGACGGTCGTGGTCCAGGACTGGGGCGGGCCGATCGGGCTTCGGCTCGTAACCGAGGAAGAGGAGCGAGTCGATCGCGTCGTGATCCTCAACACGGGCCTCGGCGGCGGGCGGGCGCCGAACGACGTGTGGCTCCGGTTCCGCGACGTCGTGCGCGCATCGGGCGGCGACTTCCAGCCGGGCCGACTGATTCGGACGGCCTGCCTGTCGGGCCTCACGGACGAGCTGGTGGCGGCGTACGACGCCCCGTTCCCGACCCCTGAGGCGAAGGCAGGCCCCCGCACGTTCGTCGAGCACGTGCCGACGGAGCCTGAGCATCCGAACACCGCGCCGCTGATGGCGATCCGCGAGGCGATGAAGCGCTGGGAGAAGCCCGCGCTCGTCCTCTTCGGCGACTCCGACCCGATCTTCCCGCCGGCGGTGGCCGAGTCGATCGCTGCGCTGATCCCCGGCGCGCTGCCGGCGGAGACGATCGCCAACGCCGGCCACTTCGTCCAGGAAGACGCCGGCGAAGAGGTCGCCGCACGCATCGTCCGCTTCCTCGCATGACATGAGCAAAGAGTTCGAGCATGGCCACGAGCCGAGGGCCGAGGAGATCGCGCTCCATCAGAAGTTCCTGACGCTCCAGGGTGAGATGGAAGCTGCGCAGGACGAGAGTGACGAGGCCGAAGCGCGGAGGTTGCGGCCGCTTCTCGAGCGCGCGCGCAAGCGCTGGATCGCAGCCAACCTGCATGTGACTCGCGAACTCTAGGAGAAGCGCCAGGAGCCGCCGGCGGCGTACTCCTTGAGGATCCGGCGGCTGACGACCATGCGGTGCACCTCGTCGGGGCCGTCGTAGATGCGCGCTCCGCGAGCCATGCCGTACATCGTCGAGAGCGGCGAGCGGTCGGTGAGGCCGAGTGCGCCATGCACTTGCACAGCGCGGTCGATCACCTGGTTGAGAATGCCCGCGGCGTAGAACTTCAGCAGCGACACCTCCACGCGGGCCTCGTCGCCGGAGTCGATCTTGTTCGCAGTGTCCACGGTCAAGAGGCGGCAGGCCTGGATCTCGGCCGCCGAGTCGGCGATCCAATTCTGGACTGTCTGCTTCTCGGCAAGCGGACCGCCAAACGCCTCGCGCTCGAGCGAGTAGGAGCACATGAGGTCGAAGGCGCGCTGCATCTGTCCGAGCCAGCGCATGACGTGATGGATGCGCCCGGGCCCGAGCCGCTTCTGTGCGATCCGGAAGCCGTCGCCGGGCTCACCGAGCATGTTCTCGACCGGCACGCGAACACCCTCGTACGTCACCTCACAGTGTGTCGTCCAGCCGCGGCCGAGATGTCCCATGACGCGCACGGGCTCTATGGTGATTCCCGGAGTGTCGGCGGGGACGAGAATCTGGCTCGCGCGCCGGTGGGGTTCGCCGTCGGGATCGGTGATGGCCATGACGATCCCGAAGCCGGCACCCTCGGCGCTGGACGAGAACCACTTGCGGCCGTCGATCACCCACTCATCGCCGTCGCGGACGGCGCGTGCGCGCAGCAGCGTCGGGTCGGATCCGGCGACGTCCGGCTCGGTCATCGAGAAGAACGAGCGCGTGTCGCCCTCGACGAGCGGGCGGAGGAACTGTTCTTTCTGCTCGTCGGTGCCGAACATCTGGAGGATCTCCCCGTTGCCGGCATCTGGCGCCTGGCAGTTGAAGACGAGCTGACCCCAGAAGCTGCGACCGATCTCCTCGTTGAGGTGGGCGTATGCGAGGAAACCCTGGCCGCTGCCTCCCGCCTCGGGGGGCAGGTGCGGCGCCCAGAGGCCCTCGGCCTTGGCGCGGGCACGTAGGGACCTCATCAACTCCTCGGCATCGTCGTCCTCCGCGTTCAACGCCTGCTCGGCGGGGTACACGTGCTCCTCGAGGAAGGCGCGGTACGCGGTACGAAGCCCTTCGAACTCACCCGACTCGAGAAGCTGCGCGGTGGCCACAGGCCTATTATCGCACCGTGCGCCTCGGCCTCTACCTTGGTTACGCATCCCCGGGTACCAACCCGACGGAGCTCATCGAGCTCGCGGTGGAGGCGGAGCGGCTCGGCTACGACTCGGCGTGGGCGGCGGAGTCGTGGGGCACCGATGTCGTCACCGTCCTCTCGTGGCTGGGCGCGAGGACGACCACGCTGAAGCTGGGAGCGGGAATCATGCAGATCCCGGCCCGCAGCGCGGCCATGACGGCCATGACGGCCGCGACGCTCGACCTCATGTCCGGCGGTCGCTTCCTGCTCGGCCTCGGCACATCTGGGCCGCAGGTGGCAGAGGGCTGGCACGGCACTGCGTGGGGCCCGCCGCTCCAGCGGACGCGAGAGTACGTGGAGCTCGTTCGCCGGATGCTGCGCCGTGAGGTGGTCGACTTCCACGGCGAGATCTACGACGTCCCCCTCACGGGAGACGGGACGACCGGCCTCGGCATTCCTTTGAAGATGATGCTGCGGCCCCTCCGCGCCGAGATCCCGATCTACCTCGCAGCCATCGGCCCGAAGAACGTCGCGCTTGCCACCGAGATCGCCGACGGCTGGCTGCCGATCTTCGTCTCGCCCGAACGTCTTCGCACCGTGTTCCCCTCGCTCGATGCGGCACCCGAGGGGTTCGACATCGCCGCCGGAGTCAACGTCGTGCTGACCAAGGACCGCGAGGGCGGCCGCGAGTACGTGAAGCATCACCTCGCGCTCTACGTTGGCGGCATGGGCGCGCGCGGGAAGAACTTCTACAACGCACTCGTCTGCCGCTACGGCTACGAGGAAGAGGCGGCGCGGATCCAGGATCTCTACCTCGACGGGAAGAAGCTCGAAGCGGTCGCCGCCGTGCCCGATGCGCTCGTCGACGAGGTGGCGCTGGTCGGATCGCGAGAGCAGATCGCCGACCGGCTCGAAGCGTGGAAGGCCTGCGGCGTGACGACACTCATCGTCCAGAGCCACGACCTGAAGACGCTGCAGGTCATGGCCGAGCTCGTTCTTTGACCACGCAGCCTCCGCTCCTGATCCTCGAGAACGTCCAGGCCTTCCTCGACGAGCACGGGCTCGGCTCCGGGTCCCTGCGCGCGAGCCGCATCGGCCAGGGCGGCGGCTCGAACTTCTCGTTTCTCCTGGAGCGGGACGAGGGACGCTTCGTCTTGCGGAGGCCGCCGCGACCGCCGCTTCCACCCTCAGCGCACGACATGGTGCGCGAGGCGCGGCTTCAGCTCGCCCTCGCGCCGCACGGCATCCGGCTACCGACGATCCGAGCTGTGTGTGACGACGAGAGCGTGCTCGGTGTCCCGTTCTACGTCATGGACTTCCTCGAGGGTCACGTCGTCACCGACACGCTTCCGGAGGGTCTCGCGACGGAGGACGCGCGGCGACGGCTCGGGCTCGACTTCGTCGACGCGCTCGTCGAGATTCACGCAGCCGATGTGAGCGCACCGGACATTGCGGACTTCGTGCGCCCGGGCAGCTACCTCGAGCGGCAGGTGCGCCGCTTCTCCCAACTCTGGGAGATCAATCAGACGCGCGATCTTCCGGACGTCGCCTCGGTCGGTGCGTGGCTCGCCGGCAACATGCCCGAGCCGCTGCCGCTCGCGGTCGTCCACGGGGACTTCCGGCTCGGCAACGCGATGGTCGCGCTGCATGAGCCTACTCGAGTCGTCGCGATCCTCGACTGGGAGATGGGTGCCGTCGGTGACCCCCGTGCCGATGTCGGCTACCTGCTCGCGACGTACAGCGAACCGGGTGGAGACGTCAATCCGCTTGGCGCCTCGCCGGCGACGGCGGTGCCGGGGTTCCCGACGAAGCGCGAGCTCGTGGAGCACTACTGCGAGCGCACCGGTCGTGAGGTCGACCCTCTCGGCTGGTTCCAGGCACTCGCGCTGTGGAAGGCAGCGGTGTTCTGCGAGGCGATCTATGGCCGCTACGTTCGCGGCGAGCTGGCGCCCGAGGACGTGCATGCTGAGCGCTTCGAGAAGGGTGTTCCGCTGCTCGCGCGGACGGCGCTCGAGATCGTCGAGGGCCGATGACGAAGAGGCGCCGCCTCTACCTCATGCGACACGCTGCCGTTTCGTACTTCAGCGCCGACGGGCAGCCGGTGAATGCCGATGACGTACCGCTGACGGCAGAGGGCGAGGAACAGGCGCGGCTCGCAGCGGCCACACTCGCAGACGTCCGCTTCGATCGCGTGATCACGAGCGGACTACGGCGAACGCTGGAGACCGCCCGAATCGTCTCGCCCGACGCCGAGCCGGAGTTGTGGCCGGCGCTTCGGGAGCTGCGGCCGGGGCGCCTCGAGGAGATCGCAGACGACGGCCTAGAGGCGGCGTTCACGGGAGCCTTCGCCGGCGCCGTCAGCCCGGAGACCGTGTTTCTCGGCGGCGAGACGATCGGCTTGCTGATGGAGCGCGTCGTGCCTGCGCTGGCCGAGCTCGTGGCCGAGCCGAACTGGGACACCGCGCTCGCCGTGCTCCACGGCGGCGTCAACCGGGCCGTTCTCTCGCACGCGATCGCCGGCGACCAGAGCTTCTTTGGCGGCTTCGAGCAGTCGCCTGCCTGCATCAACGTCCTCGACGTCGGCGAGCGCGGCTGGATCGTCCGCGTCGTCAACCACGCGTCCCACCTTCCGCTCACCGAGCATGCCCGGTCGACGACGATGGAGGAGTACTACGCTGAGTACGTTGCGCTCAGGGGCTCTGGCTCTTAGCGATCCGATCGAGAAAGCCGCACACGAGAGCGCTGAAGGCGCGAGGCTCCTCGAGCATCGGCACGTGCGCTTGACCCGGCAGCACGACGAGCTCGGCGTCGGGGAGCCGGGCCGCCAGCAGACGGCCGTTCTCGACGGGAATCACGTGATCGAGCTCACCGTGGACGACAAGGGCCGGCGCGCGAATCGTCTCCACCGGCACACCCTGCTCGACGTAGCCGCGGCTGCCCCGAAACTGCGCCCACCAACACTCGGGCGGCGTTGGCGGGTCGAGGCGCGCCACGACCCACTCCTCGTACTCATCCGGATGATCCTCGACCCACCCGGGAGTGAACGACGTCGGCAGCGTCCGGCGGATCGCCTCCTCTGCGGGAAGACCGGCCGCCGCCAGCCACGCGTCGAGCGTGGCCTGCGGTAATGGCACGTGGTCAAGCCCGCCGGGCCCGGTTCCGACCAGGACGAGGGAGCGCACGAGCTGGGGCCGCCGCAGCGCCAGCGTCAGCGCGATGAAGCCACCCATCGAATGCCCGTAGACGTCTGCAGCGGCGAGGCCTCGGTCGTCGAGCACGGATGCAGCATCGTCCGCCAACTCCTCGATCGAATACGGGCCTGGTGGCTTCGGCGAGAGCCCCGTGCCGCGGTTGTCGAAGGCGAGCACACGGCGGCGCTTTGCGTAGTCCGCGATCTGGGCGCGCGAGCCCCACTTCGACCAGCCAAGGCCCTGGATGAGGAGGAGCGGGAAGCCGGTGCCGTGCTCCTCGACGTGCAGCTCGATCAGAGGCGCTCGACGATCATCGCCATGCCCTGCCCGCCACCGACGCACATCGTCTCCAGCCCGATCGTGCCGTCGACGGCGTCGAGATCGTTGAGCAGCGTGCACATGATCCGCGCGCCCGTCATGCCGTAGGGGTGGCCGAGCGCGATCGCGCCCCCATGCGGGTTGAGCTTCTCTCCGAACGGATCGATCCCGACCTCGCGGCAGACCGGGAGCACCTGGGCGGCAAATGCTTCGTTCAGCTCGATCACATCGACGTCGTCGATCGTCATGCCGGCCTGGTCGAGCACGCGCCGCACGGCCTCGATCGGGCCGACACCCATGATCTCCGGGTCGAGGCCGGACACCGACGAGGCACTGATGCGGGCACGTGGGTGGATGCCAAGCTCGCGCGCCCTCGTGTCGCTCATGACGACCACGGCGGCCGCGCCATCATTCAGCGGGCACGAGTTGCCGGCGGTGACCTTGCCATCGTCACGAAAGACCGGCTCCAGCTGAGCAAGCCCCTCGAGCGTCGACCCGGCGCGCGGCCCATCGTCTCGAGAGACGACCGTACTGTCCTCCTTCGTGTACGGGGTGATCTCGCGAGCGAAATGGCCGGACTCCTGAGCCGCCACCGCCCGCTCCTGGGAGCGCTGGGCGAAGCGGTCCATCTCCTCGCGCTCGATGCCGAAGCGCTCGGCGACGTTCTCGGCCGTGAGCCCCATCGGGATGTAGACGTTGCCGATGGCGTCGTCGGATCCGTTCAGCCGGGGATGCAGCTCGTCCGCGTCCTTCGGATAGCCGTCGACCTGCGAGATCGACTCGACTCCGGCCGCGACGTACGCGTCGCCCTCGCCGGCGCGGATGGCATGAAACGCCATGCGGATCGTCTGGAGGCTCGAGGCGCAGAAGCGGTTGACGGTCGTGCCCGCCGCAGTGGGCGGCAGGCCCGACAGCAGCGCGGCGCGGCGACCGAGGTTCATCCCCTGCTTCTGCTCGGGGAAGCCGCAGCCGATCATCACGTCGACGATCTCCGAGCCGTCGAGCTCCGGCACCTGATCGAGCGCCGAGCGCACGGCGAAGGCGACGAGGTCGTCCGGGCGCACGTCGACGAACGAGCCCTTGCGAGCGCGCCCGATCGGCGTGCGTGTGGCAGCGACGATGACGGCGTCGGGCATGTGCCGCGTCAGGCTACCTCGAACGCGGAGGGGGCCGGCTCGTGCCGACCCCCCTTCCGAGCTGGAAGTGCGAGCTGGCTACTTCTTCGACGGCCGCGGGTCGACGAGCTTGCCGATCGCGTTCCAGGTGCCGTTCGAGAACTGGATCAGCCGCTGGGCCGAGATCGGAAACTTGTCCTTCGCGCTCGTCGTCGCCGAGACGCCGGGCAGGAAGAACGGGTTGTCCTTGTTCGTCTCGGTCGAGTTGAGCGCCGCCTTCATGAGCGTGGCCCTCGTGAGGTTCTTGCCGATCTTGTCGAGGAGGTTCGTGAAGCTCTGCGCCTTGGCCATCCCGTACAGGTAAAGGCCGTCCGTGACCTTCGCGTTGGGCAGGTACTTGGCCATGACCTGCTTGTAGAGCTTCATGCCGGCATCTGAGTCCCACTCCGAGTTCGCCGGGTCCTTGAGGTATTGGACCGAGATCGAGCCGTTCACGGTTGCCGCGCCGGCCAGCGAGACCGCGATGCCCATGAACGTGTCGGTGGCCGACACGGAGTTCTGGTAGATCGTGTCCGGCTTCCAACCGATCGCCTTCAGCGTCGCGTACGACCTGATCGTGAACGTCGGCAATGAGAAGAGGCAGAGGATGTCTGCACCCGACGCCTTCAGGGCGAGCAGTTGCGACGCCACCGACGTGTCGGTCGCGTTGTAGCCGCGTGTAGCAACGATCTGGCTCTTGCTCTTGCCGAGCCCCGCCTCGAGCCCCGCGATGTAGTCCTTACCGTAGTCGTCGTTCTGGTAGAGGATCGCGACCTTCTTGTTCGGCTGCTCAGCCTTGATCCTCTGGCCGTAGGCCACTCCCTCGGCCTGGTAGTCGGGCTGCCAGCCGAGCGACCACGGGTACTCCTTCTGGTCGGCACCCCAGAAGGTCGCGCCGGTCGACACGTAGAGCTGCGGCACGCCGTTCTTGTTCAAGTACGCGCGCACCGCCTGCTGCGGCTCGGTGCCAAGACCGCCGACCGTCGCCAGGACCTTGTCCTGCGTGACGAGCCGGATCGTCTGCGTGACGGTCTGCGTTGGGTTGTACCCGTCGTCGTAGTACACGAACTTCACCTGGCGGCCACCGGCGCCACGCTTGCCGTTCGAGCCCTTCGTGGCGTTCTTGTAGCTGAACCACGCCGCCATGCCCTTGGCGATGGGTGTATAGCTGGACGCCGAGCCCGAAAGCGGGAACGTGCCGCCGACAGTGACGAGCTTGTCGGTGACGCCGGGCGTCACCTGGGCACCACCGGACGCGCCGGTGAGCCCAAAGCTCAGTGCCGCGAGTGCAGCTGAAAGTGCAAGAACAACCCTCTTCATCAGTCACTCCTTCTCGAGGTCGATGCTCCCTCCCCTACCGTTGGACGAGTGTAACGCCCTTTTGTTGCAAAGAACAGTG
>Ga0315273_10013962_pt1 | contig 10341 bp, 15 predicted proteins | sample YL17G02_0_MG_FD_205753 | JGI IMG/M metagenome (GOLD analysis project Ga0315273, IMG submission 205753) | Sediment microbial communities from Yellowstone Lake, YNP, Wyoming, USA - YL17G02_0 | ecosystem: Environmental > Aquatic > Freshwater > Lake > Sediment | place: USA: Wyoming | collected... | reverse complement strand
GAGGGCTAGGAGATCAACCGTGACATGGAAGAGATATTGTGGCACCGTCGCGAAAGCAGGCGGTAACGGAGAACACAAACTTCGTCCTGTAGTCAAGGAAGGCTCCTATCTACTCGAAAGGTCGCAGAGAAATACTCTGTGTCCTCAAAAAGATAAACGAACGACAGCGGTGCCTGGGGGATAGACTCGTCGGTTAGGGACGAAGTTATTGTCGAACGAAAGCTGTCAGGAAATGCCCCGGATGAAGCCCAAGCACGCACTTATTTGTCGGGGTTAGGTACCGGATTCGGGTTGTTGATCGATTTTAATGGAGGTCGGTTAAAAGAAGGGATAGAGAGGTTAAGCATTTAGAGGGCACAGAGGGGGAGGGAATAACGATTTTTTTAACGCCTTGAAATTTAATATCTTCTCTGCGTCCTCTGTGGTTTTATTTTGACAATACCGATCAAAATGATGGTGTGGGGAGAAAGAAAGGGCGCAGCCAACTTATTCCCTGTCATTCTTGGGGACACCGTACACTTTGTCCAAAACAAAGATGAATTCCGTTAAAACGTTTTGGGGGCACAGGATAACCTCTCTCAATTTGGCGGCCAGTTGAAATATTCTGGCAATTTTTCGCTGTTGATCCGGATTCCGATCCGTCACGTAAGATATCAGGGCATTCGTATCGAGAATATATCTTTTCACCGATATTTCTCCACCCGCAGGTTCCGGGCGCGCTTGATATCCGTCGAAATATCCCCTCTTCCTATTTTCACGGCATTCCTGTACTGCAGGAACTTCTTGTCGGAGGGATAAATAACCACTTTTCCTTTCTCAATCTTCCATTCCAAGGAGTCTCGCACTGAAAGTTTGAGATTTTCACGTACAGGCTTAGGAATTGTTGTTTGAAATTTTGATGTAATGACCGATTGCATAACCTCTCTCCCTTCTTTTCTCCGGTGATGAGCCCATATAAGGAAAGGAATGGCGATCCGATAAAATTCAAAAAAAGATTTCAGCCGAAATCAAATTCCTTACATTTTTATTTTATCGTAAGGAACAATGCCTGTCAAGTTAACCTTGATAATGGGAAAAGGCTGGAAGCGCAAGATGGGGCAGGGATAAATAATTAACTATAGTGAGCGACTTAAGAAAGTAGACATGAGACGGCCAGTCATCGCCATCTAAAAATCCGCCCACAAAATCCCCCCAACCCCCCCTTTCGTAAAGGGGGGGTTGGGGGGATTTCGCCAGGGAATGCCGTGCATACAATGCCAACTTTCTTTTGACATTCACTATAATGCTTTATTAACTCTCAACATTCCTCCTCCCACTTTTGGCAACCGATAACTTCCCTCTGCCGGTAACCCTTCAAACTGAGCCGCTCCTGTATATGCATTAAGGATGGAGAACGCTCAAAATGCCGGTTGAAATTCTCAATCGTTCCTAGAAAATTATCAACCTTGCTCTCGGTGAAAATCCTGAATGGGTTCTTCCGAAGGGGTGAAGTCTGCTCTTGCCTTTTGCTTAACTACAAATGGGACGAGAGGCATAACATCTTACCCAGCGTCTGGATCATCTATTCTCTTAACCAAACCTCTGTTTCAAATTCCCACTAAGGGTCAAAAGTTCTGAATTTGCTGGACGGATAAACAAATATTGCCAGGTGATTAGTTATGTGGTATTATTTTGTCATACCGAAACTTCGAGAAAGTGAGGTTAACCGATGAAAAGAAGACGCGTGGCGATGACGGTTTCTCTTCCCCCGGAAATCGCCGAGAACTATGAAAAGCTTGCCCAACAAGAAGCCAAAAATAAGAGCCAATTATTTCGCGAAATGTTCCTGCTCTATAAGGCTCGAACCTTGGAGCAAGAATTTTATGACCTGCAGCGGCAGGGTGCAAAACTTGCCAGGAAGAAAGGCATCCTGACGGAGAAAGACGTCGAAAGAATCGTATTCGAGGGCCGCTGAATTTGAAGGTAGTCTTCGATACCAATATCTTTATTTCTGCTTTTGTCATCCCCGGGAGTAAAGCCGAAGAGGCTTACCTTCATGCGCTAAAAGGAGACTTTGATCTCTATTCATCGGTTGCGATTTTAACTGAAACAGCGCAAAAGCTTAGAGAAAAATTTGCCTGGCCAGAGAATCAGATCGTCCGCCTTTTGAAAGCCATTTCCAAAGTGGCAACCGTCATAAAGACCCTGCCCCAACTCCACATCCTCGCTGATGAACCTGATAATCGTATCCTGGAATGTGCCCTAGAAGCCAACGCTGACTTTATTGTCACCGGGGACAAGCATCTTCTCTATTTGAAACATTTTCGGGATATTGAGATTATCAGTCTTTCCAACCTTCTCGAGATCCTGAGTAAAGACCTGTAGATTACCCCAAGCTGGCCATAGGGTTGCTGTAACCTTCGATGGGGTGCGCAGGTCCGCGAAGGGAGGGAGGGGACGTCCTTGACTGGATTGAATTATTGCGGTATTAAAGATGAGAATTTAATTTAGATAGCTGGGGGGCAGGCAATTGTAATAAAGTGGAAAAAGGGGGCATACACATTCCAGGGTTATGAGAAGGCAAACCCTCATGGTGGGCTTTTAGCGCTTTTAACGCTCCTCCATTTCTTCAAGGAACTCGTGATAAAGCGCATCTTTAATCCGCAAGCCTTCTTTTCTCAATTTATCTCCCAATGGCTTGGCCTTATCAATCAATCCTTTATCTTTTGCCTCTTTGACGATTTTCAGACTCCCTACAGTCTCAATGCCCCTTCTTTCTGCCACTTGCCGCGCCTTTCTATCGTCAACAATCAGTACAGCCTTTAGCTCCTCCGCCAGTATTATTGCCTCTACTTCGCCCATTCCTAAGTCATGAGGGAATAACCCTAATTTGGTCTTATCTTCTATCTCTTTTCTTTTCAGCCATTTTCCCTGGCGGACTTCATCTGAGCCTGGCCTTCCCTTTCCTTTCACAACGATGTCCTGATAAACCGCTTCTGGAATCCAAAGTTCACCGATCACTTTCTCCAAGAGATCCAGACATCCTGCCCTGGCAAATGAGATGATCGGGCCTGAGTTTGAAACGAAGATCCTCATTTCTCGAACAGCCCTTTCGAAAGTTCCTTCTTTAGTTCCTCCTTGGTCATCTCAATTACCGGGATATCATACTTGGCCATGAAATCGAAGAGATCGTGGCGGCTTATTTCCAGAAGCTCGGCGGCCTTGGGCTGGGATATCTTGCCCTTGCGGAGAAGCTCCATCACGGCTGCCTCTTTTGCCTTCAGGAGAACATCGCCATCCTGGAGATCCTTTTCTTGTATCCCTTCAGGAAATTCTAAAACAAGCCTGCTTGACATGGTTTCCCCCCTCCTTTTGCTTGCTTTTCTTGCGCCCATGGTTGATCTTCTTCGATTTGTTTCCATTCTAATGGATCGGAGATCGACTGTCAATTGACTGACCTTCCAATTTCGATTTGTGGACGGCGAGAGGACGTTCCGAAAGCGCCGGCAAAACCGGCATGGTGTAGGACGTGAAAGTCCTTCACGAGGTACGGGCTAGCAACCCGCTTCGGCCTCAAGCTATGCGTCGACGACCAGTAGGAAGTAGGGTCAGGCTTGACTTGTTGACATTTAGTAGCAGTTTCTCTGATGGCATGTCGCGAAAGACCGAAAAAGGGGGCAGTCCTCCTTTTCATTTGGGCCAAAGGATTTCGGAAATGGGGAAAAATGATCATCACAAAACAGACTTGACCGTCTCAATATTGTTGCGCAGCCATTTATTTACGATTTTCTGTCTGTCAACTTTTTTCTTATTCGCATATTTCCGAACAAATGCTTCAACATCCGGTTCCAGGTAGATGGGTAAATTCAACTTTACCCCTGGGCGGTAGAATTTACCCCGCTCGCCCTTCGAAAAATCGTATTCCTTTTTCATTGGGCACCTTCCCCGTATTGCTTTCTTTCCTTCCTGGTTGCTTTTCGAGATGAAATCATTCGGATATGAGATCGATTCCTACCTTGCTCATGGAAGGTATGGACAAGAATTTCCCGGGGCGTCAGGACAACGGTTTCAGGCCAGGTGCTGGCCGTCTTTTCTTTCATTTATTTTGTCATTAACCTTAAGAAGGCTGAGGGCTTAAGGATCCTGATTCCTTGGAAGATTCTTAGTTCATTGAGATGGTGGTCCCCGGAAATGATAAAGTCTGCCATACCTTCTACAGCAGCAGACAAGTATTTATTGTCCGAAGGGTCCTCATTGATCTGGTCAATCTTTGCTTCCTCAGGAGTGATGATACTGATCCGAGCGGTCTTCTCAAGAAATTCACCAATGTCTTTTGGAGTAAGGCGGTGGCGTTTTTTGATTTTGGGATACGAAAGCACCGCTTTGACTTCAGAAAGGATCTCCTCCGATAAAATAAGTTTTATCTTTTCTTCTCCGGCCCATGTAAGGATCCGGGCCAGATCAGAGTGTGGCTTTAGCACGGCGCTGACAAAGATGTTGGCGTCCAAGACGACTTTGAGCATTATCTTTTTGATCTGGTTTTAGATTTTCTGTAGGACCGTACCGCCTCCTCGACCAGCATGTCCATATCTTTTTCATCCTCCTCTTTGAGATTGCGCCTCACTTTAGATAGGGCTTCAAAAAACTCCTCCGCCTCTTTCTGAAGCGATTGGTATTTTTCCATGGATATCAGTGCCACAAGCGGTTTTCCGGCCCGCTCAATGATGTAGTCGTCTCCTTTGAGCGCCACTTCATTCATCACCTGACCAAGATTTTGTCTGGCTTTGAGAGCCGATATTTTTTTGTACATTTTTTCCGCTCCTTATATGAATTGATATAACTGATACAATTATAGCAGCTAGGAAAACCCTGTCAATAGCCATCCTTAACAAGTTGGTGGCCAGGGGGTGTAGCATTGGGCAATTGTAATAAAGGATATCTTCTTTCCCTCAGTGTGGAAAAGGGGTCAGTCTAGGAATTTGGGAATTTTCTATGGAGAGGGGGACGGATTTAAATTATTCAATATCGATTTTCTTGGCGATAAGTCATTCAAAACTGCTGAAAAGGGAAGAATTGGTGGGATAACGATGGTAAGATAAATTCCTTTATGTAAACCCCCGATTGTGCCGGGGGACTCTCAAAGTTTGACAGTTTCTGGCAAAGTGTGATCGTCATTCCGGGCAAGTGCAACGCGACCCGGAATCCAGAAAAAAACTGGATTCCCGCTTTCGCGGGAATGACTTAAGAAACAACATCCGGCGAGGTTAGAAGAGGGATAGCCGATGGATTGGCGCGAAAGGATTGTGATGGACCCGAAAGTTCTGGTCGGCAAACCAGTAATTTATGATATGATTTTATAAAGAAAGAAAAAGTGATGAGGAGATCGGATATGCCCTTTACTAAGAAAAGAATAGAGACAGTGACCTTCCCCCTAAGTGTTTTCGAGACAGCAGATACAAAAGAAGACCTCGAAGACTGGCTCTTGTCTCAAAATCCGGAATTTATAGAGAAGATGCGTGAAATGAGACGAGAGGATCTTTCGGGAAAAGGAAAAAGTTGGCAATCTCTTAAAAGAGAACTATGTATAAAATAATTGGCTAGGTCAGTTTAACGCAGTAAGATATTATAAAATATGGCGACGGTTTTCGGGTTCACGATTTTAGAGAGGGGGGAAAAATGATGGAGAAAGTAAAACTCAATCTTGGAAAGGCGGAACAAGAAGCTCTTGACCACTTGATTGAGGTAGGGCTTTTCCCCAGCCGAGAAGAAGCAGCAAGGGCGGCTATCCTCAAATACGCAATGGATATCGGGGTTTTAAATCGCAAGACCATCTGGCAAGAGGTGGAAACGGCCAAACGAAGGAAAATTACGCCGAAACAGTTAGAAAAGGATCTGGAGACTCTTGAGGATGAAAATTAGGGTTTGGAAGATCATAGAATTGCTCAACGAGGCGGAGGTCGAAAAAGAATTGACTTTTGCTTGGTAGGTAGCTACAATAGCTACATGGGGGGAAATCCTATGGAAACGGTGGGAGTAAAGGAATTAAAAAACAAGCTCACTTATTATCTCAAATTGACAAAGGAAGGAAGCAAGATTATTGTGACAGACAGAGGATCTCCTATCGCCATCATACAAAGTATCGATCGGATGAGAGACAAAGCAGGGGTCGAAGAGAGGCTTGCCTCCCTGGCAAAAAGGGGGATGCTCAGGCTGCCCCTGAAAAAGGGGAGGTTGTCTCCTTTCAAGAGTGTTAAAGCAACCGGAAAGCCAGCCTCGGAAATCATCATAGAAGAGAGAAGATGATCTATCTCGATAGCAGCGCCCTCGTAAAAAGATATACCAAGGAAGCGGGAACGGATTTTGTTCAATCCATCCTCGCCACGCCCGGGCTGATAACGACATCGAAACTTACCTATCCTGAGATACTCTCAGCGTTGATGAGAAAAGTTCGGGCAGGTGAGATTGAAAAGAAAACGTTGAATGGAATCGTTGACAAGTTCGATAAGGACTGGCACCACTTTCTCGTGCTCGATTTCCATAATGACCTTCTGCCAGTAGTTAAAATGCTGATAGAAAAGCATCCCCTTAAGGCTGCCGATGCGATCCACCTGTCCTCAGCTTTGTGGTTAAAACTTTCCTCTAAGACGGACGTAACCTTCGTGGCTTCCGATTCGAACCTACTCAAAGCTGCTCTGGCTGAGAAGATTCAGGTAATGAATCCATTGGATGAGTCAAAATAGGTATGTGCCTCATGATTGCAAGCAATATGACTTGCCTTAATTTCTGCCCTTGTCCTTCCCGCCTCCATTTTCCAAATTTTCGAAATCCTGAATAAGGAGCTATTAAAATCTACGCCCAAGCCCCCCCCGACCTGTGCACACTCTTCAAGATTACACCAACTCCACGGCCTGAATCTGTGAAATAATCCCTTAAATCACCCCCACCTTTACCCTCCCCGAATCTGTGAAAAAATCAGCTTGCGTCATTTTCTCGCCATTCCGGCGAAAGCCGGAATCCAGTATTTTCAAGCCGTTGAGAATTTCCTGGACCCCGGTTTTCACCGGGGTGACGACTAAACGGCAATTTTTTCACACCTTCCCGCCTCAAGGGGGAGGGAAGTTTTTTCTACTTCATTATGTCTCTCCTCTTCACGCCTTGGCGGAATGGGAGAGGACAGGGTGGAAGTCGGAATCAGATTGCAAACAGATTGACGAAGTGTTGGCGGCAACGTATGATGAATTGGAAAAGAAGGTAACGGTTTAAGCGTTTGGAAAATTCGCCAAACTTCAGTGCAAAATGCAAATTGTAAATTTCAAAATGACGGATATCTGCCCCTGAAATTTGCGGAATGCGAAACGAAAAATCCCAAATTCGTAAGGGAAAGAATGAACCCCTGGTTATTTCGGCCAGCCGGAGGACTGACTTGGTGGGTTGCTACCCCGAGGCATTGGTAGAACGCCTCCAGGAATATCCTCCCGAAGGTGTGCATTCTCTGGTCATATGGACGAAGAATCCAAGGAATATGATTGTTGAAGGAGCATTGAAGGATACCCTTGAAAGATATCGCCAGATCTATGTCCATCTGACGATCACCGGTATGGGCGGGGGCGAGTTTGAGCCGATGATCCCTCGATGGGAAGAGGCCGTGAGAATGATCGGCCCGCTAATTGACCTCGTGGGAGGTCCCCGACGGATTTCCTGGCGCTTTGATCCCATCCTGGAGGCTGACGGGCATGGGCAAGCTTTTAGCAATTTCGACCTTTTCCCGCACTTGGCCGGGGCCATCGCCCCCTTCGGAATCAGGAGTTGTCGGGTAAGCTGGGTGTCTCCTTACAAAAAAGTTCTTGCCCGAGTGGCGAAGAAAGGATGGGTTCTTGTCACTCGCACGGTCGAAGAAAGAGTCAAGCAGGCAAACACTCTAATCCGCATTGCACGAGAACACGGGATGAGCCTCTCTTTCTGCTGCATGGAGGGGCTTCCAATATCCCGGTGTATCGATGGGGAGCTTTTGAGTGAAATTCATCCCGATGGTCAACGTTGCTCGACGAAAAAGGCCAAGGGACAGAGGCTGTTCTGCGGCTGTACTGAGAGCCTGGACATCGGCTGGTACTCGCTCCGATGTCGGCATGGGTGTCTTTATTGCTATGCTGTACCATGAAAAGCGGAGTCAGAAGGCAGAATGGAAAAAGGAAAAGGGCAATTTTCGTTGAAGTTCCACGGATGGGTTGGCCTGGGAATAATCGCTATTTCGGAAATTTTGCTGTTTTCCGGCAATTCCTTTGTGAATATCTATTTTACCCCCCTGGTCTGGAGCGGCTACATTCTTTTCGTCGATGCTCTGGTTTTCCGGTTTAAGGGGGCCTCTCTGATAGTCAGCCGCCCGAAAGAATTTTTGCTCATGCTCCCGCTTTCCTTCTTATTCTGGGAGGTGTTCGAGTTCTTTAACCTTTACATCCAAAACTGGCATTATGTAGGCCTCCCGGAGGATTTAATTGTGCGCTGGCTGGGCTTTGGCTGGGCATTTGCCACCATCCTCCCTGCAATCCTGGAGACTGCCGAAGGCCTGGAAACGTGGGATCGAATCGCCAGACAAAAGATCCACCCCTTCAAGATCGGTCGGGGCCACTTATATCTTTCTTTGGCTTTTGGCGCCTTTTGCTTGATCCTTCCATTGATTGCTTCCCCTGGTCTGGCAAAATACATGGCGGCGACAGTCTGGGTGGGTTTCATTTTTTTACTGGACCCGCTCAACTATTGGATGGGCAGCAAATCTCTCTTAGCGGACCTGGAGAGGGGAAATCCCCGGACGCTTTACAGCCTGCTCATCTCGGGCATCATTTGCGGCCTGCTGTGGGAATTCTGGAATTATTGGGCCGGGGCCAAGTGGCATTACACCATTCCCATCCTGGGTGAAGTGAAAATCTTCGAGATGCCGGTCTTGGGCTACTTTGGCTTTCCGCCTTTTGCCGTGGAATGCCATGTCATGTATTATTTCGTTCGGAATGTTTTAAGTAAAAAATGCCTAAAGTGCGCTAAAGTGCCTAAAATGCCTAAAGTTGCCGACAAAAATATTTCTATAATTTTCTAAACAGAAAAAATGCCTAAAGTGCCTAAAATGCCTAAAATTGGGCTGGCAAAAAAATTTTAGGCGCATCTCCAAATTAGTTGACCGAATATTTTGCGAAAGCTTGGCAAGGACCCGGAAGGGAAGGCAGATTGCGCCGCAAGCATCGGCGGGATATTGCTGGCCATAACCCCCTTGCGGGCCTTCCGCAAAGCGCAGCGGGGGCGGGAAGAAAAAACTTCGACGAAAGGACTGAACACCCCCGCCACTCCTAAGAAGGGATATGTGCCTCATGATTGCAAGCAATATGACTTGCCTTCCGGGGCCCTGGAATCACTTCACATTTGGAATATACAAACTCTTTGGCCCTCAACTAATTTGGAGATGACTCAAATTTTATGACTTTCTGTACAACAAGAAAGCGAATTCTTGATGGAAGAGATTTTTGGCCCCTCCGGCCTCCTGGCCCAAAAATTAGGCTCTTATGAATACCGCCCCGAACAGGGGAAGATGGCCCAGTCCGTGGAGCGGGCTTTTAGCCAAGAGCGGTTCCTGATTGTCGAGGCCGGCACGGGCACGGGAAAAACACTGGCCTACCTGATCCCCGCCGTCCTGAGTAGAAAGCGGGTGGTCATCTCCACGGGGACCAAGACCCTGCAGGAGCAGGTTTTTTTCAAGGACGTGCCCTTCATCCGGGAAAAACTGGGCTTTTCATTCAAAGCTTCCTTCATGAAAGGGAGGAACAATTATCTCTGCCGCAGGCGATTCGAACTCTTCTCTCGTCAGCCTCTGCTAAAAGCTTTGGACGAAGTTTTCCATTTTCAAACCTTCAAGAAATGGGCCGGGAGGACAAAGACCGGCGACCGCGCGGAACTGAAAGAACTGCCGGAAGACCTGGGGTTGTGGAATGAGGTGTATTCCTCCAGCGATACCTGCCTGGGGCAGGGTTGCAAGTTTTTTGACCGGTGTTTCATCACGCGACTCCGGCAGGAAGCAGCGGGTTCTGACGTGGTCATCGTCAACCATCACCTTTTCTTTGCGGACCTGGCCGTTCGCCTGAGAGGGTACGGGGAGGTCCTGCCGCGGTATGAGGCGGTGATCTTTGACGAGGCCCATCAGCTTGAAGAAGTGGCCACCCATTATTTTGGGACGACCGTAAGCAATTTCCACTTCGAAGAGCTGGCCCGGGACATCCGCCGGGAACTGACGGCGGCGAAGAGCAGGGACGAAATTTTGAACAAAATTTCCGGCAGGCTCATTGACCAGGGAGGACAGTTCTTCGATCTTTTTCGGAGGGG
>Ga0315273_10013961_pt1 | contig 10341 bp, 6 predicted proteins | sample YL17G02_0_MG_FD_205753 | JGI IMG/M metagenome (GOLD analysis project Ga0315273, IMG submission 205753) | Sediment microbial communities from Yellowstone Lake, YNP, Wyoming, USA - YL17G02_0 | ecosystem: Environmental > Aquatic > Freshwater > Lake > Sediment | place: USA: Wyoming | collected... | reverse complement strand
TGTCCACGTCTTCGAGGTGGACCCCTAGGTCGTAGCTTCCGTTTGGCAGGTTGAGATCGATGCCCCAGGAGAGCACCACCTCGTCCCCCGCGGACAACGGGATGGGATTTCCGTTCATCCGCCCGTATGTGGTGTCGAAGACGAAACTCCCGAACTGGGTGAGGAAGAGGCCGGGTGACACCCGGCAATCCTCGAGACACCCGATCGTGACGTTGCATTTCAGGTGCGACCCCGGAGGCACCGCTTTCCCGTTCGTCTCCAGACCTTCGAAGGTCACCCCCTTGATGCAGACCTTTTTCCGATCGGCCATCTTCGGGAGAAAAGCCCCCCCCGTCTTGCAATACTCCGCGATGACCTCCGTCGGAGCTCCCTCCCGGGCGATCTCCCCGTTCACCAGCAGGATGGCGCGCCCGCACAGGGAGAGGACCGACTCCATATTGTGGGAAACGAAAATGACCGTGGTGCCGCCCTTCAGGATCTCGTTCATCTTCTGGATGCAGCGCCCCTGGAACATGTAATCGCCCACGCTCAGCACTTCATCGACAAGGAGGATCTCCGGCTCCACGTGCGCGGCGATCGCGAACCCCAGCCTCGCATACATCCCGGAGGAGTACCGCTTCACCGGGGTGTCGATGAAGTCCGGGATCCCGGAAAATTCGACGATGGCATCCATTTTCTGCTGGATTTCGGATCGGTTCATCCCGAGGATCGCTCCGTTGAGGAAGATGTTCTCCCTGCCGGTCAGGTCCGGGTGGAAACCGGCCCCCACCTCGATCAAGGCGCTGATCCGTCCATTCACCCGCATCGCTCCGGTGGTCGGCCGCAGGATTCCGCTGAGAATCTTGAGGGTCGTGCTCTTCCCGGACCCGTTCGGCCCCACGATCCCGAGCGCCTCCCCCCTGCCCACCTGGAAGGAGACGTCCTTCAGGGCCCAGAACTCTTTTGTCTTTAAATCGTTTTTCCCTCTGGCCTGAAATGTTTTTCTGAAAAGCGCAGGGATGAGATCCCGGAGGGAATCGTGCCCCTCTCCTCTCCGGAACTTTTTGAAGACGTGTTGAAATTCGAGGGCCGTGTCCGTCATGGAAATCCTTTCAGACGTTCTCCGCGAATAGAAATTCCAACCTGTGGAATATGGTCCAGGAGGCGATGAGCCCCCCGACGGACCAGAATGCCGAGTACATCAGCCAGAACGGATCGGGAGGACGGTGCAGGATGACGACGTTGTTGATGCCTTCGAGGATCGCACCCACCGGGTTCAGGAGGAGGACGGTGGACCATTTCCCGAAGAGGGAGGCGTCGTAGAAAACGGGGGTGAAGAAGATGGCGAACGTTACGATCACTTCCACGATGTACTTTACGTCACGGAAGAAAAGATTCGCGCAGGACAACAGCATCCCGAGGGCGGTCGTAAAAAGAATCATAAGGAACATGAGCAAAGGCACCCAAATCACATGATAATCCACATGAAAACCTATCAGCCCGAGAACGACAATGAGGAAGAAGGAGCCCAGGAGGAAGTCGAAAAGGTTCGCGAGGACGGCCGCGATCGGGAACACCTCCCGGGGAAAGTAGATCTTGGTCACGAGGCTCGCGTTTCCGATCAGGCTGTTCGTGGAAAAACGGATGGAACCGATGAAAAAGGAATACGGAAGAGATTTGATGCAGACGGAGGATAGTTCGGAGAGATCCATCGGCTTACCGGAGACGATGGAGAATCCTTTCTTCACCAGAAGACCCGCGAAGACGATCAGCATAGGCATGAAGATGGCCCAGAGGAATCCCATGACCGTCTGCTTGTAGCGGATCTTGATGTCGCGCAGCGTGAGCATCCAGAGCAAATTCCGATACTGGATCAATTCTCGAAACATGACGTGGTAACCCCTTAATCCTTGAAGGAATAGAATTTCATTTTTCCGATCTGGTTCTCCAGGACGAACTTTTCACGTATTTTGTATTTCCGCTCGATTTCCTCGACCTGCCGCAGATCTTCTTTCAGATTCCGGTCGGAAATGCCGATCGTCTTGTAGATCAGGATGTTCCGGTTGAAATTCTGTCCGCTCGGTTCGCGGATTTTCGTCGGTTCGAAGAGCGGGGCGTAGTCGAGGTAGAACGGCTGCTCGTTCGGGGTAAACAGGTATTTCACGCGGTACTTCCGCATCGTGTTCGCGAAACCGATCCGCCGGATATCCTCCCGGATCGCGTCGTCGGCAAGCACCGAGGGCATGACGAATCCCCTGCCGGTATAGATGCTGAGAGGCGTCAGGTACCCTTCGAAGAGGAGGAATTCCTCCGGTTTCGTGTTCTCCCGGATGTACCGGACCGCACTCCGCACGTCGACGAAATTCCGCATCCTGCCGGTCGTCGCGTCGACCACCGGGGGAAGGATCAGGGACAGGAATCCCATGACGACGATCGCTTTCTGCAGGGTGTTCTTCATGTTTCCAAGGAGGAAGTGGATGAAGTACGCGGCGCCGAACGTCAGCGTCCAGACGATGATCAGCGAATAATAGATGTGGAAGAAGATCGATTTCGACGCGACCACCCAATATACGAGGGAGCCGAACAGGAACGGGACCCACACCCGTCGCATCGCGGTCTCCCGTGTCAGCAACGCCAGGGCGGCTCCCGACAGGCCGATCCAGAACAGGTTCCGCGTCATGTACTCCTTGAACTGGTGGAACAGCATGTACTTGTAGAGGCGGTAATTCCCGACGAGGCTCGAATCCGTCAGGAATTCGTCCGCATAGTTGGACAACCTCAGGGTTCGGAACAGGAAGATCCCCGCAACGACGCACAGGACGGAGACCAGGCCGAGGATCCCCTTTTTCGCCAGTATATGTTCGGCAAAGCGTTGAACGGCTTCCTCGTATTTCACGAGGACCCGATGGATGCCCCACAGAAGCAGCGCCAGGAACGACACGAGAACGAAAGAGAATCCGGGCGAGGAGATGAGGTTCGAAACAACGAGGGCCATCACGAACGTGACGAGGAGACAGGTGAAGAGATAAATTCCGTACTCCTTGAAAAACCGCGCGTTGTCCTCGCGCTGGAAAAACAGGAACAGGAACGCGATCGGCGCCAGCCATAAAAAAAGCGGGTATTTCACCGCGTTTCCCAGCCCGAACCAGACGCCCGCCCACAGCAGGCTGCGGATCCGTTTCCGCTCGAGGTAGACGCTGATCTGCCGCAAAGAAAGGAACATGAAGAGGAAGACGATGCTGTCCAGGACCGTGACGTACGTGGAAAACGAGAATACCGGATTGACGGCAACCAGTCCGATGAACAGCAGATTGAAACCTTTCGGGAAATATCCGGAAAAGAACCGCCAGGCGCACAGCAGGGTCAGGACGCCGATGACATGGGTGAAGATCCTCGTTTTCAGTTCGATCCCCGCGGCGGGAAACAACCTGTACGTCAGGAACAGCCCCCATTCCATCAGGGGAAGGTGATCGAATTTCGGGAAGATCCCCTCGGGGTTGTGCACCGGGTCGGAAACGTACTTCTTCTGGTTCCACAGCATCGAATCCTTCTGGACCATGTAGACGGCGGGTTCCACGTAGGTGTTGTATTTCATGGAATGCTCGCCGGTGAAGGGGGCCGCGAGATACGGCGCCTTGATCCAGGTGAAGAGAAGCAGGACCGCGAGCAATCCGAGAACGTACGGATACCCGCGACGTTCGCCGGCTTCCCCGGCCCGATGCTCTTCCTCGAGGACGGTTGAAGCCGGGGGAAGGAGAGTAAGGGGGGAAAAACGCATGGAGGGGAACCGGCCGATTCCGCTATTCCGCGACGCCGGTCAATTGATGATCTCTTCGACCGTGTATTCCTTGAGTTCCTTGGCGTGCGTGAAGATGACGATCTCCCCGACCAGGCCGATCGCGAAGATCTGAAGCCCCAGCACAAGAAACAGGATCCCGATCAGGAAGAGCGGCCGGTCGCTCAGCGAGACACCGAATAACAGCCGACTGACCACGAGATAGGAGGTCACGAGAAACCCCAGGACAAGGATGACGCTCCCGGTCAGACCGAAAAAGCGCAGCGGCTTCTTCGTGAACTTGATCAGGAAAAAGACCGTCAGCAGGTCGATCATCCGGCGGACGTAGATCCCGAAGGGGTAGGTCCGCACCCGTTTCTCCTTCGGAGACTGCTTCAGGTCGACTTCCTTGATCCGGAATCCCTGCTTGTGGGAAAGGATCGGGAGGAACCGGTGTAGATCCCCGTAGATGTGGATCTCCTCGAGAACCTTCCTTCGGAACAGTCTCACGCTGCACCCGATGTCGTTGCAGACGTTCCCCGTCATGCGGCCCACGAGGTTGTGATAGAGACGCGTTTGCAGCTGGTTCCATTTCGAATCGCTTCGAGGCCACCTTCGAGCAACCACCATGTCGTGGTCGCCCATGCTTCCGATCATCTTCGGCAACTCCGCAGCGTCGACCTGGTGATACGCGGGGAGCGTCACGATGATCCCGCCGGCGCTTTGCTGGAATCCCGACGTGATCGCGATCGCTTCGCCGAACGGCCGCGCGTGCTTTATCAGCGTAAGTTTCTCCCCCCGCTCCTTCATCGCCTTCAATTCGTGGTACGCCTTCGCGAACCCTCCGTCGACGACGTAGATCATCTCGAATGGAGTGCCCGCCTGCAGGAGCGCATCCCGGTATTCCCGGTGCATCTCCCCGATGTCGTCGTGCCGCTCCGATATGGGGATGATCACGGAGATCGTTTCCGCCATGTTCCACCTACTCCACGGTTTTTTTCAGATGTGCAAGCGTCCGGAAACTGCCCGTCCGCTGGATCAGTTCGCAGAGAAAACCGGTCAGAAAGAGGAAGAAGGAAAGGATGAAGAAGAGAAGAGCTCCCGAGGCGATCATGAAATCGGCCTTGCCTCCCCGGAGATAATCGCCGAGCACCTTGAGGAGCACCACCCCGCCCAGCGCAATCGATATGAGCCCGCCGGTCGCGAACAGGTGCATCGGCTTCACGCTGAATTTCAGGAGGGTCTTGATGACGAGGAGGTCGATGATCACCTTGTAGATCCTCGACATCCCGTACTTGGATACCCCGAACGTTCGCGCGCGGTGGTTCACCTTGATCTCGGCGACCTTCGTCCCGGCCAGGGAGGTCATCGCCGGGATGAACCGGTGCATGTCGGAGTAGAGCGGGACCGATTTGATGATGTCCGCGCGGTACGCCTTCAGGGAGCAGCCGTTGTCCTTGATGGGGACGCCGGTGATCCTCCCGATGATCCGGTTCGCGATGATCGACGGGATCTTCCGCGTGATCAGCTTGTCCTGCCGCTTGTGCCGCCAGCCGCAGACGATGTCGTTCCCTTCCGCGATCTTCTCGAGGAACTTCGGGATGTCGGCCGGGTCGTTCTGGAGATCGCCGTCCATCGTGATCAGGATCTTCCCGCGGGCGTGATCGATCCCGGCGGCCATCGCGGGCGTCTGCCCGCAGTTCCTGCGGAACTTGATGACACGGAGCCGCGGGTCCCCCCTCGCGATTTCGGATGCCTTGCGGAACGTCGCGTCCTTGCTCCCGTCGTCCACGAAAAGGATCTCGTACTCCATCCCGAGAGGATCGAGCACACCGACGATCGCCCGGTACAGCGGCCCGACGCTCTCCTCCTCGTTGTACAGGGGAACGATGACGGATAGGTCCGGGTTCAACCGCGTTTCCGCAGCGCGATACACCATGAAATGTTTTCGCAGGTCATGGCAGAACGTTGAACCACAGGTTCGCCATGGACTGGTACCCCGTTCCGTTGGGGTGGATCCCGTCGGCCAGTTGGCTCGTGTGCGACTGGAACCACGCATAAAAATCGGGCGGTGTAACCGCGATCCCATTCGTAACCTTCAGTTCACCGATCGCCGCGTTGTATTCCTGTATGCTCGCATCGCTGATGGAAGGATCCGAGGTGTACGGAACTTTCGCGAGGTACGGTATCTTTCCCGCGTTTTTAATCGCCGTTATGATCATCTGCATGTTGGCTTTATACGTCGCCTTCGAAACGGCGGGGATGGATGCGTCGTTCGTCCCGTACAGGATGAGAAAATATTTTGCCGATGGGTTGTTCGACAACGTGGAGGAAATAGAGGCCGCGCCATTCGCTGAGGTGTCGCCGGAAACCCCCTTGTTCACGACGGTATGGGGATACCCTTTCGCGACCGTCCGGAGATTGTTCAGGATCGGCTCGAATCCTCCGCCGGTGTTTCGGCCGTCCTGGGATGTGTCGTCGCCAGGAATGTCGTCCTGGGATCCGAACGTGATGCTGTCCCCGACGGCCACATAATATTCGCCCGTCGGGAAACTCCGGATGACGCCCTTCTGCGTCCCACCGCTGTTGCTGGCAGCAGCCCGGTAGTAATACGTCCTCCAGGGACTCAGCCCGGAAATCGACGCGTTGAACGCAAGGGTGGTCGTGCCGGAACCCTTTGGCACGTGTGCGGTAGCTGTCAGAGAAGACAATGCCGGGTCGGTCCCGTACTCGAACCAGGCATCCGTTGCAAATCCGTTCGGGTTCACGTCCCCGTGGAGAACGGCACTGCTCGTTGTGATCGATGTGACAGGATCGATCGTGGTCACCGTCGGGGATACGGATGTTTGAAAATTAAGAATTGTCCCTTGGGACTCCCCTTCCGCATTCCTCGCCACCACGCGGAAATAATAATTCGTCCCCACGCCCAGGCCGGGAAGCGGCGCGCTGACGGGTTGAGTGGTGAACGTTCCGGCCACAATTACCTGCGTCAGTGTCTCGAACGTCGAAACAGGGTTCGTCAGGATCGGGTCGGTTCCCCACACGAACCAGAAACTAGTATGCAATCCGTTCGGATTCACGCTTCCGTTGACGGTTGCGCTGTTCGACGTTACCGACGTTGCCGCAATCGTGGTCGCCGACGGAATCTGTGATGCCTTGAAGTTTTTGATCGTCCCTTTCGACTCCCCGGTCGTGTTTTGTGCCACGACCCGGAAATAGTAGGCCGTTCCCGGGGTCAGGTTTCTCAGCGGCGCGTGAATCGTCACGGATGCCGCCCCAGTTCCCACATTATCGCTGGAAGTAATGGTCCTGCTGTTCAGGGTCGGATCGGTTCCCCATTCGAACAATGCGGAGGTCGGAAGCCCCTTCGGGTTCACATCGCCGTTGAGGACGGCGTTATCGGCGCTTATCGGACCGGCTGTCAATGTGGAAACAGTCGGAGGCAGCAAGGCGGCGGTGAAGCTTTCGATTGCCCCCTTCGACGATCCAGCACTGTTTTGCGCCGCGACCCGGAAATAGTAGGTTGGTCCCGGACTCAGGTTTAGAATCGTTGCCTGGATCGGCACAATGGTTTTCCCGGATCCTATCGCCTGATCGCCGGTTTTCGTAAAGGTCGACAAAGTATTATCCAGCCCGGATTCGAACCAGGCGGTGGTCTCCAGACCGTTCGGGTTCACATCGCCGCTGAGGACGGCGTTATCGTTGCTTATGGGGTTGGCACCCGTTGTGGTCGCCGATGGAGCGGGCGGGGGGGCGTTCGAGCCCCCCCCGCCGCCGCACGAGGACAAGAAAAGAATCAATATCACACACTGGAAGAAGCCTGCCATGGTTCGATGGATTCGCATGATCTTCCTTTCTAATTACTTCTTGTCCCCGCGAGATAACTCACAGCGCAAAATCCTTCTTGCGAAGGGTCAAGGCGCCGCTTCCAGCTGGATGTTGTCGTAATATGCATCCTGCTTGCCGGTCTCCACCTCGAAACTGCTCACCGAGATGCTGCCGCTAATTGGCAACGTAATCGTCTGGCTGAAAGCCTCCATGACGATTTGCGTCGTGCTGAATGTAATCTTGATGGGATACGTGCTGCCCTGGGTATAACCGGTCGGGAATGTTGTCGTATTTACTACCGCTCCCCCGGAGACTCTCCTCACCGCTGCCACGTCGGCTCCTATTGGACCACCACGCCAATCAAAGTTCGCCACCTCGTAATAGTTGTTACTATCGAGCAATAAACGGATCCAGAATCCCCCATGAGACGGATACGATTGCGTCGGGGAAAAATTAAAGGAAAAGATCCCCCTATTACTCGAAGGAAGGGAACGAGAAAACATTACGATGTTGTCTATCGGTGCGGAGACCTGCGCTCTTTGTCCTGTCGAATCATAAGTAACTGTTCCTCCGGTCCCCGCGACCTGGGTAACGGTGTAGCTGCTAATGGTATCCGCACTGAAGTCATCGAAATATCCCCATTTATCCGTGACGGTGACATTGTCCACGGCCGCTGGGCCCCTGCTGCTCGTCACCGTTAGTTGGAACACGAGATTGTCGCCCGGGTAGGAAACCGTGGGTGCGGTGAATGTCGGAGCCGCCGTCGTTGCGCCGGAGAGCGTCGCCGCGGTGCCCCCAACCTGGGTCCATTGGTAAGTGATCGTTCCACCATTGCCTCCATCGGAGGAGCCCGAACCGTTTAACGCCACGGGATGCCCCATGAATGCCGGCTGATCTACCCCGGCGTTCGCAACGGGGGGGGGATTCGGGCTGGTGACGAAGCTTTTAGTCGGCCCATTCGACGTACCCCCCGTGCTGGATGCCGCGACCCTGAAATAATAGGTGGTTCCTGCAAGGAGGCCGGTAATCGGTTGAGTGATCGGCACGGGAATCTTTCCGGATCCGATGACCTGGTCGGCTGTTTTCGTAAGGGTAGTGAAAGTATTGTCTTGTCCGTACTCGAACCAGGCCGTGGTCGCCAACCCGTTCGGGTTCACGTCCCCTTGGAGGGTGGCGCCGTTGATGGTGACGCTGCCGGCCGGCGTCGTGGTCGCCCCAGGAGGCAGAGATAGAGTGTTGAAGTTGCTGATCGTCCCTTTCGACGTACCCGCTGAACTTGAAGCCGCAACGCGGTAATAGTATTTCGTTCCCGCGGTCAGGCCTGACAGGTTCGCATTGATCGGTGTCAAGGTCGCCCCCGATCCAACCGGCTGGTCGGCGGTTTTCGTGAAAACCGACATAGTATTGTCCGTACCATATTCGAACCATGCCGTGGTCGCCAGCCCGTTCGGGTTCACGGTCCCGTTGATCGTCGCGTTGTCAGTACCGACGGACGTCGCCGACGTCGTGTTCCCCGACGGCGCCGGGGGCGGCCCTGAGTCGCTGCCACCACCTCCACCACACCCGGCCAAAAAGAAAGCGGTCAATAGAGACAGGACGACAAAGCCGGTGTTTCGCCAAGATTTCATTGCATCCTCCTTTGTTTTACTTGTTTCCATGCCTGAGTTGGAAATCCGGAACGACCCCGAAGAACATATACTACCGTGTAACTGCGAACACCCCCCTTCATCGGATATTGGAAACGATCTCCTCGCAAGACTCGTCAAGGATGCGGACCCGGGCAGATTCGACAGCGTCAAAAGATGGAACCCGACGAGTGGAGCCATAGGGTATTCATGCAACGTTCTCGAGAACATGCTGCAATTCCTGTTTTTTCAGCCCCTCGATATGCATCCGATACCAGATTTCCGCGTTGCACAACAGCCACAACCGCTGGCCGTGGTCGGACTTTTTCTCCAGGTGCTCCTTCAGCATGGCGTTCACGACGGATGGATTCAGATATCCTTTCGAGACCAGCCGGGAGTCCTTCAGGAACGTTTTGTAGAGGAAACGGAACTCGTCCGCCAGCAGATACGTCAGGGGAGAAGAAAATCCCTGCTTTTTCCTTTGGATGAGGGCCGGCGGAAGATGTTTTTTCGCCAGTTCCACCTGGATGTACCGGAGCCTGCTGCGCCGGATCTTGTATTCCGAAGGTATCGAGGCGCAGAACTCGGCGAGCTTGTGGTCCAGGAATGGCGAACGGGACTCGAGCCCGTGCGCCATCGTCATCCGGTCCAGGATCATCACCGGGTGATCCGGCATCCGGATCATCGTGTCCGCATAGAGCATTTTGTCCACGAGTTCCTTTGCATTCTCGCTGTTGAAGCAATCCTTTATGCAACCCTCCGGGTCGAACCAGGCGACGCTCTTGCGAAAGCTCTCCGTATAGAGACCGCCGCCGCGACCGTTCGAGAAATAGAAGTATCCCAGGCTCTTGGAATACCGCTCCGCGCCCTCGTAAAAGGAAAGCTGATGGAACCACCGCAGTTTATGGCTGAAGCTTCGATACCAGAACCCCTCGGAAACGTGATCCAGCAACTTCCCCATCACCTGTTTGCGAAGGAATTCGGGCAGAAGCGCGTAATAGGACACGTAGGCGTTCCCGTAATATCGGTCGTACCCCCCGAACAGCTCGTCCCCGCCGTCGCCCCCCAACACCACCTTCACTTCTTTTCTTGCCAGTTCCGAGATGTAGTACATGCATACCGAGAGAGAATCCG
>Ga0315273_10013960_pt1 | contig 10341 bp, 7 predicted proteins | sample YL17G02_0_MG_FD_205753 | JGI IMG/M metagenome (GOLD analysis project Ga0315273, IMG submission 205753) | Sediment microbial communities from Yellowstone Lake, YNP, Wyoming, USA - YL17G02_0 | ecosystem: Environmental > Aquatic > Freshwater > Lake > Sediment | place: USA: Wyoming | collected... | reverse complement strand
CTCCGCACCTGCGCAACGCCCAGGCCTCGCAGCGGACGGTAGCCCCCCAGCAGGAAGTAGCCCACTGCGAACCATCCTAGGCCCAAGCCTTTCCACAAGAACACAGCGAAGGCCGCCACGGCCACTTGCCCCAACAGGAATCCGGTCCTGGCCTCGAGCTGCCCCAGCACAAGAGCCAGGATGGTCGTGCCCAGATACGCGATTGAGATCAGCTGCCCGATCGTGCTCAGGGAAAGTCCTTGCTGATTCCTCAGGTAATTCGAAGACAGCGGCTGCGGCACATAGGCCGCGAAAGCCACAAAGAAGAAGACCGCCAGGAAAACCATGTAGCGGCGATTGTGCAGCAACGCGCCAGGTGGGTTATCCGGATCATGCTGATCGCGCGGCTGTGCAGCGACAAATGTGACCACCAGGGTGGAGAGCACGAAGAGTCCTGCCGCAATGAAGTACACCGGCCTGAAGCCGTACACGTCGGCGACACGCCCGCCGATCAGCGGCCCGATCACCGCGCCCCCGTTGAATGTCATCGAAACGAAAGTGATCGCCCGCGCTACAGACCACTTTCCGCGCGCCGCCGTGGTGTAGCTGTCCAGCGGCGAGGCCACGAAGGCGGTGAACCCGTACAACAGCAGCCCGACGATGAACATCGGCAGATTGAGCGCCAGCGCCATCAATATGGTTGCCAGGACACCGACCAGCCAGGCGGCGATCAACATCGGTCGCCGCCCCAATCGGTCAGATAGATGCCCCGCGGGTATATGGGTCAGGGTCATCGCCGCGCCAAATGCCCCCAGGATCACGCCGATCTCTATGGGTGCGGCTCCGAGTTCCTGAAGGTACACGGGTTGAAAGAGCAGGAACATGCTTTCCCCCAAGCCCCAGAGGAACAGGGCCCCGCCAAGCCAGAGCAATGAGCGATTCATGAAGTTTCAGGCTCCAATGCGCGAGCGTGCCCGCGGCGGCTTACTATACTATGCCTCCCGGGTTTCGGCGTCTGACACCTCGGCGCGCGATTGGATCCGCGCCTCGTCCGTACGATAGAATTCCGTCTGCAAAGCATGAAGGCAGCTCGAGCCCCCTCCTCCCGGCACCCGTTTCAGGGCCTGTCCCGTCATGGCTGGTTCAACCTTGCCATGGCCGCGCTCCTCGTGTTCTACGTAGCCCAGGTAGTGCTGGACATTGTCTGGGGCAACTTGTTCGGGAATCTCGCGGTGGACTTCGCCTCGTTCTGGAGCGCGGGCTATATTGCCAATCAGTACGGATACGGCAAAGTCTACGATCTCGAGCTCATGGCTCAGGTACAACGGCAGTTGGTTCCCGCCGGAGCCGCCGCATTGGCGGCATTTCGCGTCATTCCTACTCCATACCTGCCTGTCTTCATCCTTCCCTTTCAGGTACTTGCCTTGCTGCCACCGCAGTTGGCCGCCACCGTGTGGATCGTGCTCACTCTTGTGGGCAGTGCGCTGTACTTGCACGGTTTCGCATCGCGCATCGCAGGACGCCGCGTCGAACGTCGTCTGCTCTTGATGCTGCTGATTTCGGTGCCCGTCTTTCTGAACCTCTTTATCGGGCAGGCCAATCTGTGGCTCATGATTTGTGTCGGCGAATTCCTCATTGCCGCAATATCGGACGGGACCTTTCGCTCGGGCGCCTGGCTGGCAGGACTCCTGCTCAAGCCCCAGACTCTGATACTGGTTGTCCCGGCCGTACTGATGCAGCGCCGGACGAAGACGGCCCTGGGCATGTTCGTGGCCGGGCTCGCCATCATCGGCGGCTCATGGCTGCTGGCAGGCACTGATGCGCTCGTCCGCTTGGTTCAGCTATGGCTGGGATACATGGGCGGCCTGCCCACGAACGATCCGCAGCTGATGATGAATTGGCGGATGATCGGCGTTCACCTCGGAGGCCTTTTCGGATCGGACGCGGCATCGATCGTTGTGCTTGTCGGAATGGCAGGCACCGTGGCGGCTGCCCTGGCGATGTGGATCCATCCCCTTGGCACCGACCGCACGCGCATCGCAATCGCCTCGCTGGGGCTCTTCGCCGCCACTGCGGTTGTGGCCTGGCATTCGCATGTGCACATGGCAATGATCTTGATTCCACCCGTGCTGCTTCTCGCGCTGCAGCCCAACGTTCGCCTGCGAAACTCGCTGGAGTGGTGGATCCTATTGCCCGCGGCAGTCTACCTGATCCGCATCGTGCTTGCCTCAATGATGCGTGCCGGTGTTCTCGCAGAAGCGTACGGCTTCCTGGATTTCCTGGCGGGCGCGGGACAGTTCAGCATGAATCTGGCTCTGATTGGCTGGGCTCTCGGCCAACTTAAGCCTTGGCAGCCAGCCCGGACCTAGATCCGGCCTCGACCGCCGTCTCCTTGATCAGCAAGTATCGGCCGGCCTACCCCACCGCGCGCAACTCGCGCGGCATGTCACTGAGCACGTCCACCCCGCTCTTCGTGACCACGACATTGTCCTCGATGCGCACACCTCCACGCCCGGGGAGATAGATACCCGGCTCGACCGTATACGCCATGCCCGGATAAAGCATGCGCATGTTGTCGCCGCGCATGTACGGCTCCTCGTGCCCTTCCATTCCAATTCCGTGCCCCGTGCGATGGGTGAAGTACTGGCCATATCCGGCCTGCTCGATCACCGCCCGCGCCGCCTTGTCCACGCTGGCGCACGGCACGCCGGGTCTCCCTGCTGCGCATCCCGCTCGGTTGGCCTCGAACACGATCTGGGCGATCTTCCTCCACTCGGCAGCCACCTCGCCCACGGCGAACGTGCGGGTCAGATCGGAGATGTATCCATCTGTCGCGGCACCCCAATCCACGAGCAGGAGATCGCCGCGCTCGAGCTTCCGGTCGGAGGGCGTGGCGTGCGGGTTGGCCGAGTTGGGACCCGCGCAGACGATAGGCGAAAAGGGCAGTTCCGCATCGGATCCGCTCTTCAGCAGCTGCATCGTCAGCGCCCCGGCGATCTCGCGTTCCGTGGCACCCACCTTAATAGAAGGGAGAACCGCTTCCAGCGCCATCTGCGCGATCTGGACCGCGTGGCGCATGGCTGCGATCTCCTGGTCGTCCTTGCGCAGTCGCAGCGACGCCAGGGCCTCGGTTGCATCGGGAAAATCGGCTGCCGGCGCCGCGTTCCGCACGTGATGGTACTCCAGCAGGCGCATCTGGCGCGGTTCTACACCGATCTTCTTTCCGTCAAGCTCCAGCGACGTCACGGCCCGTCTGAAGGCCCCATCCCACTCGGCTGGGTTTTCGCCGTAGTGGAATCCTCTGACTTTGTAGGGAATGAGCGCTGCCTTTGCCATTTCGAACTCGGGAAGTACAAGGACCGGCTCATGGTCGCGCCTCACGAGCATCACGATGGGGCGTTCCATCAGATGAAAGCTCACGCCGGTCAGGTAGGCCAGCGTGGGGCCCGGATTCAGCGCCACGGCGTCCAGTCCCGCCTGGGCAAGAGCGGTCTGCAGTTGCTCCAATCGCGCGCTCTTCATGGTGTCTTCCATAAAGCCAGCTCCCCGGCAGCGAGCATTGCTGCAATGATCTTCCACTACCCGTCGGTCACGGAGAGTCCGCCCCCCCCGCGAACGTTCTCCCCGCCTTCCATCCTGAGCTGGCCGACTAATCTCTCTCCGCGGCCTCCGCATTTCGAGCCTCCGGGATTTCATCGCTGCGCTTTCGCGGCCGCGGCGGCACGATCACGGCCTCGCGCGCCAGCGCCACCTCCAGCACCTGGTCCATGTGCTTGACTGGTATGATCTTGAGCTCCATCCGCACGGTCTTGGGAACGTCGTGCAGGTCCTTCATGTTCTTTTCCGGCAACAGCACGGTCTTCAGCCCGGCGCGGTGCGCCGCCAGGACTTTCTCGCGCACGCCGCCGATCGGCAAGACCCGGCCACGCAGAGTGATTTCACCGGTCAATCCGATGGTTCGAACTGCAGGCCGGCCGGTCAGCGCAGAGATCATCGCGCTGGCGATGGTGATACCAGCAGACGGCCCGTCTTTCGGGATGGCGCCCTCCGGGATGTGCAGGTGGATATCCATCCGCTCGAAGACCTCCATGTCGATGCCCAGCGCCCCGGCACGCGACTTGATGTAGGTCAGCCCCGCTTGCGCCGACTCCTGCATGACCTCTCCCAGCTGGCCGGTCATTTGCAGCGAGCCCTTCCCCTCCAGCACCGCCACCTCAACCGCCATGATCTCCCCGCCGTTCTCGGTCCAGGCTAGGGATTGCACCACGCCCACCTCATCGGCTTTCTCCATCTCGGGCGGGATGTATTGCGGAGGATCGAGGAACTTCTCTATGACGTCGGCACCGATCACGGGCGGGAACTTCCTGGCCTCGGCCTTCAGCCGCGCCACCTTGCGAAGGATCTGCCCGATCTCGCGTTCAAGATTTCGCACACCGGCCTCAAACGTGTACTCACGGATGATCCGCTTCAGGGCGCCCATCTCGAACTTCAGGCCGATGTCGCCGACGCCGTTCTCGTCAATCTGCCGGGGGATCAAGAAGCGTGTGGCGATCTCCAGTTTCTCATCCTCGATGTACCCCGGAAACTCGATCACCTCCATGCGGTCAAGCAGGGCGGGCGGGATCGGTCCCAAATAGTTTGCGGTGGTCACGAACATGACCTTGGAAAGGTCGTAGGGCATTTCAAGGTAATGATCGCTGAACGCGTTGTTCTGCTCCGGATCCAGCACTTCCAGCATCGCCGATGCCGGATCCCCGCGGAAATCCGAATACAGTTTGTCGATCTCATCCAGCATGAATAGCGGATTCACCGTGCCCGCCCGCTTCATGGTCTGCAGCACCCGGCCGGGCAACGCGCCGATGTATGTCCGCCGGTGGCCGCGGATCTCCGCCTCGTCGCGGATACCGCCCAGCGAAACCCGCACGAATTTGCGTCCCAGCGCTTCAGCGATCGAGCGCCCGAGGGATGTCTTTCCGGTGCCCGGCGGGCCCACGAAGCACAGGATGGGCTGGCGCTCCTTCTTGGGCTTCAAGGACCGGACCGCAATGTATTCCAGGATGCGCTCCTTTGCCTTCTTCAGCCCATAATGATCCCGCTCCAGGACCTTGGCCGCATGCCGTACGTCCAGGTTATCAGGCGTCGATGTGGTCCAGGGAACATCGATGATCCACTCAACATAGGTGCGGATCGTGCCTATCTCGGGCGCCATCGGCGGCATCTGGTTCAGGCGCTCAAGTTCCTTCATCGCCACAGCCTGGGGCTCCTCTGGCAGATTCGCGGCCAGTATTCTGCGTTTCAGTTCGGCCGCGTCCCGGGTGAAGACATCCCCTTCCCCCAGTTCGTTTTGTATCTGCCGCATCTGTTCCCGCAGGTAGTACTCGCGCTGCGTCTTGTCCACCTCGTTCCGCACTCTGGAATGGATCTCGTCCTGCAGTTCCAGCACATCCAGTTCCTGCGCCAGGATCTTGTTGATGGCCTGCAGCCGTCCCCGCGGATCAAGCAGCGTCAGCAGCCTCTGGCGCGCCTCGAAATTCAATGACAGAGAAGTCGCGATCATGTCAGCAAGCCAGCCCGGCTCCGAGATGTTCATCGCGAAAACGTGCGCTTCTTCGGGGATCGATCGATCAAGTTGGACGACTTTATCAAACATGTCAAGCACCGATCGCATCAATGCCTGTGTCTGGCGATCCGCCGTTGGGGATTCGTACACCGGGCGGGCCCGGACTTTCTGGTAGGGCTTCTGGCGGACGAAATCCACCACCTCAAGTCGCCGCCTGCCTTGAACGAGCGCGCTCGAAGAGCCGTCTGGCATGGAGAGCAGCCGCCCCACGGCCATTTCCATCCCGATCGGGAGAAAGTCCGAGGGCTTCGGATCTTCGAGTTCGGGATCTCGCTGCACCAGGCCAATCACCGTTCGGTTCTTGGCCTGCGCTTCCTGGATCGCCAGCAGCGAGGCCTCGCGTCCCACGAAAATGGGCGAAACCATACGTGGGAACACCACCAGGTCGCGCAGCGGCAGCACCGGGGCGTCGATCAGCCCCTGCTCATCCGGCTCGCGGTTGGGCACGCGGTACAACTCCTCGGTGCGTTGTGAAAGCGCCGGGGTAAAGTTATCTTCTCTTTCGTTCCACTCAGCTGTATGGTTCACAGGGCGTGTCCCGCGCGGTCCGCCAGACATGCCAAAAGGCCATCACGGACCTGGGCGGGCATTGCTTGCCTCTCGAGCCTGCCACGCCGCGATCGCCTCGGCAGTCACAAACATCGAACCTGCGGATAAGACAATGCTACCATCTTTTTCGGATAGCTCCAGTGCACGCCCGAAGGCCACCTCCACGCGGGCTTGCACCTCGTAGGCGATGCCGGCGCTCTCCGCCAGCGGCGTGATGCTTTCGGGAGGCAGCGCTCGTGGATGATCGGCCCTGGTTACGAACATGCGTCGGACCTTGTATTTGATCTCTGCGAACATGCCGGGTATGTTCTTGTCCTCGGACGCGCCAAATATCAGGTACACGGGCCTCCCCGGGAAATAATCGTCCAGTGCCTGCCTCAGCCGCGCGAAAGAATCCTGGTTGTGGGCGGAATCCATGATCACCGGCGGTTCGGGGCGGACGATCTGGAACCGTGCCGGCCACTTGACGCTCGCAAATCCGTCCCGAATGGCCATGTCCGTGATCTCAAGGCCCCACTCATCCAGCGCCCACAGAGCCGCCGTCGCCGTGGCTGCATTTTGAACCTGATGCGAGCCGAGCAGCGGCATCGTCAGACTCAGCGCCTTGTCGCGACCCGTTACTCGCAGCGATTGTCCATCCAGGGAGTGGCCCAGAGGCTTGAAAGTAATGTCCCGTCCCAGGAGAGTGAATTGGGCATGGTGTTCATGAGCTGCGCGGAGCAGCACCCCCAGCGCTTCATCCTTCTGCGGTGCCGATATCACGGGCACGCCGTCCTTGATGATGCCAGCCTTCTCCCCGGCGATCTTTGCAAGAGTGTTGCCCAACACCGCCATGTGGTCATACGAGAGTGACGTGATCACACACACCTTGGGTGACACCACGTTGGTCGCATCCAGCCGACCGCCCAGACCTACTTCGATGACGGCTGCGTCGACCTTCTGCTCCGCGAAGTGCAGCAGCGCCAGAGCCGTCGTGATCTCAAAGGTCGTCAGTTTCGGGATGCCTGCGACAGCCGGCTTCGCTCTCTCGACCAGGTTCAATAGCCCCTCATGCGACACCGGCGCGCCATCGATCTGGATGCGCTCGCAGTAGTCCAGAAGGTGGGGTGAGGTATACAGGCCGACGCGATAGCCGGCTGCCCGCAGCCCGCTTGCCGCGAGCGCGCAAACCGATCCCTTCCCCTTGGTGCCGGCGACGTGCAGAATGGGGTAGTTTTCCTGGGGATCGCCGAGTGCCCGCATGAGGGCTCGCATACGGTCGAGGTTGAACTCGGCCTTCGCGAGTTCCGACGAGTGTTTGAGACTATAATCGACGAAAGAATACAGGAAGTCCAGAGCCAGGTTGTACACCGATTCGGGGTCAGTCATCGCGAGGCATTGTATAGCGGAACTCCGAATTCGTAAATCATCCTCGATCCGTGCACAGCGACGATTGCCTCATCCACCACGAACACCGCCGTGAAGGGACCCCTTCTCCCGAAGGATGCATCTGCCGGGTGTCCATGATGGAGAGCATCCCGCATCATGTCTGGATCGTGCCGGGTCGACCGGAAATCGGCGAGCAACGCGTCGCCTTTGTCGCCCAAGATCCAATCCGTACCGAACGCTCTTCCCGGGACCTCGCCGCAGCCCTCCGCGCCGCACCGCAGACCGCGTGATCGGCATCCTGACCATACACCTGCACCTGCCGGCCTGCACCTCGCTCAAGGAGAAGCGCGGGCGAATTCGTCCTCTACTTGCCAGGCTGCGTCGCCAGTTCAATGTCTCGGTCGCCGAGATGGATTTGCAGGACCAATGGCAGGAGGCGTTGATCAGCTGCGCAATGGTGGGGAATGAATCCGGGCATCTCCAATCCGCCCTTCAGAACGTTCAAAAGTGGGTGCAGGGGAACTGGCCGGATGGGATGGTTGTGGAGGATAGGATCGAGTTGGTTTGACCTCCAGACGCCGCGTCCAGGGCCAGTCGCAGGGGTCGCGGGAAGTGAGGCTTGTTTCCGGAAGGAACCGAATGAGAATCGCGGTGGTCGGCACCGGCGGTGTGGGTGGTTACTACGGTGCGCGGCTGGCACAAAAGAAGCACGAAGTGAGCTTCATAGCACGCGGAGCGCATTTGCAGGCCATCCAAAGAAATGGTCTGCAGATCAAGAGCGTCTTGAGTGACCTCCTCATCAAACCGGCACGTGCCACGGACAAACCCACGGAGGTTGGCCCCGTGGACCTGGTGCTGTTTTGCACGAAGGCCTACGACACGGCCTCGGCTGCCCTGGAAGCAAAGGCGTTGGTCGGGCCGACTACGACGGTCGTGAGTCTGCAAAACGGGCTTGACGCCCATGAGCACATTGGAAAGGTCGTCGGCATGGAGCATATGATCGCGGGGGTCACCGGCCTTATTTCGACGCCGGAGGCTCCCGGGATCATCAAAATGGCGTCGGACTCTCCCTGGGTGGCTCTTGGGGAGTTGGATGGACGGCTCACTCCGCGCGTCCAGGCTGTCGGCGACGCTTTCAGGGAGGCCGGAGTGGAGACCTACGTTTCCGAGAGCATCATGGTCGAGTTGTGGACGAAACTCATGATCGTTTCTCCCCTGGCCGGATTCGGCTCGCTGACCCGTCTGCCCATTGGTGACTACCGCTCTGTTCCCGAAACACGCATCCTGATCGCTGGACTGAAGCGGGAGATCGCGGACCTGGCAGCCGCCAACCACGTGACGCTGCAGGCGGACGTCGTCGAGAGAACGCTGGCCGGCATCGACGGGCTCCCCCTCCTCTGGAAGTCCTCCATGCAGTTGGATGTGGAATCAGGTCATCGATCCGAACTTGAGGCAATTATCGGCGTCATCTGCCGCAAGGGCCGAGAGCGAGGCGTGCCGACCCCTGTCGCAGAAATGCTCTATGCCGCCCTGCTACCGGCGGATCTGAAGGCCCGCCGAATCGCGTAGGACGCTTTCTGCATCGCGGTGGAAGCTGCCGCTCGGCTGAGATGCACCCAATGGGTGATGGGGCTGGCCTCTGCGCATGGACCTGGGAGCCTCATATCCTTGCGAGCGATGCGAACACCCTGAGGGCCTCATGCCCTAGAATTGAGATCTGCTGTTGCTGCGGGCACTGGTTCCCGGGCCCGCCGAGAGTTGCGACGCTGGTCGTGAATGTTCGTGACGAGGCCTGCCAGCATATCGCATGCGCTTGGGAGTCACAATCCGGGGAGGCGGCGCAGCCGGCTCGGCGCCGGTTCTCCTATCAATCAGGAACAAGGCTCAGTTGCCTCCGTTCAGGAGCCGGAGGCCGCGCTGCATACGATACAATTTGCCGCACTCTCGTCCCACAACGGAGGTGGCGCACATGGATCTGATGCTTAAGGACAAACGCGCCCTGGTAGCAGGTGCCTCTCGAGGTTTGGGGCACGCGCTCGCCCTGGGGCTCGCCAGGGAAGGCTGCCGCCTCGCTATCAACGGTCGCGACGGGAGCAGGCTCAAGGCCGCGGCTGAGAATATTTCCGCTGAGAGCGGCGTCCAGGTTGTCGGTCTGGCTGGCGACGTGAGCGATGCCTCCGTGCCCGGTAGGTTGATTGATGCCGCCGTCGAGGCCTTGGGTGGTCTGGACCTGCTGGTGACCAATGCAGGTGGACCGCCGGCCGGGGCATTTGAGTCCTTTGATGAGCCCGCCTGGCAGAAGGCCATCGATCTCTCGCTCATGTCGCACGTCAGGCTGATCCGCGCCGCCCTGCCGCATTTGCGCCGATCCCAGGCGGCCAGCGTCTTGACGATGACCTCCTACACCGCGAAGCAGCCGATGCTAAATCTGGTGCTTTCCAACAGCATTCGTCTGGCCACCATTGGCCTGACCAAGTCCCTCGCGCTCGAGCTGGGCGCCGAGGGCATCCGGTTCAATTCGATTCTGCCCGCCACGGTAGACACCGATCGGGTGCGCGAATTGGCTCAGTTCCGTGCGGACCGGGACAAGACCTCCCTGCTGGAGGAGCAGGCGAAGGACGCCCAGAAGAGCGTCTTGGGTCGCATTGGCCGCCCGGAGGAATTCGCCAACGTAGCCGTCTTCCTGCTTTCACCGGCAGCCTCCTATGTCACGGGCATGATGATGGTCGTGGACGGCGGGCAGTACAAGGGCATGATGTAGCGCATGCAGCGGCTCTCCTTCCTGACACGAACGTCTCTGCTGCTGAGCTTCTTCTTCGCGGCTG
>Ga0315273_10013959_pt1 | contig 10341 bp, 6 predicted proteins | sample YL17G02_0_MG_FD_205753 | JGI IMG/M metagenome (GOLD analysis project Ga0315273, IMG submission 205753) | Sediment microbial communities from Yellowstone Lake, YNP, Wyoming, USA - YL17G02_0 | ecosystem: Environmental > Aquatic > Freshwater > Lake > Sediment | place: USA: Wyoming | collected... | reverse complement strand
CGTACTCGCCGCGATTCCCGCGGCGCCGCCCGCGACGCAGCGGACGGGCGCGGCGACTCCCGCGGTGGGCGGTGCGACGGCGGCCGGTACCGTGAAGGCCGGAGCGTAGGCCGCTCCGGTGGATCTCGTCGTCCTGTCGGAGGTCCGCTGGGGATATTTCCGCACCCGGAAGCAGTTTCTGCTGTCACGCTTTCCTGCGCACTGGCGTGTGTTCTTCGCGCAGCCGCCGGCATTCGGCGGCGACGATCCATGGACGCCGCGGCGCGAAGGCAATGTGACGTTCTTCACCATTCCGTTTCTCAAGCCCGGCACTCGACTGGGTCCCTACAACCAGTTGATCGAGTGGGCGCCCGGGCGCGCCGCCGTGGAGTGGGCGGGTGAACGGCAACTGCGCGCCGTGCTCGCGCGGCTCGGCGTCGAGAGAAAGCCGGCGCTGTTCGTCTCCAACATCTATGCAGCGCGGTGTCTTTCGCGGCTCCCGTGGAAGCGTGTATTCTACGATTTCAATGACAGTCCATTTCAGTTCTCCACGTCGCCGGCCTGGGCCGATGACTACTGGCAACGTACTCGCGATAAGGTCGACCTGTTCTTCGTGGTTTCCGAGTACTACCGTCGCCAGCTGAGTCGCGAGACCGGTCGGCCGTTGGTCGTGATCGGGAACGGGGTGGAGTGGGAGCGGTTCGCCGAGTCCCGCCCGGTGCCCGCCGACCTGCGCGATCTGCCGCGTCCGCTGATTGGCTATGTCGGTCTGCTTTCCCACTTTCTCGATTTCGAAGCGCTCGAGGCTCTGCGCGAGGCGCGCCGCGGAGGAACGTTGGTCCTGATCGGACCGGGAAGCCCGGCCACCGACCGCGCGGTCGCCGAATTCGCGACTCGTGACGGCGTGCGCGTGCTCGGCCCCCGACCCTACGAAGAGGTTCCCGCCTACATGCAGGCGCTCGATCTCGGCGTGATCCCGTTCCGCGCGGACGATCCCCACGTACAGGGCATCAACCCGAACAAGGTGTACCAGTACCTCGCGGCGGGCGTGCCGGTCGTGACCACGCCGATCCTCGATCTTTCGCCCGCACCACCCGCGCTCGGTTTCGCCATGGGCGCTGCCGCGTTTGCGCGCGTGGCGGGGGAGACGCTGCGCGCGGCGCGCGATCGTGATGCGTGCCGCGCGCTCGCGCGCCCGCACGACTGGTCGGTGCTCGCCCAACGCATGGTGCAGGTTCTCGAGCAGCAACTCGCTGTCGCCTGAGCGCGGCATTCCCTTTCCCTGGAAGACCCCATGTCCGAGCGCAAGACAGCGAAGCCTCCCGAGCGAAGAACTACGGTGGCGCGTACCGGTGTCGCCGGATTCACGCTGACCACCGCATGGGCGGCGGCGCTGTTCGCGCTGCTCGTCGTGTTGTTCTTCCACGAGGTCGTGGTCGGCGGCAAGACGTTCGTGTCGCCGGACACCACGGCCCCCGCCGGATTCGTGCGCATGGGCGAGCAAACGCTCTACCAGGATCACGAGTATCCGCTGTGGAATCCGTACGTGTTCCTCGGCATGCCTTCGTTCGCGAGCGGCGCGTACAACCCGTTGATCTACCCGCCCGACTGGCCGGTCGCGATCGTGCAGAAGCTGCTGCCGTTCCTGCCGGAGCTGACGTGGATGCTGATCTACTACTTCCTGGGCGGACTGTTCATGTATCTGGTGGCCCGGGAATGGGGCGCGCGACCCGAAGGAGCCTTGCTCGGCGCGGTGTCGTTCGTGTTCGCGCCGAACCTGATCGCCGTCGGCTCCCATGGTCACGGCAGTCAGCTCGTGAACTCTGCCTACGTGCCGCTCATGATGTGGCTCGTGACGCGCTGGATGCGCTACGGCAAGATTTCGGACCTGGGGTGGCTGGCACTCGCGGGTGGATTCCAGCTCCTGCGCGGGCACGTGCAAATCTGTTTCTACACGTGGATCGGGGTGGGTCTGTATGCGGCCGCCGCTGTGATCGCCGGTGCGCGCGCGTCAGGTCCGGGGCGCGCCGCGCACGACTCACAGGGCGTGTCCGCGCCGACGCGCGTGATCCGGTTCGCGTGCGTTGGCGCTGCGGCCCTGCTCGCGTTCGGTGTCGCGGGTTTCTACAACCTGCCGCTGCGCGACTACGCGCAGTATTCGATACGCGGCGGCAGCGATGCGGCGGGTGGGGTCGGCATGGATTACGCGACGGCATGGTCGTTCGCGCCCTACGAACTGCCGTCGATCGTCGTCCCGGGATGGACCGGTTTCGGCGGCGCCACGTACTGGGGCGGCATGCCGTTCACCGACTACCCGAACGCCTACGTCGGAATGGTCACCGTGGCACTCGCAGTGTGCGCGGTGTTCGCGACCGGATGGCAACCCGTATTCGCGCTCGTGCTTGCCGTATTTGCGCTGATGATCTCGTTCGGACACTTCTTCCCGCTCTACGGCGCCCTCTACGATCACCTGCCGTTGTTCAAGAAGTTTCGGATCCCGGTGATGATCGTGCTGCTGTTCCAACTCGCGGCGGCCGCCGGGCTCGCATGGGGCTGGAGTGCCGTGCTCGATCGCGCGGGGACCAAACGTGAGCGCCGCGCCGGGCCTCAAAAATTGGTGGTTGGCATGGCCGTCGTGCTGTGCGTGACGCTGGTGGCCGGCGTGCTCGCGCAGGACATGTGGCGCGACGGATACATCGCGGCCGCGGTGAGCCATCGCGGCGCACAAGGCTACACGCCGGAACTCGGTGCGATTGCCTATCGCGGTTTCGTCGGCGATCTCGGACGGGCCTGCGCCTATGGGCTGCTGGCGCTGGGCGCGGCATGGCTCGCGCTGCGCTCGCGGCTGGCGCCTGCGGCGGCGACGGTTCTCGTGTTGGCGCTGCTGATGATCGAACTGTGGCCGGTGAGTGGGAAGCTCATGCTGCCGGTGCTCGGCGATCCCGTGCAGCGCAGCCTCGACCAGGGCCGCGACGACGTCGTCGAATTCCTCGAGAAGGCCGGCCCGCCCGGGACGTTCCGCATCCTCCCGATCGACGAGTTCCAGAACAACCGGTTCGCCGGCTTCGGGATCGCTTCGGTGGGCGGCTACCATGCCGCGAAGCCGCGACGTATCCAGGATTTCATCGATGCCCAGCTGATCTCGAACCTGGGATGGATGCGGCTGCTCAACGTGAAGTATCTCGTCGCGCGTCAGAAGTTTGATCCGGCGACCACTCCATTTCTGAAGATCGTGCACGAAGGCTCCTCCAACGTTTACGAGAACTTGCTCGCGCTGCCGCGCGCCACGCTGCTCGGTGAATACCGCGTCGTTCGGCCCGCGAAGGCAATCCTCGATTCGGTGAAGAACGGCGCGAGCGAGAGTGAACGCGTCACCTACCTCGAGGAGGACCCGCACCTTACGCTCGGACCCGTTGCAGGGGGTGCAGCGGTCGTGAGCTCCTACCGTCTCAATCAGGTCGTGGTCGACGTCGATACACCGGGACCCGCGCTGCTGCGGCTCGCAGACGCGTGGTACCCCGACTGGACCGCGCGCGTCGATGATCGTCCGGTCCCGATCTACGCCGCCGACTACCTGCTGCGCGCCGTTCCGGTCCCGGCTGGCAAGCATCGAATCGAATTCCGATTCGAGTCGAAATCCGTCGCCACCGGGCTTGCGGTTTCGATCGTGAGCCTCGTCGTGGCGCTCGTACTGCTCGGGGTCGGACTCATCATGGGTCGCAACCGCCGCGACCCTGAGGATCCCACACCCGCCTCGTCCGGTGCGCCGCACGTGCCGTCGGTGGCACAGCCATGACACCCGCGAGCGGGAACCACCGTGGATAAACTCGTCATCGTCCCGACCTACAACGAGCGCGACAACATCGAGCCGCTGCTCACGCGGCTGCTCGCGCTGCCGTTCGACCTGCACGTGCTGATCGTCGACGACGGCTCGCCCGATGGGACTGCCGCGGTGGTGCGCGAATGGCAGCAGAACGTGCCGCGCATTCATTTGATCGAACGCGCCGGCAAGATGGGCCTGGGTTCGGCGTACCGCGAGGGATTCCGCTACGCACTCGACCACGGCGCCCAGTACATCTTCGAAATGGATGCGGATTTCTCGCACGACCCCGACAGCATCGGGGAGTTCCTCGCGCACGCTGGACATGCCGACGTGGTGCTGGGCTCGCGGTATCTGAACGGCGTGACGGTGGTGAACTGGCCGATTCAGCGCCTGATCCTGTCGTATCTCGCGAATCGATACACCCGCCTCGTGACCGGGCTGCCGGTCAACGATGCGACGGGTGGCTTCAAGTGCTTCCGCCGTCGCGCGCTGGAAGCGATCCGGCTCGACCGGGTCAAGTCCGACGGGTACTCGTTCCAGATCGAGATGTCGTTCAAGTGCTGGAAGAAGGGGTTTCGCATCGTGGAAATCCCGATCTTGTTCGTGGACCGCCGCGCTGGGGTTTCCAAAATGAACAATAAGATCGTGTGGGAGGCCGCGTGGATGGTGTGGCGGTTGCGGCTGCTGGCCCTGTTCGGGCGGCTCGAGTGATGCCGGCCCGGCCCCGATCCGACGGTCCGCGGGAGCACCGCGCTGCGGTCCGGGGTATCATTGCATGATGCCCCACACTCGAGCTCTTCGCTTTGCGTCTTCTGTCGCCGCTCTCGCGGCGGCCGCCGCGTTCCTGGTCGTACCCTCCGCGGCGCGGGCGAGCGGACCATGGACGACGTTTCTGCGCGCCTACACCTATACCGATGCTGTCGCGGACTCTGCTTCGCTGTGGGCCGCCACGCTCGAAGCGGGCCTGCTGCGCTTCGATCGCCGAACGCGCACGTTCGAATCGATCGTGCGCGAGCCGGGTGGGCTCGCGAGCAATGCGCTCCTCGCACTCGCGCTGGACCGGTCCCAGCGGCTGTGGGTCGGCACCCGGGGCAAGGGTCTCAGCTACCTATCTTCCGATCGCACGCGCTGGAACCTTCTCAACGGGTTCGACGGCCTGCCGTCGGATACGGTGAACGTGATCGTTCCCGAGGGCGATACGCTGTGGATCGGCACCACGACCGGACTCGCGCTGTGGAATGGACGCGAGATCGTCGGCACGCTTCCCGACGGCGTCAATCCCTCGCCGTTCGCGAGCGACAATATCACCGGCGTGGTCGTGATGGGGGACTCGCTGTTTGTCTCGACCCTCAGCGGTGTCTACCTGAGCCGCGTGAGCCAGAGCCTTGTCGACTGGACGCTGCTCGTCTCCGGTCTGCCCGCGACACGCATCGACTATCTCGTCGGCGACGGAAAAGACGTGTTCGCCTACTCGACCGAAGCCGCATGGGACGCGCCGTACCGGCTCGGTGGGACAACCTGGGTGCGGCAGGGCGGACTCCCCGGCATGCGCTCGATCGATTCCGACCGAGGAACCATCTACGCGATGACCGGAGCCGGAATCTATCGTTGGGACGGTGCCACGTACGTCCGGATTCCCGGCGCGCCGAACTCGCGCGTGCAGCCGTACCTGTGGATTGAGCCCGCCGTCGCGCCCGATGGCCGGCTTTACGGCGTGAACCGCGACGCTTTCTACGAGCAGGCCGATGGCGGTGCCGTTTGGACGTCGTCGCGTCCGGTCCAGCCGCCCGGCAACAACATCATCAACCTTGCGATCGAAGGTCCGCGTCTCTACGTCAACACATTCGCCGAGGGCATCGGCCGCTATGACGGCACCCATTGGAAGCTGTGGGCGCCGGGTTCGTGCCGCCTGCCGAATTGTATCGCCGACACCACGTTCTTGAATCCGGTGTTCGCATTCGCGATGCTCATCGACAAGCACAGCACCAAGTGGTTCAGCAATTGGGGCGGGATCGACAGGCCGGATGCGCCCGGTGCCATCGAGCGCATGCGGGACGACACGAACCCCCCGCAGTTCACGAGGGTCCAGGCGTGGGACGATGGGTTCGTCCCGGTTCGCCACACGTTCGCGGTGGCCTCCACGCTCGACTCCAGCGGCGGGCACTGGTTTGGCATGGACAGCGCCGAGCGCGAAGATCCGGCGTACTCACCGATTGGGATCGACTACTACGATTCGAACGGCGTGTTCGTGCGCAACATCGGCGCGTCCCCTACGACGCTCAGGACCGGCCGCATCCTCGCGCTCACCACCGACCGTCTCGGCACGGTGTGGGTGGGAACGACCGGGCAGGGGATCCAGCGCGTGATCTGGGATGGCAACCCGGCGACGACACCTGTGTTCCTCACCGTGTCGCCCGACGACCGGGACGACGTGCGCGGCATCGTCGCGGCTGGAGACACCGTGTGGGCCCAGAGCACGAACAACGTACGTTCTTACCGGCGCTCCCTGGCGAGCCTGATCGACGAGTTCCCGGTGCCGGCCGGGCCGTCTGACATTGCCGGTCACAGCCTCGAGGTTGCCGCCGACGGAACTGTGTGGGCAGGCACTGTCAACGGTGTGCGGGTCTACCGCCGCGACGGCTCGATCCTCACCGACTTCACCGCCGCGAACTCGCCGCTTGCGAGCGACGAGGTGCGCGCGATCCGTTCCGATCGCGCGACCGGCGTACTGTGGATCGGCACGACGGCCGGGCTCCATCGTTACGATCCGGGTTATGTTCCGCCCGCGCCGCCGACCGTGGCGAAGCTCGAGGCGCGCATCTATCCGAACCCGGCCCGCCTCACCGCGCTCGGCATCGAGCTGCGCATCCTCGGCAATACAAGCGACTATCACGGTTCGATCTACGATCTCAACGGGCGCATCGTGCACTCGTTCTCGGGTGCGGCGAACGCGGCTTGGATCTGGAACGGGCGCGACCGCAACGGGCGCCTGGTCCAGCCGGGAGTGTACTTCCTGCGCGTCGAAGCCGGCGGTAGCTCGGCCGTGCTGCGCATCGCGCTGCTCCATTGATGGTGCGCACCGCGCGTGCTTTCGTCTCCGCGTGAGTGAACCGTTCCATATCCTCGACGACGCGCCTGGCGCGTGGGACGCCCTGGTCCGTGACGACCCGGGCGCCACGCCCGCGCACCGGCCAGAGCTGTGGCGCATGCTTGCGGATGCGCTGCCCGGCGGCCGCGTGGCGTTCATCGCGGTCGAAGACCATGGAACTCTGATCGGCGGCGCGGGCGTGGTGATCGAGCGCCGCGCAGGCTTTCGCTGGATCCACGCCCAGCCCTGGCTTCTCACTGGCGCCCCGCTCGCGCAGGATGGCGCTCACCCGCTTGTCGATCGCGCCGTCGCGACGGGATTCCATGCCCTGATGCGCGACCTCGCGTCGGTGGGAGGCGAGTGGGCGTGCTACCGGCCGGATGGACCCGAGCCAGCGCCCGAGGCACTCGAAATCGTTCCGGGTACGACGTCCCGCGTCGAGACCGCGGTCGTCGATCTCAGCCGTGGCCTCGGTTCCGCGCGCGCGCGACTCGGCAAGCGGCTGCGCCAGTACCTGCGCAATGAAACGCGCCTGCTCGAGTTCGCCGACGAGCCCGACGCGGTCGAGGAGGTCTACGTGTTGTACGCGCGCCAGGCGCGCGGATGGCCAGGGTACGCGCCGCTGCCGCTCGAGTTGTCGCGGCGGCTGCTGGTACAGCGCGGCGGCGCGCATGAGGGGCGCGAAGCCGCGCCGCTCGCTCGTCTGTTTACCCTGCGCGACCAGGGCCGGCTGCTCGCAGCAACTCTGTTCCTCGATCACCCACGTGAATTGTTCGCATGGTGGAGCGGCATCAGCCCGCGCGCCCGCGGACGGCATGTGTTTCCGCTCCTGTTGTGGAAGGCCGTAGAGTGGGCCGCGATGCAGGGCCGCGCACGTGTAAACCTCGGTGGCAGCGCTGGACGCGCGTCGCTGATCGCGTTCAAAGAGGCGCTCGGCGCAGAAGACCGCGCGTTCCCGGTGCGGTGGCTGTCCGCGCGTCACGCCACGACCGCGGGGCGCACGATTGCCGCACTGCAGGCGTGGCGCCGCCGCGCCCGGCCGCGCGGAGTGACATCGGAAGCGGTTGAGTCCAGGGAGGGCGACGCGTGAAGATCGCGACACTGGGCAACGCCGCAGTCATCCACACCCGCCGCTGGGTCGAATGTTTCCGCGCGCGCGGTCACGAGGTGCGCGTCTGGTCGCTCGAGCCCGCAGCCGAGGGCTGGGACGCCCACGTGCTGCCGCGCGCCCCGCTGCCCGGCTTCCTGCGCTACGGGCTCGCGACTCCGGCGCTCACCCAGGCACTTGCGCGGTTCCAGCCGGATGTGGTCGATGCGCACTTCGTTCCCAACTACGGCGTGATGGCGGCGCTGTCGGGATTCCACCCGTTCTCGATCACGGCGTGGGGATCGGATCTGCTCATCGACGCACCGCGCGACGTGTTGCAGCGTGCGCGTGCGCGGTTCGTGCTGACGCGCGCCGATCTGGTGCTCGCCGACAGCAACAACCTCGCGGCCGCCGCTCGCCAGCATGGCGCCGATCCCGCGCGCGTCCACGCGATTCCGTGGGGTGTCGAGATCGAACGTTTCGCCGCACTCCCGGCGCGCGAACCGGGTCTGTTGTTCGGCGCGCGCATGCACGAGCCGGTCTACGACATCCCGACGCTCATCCACGGCGTGCGACCGGTGCTCGCGCGTGATCCGCATGCGCGCCTGGTGCTGGCGGGCGACGGCAGCCTGCGCGCGGAGCACGAGCGCCTCGCAGGCGAGTTGTTGCCGCGCGATCGTGTTCAGTTCGTCGGCTTGCTCGCACCTCACGAGCTCGCGAACTGGCTCGGTCGTGCCGAAGTCTACCTGTCGTCGTCGTGGTCCGACTCGACGTCGGTGACGCTGCTCGAGGCGATGGCCGCGGGCGCCGTGCCGGTCGTGAGCGACATCGACGGCAATCGCGAATGGCTCGCCGACGGCGATGGCGCGCGGTTGTTCGCACCCGGCGATGCCGCGGCGATGACGCGCGCCATCGAACAGGTGTTGGACGATACGGCATGGGCCGCATCGGCACGCGCGCGCAACCGCGCGGTGATCGAGGCGCGCGGCGTATGGAATACCAACATGGGCCACATCGAAGCGCTGTTCGAAGCCCTCGCACGGGGAGCGCGCCGGGGATCGCGGGCCCGGGAGCATCTGGGTTGAGCGCGCGGACGGGTCGGGCAGGATGACCGCGCGCGACGCGGATGCCGGAAGCGCGGGCAACGTCGGGGCGGGAGCGCGTCCTGCGCGCCGCCTGCTCGTGCTGAGCTATTTCTTCCCGCCGCACGCGGGCGGGGGAGTCCATCGCGTGCTCGGGTTCACGCGGTATCTTCCGGCGCACGGCTGGGAATGCACTGTGGTGTGCGCGGGCGAGCGCGACTTTTGGGTCCACGACCCGAGCCTCCTTAAGCGCATCGATCCGCGCACCGAGGTGGTGCGGGTGCCGGGCGGCAGCGCTCCCGCGGCGTGGCTGCGGATGCGGCGCAACGAGAGTGGCTCGCGATCGCAGGAGACATTCGGCGTCTTGCGGCGACTCGCCGACTGGTGGCTGATCCCCGATCCCTACATCGGATGGTCCGCTCGCGGCCGCGCAGCGGGGGAACGGATGCTCGCGCGCGGTCGATTCGACGCGATGCTCTCGTCATCGCCTCCCGACAGCGTGCACCTCGCGGCCGCCGCGCTGAAGCAGCGCTTCGGGCTGCCGTGGGTGGCAGATTTCCGCGATCCGTGGATGGGCCTCCATCACCGCACGCCGCCGACCGCGTGGCACGCGGGGCGTCAGTCGGCACTCGAGCAGCGCGTGCTCGAGCGGGCGGACGTGGTGCTGACGGCGACGCGCGCACATGCCGATCTGCTCGAAGGCCGCTCGGCCGGTCGAGCGCAGCGCGTGGTGCATCTGCCGAATGGTTTCGAGCCGAACGACGCTGCGGTCGCCGCCGAGGACGTTGATCCCGAACGGTTCCTGATCGTGTTCACCGGCACCTTGTTCCGGATGCCGGATGCGGAGATCTTTCTCGAAGCGTTGCACGAGATGCTGGCACACGATCCCGCGGCGCGCCGCCGCGTGCGTGTGAGATTCGCCGGGCCGTACGAGACCGGTTACGCTGATCGCTCGATCGCGTTGGGTCTCACGCCGGGAATCGTCGACTTCCTGGGACCGATCGCGCACGCCGACACACGTGCGCTCCAGCGCCGGGCGGACCTGCTCGTGCTCTGGAAGATGGAACGCATGGAGGCCACCGTGCCGGGCAAGCTCTATGAGTATCTCGATTCCGGCCGTCCGCTCATCGCGCTGCTCGCGGACCGCGACGATGCTGCGCTGCTGCTGGAGCGCACCGCCGGCGAGCGCGTCGCACCCGGCGATCGGGCGGGACTCATCGCCGCGCTCGAGCGGCACTACGCGCAGTGGAAGGATCGCGGGCGGGCGGGCGCGCAACGTCCC
>Ga0315273_10013958_pt1 | contig 10341 bp, 7 predicted proteins | sample YL17G02_0_MG_FD_205753 | JGI IMG/M metagenome (GOLD analysis project Ga0315273, IMG submission 205753) | Sediment microbial communities from Yellowstone Lake, YNP, Wyoming, USA - YL17G02_0 | ecosystem: Environmental > Aquatic > Freshwater > Lake > Sediment | place: USA: Wyoming | collected... | reverse complement strand
GGGGTTGGGCGAGCCTCCGTTGGTTCCGTCGCTCGCCGCCATCGCGAACGCCGTCGCCAACGCGATCGGCACGCGCGTGCGCGAGCTCCCCATCACTCCGGATCGCGTGCTCGCGGCCTTAGCCTCCGCGCGGCGGAGGGGCTGAGCCATGAACCGATTCGAACTGGCGAAGCCGCGATCGACCGCCGAGGCCCGCGAGCTACGGGCCGAAAAACCGGGAAGCGTCTTCAAGGCGGGCGGGATCGACCTGCTGGATCACTTGAAGGAACACCTCATCGAGCCGTCGCGGGTCGTCGATCTGCAATCGGTCGCGGGCTTGCACGAGGTCGTCGTGGAGCCGGACGGAGGATTGCGCATCGGCGCCGGGGTCACGCTTGCGAAGATCGCCGCGAACGAGACGATCAAGAAGACCCACCCCGCGCTGGCCGAGGCCTGCGGCTCCGCCGCGTCGCCACAGATCCGCAACGTCGCGACGATCGGCGGCAACGTGCTCCAGCGTCCCCGCTGCTGGTACTACCGGCTCGAATCGTACAAGTGCCTGAAGAAGGGCGGAGACGTCTGCTTCGCGATCGCGGGCGAGAATCGCTACAACGTGATCTTCGGGGGCGGGCCGGCCTACGCGACGCATCCCTCGAGCGCGGCGGTGGCTCTCGTTGCCTACGGCGCCTCGTTCCTCGTCGAGGGAGCAAAAGGGCCGCGCGCGGTGCCGGCCGCGGAGTTCTTCGTTCTCCCCGAGAAAGACCCGACGCGAGAGAACATCCTGAAACCGGACGAGCTCCTCCTCGCGATCGTGCTGCCCCCCGCTGCGACGGCGAAATCGGCCTATGCGGAAGTTCGGGAGCGCGCGGGCTTCGACTGGCCGCTCGTTTCGGTGGCGGTCACGCTGCGCATCGAAGGCGGCGTCGTGGCGAATGCCCGCGTCGTGCTCGGCCAGGTCGCGACGATCCCCTGGCGATCGATCTCGGCCGAGAAGGCGTTGGTCGGCAAGCCCGTGGGCGACGCCACGGCCGAGGCGGCGGGTCGCGCCGCCGTCATCGGCGCCGAACCGCTGTCGGACAACGGCTACAAGGTGGAGTTGACGGCGGCGCTGGTGCGTCGTGTCGTCGCTTCGCTCGCCTAGAGGTTGCGATGAGCGTCGACGACACCACCCTCGTTCCCGTCTGCCGCCGCTTGAGAACGAAGATGTACTACGTCCTCGGCCGCGACGCGGTCGAGATGCGCGAGTCCTCCCCCACCGCCCAGTACTGGTGCTCGTTGACGACGACGGTGATGGGGCCGGACGAGATCCCGTGCAGCCCCGAGACCTGCCGGTCGCACCGCGCGTGCTTCGAGGCGGAGTCGTGACCCGTGAAAAAGGGGACACTCCCCTTTTTCTTGCAAAGCTCCCCGGATACCGCTTTGTCGCGAAAAAGGGGAGTGTCCCATTTTTCAAAACTCCGGCGACGGATCGCTAGGGACAGACGTTCCATGCACGTCACCATCGTGGGCGCGGGAGCGATCGGGATGGCGTCGGCGCTCGATCTCTCGCGGCGCGGCGTTGGGGTCACGGTCCTCGATCGCGGCGACGTCGGTGGCGGATGCTCGTACGGCAACGCCGGATGGTTGACGCCTTGCTTTGCGACGCCGCTCCCCGCCCCCGGCGTGCTGACCAAGAGTCTTCGCTGGCTCCTCGATCCCGACAGCCCGCTTTACATCAAGCCGTCGATCAGCCCCTCGTGGATCCGCTGGATGTCCCGCTTCGCTCTATCGACCACCGAGGCGAAGTTCGAGCGAGGAACGCAAGCTTTGCTGGCGCTCTCCCGGTTCAGCCTCGACGCTTACACGGCGCTCGATCGTGATTTCCCCGGCACCTTCGGCTTCTCGCAGAAGGGCTTGCTGATGATCGCTCAGGCCGAGGCGACGTTTGCGGGCGCCTGCCGCGATGCGCGCGCGATGGAGCGGCGCGGCGTGGCGATCCGCATCCTCGATCCCGCCGGGGTGGCTGAGCTCGAGCCGGCGATCCGGGGTCCGATCGCGGGAGGCGTCTACTACCCGGATGAGGCGCACTGCGAGCCGTTGGCCGCCGTCGAGACGATGGCGAGGGCCGCGCGCGAGCACGGAGCCACAGTCGAGTCCGGCGTCGAGGTGTTCGGCTTCCGCGAAGCCTCCGGGCGAATCGACGAGCTGCGCACGTCCCGCGGCCTCATCGACGTCGACCGCGTCGTGCTCGCGACCGGATCGTGGTCGAAGGATCTCGCGCGGCCGCTGGGATTACGCATCCCGGTGCTCGGTGGGAAGGGGTACGCGGTAATCGCCAAGGGGATCGACCCCGCGCCGCGCCTGCCGATCAAGGTCGTCGATCGCCGCATCGCCATCACGCCGCGCGCCGACAGCGTCAGGCTCGCGGGCACCCTCGAGCTCGTGGACGGCGACGAAAGCGTCACCGCTCGCCGGGTCGAGGCGATCCTGCGGGGCTCGAAGACCGTCCTCAATATTCCCGAGCCGCCGACCATCGTCGAGGTCTGGCGCGGCCTACGCCCGTGCACTCCCGACGGGCTTCCGTTGATCGGGTTCGCACCGCGCTACGAAAACCTCGTCATTGCGACCGGGCACCAGATGTGCGGGCTGCACGCGGCCCTCGGCACGGGACGGCTCGTCGGCGACCTTCTGACCGGTGCCTCGCCGACGTTCGATCCCGCCCCGTTCCGCGCCGACAGGTTCTAAACGCGGCGTGATAAAGGGGACACTCCCCTTTTTCGCGACAAAGCGGTATCCGGGGAGCTTTGCAAGAAGAGGGGAGTGTCCCCTTTTCACGATCCGCGAATCATCGTGAGCAGCATCTTGAACGGCCGCGACGCGTGAAGCGCATGAGGCACGTTCGCGGGCATGAGGACCGTCTCGCCGGCGATGGCGGGCAATTCCCTGCCGCCGATCGTGAGCATCACCTCGCCGTCCAAGACCTGGACCACCGCGTCGAACGGCGCCGTGTGCTCGCTCAACCCCTGGCCGGCGTCGAAGGCGAACAGCGTGATCGTGCCGGCGGTGTTCTTGAGGAGAATGCGGCTGACGATCGAGCCCGGGACGTAGTCCGTCAGCTCGTGCAGCCTCACGGCGCGCCCGGCGGGAAGCCCGGTGGGAACCTGGTTGAGGCCACCCGCGCTGCCTTGGGTCATGGAGTCTCCCTTTTATCCGGGTGTGACGATCCGCCCGGCCCACAGTTCCTCGAGAAATTCCCGGAGGGGAAGTAGTCGGATATTCCCGTGACGGTCGCCAACCTCGCGAGGCTGGCGCTCGAGGCTGACGACGATCCGGCTCCGCACGCGAGCGTCGTCGGCGATGGCGGACAGGTGCTTGAGCGCGGCATCCGGCACGCGGGTCGAGGCCTTGACCTCGATCGCCACCTCGAGGTCGTTCAACACGAAGTCGACTTCTTGCCCGGTGCTGGTGCGCCAGTAGCGGATCTCGAGATCCTGGTTTCGGTAGGAGCGAAACGCCTGGAGCTCCATGAGTACGAGGTGCTCGACACTCTTCCCGAACTCCGGCGTTCCCGGCGCTGGGCGGCGGCGGGCCAGGTGGTTCGCGATCCCAACGTCGAACAGATAGAACTTCGGCGTCTGGATCATCCGGCGGTTCGGACTCTTCGTCCAGGGCGGGACGCGGTATCCGAGCATCGTGTCCTCGAGGAGATCGAAGTAGCCTCGGACGACCTTGGCCGATACCCCGACCTCGCGAGCCACGTTCGTGTAGTTCAGCAGCTCGCTGCTGGTGAGGGCGGCGACGCGCAGAAAATCCGTGAAGGCCGGTAGGCTGACGGCGAGACCCTCGGAGACGATTTCTTCCCTGAGATAGTCGTTCACGTAGGAACGGATGTCGTCCGAAGGATCGTCCGAGAGGAAATGCGGGGGAAGAAGGCCGCTATGGACGATCCGCTCGAGGTCGAGACGGTCGATCTCCGGGAAGCACAGCGGCCGCATCTCCCGGCGGCGGGCGCGGCCGGCGAGCAGATTGGCGTGGCCCCGCCTCAGCTTGCGTGCGCTCGAGCCCGTCAGCAGGAAAGTCGCTTTCCGGTTTTCGATCAGCCAGTGCACTTCGTCGAGGAGGACGGGAAGCTTCTGGACCTCGTCGATGACGATCGGACCTCGCCTTCCCGTCGCATCGGGCGAGGAGAATCGCTCGCGAAGGAGTGACGGCCGGCTGGCGTACTCGGCGAACACGTCGGTCTGCAAGAGATCGATGACCGGCGCCCCGGCGAGGTGTTGCCGGATCCAATACGTCTTCCCGGTCCTGCGCGGTCCCCAGAGGAAAGCCGAGTGCTTCGCGAGATCGGGTAGAGCGAGGACTCTCGAAACAATTCGCCTCACGAGGGAATTATATCCGGATAATTTTCCCTCGCAAGGCGAATTGTCTTTCAGTCGACCTTGATCGTGACCTTGTCGATCTTGAGCGGTTCGGACGTCTTGCCGCTCTGCGACCCCGCGGCCTCGAGCTTCTTGACGACGTCCATCCCCTCGACGACCTTGCCGAAAATCGTGTGCTTGCCGTCGAGCCATGACGTCGGGACGAAGGTCAGGAAGAACTGGCTGCCGTCCGTTCCCGGACCGGCGTTCGCCATCGAGAGCAGTCCGCCCGTGGCGTGCTTGACCGAATCCGAGAACTCGCCGGCGAACTGGTAGCCCGGCCCGCCGGTCCCCGTGCCGAGGGGGCAGCCCCCTTGCGCCATGAACCCGGTGATGACCCGGTGGAACGAGAGGCCATCGTAGAAGCCCAGACGGCTGAGGTAGATGAAGTTCGTGACGTGCATCGGCGCCACGTCGGGAAGGAACTCGATCTTGACGAGCCCCTTGGTCGTCTCCATAAGCGCGTAGTACTTGTGCTTCGCGTCGAAGGCCACCTTCTCGGGCTTGGGCAGCTTCGTCTTCCAATTGGCGCTGGACTTGTCGACGTTGGCTTTCGCGATCTGCTGGTCAATCTGTTGGATGGCGACATCCTCCTTCTTCTTGGTGTCGGTTTTTGGGGCTTCTCCCGCCGCGGCAGGCAGGGCCAGCAAAGCGGCAAGCGCCACGAAACTGAGGGCACATTTCATCGCGTGATCTCCTGTGACCGGCCCGCGTCGTGCGGGCCCGCGGTCGTTGCGAACGGAGCATTCTAGATGTCGCGGAGCCGGCGGGCCATGGTCGCGCGCCTAGGAAAAACTCAGGGGCACGTTCCGCTCAACACCCGAGGCTTGTGGCAGGCGCCGATCCCGACGGCCTCCGGCCGCTCCGCGGACGACACACCGTCGAATTCCGCGCCGTAGCTTCCTTCCGCGGCTGCGCTCTGGCCGACGATCACGAAGTAGATGAACTCCCCTGGCGCTGGATCCCCCGGATCGAACGACGCCTGCCCCGTGTTCCCGAGAGAGCACGCCGATTGCGTCCAGCTCGGCGCGCCCGCGATCGGACCCGCCCCCCAGTAGATGACGTCGTCGAGCGTCCCGCAGCCGGGGCCGAATGCGACGTCGACGACGCTGCCCGCGGCACTCCTGGAGGCCATCATCGGCGCCGGCGGCACTCCCGCTTCAGTCGGCCCGGACGCGATCCCCGGCGCGCACACCTGGCGGAAGACCGCGTTGGTCACGGAAATATCGTCCACCCACCAACCCGCTCCGGTCCCGGTGGCGTCCGATCCGATGCGCCAGCGCAGCCGGATGTCCTTCCCGGCGTACGCCCCGAGCGTCCCCGTGTAGTTCGACGCGGGATACGCCGGCACGGCGTTGGTCTTTGAAAAGACGGTCCCCGTGAAGCTCTTCGGAAAACCGCAGGCGTTGCCGGTGTTCCCGAGGGCGTCGGGGTAGTTGACGGTCGCGAGCCGCGTCCACGTCGAGAAGGCCGGCCCCTCCGCGACCTCGACGATGCCGGCGTCCCAGTTCGTCTCGATCGAGTACTTGGTCGCGAAACTCAACGCCGCACCCGGCTGCACGCTGAGCGTCGGCGACGTGAGAGCGGCGCACATGTTGTTCGCGTAGGTTCCCGTCGCGTAGACGGCGGGGCCCGTCTTGCCGCCGGCCGGCTGAATTGACCACGGAGCCGGAACCGACAGCTTGGCGGGAACAGTGTCGCCCGCGTCGTCGGTCCAGGTGCCGGAGGCGAACGCACCGCTCGGAATCGCACCACGCATGACCGCGTTCCCGTCGTCGGCGCCGTTTGCAGCGTCGACCGCGCGGACCACGTAGAAGTACGCCGTCCCATCCGCGAGCGCGTCGTGATCGGCGAACGAGGTGGCCGTCAGCCCCGAGGCGATGACGTTGTCCGGGCCGGGGACGAACGCCGCGCTCGTGCTGCGGTGCACGCGGTATGTCAGCCACCCGCCGCAGCGGGCCGAGGCGGCGGGCCACGTCAGTTGGATTCCGCAGGTCGACGCCTCGGCGTTGGCCGCCGACGCCAGGCCCGTAAATGCGGGGCCGACGAAGCAGGCGCCGGTCGTGCTCGCGCCGGCTTGGGACGAGTTCCCGGAGTCACACGGCTGCAGGGCGCGCACGACGTAGTAGTAGACCGCCCCCCCTGAGACGGTCGTGTCGATGAACGACGTCTGCGGCGCCGCGACGGACCCGATCTCGGTGTAGGGGCCGCCCGAGGTCAGCGACCGCAACACCCGGTACTCGACGGCGCCGATCGCGGGCGACCACGAGACGTCGATCCGGTTGTCGCCTGAGGCTGAGGCCGTCACACCCGAGGGCGGGGTCGGCGGCACGAGAGCAACGTCGAGCGTGGCGGGCCCCGTCCCCACGGACACCTGCGCGGTGACGGCGCAATAGCCGGGCTGTGAGACTGTGACGTGATAGGTCTGGCCGCTGCGGGCCAGCCAGTGGAAGGTCCCGTTCGGCGCCGAGCGCCGCGGCGACTCACCGTGCGTGAACGTCACTTCTTGCACGCTGACGTTCGCCCGAACCGGCGCCCCGGTCACGGCGTTTTGCACCTTGCCGCGAATCTGTGGGCCGTCGAGCGTCTTGTTGAGGAAGAACTGCCAGGCGGTGCGCTGCCGCTGCACCGTGACGTCGCGCCAGGTCGCATAGTCCGGCTGGAACGACGACGCGCTCGCCTCGATCGTGTAGGCGTACGTCCCGTGCTGGGCGTACCAGGTGTCCACGCTCCCGCCGTCGACGAGGTAGATCGCGGACCAGATCGGGCCAACGGTGTAGGAGTTGGCCACTCCGGCGTCGTCGAGGAGGATGGAGTTCAAGCTCTGCGCCACCTCGCCCATCGCCGTCATCTCGTCCGGGTTCTGGCAGCCGTACGAGTACATGATGTACTCGCCGTACGTGTGGTACGAGAGCGCGTAGAACGCGTGCGCATTCGTGGCGAGTTGCAACATGCCCTGCGTCTCGAGCTCGGAGCCCGGCTCGAAGCCGCGGTACGTCTCGTCGGCACAATTGGCGCTCGATCCGTTGCAGCTCCCCCAGGCGAACGGGTAGTTCCGGTTGACGTCCACGGCGCATGAGGGATGCCGGTTCTTCCTCCACATGTTGTCGTGCTGGAAGACGTAGAGGGCGCCGTCGGGGTTCACGCTGGGGACGACGTAGATGTCGATGTTGTCCACCCAACGCCGCACCTGCGGGTCGGTGGCGTAGCGCGAGGTGAGATAGTCGATCATGTCCTTTGCGATCTCCGGCGTCATGACCTCGCGGGCATGGTGCTGCGAGTCGAGAACGAACGCCGGCCGGTCGTTGGCCACGCCGACGTTGCTCGTGATCTCCACGGCGTACTGCACCTGCCCCTCGTAGAGCGGGCCGGTCAGCGCGAATTTCCTGGAGAGGTCGGGGTGCGCCGCCACGACTTGGTCGACGAACGCTGAAAGCTCGATCGGGTCGGTGTAGTCCTGGAGGGCCAAGATCCCTTCCGCGTCGTTGACCCGCTCGATGGTGTAGCTGAACCCCAGGGCATCGAGGCGGTCGAGGTCCGTGGCGGTGGCGACCACCCCCACCGTCAGCGCTTTCTTGTTGACACCCGCGACGTCGAATCCGGCGAGCTGGATGTCGGAGGCGGCGGCGAGCGAGGACACGCGCACTTGCACCAAGTACTTGGTGGCGGCCGCGGCGAATCCGGGAGTGACGGTCACGGCGATCACAAGGGCCAGGGGAGCGAGGAGCGTGACGAGACGTCTCAGACCGTGGCGCAGCATCGCGTCCTCCCGTATTAAGAAAAACCGCCCCGATCATCGCCGTTTGGTTCCGGCGGGACCGGGGCGGCCGTCGATTCCCTTGGGACGCCCCGCCCGGAGGCGGGGCGTCACCTCACCTGACGCGGGATCAGGGGCAGTTCCCGCTCTGCACGACGCGGGCCCGTCCCGCCGACTCCGACCCGTAGGAGCTGTCTTGCACGCCGTCGAAGAACTGCACGGCGTAGAAGAACGCCTGGCCGGGAGCCGGAACCAGCGAGTCTTCGTGACCTTGCGTCGTCGTGTTGGGCGAGCCGTTCACGATGCACGTGACTTGGCCCATCTCGATGTTCGAGCCGGTGATCCGCAGCGCCGAGAGGTTGCCGCGGATGACGTCGTAGGACTCGGCGCCGAAGACCGCGGGCCACGCCACCGTGGTCGCCGTCTTGCCGCTGAGGCTGAGATTGATCGGCTCGACCACGTTTCCGAGGTCGTGCGGAACCTGGACCGCCGGCAACACGCTCGTCGCGTTGCCCGAACCGTCGGTGGCGCGGTACATCGCCGTGTAGGTACGACCGTTGCCCGCGCCCTCACGCTCGGCGCGAAGCTGCACGACCCGGTCGTCGGTGCCCGTTCCGGCGCCCTGGATGTCCATCGTCGTGTGGCCATCGCCGCCGCCCTGGGCGTCGTCGGGTTCGTTCGACGTGACGGAGACGAGCACGACCGCGAGATTCGGGTAGCACGCGTCGATCGCCACGACACCGTAGGTCACGTCGACCATGCGGTGGTTCGGAGGCCAGAGAACGTTCGGGATCGGCGTCACGGTCAACGCCGGCGGGGTCGTGTCGACGACCGTCACCGAGGTCATGCAGCTCGCGGCGTTCCCCGAGCCGTCGGTCGCGGTGAAGGTCACGCTCGTGGTACCGAGCGGGTAGGAGCCCGAGGCGTCCGCGCCGCCGGCGTTGTGGGTGTTGGTGATCGTCACGCCGCCGCAGACGTCGCCGGCGGTAGCGGGAGCGATCGTCACGATCGATTGCAGGTTCGACTGGCATTCGACCGTGGCGGACGCCGGACACACGATCGTGGGAGGCAGCGTGTCGGCGACCGTCACCCCGACCGTGGCCGGATCCGAGTTCTCGTAGCCGTCATTGACGACGAGCGTGGCCGTCGTGGTGCCCAACGGGAAGAACCCGATGGGAGTGGCGCTGGTTGAGTCGTCGAAGGTGGCGCCCGGGGCGCTCCACGACCAGGTCAAAGGATCGAGATCCTGGTCGTAGGAGCCCGTGCCGTCGAGAGCGGCGCTGGCACCGTCGTTCCCCGTGCACTCGAGGGTTTGCGGCGTGCCGGCATCCGCCACCGGCTTGTAGTTCACCGTGAGCGTGACCGGAACGTTCGCCGAGACCAGGTACGGGGCGTTCTCGGCCCTGAAGACCAGCATCGCGTCGTGGACGCCGTGCTCGAGATCCATCGAGTCGAGGCTGACCGTCACGTCCTGGCACGCTCCTGCCGCCACGACGCCGCTCTCGGGCGACATCATCGCCCATTGCGGGATCGCCTTGAATTCGACGGCCAGGTTGTCGTGAACGTAGTTCGCGTTGTAGACCGCCGTGAGGCCGTCGTTCTTGGCGGCGTTCTGGATGCCGATCGTCGTCGAGTTGAGCAAGCCGGTCGCCGTCAGGTACTGGGTGACGATGCGGCCGTTGGGGTAGAGGATCCACTGGAACGTGTACAAACCGGTCGATGCCGACGAGTAGTGCGGCACGTTGATGAACGACAGGATGAACCGCGTTCCGTCGTTGTAGTAGTACGCCGTGCCCGAGCCGTGGGTCGAGCTGAAGCTCAGATCGTCCCAGAACCCGGCGATCATGTTCTCCGGGCCGGAGGTACTCGGGAGCGCGTAGTTGGTCAGGTAGGACGACGTCGGCGTGGAGCTGAACGACAGCCAGCCGTTCGACCCCACCGTCAGCGTGCTGAACGGGTTGCCGTAGAACGGGAAGTTGAACCCGATCGGGATGCCCGTGACGAACCCGTCGTCCATGTTGAGCGTCGTGATCTGAGTGCCGACGCCGGTGATGTCGACCCAGTCGAACGCGGGACCTCCCGCCTCGTCGGAGTCGGTCCAGCGGTAGCCGAAGACGTCCGGGCCGCCGGTGCCGAGGATGCCCGGAGTCGGGTCGATCTCGTCCTTGCCCAGCGCGAGGCCGGTGTGCTGCGTGACGCTGCCGCCCG
>Ga0315273_10013957_pt1 | contig 10341 bp, 11 predicted proteins | sample YL17G02_0_MG_FD_205753 | JGI IMG/M metagenome (GOLD analysis project Ga0315273, IMG submission 205753) | Sediment microbial communities from Yellowstone Lake, YNP, Wyoming, USA - YL17G02_0 | ecosystem: Environmental > Aquatic > Freshwater > Lake > Sediment | place: USA: Wyoming | collected... | reverse complement strand
GTCGTGACGCCGCCGCCCGCCCCGACCCCGGCGCCGTAGCCCCACGAGCCGGGCAGCGGCCGGCCGCCGCGATTCGCGACCGTGCCGCAACCCTTTGCTATACTCCCGCGGCGTCGGAGGGATCCCCGCTGCGCCATGACCGGACGGACGTTCGCCTACTTCGCGCTCTTTTCGGAGATCGGCATCGTCCTCCTGGTGACCGTCCTGGTCGGCGTGCTCGGCGGGTACTGGGCCGATCAGCAACTACGGACGCTGCCGCTCTTCGTGCTCGTCGGGCTCTTCGTGGGGCTGGCTGTCGGAGCTCGCGTGGTGTACCGGCTGATCTACCGCTTCCTGGCCGAGGCCGAAGACTGACGAGACGCGCGCGGCGGAGGCGCCGCCCGCCCCGCGAGTGGAGCGACCGTGGCGAACGACCCGGAGATGGAGACCGTCGCGACCGACGCGACCGACGCCCGCCCCGCGTGGCGCCGCGTCCATCCTCTCGTCTGGCTCGTCCTGGCGGTCGTCGTCCTTGACGTCATCGCCTTCTTCGTCGCCCCACCGTTCCCCAAGGGCGGGGCTCCCGGCGACACGTGCCCCTACCCCGTCTGCTACATCAACGGCACGCTCGAGTTCCCACCCCCGCACGTCGTGTGGCAGCTCGACCCTGCGAACCCGCTGCCGACCGGCCAGCTGGTCATCGGCTTCAACGTCAGCATCACGAACACGATCCTCACGATGTGGATCGTCATGGCGGGGGTGCTCGCGGTGGCCATCCTCGCGACACACGCGATGCGCGACGTGCCCGGTCGGCTCCAGAACCTCGCGGAGTTCACCTACGAGAGCCTCCACGGCTTCGCGATCGGCCTCGGGGGCGCGGGGGCTGCGAAGTACGTCCCCATCTACGCGGCGTTCTTCCTGCTGATCCTGTTCTGCAACTGGAGCGGGCTCATCCCGCCCGTCGGTCGGATCGAGGAGCTGCGCGCCCCCACGTCCGACGTGAACATCACCATCGGCCTCGCCCTCGTCAGCTTCGCCTACTTCGAGCTCCAGGGCTTCCGGGCCAACGGCGTCCGCGGATACCTCTCGAAGTTCTTCCCCGTCTACGAGTTCAAGCACGGCGCTGGGGCGGGCCTCATCGCCGTCTTCGTTGGCCTGGTCGAGCTGATGCTCGAGTTCGTCAAGCCGGTCACGCTGGCGATGCGACTCTTCGGCAACATCTACGGCGGCGAGGTCGCCCTCGGCGTCCTGATCGCCCTGACCATCGGGGTGATCCCGATTGCCATGTACAGCCTCGAGCTGCTTCTGACCACGGTGCAGGCGCTGATCTTCAGCGTGCTGACCCTCATGTTCACCCTCGCGGCCGTGGAGAGCCACCACCGCGAGGAGGGCGAGCTGGGCGAGGAGGCCGTCAACGGCCGACCCGCCCGCCAGCCCGTCGACCTGCCGGCCGCCGCCTGATCGGACCGGCCACCACCCTTCGGCCCCACGCGCCTCGGTCGACCGGCCGGGGACAGGAGAGGAGACACGACACAATGGAGAACCTCGGCGCTGGGCTTGCAGCCCTGGGCGTCATCGGCCCCGGCATCGGCATCGGCATCCTCGCCGGCATGTCTGCCGCCGCCATCGGCCGGAACCCCGATGCCGCCGGCCAGATTCGCGGCCTGGCGATCATCCTCGCCGCGTTCGCCGAAGGACTCGGCGTGCTCGCGGTCGTCGTGGGCATCCTCGCCCTGATCATCCGCCCGACCGCAGGCTGATCCGACCCGGGACGGAGCGACGACGTGGATTTCCTGGCTGTCGCCGCCGGCGCCGGCCTTTCGGCGGCTCCGCTGGCCGCCGAGGGTGGCGGAGGCCTGACGATCAACTTCTTCTGGGTCATCGTCAGCGCCCTCAACTTCCTGCTGTTCTTCGCGATCATCGGGACCTTCGCGTTCAAGCCGCTCAGCCGCATGCTCGCGGACCGCAAGGAGCGGATCGACCGGGGCCTGAAGGACGCGGAGGACGCCCGCACGGCGCTCCAGGCGTCGGCGGCCGCCGTGGCCGACGAGATCGCCGCCGCACGCCGCGAGGCGCGCGAGATCGTCGATCGTTCCCAGCGCGTCGCGCAGGAGGCCCGCGAGGCCGATATCGCCGCCACCCGGGAGGAGCTGGAGCGGTTGCGCGTCCGAGCCGCAGCCGAGATCGAGGCCGAGAAGGGCCGGGCGATCGCGGATCTGCGGGCCGAGGTCGCGGACCTCGCCATCTCCGCCGCGGGGCGCATCGTCGGGGAATCCATGACCGGCGAGCGCCAGCGCCGCCTCGTCGAGGAGTTCCTCGCCGAGTCCGCGCCGCGGAAGTAGCGACTCCATGGCCCGCCATTCGACCGCCGCCCGACGGTACGCCGAAGCCGCGTTCGAGATCGCCCGGCGCGACGGTACCGAGGACGCCTGGCAGGTGGCCCTCGAGGCCGCCGCGCAGGTCCTCGGGTCCGCCGACGGCCTCCGCATCGTGGAGAACCCGGCGATCCCGCTCCCCCAGCGGCTGCACGCGGTCCGGGCAGTGCTCGGCGCGGAGACGATCGGGTCGGTCGTCGACGGGCTGCTGGCCGGACGCGGCTCGCTCGGCGCCACCGCCGAGGCCGTCCGGGCAGCCGTCGCCCGACCCGTCGGCGCGCAGCTCTCCAACCTGGTCGGTGTGCTCGTCGCACGACGGCGGGTCTCCCTCCTGCCGGCGATCGTCGGCGAGTACGGACGGCTGCTCGACCGCCAGCGCGGCGTTGCCGCCGCCATCGTCACCAGTGCCAGCCCGCTCAGCGCCGACGAGACCGCGGCCATCTCGGCCCGCATCGAGGCGCTGATCGGGACCACGGTCTCGCTCCGGACCACCGTCGACCCCGACCTCATCGGGGGCGTGACCGTCCGGATCGGCGACCGACTCATCGACGCCAGCGTGCGGGGACGCCTCGAGCGGCTCCGCGACCGCATCGTCGCCGGAGCCCGCTGACCCCGCCCCACGCTGCGCCGGACGACCGCCGGCCGGCCGCGTCACCGACTGGAGCACCACGATGGCCATCCGATCCGACGAGATCATCAGCATCATCAAGGCCTCGATCGAAGGCTTCGACACGACCGCGGAGACGCGCAACGTCGGGACCGTGGTCGAGGTCGGCGACGGCATCGCCCAGATCTACGGCCTCGAAGGGGCCCTCGCCTCGGAGCTCCTCGAGTTCCCCGGCGGCGTCTACGGCATGGCCCTCAATCTCGAGGAGGAGACCGTCGGCGCGGTAATCCTGGGTGGCGCGTCGGCGATCAAGGAAGGCGATGTCGTCAAGACGACGGGCCGGGTCGTCGAGGTCCCGGTGGGGCCGCAGCTCCTGGGCCGGGTCGTGGACCCGCTGGGTCGCCCGCTCGACGACCGGGGGCCGATCAACGCGACGCGGACCCGTCCCGTGGAGCGGATCGCCCCCGGCGTCATCACCCGCAAGTCGGTCGACACGCCGGTCCAGACGGGCATCAAGGCGATCGACGCGCTCATCCCCATCGGCCGCGGCCAGCGCGAGCTGATCATCGGCGACCGCCAGACGGGCAAGACCGCGCTGGCGATCGACACGATCATCAACCAGAAGGGGCAGGGCCTCGTCTGCATCTACGTGGCCATCGGCCAGAAGCTCTCGACCGTCGCCTCGACCGTTGCCACGCTCGAGAGGTACGGCGCGATGGGGCACACGATCGTCGTCGTGGCGGGCGCCGAGGATCCCGCCCCGCTCCAGTACCTCGCCCCGTACAGCGGCGTGGCCATGGGCGAGGAGGTCATGGAGGTCGGGGTCGAGGTGCCGGGGCAGGGCCTGGTCAAGGACGCCCTGTGCGTCTACGACGACCTGAGCAAGCATGCCTGGGCCTACCGGGAGATGGCCCTCCTCCTCCGCCGTCCGCCCGGCCGCGAAGCCTATCCCGGCGACGTGTTCTACCTCCACAGCCGGCTCCTGGAGCGCGCAGCGCGGCTCAACGACGCCAACGGGGGCGGCTCGCTGACGGCGCTGCCGATCATCGAGACCCAGGCCGGCGACGTCTCGGCCTACATCCCGACGAACGTGATCTCGATCACCGACGGCCAGATCTTCCTGGAGACCGACCTGTTCAACGCCGGCCAGCGGCCCGCGCTGAACATCGGCATCTCGGTCAGCCGCGTCGGCTCGGCGGCCCAGACGAAGGCGATGAAGAAGGTGGCCGGGCCGCTCAAGCTCGACCTCGCCCAGTACCGGGCCCTCGCCGCGTTCGCCCAGTTCGCGTCCGACCTGGACAAGGCGACCCGCGACCAGCTGACCCGCGGCGAGAAGCTCTCCGAGATCGTGAAGCAGCCCCAGTACCAGCCCCTTCCGGTCGAGAAGCAGGTCGCCATCCTGGTGGCGGCCACGAAGGGCGCCGTCGACGACATCCCGACCCCGCGGGTGAAGGAGTTCGAGGCCGGCTACTACCGGTTCCTCGAGGCGGAGCGGCCCGGACTGCTCACGAAGCTGGCCGAGACGAAGACCCTCGACGACGAGACTGCGAAGGGCCTCGACGAGGCCGTCGCCGCCTATCGCGCCAGCTTCCTCGCGTAGCCGGCGCAGGGACAGGAGCGCAGCGTGCCCAGCCAGCGCGACATCCGGCGGCGCATCGGCGCCGTCCGGAACATCAAGCAGATCACGAGGGCGATGCAGTTCGTCGCGGCGTCGAAGCTCAAGCGCGCCCAGGAGGCGACGCTTTCCAGCCGCCCCTATCGCGAGAAGATCGATGAGGTCATCGCCGACCTGGCCTCCGTCCTCGACGCCGGGCACGACCCGCTCCTCGCCCGCCGCGAGCACGGCCTGCGGCTCTTCGTGGTGATCACCACCGACCGCGGCCTGGCCGGGCCGCTCAACACGAACACCGTGCGCTTCGCCCTCAAGGAGATCGTCGAGCACGACGGCGACCTCTCCGTGGTGACCGTCGGGCGCAAGGGCCGGGACGCCCTGCGCCGGGCCCGGGTGCCGATGGAGGCGCATTTCGCCGGCTTCGGCGACCGCCCGAGCTTCGCCGACGTGACGCCCCTCACGCGGCTGATCACGGACGACTTCCTGGCCGGCACGTCCGCCCGGATCGACCTGGTCTACCCGAAGTTCGTCTCGACCCTGGTCCAGCGGCCCGTGGTGGAGCAGCTCCTCCCCATCCAGCCCGGGGCGGACCATGTCGGGATCCCCGGCAACCAGTTCATCTTCGAGCCCAACCCGGCCTCCGTCCTCCGCCAGCTCCTGCCGCGCTACGTCGCGACCCGCGTCTTCCAGGCGGTCCTGGAGACGACCGCCTCGGAGATGTCGAGCAGGATGGTGGCGATGAAGAACGCCACGGAGAACGCCGAAGAGCTCATCGAGGACCTGACGCTCTCGTACAACAAGGTCCGCCAGGCGAGCATCACCCGCGAGATGATCGAGATCGCGTCCGGCGCCCAGGCGCGCTGACGACGCCCGCAGGAGGCAGGCATACCCATGGCGACCGCCGCACCCGCAGCCATCGGCCGGGTCATCCAGATCACCGGGCCCGTGGTGGACATCGAGTTCCCGCCCGGCCGGCTTCCCTCGATCTACAGCGCGGTGGAGATCGTCCGCCCCGACCACGCCCCGCTCGTCTGCGAGGTGCAGCAGCACCTGGGCAACAACTGGGTCCGCGCGGTCGCCATGACCACCACCGACGGCCTCGCCCGCGGCACGGCCGTGCACGACACCGGCGCCCCGATCAACGTGCCGGTGGGCGCGCCGACCCTGGGCCGGATCTTCGACGTCCTGGGCAACCCGATCGACGGCAAGGGCCCCGTCGACCGCACCAACGTCCTGCCCATCCACCGCTCGGCGCCTGCCTTCGACCAGCAGACGACCGACGTCGTGGTCTTCGAGACCGGCCTCAAGGTCATCGACCTCATCTGCCCCTTCAAGAAGGGCGGCAAGGTCGGCATCTTCGGCGGGGCCGGCGTCGGCAAGACCGTCATCATCCAGGAGCTGATCCGGAACGTCGCCCAGGAGCATGCCGGCGTCTCGGTCTTCGCCGGTGTCGGCGAGCGCTCCCGCGAGGGCAACGACCTCATCGCCGAGATGACCGAATCCGGGGTTCTGGCCAAGACGGCCTTCGTCTTCGGCCAGATGAACGAGCCGCCCGGCGCCCGCCTGCGCGTCGGCCTCACCGGCCTGACCATGGCGGAGTACTTCCGTGACGAGGAGGGCCGCGACGTCCTCCTCTTCATCGACAACATCTTCCGCTTCACCCAGGCCGGCTCGGAGGTCTCCGCCCTCCTCGGCCGGATGCCCTCGGCGGTCGGCTACCAGCCGAACCTGGCGACGGAGATGGCCGCCCTGCAGGAGCGGATCACCTCGACGAAGAAGGGCTCGATCACCAGCCTCCAGGCGGTCTTCGTGCCGGCCGACGACTACACCGACCCGGCTCCGGCGACCACCTTCGCCCACCTCGATTCGACGATCCGCCTGGAGCGCAACATCGCCGAGCTGGGCATCTACCCCGCCGTCGACCCCCTGACCTCGACGTCGCGCGTCCTCGACCCGCTCATCGTCGGGCAGGAGCACTACGATGTCGCCCGTGAGACCCAGCGCGTCCTGCAGCGCTTCCGCGACCTCCAGGACATCATCGCCATCCTCGGCATCGACGAGCTCTCGGAGGAGGACAAGGCGACGGTGGCCCGGGCGCGGCGCCTGCAGCGCTTCATGAGCCAGCCCTTCTTCGTGGCCGAGGTCTTCACGGGCCGCCCCGGCGTCTACGTCCCGATCCGCGACACCGTGGCGTCCTTCAAGGAGATCCTGGAGGGCAAGACAGACACCCTCCCGGAGCAGGCATTCTTCCTCGCCGGCACACTCGACGACGTGCGGGCGAACGCCCAGCGCCTGGCCGGCTAGGAGCGCGCAATGCCCATCCGGCTCGAGATCGTCACCCCCGAGAAGCTGGTCTACACCGACGAGGTCGACGCGGTCATCCTGCCGGGGAGCGAGGGCGAGCTGGGCGTCCTGCCCCACCACGCCCCGCTCCTCTCCCTCCTGGGGGCCGGCGAGCTGCGCGTCCGCAAGGGCGCCACCGAGGAGTCCTTCGCGATCGTCGGCGGTTTCGTCCAGGTCCGCCCGGACAAGGTCGTGGTGATGGCGGAGACCGCCGACCTGGCGGCCGAGATCGACATCGAGCGGGCCCAGGAGGCCCGCCGCGAGGCCGAGCGGGCCCTCGAGGCCGGGTTCGTGGAGCCGGCCGACCTGGCCCAGGCCCGGGCCGCCCTGCAGTCCGCCCTCGTCCGGATCCGCGTCGCCGAGCGTCGCCACCGGGAGGGGTCGCGCCGGCGCGGCTAGCGCCGCAGCGGCCGCGCGACGACGACCATGGCGGACGCCCGCCCCTTCCACTGGGAGTACACGCCGGCGCCGGTCACCCGGGAGGTCTTCCGGGTGGAGGGCGGCCGGCCGCTGGCGGGCACCGTCCGGATCAGCGGCGCGAAGAACGCCGCCCTCAAGCTGCTCGCAGCGGCCGTCCTGACCGGCGAGCGCTGCCGGCTCACGAACGTGCCGGAGATCGAGGACGTCCGGGTGATGGCCGAGACGCTCACCGACCTGGGCGTCGTCGTGGACCACCCGGAGCACGGTGTCTACGAGGTTGCCGCGGGCGACGTCGACTGGCTCTTCGTGCCCCTCGAGGCCGCCGCGAAGATGCGGGCCAGCTTCATCCTCTTCGGCCCCCTCCTCGCCCGCTTCGGCCGGGTGATCATCAGCAACCCCGGCGGCGACCGGATCGGCCGGCGGCCCGTGGACCTCCACGTCGACGCCATGCGGGCCCTGGGCGCCGAGATCGAGTACCGCAACGGCTACTACCTCGCCAAGGCGCCCGGCCGGCTGCGCGGCGCCGAGGTGACCTTTCCCTTCGTCTCCGTCATGGGCACCGAGAACGCGATGCTGGCGGCCACGCTGGCCGAGGGACGGACGGTGATCCGGCCGGCGGCGCAGGAGCCCGAGGTGGACGACCTCGTCGCCTTCCTGCAGAAGATGGGCGCCGCCGTGGAGCGCACGGCGCCCGACACCATCGTCGTGGTGGGGCGGCGACGCTTGCGCGGGGCCGAGCACCAGGTGGTCCCCGACCGGATCGAGGCCGGCACCTTCGTCGTCGCGGCCGCCGTCGCAGGAGGGCGGATCACCCTCGAGGGAGCGCCCTGCGCGTTTCTCGGCTCGTTCATCGAGACGGTGGGGCGGATGGGCGTCCAGGTCGGCTGTGGCGTCGACACCATCGAGGTGGAGGGCGCGCCGCCCGGGTCGGGCGCCTACCGGGCCACCGACGTGGAGACGGGGCCCTACCCGGGCTTCGCCACCGACCTCCAGTCCCCGACGAGCATCCTGATGACCCGCTGCTCCGGCACGAGCCGCCTCCACGAGACGATCTACGAGGACCGCCTGGAGTGGCTCGGCGAGCTGCGCAAGATGGGCGCCGCCGTGGCCATACTCGACGCCCACCATGCCGAGGTCAGCGGGCCGGCCCGCCTGCGCGGCGCGGAGGTGGTCATCAGCGACCTGCGGGCCGGCGCGTCCCTCATCCTGGCCGCCCTCGCGGCCGACGGGATCTCCACGATTCACGGGGCCCACCACGTCCAGCGTGGCTATGAGAACATCGACCGCAAGTTCCACGACCTCGGCGCCCGGATCGAGCGCCTCCCCGAGCAGGTGAGCAGCACGCTTTCATGAAGATCGGCATCGACCTCGGCACGGCCAACGTCATCGTCTACGTCAAGGGCCGCGGCATCGTGATCCAGGAGCCGTCCGTCGTCGCGGTGAGCGAGGACAACCGGATCGTCGCGGTGGGCGAGGAAGCCCGCCAGATGATCGGCAGGACGCCCGGCAACATCCAGGCCATCCGTCCGATGAAGGACGGCGTCATCGCCGACTACGTCATCACCGAGGCGATGCTCCGCTACTTCATCGGGCGGGCCCGGAAGGGGACGATCTCGCTCAGCCGGCCCGAGGTGATGATCAGCGTCCCGGCCGGCGTGACGTCGGTCGAGAAGCGCGCCGTCCGCGACGCGGCCCTCAAGGCGGGCGCCCGCGAGGCGTTCCTGATCGAGGAGCCGCTGGCCGCCGCGATCGGGGCCAACGTCCCGATCAGCGGGCCGTCGGGCAACCTCATCATCGACATCGGCGGCGGGACCAGCGAGATCGCGGTGATCGCCCTGGGCGGGATCGTCGTCAGCAACAGCCTCCGGGTGGGCGGCAACCGCTTCGACGACGCGATCGGCAGCTACATCCGCAAGAAGTACAACCTGATGGTGGGCGACCGGACCGCCGAGGAAGTCAAGATCCAGATCGGGACGGCTCTCCCGCTCGAGCGCGAGCTGCAGATGGAGGTTCGCGGTCGCGACCTGATCGCCGGCCTGCCGCGCACGATCCCGATTTCCTCGTCCGAGGTGATGGAGGCGATCGAGATGCCGCTCCAGCAGCTCGTCGCGGCCGTCCGCGGGGTCCTCGAGCAGACCCCGCCGGAGCTCTCGTCGGACATCATCGACAAGGGGATGGTGATGTCGGGCGGCGGCTCCCTGCTGCGCAACATCGACCGGCTGCTCACCCAGGTGACGGGCGTCCCGTGTCACGTCGCCGAGAACCCGCTCAATTGCGTGGCCCTCGGCACCGGGCTCGCCCTCGAGCACTTCGACTTCTTCAAGAAGTCCCTCGTCCAGCAGGTCTGACCGGCCCGATGGACGACGGCGGGGGTTTCGGGGCGCCGTCCGGCGTCGTCTTCATGGACCTCCACTGCCACACGAGCGCGAGCTTCGATTCCCTGGCCGACCCCCACAAGGTCGTCCGCGCCGCCCACGCCCGTGGGATCACCCACCTCGCGATCACCGACCACGACCGGATCGACGGCGCCCTGCGGGCGCGCGATGCCGCCCCGCCGGGGATCGTCGTGATCGTCGGCGAGGAGGTCAAGACGGCCGGGGGCGACCTGATCTGCCTGTTCCTCGAGGAGGCGATCCCGCCGGGTCTCTCGCCCGCGGAGACGATCGCCCGGGCCCGCGCCCAGGGCGGCCTCGTCGGCATCCCGCATCCGTTCGACCGCTACCGGGGCTCCGTGGGGAACGCCGAGGACGAGATCCGGGCCCTGGCCGGCCTCGTGGACTGGGTGGAGGCCTTCAACGCCCGGGTCGTCTTCCGCCAGGGCAACGAGCGGGCCGCGGAGCTCGCCCGGACCGCCGGGATCCCCGGCGTCGCCGTGTCCGACGCCCATTCCATCATGGAGGTCGGCGTCGCCGCGACGCGCCTCGAGGGCAACCCCTCGACGCCGGCCGGGCTGCTGGCCGCACTGTCCACGGCCCGGATCGTCCCCGGCCGGGCCACCTACTACG
>Ga0315273_10013956_pt1 | contig 10342 bp, 10 predicted proteins | sample YL17G02_0_MG_FD_205753 | JGI IMG/M metagenome (GOLD analysis project Ga0315273, IMG submission 205753) | Sediment microbial communities from Yellowstone Lake, YNP, Wyoming, USA - YL17G02_0 | ecosystem: Environmental > Aquatic > Freshwater > Lake > Sediment | place: USA: Wyoming | collected... | reverse complement strand
TCCCCCTCCTTCAGATCCTCATGAAACGTTTCACGATCATAGATATGGGAATAGAAGAACAAAGTCTCGAAAAAGTGATCCAACGACTGTATTCCGAAGAAAAGTCCGAAGAAAAGTCCGAAGAAAAGTCCGAAGAAACGTCTGAAGCAAAGGTGGACGCTCCGTGAACCTACAATGGCGCATCGCAGCTCTAAAAAATGGCTTTCAGGATGCTACCGCATACCGTGTCGAATTCCTCTTTGAAATTTTAGGCTCTGCCTTCGTCCCTGCCGCAATCCAGTGGGTCCTTTGGTATGCGCTATTTCAAATAGGGGGAGCCACCGAAGTCGGGGGCATGAGTTATTCAGACCTCGTTCACTATACCTTGGTGAGTCTGCTCTTCAGCCAAATTCGTGGCGGTGACCATGATTTTGAACTCCAAGAGATGATTCGATCGGGGCATCTCAGCAACTACTTGCTTCGCCCAGTGAGCGTTGTTGAATTCATCTATATTCGGGGGGTGGCCTCAAGACTTTTTATCGCCTGCCTCTGCCTTCTCGTAGGAAGTGGGATTGCCGCGACCTTGGGCTTGTCACCCCTTCGACTCATAGGAGCCATGGTCCTCGCCCTAATCGGCAATATTATCCATTACCAAATAGGAGCCGCCCTCTCCACTACTGCGTTTCTATGGGAAGAAGCCTACAGCATCCTTATGGTTAAAAACATGGTTGTAAACCTTCTCTCAGGAGAGTTGATTCCCCTCAATCTCTTTCCTGCTTCGATGCAGTGGATCTGGAAATCGACGCCATTTTACCTCTACGTCTTTGGTCCTACCCAGTTCGCGCTCGGAAAGTGGACGTATCTGGAGTACTTGAATCAACTTGGAATCGCGGTGATGTGGATGTTGGGTATGTGGGCCGTTATACGCCTCACCTGGAGCCTGGGAATGAAACGCTACTTAAGCCTGGGAGGGTGACCCCTGTGAGACTCGCATATTACTTAGAAATTTACCGTGTTCAGATCAAAAACAACTTCGTGCGCGAGGCAGTCTATCGTACAAACTTCTTAACCGCCGTCACCGTTGACGTAATTTGGATCGCCGTTGAAGTGAGCCTATTCACGGTTCTTTACGCTAACGTAAATACCCTCGCAGGGTGGACTAAAGAACAAGTTTACTTTTTCCTGGGAATATTTTTCTCGTCTGACGCTCTTTTTACGGTTTTTTTTCAACGGAATTTTTGGAATTTTTCAGACCTCATCAATCGTGGCGACTTGGATATCCTTTTGACTAAACCCGTACACGCTCTTTTTCTTGCCCTCTCACAATCCATCAATCTCACAGCGATCTTCAACATTTTCCTGGGATTAGCGATCACGGTTCAATATGCCGGACCCGCTGGTTTCCTGGGAGGCGCTCGATGGTTATTGGTGGGAGTGTGGCTCCTGGTAGGTTTAATTTCGGCCCTCCTCATTCGCTTTATATTTTCTATTACGGTTTTTTGGACCGAGCGCAGTTGGGCAATATCAAGACTCTATTATCAGTTTTTCGCTTTTGCCACCAAACCAGACACGATATACCCACGAGCGATTCGTTATCTCATTCTAACTGCGCTTCCTTTTGCTTTCATAGGAAGTGTCCCCGCGCGCGCACTTCTCTACGGTTTGGAGTTTCACGAATACGTCAATCTAGTCCTAGTGCTTCTTTCCTTCTGCCTGCTCAATTCCTTCCTCTGGAAGAAAGCCCTATTGAGATATCAAAGCGCCAGCAGTTGAATCTGAAAAAACACTAACCCACCCATGGTCGCCGCGGCGACCGTCGTAAAAAAATAATTTCTTTCTCCTTGCCTAAAATCAATGTCGGAATAGAATTTTATTCAATTTAACGAAATCCATGGAAGGGGTTAAAATGGCATCATTCCGAGATATGTGTTTTAGTACCAATGATTTTGCAAAAATCGCCGAGATCGAAAAATCAGAAATTTCAGTATTAGAAAATGAAGGTGTGCTCAAGACCGTCAAACGGAGACTGGGAAATTCTGAACGAAAAATGATCCCCCTGGAAAGCATGCAAGAATATTTTCAAGCCATGCGCGATGGTCGCCGCGGCGACCATCAAAATAAATACCGCTTACCTAAGAATAAAATCCAAATGTTCTACAACGTCAAGGGCGGAACTGGCAAATCCACGCTTACCGCACAGTATGTCATGAAATCTGCAATGCTCGGCCTCAAAGTCCTGGCAATTGACCTGGACGGCCAGGGACATCTCACGGTTAACCTCGATATCTTGGACGCTCATGAACGCCCAACCATTTATGACGTGCTCATTAACGATCTTCCTCTCGCTGATGCTGTAATGAATGTTGCTCCTGGCTTGGATTTGATCCCCGCTAACCTCGGCCTTTGCAATATCGAAATTCCACTGAATAATAAGTCTAGGCGAGAATACCGACTATCAGAGGCTATCTCCAAAATTGCCGATCAATATGACCTCATCGTAGCAGACACCAACCCTGCTGCTTCGATCCTCAATGGCTCAATGTTAGTTGCCGCCCATTTGGTTAACGTGGTCTGTGCCACCAATCCCCTCTCCTTCCACGGTATGTCTCTGGTCATGGCGACGATAGAGGGGCTGGAAAGGGAATTTAGCCACTCATTGGAAGTCCGTATCGTTCCCAACATGTATGATAATCGTGAGGTCATCAGTCAGGAAGTTCTGGGCGAATTACGGGCGCAATTTCCAGATCATTGCACACACTCAGTCATTAACCGAAGCGCGGATCTGAATGAAGCGACTAAAAGAAGAACAACGGTTTGGGATGTCAGCTCCAAAGGAGTGGCAGCCCAAGATATTAGCATGCTCACGGAGGAGCTGCTTTTTAGCTAAACGATCACCAACAAACGGAGACTCTCATGGACGAAATTAAAAAAGACGAACAAGCCGGATCCAAGATTAAAACCAGACAAGGAAGCGGATACCTCAAACAGCTCTACTCGACCGCCAAAACCACCGCGGGCACCACACACTCCCATCTCAAGAATTTAACCACCTTTCTAGTTAACTTTGTACCCATTGATAAAGTTGATGCCTCCGAACTTCAGGTAAGAGTATTTTTCGATGACGCCGAAATCACTGCTCTCGCCCAATCCATTAAAGATCACGGTGTCCTCCAGCCCATTTTGGTCGTTCAGGATGGAGATCGCTATAAAGTCATTGCTGGGGAACGTCGATTAAGGGCTGCGCGAATGGCTGGGATGGAACGAATACCGGCAAGAGTTCTTTCCACCAATGATAAGGCAACACACGAAATCGCCCTCCGGGAAAATCTGGACCGCGTAGACCTCCACCCCCTTGAAGAAGGGGAAGGTTACGTCTCTCTCTTGGAATCGCAAGCCTACACCAGCCATGAAGCAATCGCGAAATCATTTGGAAAACCAAAATCCCGGATTACCGAATGCATCGGATTTACACGCCTCTCCCAAAGTACCAAAGAGGAGCTCCTGCGAACGGGAGTCAAAAATCGGGCACTCCTGAGGCAACTTTTAACTCTTCCGGCCATTGATCAAATTGATATGATTCGGGAAGCATCAGGAAAAGAAGAAATTCTGGAATCCATGATGGGCACTCCTCCTGGAGCTTCCCCTACAGGGGGCACAAAGAAAAAACCTGTCTTGAAGTCCTTTGTCTACAAAGTGGATAAACGCAGTGTATCCGTTCCCGGCTTTAAATGGAAAAAAGCCGAGTCCCCTGAAAGGCTAAAGGGCTACATCGTTTCACTTAAACGACTCGTCGAAGAGCTTGAGTCACTCAACTGATTTAAGTTAATCCCAACGACAGGCCAACGAGAATTTTGATTTTTTAACTTATTTAGATAACTAATTAGCTCGCTACTCCGAATAAAGCCGTGTTTTGATGCGTGGCGCAAAAAGTACTTGCCACCTTCCTTGATAAAAAAGGCTTGATGCGTAATGAGGCCATTATGCTGGTTATCAGCCCCATGTACCAAATTAATCACGGCGCCATCTGGAATCCCCTCAAGAACCCCTTTGAACTGACTAAGTCGAATGTAGGGAACCTGAGCCTGAACAGGAATACCCGCGACATCTTCTCTGGTGGATGCCAAACTTCTGGATACGCCCTCCAACTTCGCCCTGGAGGCTAGCCATTTATTTCGATCAATCGACTTTCTAGAGATCTCCAACCTCAAACCATGGGCCTGCGCAACCAAGCCGGTAATGTCTTTAAGAATCCCAGCTCGTTGATTATTTGGAATCCAATCTGCATCCGGCAAGTGATTGCGGGCGGAGAAAACAGCCGTGCCGTCCTTATAACGAATCGCAAGTAGATGCGCTATAAATTGATCCGGCGTATTACTTTGCGAAAGGGCGGCTACAGTTTCTATATAAGTTGTGCAATCATACTTTTTAGGAATAATAGCGGCGACGTCATCAATACTAAATCCAGCTGCTAAGTCCGCCACTTTCTCACGATGCCCCCTACCACTTTCAATATAAGAACTCCAAAACTTGATCCGCTCAGAGGAGTTCAGAGAAGATGCCAGAAGGAACTCCTCTGAGAGAGGCGAAAGAGGAGCACTCCTAGCGACTGGGGCGTTATTTCTTGCAATGGACTTTACAGAGGGCACTATGGCCGAATTTTCATCTCTAGCAACGGGGGAGGGTACAGGGGCCAGCTCGGAATTGATTACTCGAGCAGATTCGGCATTAGGTACGGGAACGGGTAGGGAATCAGGCGCGGCGGCGGAGTGATATTTGTTTTCAGTCAAAGTCGGGGAGACTGCCGACGCGAAATTAGCGCTACTCTCCTCTCTTACCTCATTTTGTGTCGCTAACAAAAGTCCAAATGTCATCACCAAACTACCTGCCACGAAATAGCCTATGGTTTTTTTCTTTGATTCCGCACGAAGAAATAATGGTGGCTTTGAGTTCACCGGGCTACTTGTTCGGCGATTTATTCGTCCATTTAACTGGGATTTTTCTGAACGCAACTTAGGCTTGGAGAGCAAAGTCCCCAAAATTTTCCCGGAAGCTTTTTTAGGTTCCCCTATCTTTTTTGCTCCTGCGATTTTCTTTCTGGTCACCTTTGAAAGAATCCCTGCCGGTTTTTTTTTGATCTCTTTTATCTTTACCACTGTTTTTTTATTCATTGAAAAAGCTCCTCCTCTACTATTCGGCAACTTTCAAACGAACCTAAATATTTCTATCTTTCGACATTTTTTCATCAAAGTGAGAGGTTCAGAATTCAACAAGATCTTCCGAGAAGTATTCCGTGACTTCTAAAATACAGTCTCAGCCTTGGGTGCAGCTTGAACGAATTGAAGCATTTATTCAGTTTGAGCCCGTTATTGTCACTCTTGTTTTAGTTTTAGGCGCATGGTCTATTTCAAAACTTTTGCTCCGGAACCTCCCGGAAGACCGTCAACGAACCCTAAAGGGACAATTCAAAAACCTCGGGATTCATCTGATTTTCGGAATGGTGCTTTTTGCGGCTTATCATGGTTTGAGCCGCCTCCCGGATACGCTGTTTATTGAGCGAACCGTCACCTACCTTGGATTAGCGACGATTTTTTCAGGCGCGACGATTTTCGTAAAAGCCTGGAGAATTCTAGTTTTTGAATATCTCTATTTGAGCCACATGCGCGTCTCATTTCCTGTTCTTTTAGTGAATCTATTTACACTTCTGCTATCAATCGCCCTGACCGCTTGGATAGGGGCTGAAATTTTTAATGTGCGATTGACTCCCTTGTTAGCGACTTCGGCAATTTTTTCTTTGGTACTCGGTCTTGCACTCCAAGATACCCTTGGAAATTTATTTGCCGGTGTTGCACTTCAATTCGATAAACCTTATGAAATCGGTGATTGGATAGAAATTCAATCAGGAACACAAAAGTGGGTGGGTCAAGTTTACGACATATCATGGAGAGCGACAGTCCTTATTGGTTTCGGAGAGGAAGCCATCACGGTACCGAACCGAGTGATGGGCCAGGCTCAAATCTCAAACTTTGCGACCAAGTATCGGCCCATTATGCGCAATGTCCAGATCAGACTGCCTTTTGATGTGGAGGTGATTCGGGCCAAAAAACTCCTGATTCAAGCCGCCGTTTCGATCCCCGAAGTTCGTAAAACACCCAGTCCATTTGTCATTATTACCGAAACGACTGAGTCTTGGATCAATGTCAAACTACAATACTTTATAGATAACTTTGGTTTACAATATCGCATTGCAGACTACGTCCAATCTCGCGTATTAGAAGAACTAAACAGGGGCGGCATTCACTTGGCTAGGAATCAAATAATTATCGAAAAGAAATCCGGCACAGATCCTGCTTAAAGCTCCTGCAATATAAAAGGGGGCACCCCGTGCAACAACGAAAAGATATAAGATATGAATATAACGCAAAGGTATTTTGGACTTACTTTGCACCAGGCAGCGTCAAGATACCCGGAAACCTAAATAATATTTCACACTCCGGCTGTTCACTGCAAACCTCACAACCCATTGAATGCCGAAGGTGGCTTCGAATCATCATCCAAGACGATTTAAGTAACCTCCTTTTCATAGCAATAGGACGCGTAATTAGGTCCCAACCACTAGCAGGGCCCCATAGATTTCAGTATGGAATCCAGTTTACGGTTCCGAACTATTTTTCACTAGCCAGAACAGAAGTGATCTCCGCACTCTCCAAAAGGAACTTAATGGTACGTTCCTGTCTCATTCGGAACTCCAAATCTGTCCTGCGGCCAGAATTTTTGGCGTAGAAGACCTGAAGCTTCTCTTCCGCAACATTACTTGAAACCGCAAGCTCCCGAAGTTCAGTCGCAATATCCTCGGGCTTAATTACAATGCCCTCTTCTTTTGCAACTGACTCTAAAATCAAAGTTGCTACCACTTGAGCTTGTGCACGGTTCATCAATTCTTGGATTTCATTTTGAATGATGTATCCAATCGTCTTATCGTCATAACCCTGATTTTTAAGTCCCCTAGCCCATTCTTGGCCCAGCACTCGAGTCTGAGCTTCAACCAGGGCATTGGGAATTTCAAACGGATTTTTTTTAAACAATCCCGCCAGTAATTGGGCTCTGACTTTTTTTTCCGACTCTTGGGTCTTTTCCAGAATCAAAAAATCTCTCGCCTTAACTCTCAGTTCATTTAGATTTTCATAGCCCAATTGCTTTGCACATTCGTCATCCAAAGGTGCAAGCTTTTTTTCTTTAATTTCATTTACAGTGACGGAGAACTCCGCTTCATGTCCTGCTAGTTCTTTTTCAGCGAAATCTGACGGAAAAGTAAGCCTGAAAGTCTTGTGCTCACCCCGATGCATTCCAACCAATTTTTCTTCGAACCCTGGAATCCAGGCATCAGAGCCAATCTCAATCAACTTGGAACCCTTCATATCTTCGCGAGCCTCAACGACACCGTCTTTCACCAGACCCCCTAAAATTTGAGTATCCACGAAATCCCCTTTTACAACGGGACGAGACGATGCAGTGCCATCAGCAAGAGCGAGCCCATTGACAACCGGGATCAGCTCTGCCTGCGAACTTTGCAGCTTTTCAATTGCTTTTTCCACTTGGGCGTCAGTAACTTCAACTTTTTCTTGCTCCAGCTTGAATTTTTTATAATCTTTAATCTCAATCAGCGGCATCACTTCCACTGTGGCGATAAAGGAAAACTCATTATCCTCATGAAGAGTGTGGTCGTGCTCCCCAGCTCCGGTTTTATGGTCTGGCGTCTCAATCTGAGGGCTACCGACGGTTTGAATGTTCTGACCCACGATGGCCTCTTTCACCGAGTTATCGATGAGACGGTGCAAAACCTGGTGGCGCACATCATCACCGAAGTACTGCTTCACGATCGAAATGGGGATCTGACCGAGGCGAAACCCCTTTAATTTGGCCGTTTTCTGAGCTTCGGCTAAACCCCTTTCGAAGTGGGTTTTCACCACGTTCGCGGGGATCTTGATTTTCAATTTGCGGACAATAGTAGACGGCTTTTCAACTTCTAAGCTAAATTCCATGGCAGGAGTTCTATTCGAGACCGACCCGTTTTGTCAACACTTATAGCCCTTAAGTCAGCACTTATTGCCCTGAACAAGACGACTCTATTACCGCTTTACTACCAAGGCAGACCAAAATGACTAGGATACCAAACTCGCTCCAGCCACAATGCTCTAGCGGGGGCCGTTGGCCCTACCGAGTCGCGACGCCGACTTTCCAATATTTCTAAAATGCATGTGGGAGGCCTGCGACCCTCGCCAATCTGAAGCAGGGTACCCGCAATCCCCCGGACCATCTGTTTCAGAAACCCAGTCCCCAGGACCCTAATCCTGATCAGTCCAACCTGATGAGACTCCCTTAGATCGGCAGAAAACCCAATACTCGGAAAAACAACAGGCTGTAAACTCACATCTGCCTCAAGAATCCGGCGAACCGTAGAACCTGGCTTAGACCCAGAGGCTTGAAATGCCTTAAAATCATGCTCCCCCTGAAGGTAACCCAGCGCTTCACCGATTGCCCTGAGATCCAATCTCTTACGAATCCAGCGGCTGTAATGCAATAAATGCGGGATGTGACATGGCCCTTGCTCAAAATAATAGCTATATTGCTTTTTCTCTGCTGAGCGCTGGGCATGAAACTCCAATGGCACTGGAGCTACGGCTAAAACCCGGATACTATCGGGTAACTTGCCATTCAGGCCACGCAGAAGAATTTCCGGCTCCCATACCTTTGCTCTCAAAATAAAATGCGCCACCTGGCCAACGGCATGAACGCCAGCATCGGTGCGCCCACTTCCCACTATTGTTGGCTCTTCTTTCGTGATTTGCGCAATTGCTTGCTCAATGGTGCCCTGAATACTGGGGAGGCCCGCCGCTCCTGAGCCTCTCTGTTTTTGCCAACCACAATAAAAAGTACCCTCGTAAGAGAGCAAAGCTGCATATTTCCACATAGTTTAATCCTAATATTCGAATTTCAACCCGATTAGCATATGCATTGGCAGGAATAGAGAAAAAGAACAAAAACCCTGCCCATAAACCCAGTTTACCGAGCCGAAAACAACGTCTTAAGTAATATCTCTCCCACTTGGACGGCATTTAATGCGGCTCCTTTGCGTAAATTATCAGAAACTACCCAAAGATTAAGACCATGCTTAACAGAGGGGTCCCTTCGAATCCTGCCCACATAAACCGCATCGCGCCCCGTTGCGCCCTCAACCAGATCATCTCCGGAGGTCACTCCGAGCGGATAAATATTTTTGTTAGGGTCATCTTGAAGGACAATTCCAGGATGTCTCCGCAAGACTTTTTTTACATCTTTCACTTCAAAAGGCTTCTTACACTCGATATTTACCGATTCGGCATGACAGGAAAAAGTCGGCACCCGAATCGCAGTTGCCGAAATCCTCAACCCTGGCATTCCCAATATCTTTTTGCTCTCGGCGATCATTTTCAGCTCTTCGCTTGTATTCCCATCTTCTTTAAAACTACCGATGTGAGGGATACAATTAAACGCGATCTGGTGCGTGAATGCTTTGGGTGTCACCGGTTTCTGATTAAACATCCCAACAGTTTGTGTTGAAAGCTCCTTCATGGCAGCCGAGCCCGCGCCACTTGTACTTTGATAAGTAGAAACGACCACACGCTTTATGCCCCAGTGGTCTTGAATCGGCTTGAGAGCCATCACCATCTGAACTGTAGAACAATTGGGGCCGGCCAAAATTCTTTCGCGCGCTGAAAAGGGTGTGTTTTTGAACCGAGCACCTAGGCGGGCTTTGAGGCGAGTCTCCAAAAGACTACCATTCACCTCCGGAATTAAGAGGAAAATATCGTCTTCCAGACGGAAGGTTGCGGAGTTATCAATTACCCAGGCACCCGAATCCGCAGCGTGAGGAACCCACTCCTTGGAAACAGCGTCCGAGGCATCAAAAAATGCCACATCAACACCGTCAAAACAGCCTTGCTCTAAAACCCCGCAGCGATGACTCTTTTCTTTCCAAAGAATCGCCTTACCCAAAGATCGTTTTGATCCAAAAACAATCAACTCCCGAATCGGAAACTTTCTGACCTCCAAAATAGACAATAATTCTCTGCCGACCGCTCCGGTTGCACCTACGACGGCAACCTTTAATCCTGGCTGCTTCCTCTTACTTACGTTGCCGCTTTTACTTTTTTCCATAATTGGACGACGTGCTCCCATTTCCAATTTTCGCCTTATCCGGGCCAGTTGCAACCGAACTGCCCGTTAATAAACGAACCAAATTCCAAACTAAACTCACGCTTATATAGCAGACCCCCATCAAGAACAAAGTCACCTCAGGTTTTACGGCAATAAGAATCATCGCTAA
>Ga0315273_10013954_pt1 | contig 10342 bp, 8 predicted proteins | sample YL17G02_0_MG_FD_205753 | JGI IMG/M metagenome (GOLD analysis project Ga0315273, IMG submission 205753) | Sediment microbial communities from Yellowstone Lake, YNP, Wyoming, USA - YL17G02_0 | ecosystem: Environmental > Aquatic > Freshwater > Lake > Sediment | place: USA: Wyoming | collected... | reverse complement strand
ACGCGGAACGCTTGCTCGGCGTAGGTGCGCGCATTCTCCTCGATCTGTTCGAGGGTGAGCATCGGGCGCGCGGCGTCCTTGTCGCTGGGGTCGCCGACGAGGGCGGTGAAGCCGCCGATGAGAAGTATCGTCTCGTGGCCCAGGTCCTGGAACTGGCGCAGTTTGCGCATGGGCACGGTGTGGCCGAGCGTGAGGTCGGGCGCCGTAGGGTCGATGCCGAGATAGACGCGTAGCGGCCGCCCCTCGCTCAGGCGCTCGCGTAGCTCCGATTCCATGGCCCGGGCGACGCCCTCGTCGCCGTAGGTGACGCCGCGCATGAGAATGCGCATCTGCTCTTCGACTGGTCTCATCTGCTCTTGAGGAATCCTTTCTCGACGTATGTGCTCAGGTATTCGCGGGCGACGACGACATCCTTGCGAATCTGCTCGGCGAGAGCGTCGGCGTTGGCGAAGCGGACTTCGCCGCGCAGCCGCTCCAGGATATCGAGGTGCATCTCCTTGTCGTAGAGGTCACCATCGAAGTCCATTATATGCACTTCGACGCTGCGCTCACCATCGTCGAAGGTGGGGCGCCGACCGATGTTCGTCACAGAGTCGTACGATATGCCCTCGACTGCAGCGCGCGTGACATAGACGCCGAAGGGCGGCAGCGCGACGGGGCCGACGGCGATGTTGGCTGTGGGGAAGCCGATCACCTTGCCGCGCTCGACGCCCCTGACGACGGGCCCACGCAGGGAGAAGGGACGCCCCAGCAGGTTGTTTACCGTTGCCATGTCGCCTTTGTCGAGCGCCGCGCGGATTGCCGTCGAGCTGACGACGACTCCTCCTTCGACGATGGCATCGACCGATTCCACTTCGAATCCGGCAGCGGCGCCCAACTCCGTCAGCCGCTCGACGCTGCCCTCGCGGCCGCGCCCAAGGGCGAAGTCGGGGCCGATGAGGAAAAAGCGCATTCGCAGGCGCTCCCGCAGCAGGGCGACGAACTCGCGGGCGGAAAGGGCGGCGATCTCGCGCGTGAAGGTAAGGGGCAGTACGTAGTCAACGCCGGTCTCCCGAAGGAGCGACACCCGCTCCTGGAGCGTCGTCAGGTAGACGATACCAGCGTTTGGATTCAGCACGAGCGCCGGATGCGGGTGCAGCGTGACAATGACGGAAGCGAAGCCACGCGCTCGGGCGCGCTCTTGCAGCGTCTGCATCAAAAAGCGGTGGCCGCGGTGAACGCCGTCGAAGACGCCGATTGTGATTGCAGTATCGCGCGCCTCCGCAGGCAGGCTCAGTTCGTCGAGTAGGGATTCGCTCATTTGCCGAGCGTCATCCGAACGGAATCGAGAGCAGCGCCTATGTTCGGCTCCGGCGTATCGGGAGACAGCGAGCAGCCGGCTGTGAGGAGAAAGCGGCGTCCGCCGGTCTCGGCGAGCGCTTTCTCCGCTTCGGCGACGACGTCCTCCGGCCGGCCCTTTGTCATCGTGTCAACAGCGATGCCGCCCATAACGGCGCGCTTCGTCTTCGCCAGTATGTCGGCGAGACTCGGGTTGCCACGTTCGTCGGCCGCCCAGTGGAATGCGTGCGCCGGATAGTCGAGCATCGATTCGAGCATATTGTTGCGGCGGCAGACGTGGAGGACGTTGAACTTAGCTTTCGACGCCGCCTCGAGGACGCGCAGGTCATAGGGGCGGCCGAACTCGGCGTACTGCCGATCGGTGACGACGTTGTGCGTCCCCCACTCCACTGTCGCGAAGAAGATGCCGCTTGCGCCCGCTTCTACACACGCCCGGACGTACTGCGCCAGCGTGTCGGCGACAGCGGAAAGAGCCTCATGGAGCGCCTCGCCATTCTCGCGCATGTACAGGCGGATGCGAGCCAGGTCGCCGTTCGCCAGGCGTCCGACGACGGAGAGCGGCGAGAAGACAGTCTGAATGAAGGGCGTCTCGCCGTCGAGCCCATCGCCGATCAGGCGCAGCGCTTCCAGTTGCTCGCCGAAGGGCCCGTCGCCGACATCGAGGGGTCGCACCTTCGCCATGTCGGCGGGCGATTTTAGCAGGTAGTCGAGGTTGACGGGGCCACGCAGGGGGTCGCCGGAGGGCCGGAAGCGGTTGCCCCAGGCCTCGGTATAGTAGGTGGCGCGCGGGTTGACCTTGATGAAGTCCCAGTCGTGGCGGCGGTGGCGCTCCAGCGTCGCTTCCGCCAACCCCTGAGGCGACCATTCGCGCAGGTAGTCGTGTCCCCAGAAGGAAACCGGTACCCTATCGACCTTGCGGCCGGCCAGCGCTGCCTTCAGCCTATCCCATCTGGTCATTCATTCGCCCTTCGGCAGGCGGGCTGCCGGCTCTGACGTGAGAAGGGGCGTTCCCCCTCCGGTACGATGCTCGCCTCAATTCGATACTAGCATCGAGGTGGATGCGAGGCAAGGCAGACGACCTCTCGGCTGAGTCGTTGACAGGCAGTCAATGAAAGGCGGTGGTTCGTAGCGTTACGTTAAGTTAACAGGCGGATCGACTGGTTAGCAGAAAGAGCGGCTGAGCAGTCAGATGATGCGAAGGAGGCGTGCTGCTCAGGCAGTCGATACAGGACGGACCCGGCAGGGCTGGGCGCCTGCTTCCAGATGATTTCCTACAAGGGTTCGCTGGAGAGCGTGCAAGCGCATATTGATCATGCGTCTACATCTTTTCTTGTTTTCTTTCATAAGTTCTTCACGGATTTCGAGCTCATGCTCACGTGTTCTACATTCTTGTCCCGGAGAATTAGAGATGGTAGATTGCTCGGCCAACAGGAAAGAACAATGAGAGAGAAGAGGATGATGCAGCACCCACGTGTGCTCGTGGTGGAAGACGACGCCGCCGTTAATAGGGTCTTGCGACTGAGTCTGAAGTGCGGAGGATTCGATACGGAACGGGCGGAATCGGGCGGCGAGGCATTGCAGGCGATGGAGAGCGACTTCTTCGATGCGGTGGTTCTCGACCTCGGTCTGCCGGACAACATGGGCGGCGCCGTCCTGGAAGAGTTGCAATCGGTTAACCGGGGCAGTCTGCCTGTCTGGGTAGTGATGTCCGCTCTTGACGAAGATGAGGCGACGCAGCGCTACGGCCCGCTGCGAGGGCCGTTCCTGCCGAAGCCGTTCGACCCCTGGCAGTTGAACAGCATGCTGCGAGGAATGCTTGGAGGCAGAAGAAGGCTCAGGCGCCTGGCCAGTTAGAACCGTCCTTCCTTCTTCCCGTCCGAGTTCTCCTCAAAGCCGGTCACGGCACTTGTTTCTCATTGCCTCCACATAGGCCTTCTGGCCGTCTTCGATTTGCTTTATCTCTTTCGATCCAATTGGCCTTTCACGTTTCTTTCACGCCGCTGCTATGGCGATTCACGCTGCCTGCATACGCCGCCCCTACGATCACGGTGAGGTAAGGGCCTTGGGCCGACAAGGAGGATGTCGTGATGTCGGAGACGCAAGCTCTAAGGATCGGTGTCGGACAGGACATCGGCCCCGCCCGAAGGACGCGGTTGCGGGAGCCGGAGGACAGGCTGCCGTTGACGATCCTGCTCGGCAAGTACGCCGAACGGATCCGCCGCCGGGGCAAGACGCAGGCGCAGATCGCGCGCGACGCCTGGCTGGCAGACAGCTACATATCGCGCATCCTTTCCGGCGAACGCTTGAAGCCGAGTCGCGACGCGCTCGTCCTGCTCGGCAGCTGGGGTCTTGAGCTCAGCGTCGACGAGATGGATGAGTTGCTCATCGCAGCGGACTACAAGCCGCTGGTGTTGCCGGCCAGTATTCGTTGAGGGAACTGAGGATGTGTACTTCTTGCGGCTGCAGCGTTCTCGACGACGATCACGGCGATTACCGGAGCATTACGATGGCCGACCTGGAGGAGGCCGCATCTGCGGCCGGCGTAAGCGTTGAGGAGGTGGCGCGCAATATCCAGGAAGCGGTGTTCGAGGTTGAGGAAGAAATAGCGTCGGGGGAATGAGGAGAGCTAGCCGACTCCCAGGGCGTCAAGGAGAGTCGCGACTGGCAACCCATTGGAGAGTGGGCACGGGAGGGATCTGCAGTGCCCGGGGTTGAGTGGCTGGTTCAACTCTTATCAGAGCGGAGGAGGTCGAGAGGGGGGATTACTCTCGACCTCCCCATATACCCCCGAATCAAAGGGGCCTCCGTCCGCTTTCGGGATGCGCCACGCGAGAATGACAAAGGAGAAGCAAGATGCCCGATTTCACGAACCCCTTCACCGGGATGGTCCCCGACCGCAAGATGACGCTGGAGGAGTTGATCCGCGCCATCAGGATGAACATCGCGGCGGAGGAGGATGCGACGCACCTCTACACGGCGCACGCCAACGCCACCGACAACGAACTGGCGAAGGCGGTGCTCCTCGAAATCGCGCGTGAGGAGCGCGTGCACATCGGCGAGTTTTCGCGGCTGCTGAACATTCTGATGGACGGCGACGAGGACGCGACTCTGGCTGAGGGCGCCGATGAGGTGAACGAGTTGGCCGCTGAGCTGGGCATGTCGCAAGAGAGCGGCGCGGGCGAAGGCCTGACGGTGGGATCGCTTCAGGAGTGAAGTTCGATAAGGACAGCCGACTGGACTGATTCTAATTGGAGGCGAGCGATGAACAAGTACCTTGGCCAGGAAGACGCGCCGATTCAAGAAGAGACGTGGAAGACGCTGGAGACGGCGATGATCGAGACGGCGAGGCACAGCCTGGTCGGCCGGCGGCTGCTCCACTTGGAAGGGCCGTACGGCTTCGGGCTGAAGTCGGTGCCGCTGGAGGATATAGAGATGGAGAGCGACCTCTACGCCGCCGCCTCCATCCCCGTGCCGTCGATCCAGGTGGAGTTCGCATTCCACAAGCGCGACCTCGCCGCCTACGAGCGCGACCAGCTGCCGATTAACCTGGGCCCGCTGATCCAGGCGACGCTTCGGGTCGCGGAGCTGGAGGACCGCATCGTATTCAACGGCGCGGCAGGCGTGATCGGTCTCCTGAAGTACGAGGGGATTGTGAGGCAGAATATCTCGTCGTGGGCCGAGCTGGGGATCGCCGCCGGCGACGTCATCAACGCCGTCTCGGCGCTCGATGCGGCAGGTTTTCATGGGCCGTATGCGGTCGCGCTTGCTCCGAGCCTTTACAACCTTCTCTACCGACGCCACCCCGAAGGCACGTTCAGCGAACTGGAGCAGATTCAGACGATTGCGACGGAAGGGGTGTTCAAGGCTCCGGCGCTGGAAACGGGAGGCATTGTCTTAAGCTCCGGGCGTCATGCTTCCATTGTTCTGGGACAGGACATGCAGATTGCGTTCAATGGTGCAACGAAGGATGACCTGGAGTTCGCAATTGTGGAAAGTCTGACGGTGCTCATCCGGCAACCAACAGCGATCTGCGCTTTGACCGAGTGACGCTCCGTCTGGCTGTTATCTCCTACCCGGCCGTTCGCACGCTGGACCGCTGCGGACGGCCGAACCATGTGTATTGCTCACCGGGTGCCGCCCCTGTCGTCAGGGTCTGTGGGGCGGATCTGAGGAATGTGCGGGGTGTCAGGAAACGGCGTCGGCTTCACCGCGACGGCCGTCGGTGCCGGCTGCAGCGTCGGTTGGGCCGGCGGCAACTGCGGCGTCGGTTGGGCCACCGGCGACTGCGGCGTGACCGTAGGCTGCCCCACTGGTGAAGGAGTCGGCCGCTGACTCGTCGTTGAGTAGTTACGCAGGTATTCCTGCGCCAGGTAGCGCTTCCAATCGGTAATCTCTTCCGGAATGCAGGTGGCGCACAGGTCGCCGGCCGCCACCGACGTTATACTTTCGCCACCCCACGTCGCTTCCGTCTGGCGAGCAAGGGCGTCTTCGGCGAACAGCCCCGTCACCGTCGGGCAACGGGCGCCGGACGTCGCGCGCCAGCCACTGGGGACGCAGACCGTCGCCTCGACCAGACCGTCGGGACGGACGAAGTCGCGCGGCGTCTTCCCGTCCAGCGCCGCCAGCATGACGTCGTGCCAAAGCGGCGCCGCTATCGTCGTGCTATACATGTTGCGCATGCGGCTGTTGTCGCTGTTGCCGATCCAGACGCCGACGGCCACATCCGTCGTGTAGCCGACCGACCACGTGTCGCTGGTGGGTCGCGTCAGGCGCGCCTCATCAGCGTCCACCTCGAACGGCTCGCTGGTTCCCGACTTCGCCGCCGCCCGCCAGCCGGGAATATTTAGCACGCTGTCGTAGCCAAAAGTCTCGGCGCGGTTGTCGTCGTCGGAGAGGATGTCGGTGATCATGTAAGCGTACTCCGGCCGGATCACCTCCACCGTCTCAGGCGTGTTGTTGTCGAGCAACACGTTGCCCAGGCGATCCCGCATTTCGAGCACGCACGTCGGGTCAAGGCGACGATTACCTTCCGGCAGCGAGAGGACGGTGTCCGAGCCGGCCATGACACCGCTGTTTCCGAAGACGCTGTAGCCATAGGTAAGGTCGAGCAGCGTCACATCGACGCCGCCCAGCGTCAGCGCCGGGCCCAGCTTGCCGTCGAGGCTGGTGATACCCATCGCCCGCGCCGTCGTCGCCACCCGGTCGACGCCGAGCCACAGTATCGTCTTGAAGGGGGGGATGTTCAGCGAATTTCCCAGCGCTTTCTTGACGGAGATGACGCCGCGAGTGTGGCCGTCGCCGGGATTGCGCGGCGTAAAGACCTTGCCATCCTCTTCTATGTAATCGATTGGCGTGTCGACGACCGGCCAGTCCGGCCCCCAGCCGAAGAGGAAGGAGGTGACGTAGGTGAACGGTTTCAGCGTCGAGCCGGGAGAGTTAAGGGCGAGGGCGTTGTTCACCTGCCCCTGGATGTCGTCGCGGAAGAAGTCGCGGCTGCCCACCATCGCCAGAAGCTGACCGGTCGAGGGCTCGATGACGACGACAGCGCCGTTGTGGGCGTCGGTGGTCGCCTCGTTCTCCTGCAGGTGCTCTTCGAGCAGCGCCTGCGCCTTCTGGTTGAGGTCGAGGTCGAGCGTCGTTCGTACCTCCAGGCCGCCGTGCAGGAGCGCATCCTCCCCGAACTTCTGCTTGATGTAATCGCCAACATAGAGAACGAAGTGGGGCGCCAGAAACGGCACCGGCGAGGGCTTAAGGCCGACGTCGACGAGTATCGCCAGAGCCGCCACCTCCGGCGTAATTGGGCCGTGTCTCACCATCAGGTCGAGCACCTGGCCCTGGCGCGCCTTCGCTGACGGGAAACTGGCGATGGGGTCGTAGAGAGCAGGCGATTGCGGCAGGCCGGCCAGGAACGCCGCCTGCGGCAGGTTCAGGTCGCGGGCGGGGATACTGAAATAGCGCTGAGATGCTTGTTCGATGCCGATGAACGCGCCGCCATAGGGTAACTCGTTCAGATACCACTCCAGTATCTGTTCTTTGCTGTAGTCTCGAGTGAGCTCAATGGCGATGGTCATCTCGCGGAGCTTACGGCTCACGGTGCGCTCACTCCGCTCCTCGGGCGTGAAGTAGAGCAGTTTGGCAAGTTGCTGAGTGATGGAGCTGCCGCCGGTGCCCTGCATGAACTCCTGGCCAGGCGCGAGGTTCTCAAAGCCAGCGCGAGCAAGGCCTCGCAGGTTGACGCCGGGGTTGGAGAAGAAGTCAGGGTCTTCGACAGCAATGGTAGCCTGCACCAGCCAGGGCGACACGTCTTCAAGCCTGACCCACTCCTGGTAGCCGTGTTCATCGTCGAGGTACTGGTAAAGCAATTTGCCGTTGCGGTCGAGGATGCGGGCACCGCCACCGCTCTGCGCGATCATCATTTCCGGTGAATCGAGGCTGCTGGTTATTCCCCCGTAGTAAGTGAGAAAGGAGGCGCTGAGAGCGAGCAAGAACGGCGTCAAAACGACAGGCAAGAGCGCCAAGAATAGAACAAACCGTGGCGCCTTTAGCGCGCCCTCGGGCAAGTGCCTGCGGAGACGGCGATACTGATGAGCGCGAAACAACTCGGGCCATCCCTGACTAGCGAAAACGAAGTTCGGAATCGTTACGTTAAGTCTAAGCGCCACCAGTGAAGGCAACATGAACATGGAAATGATGAGCGTGAGAGAAACGTGAAGGGTATCGTGAAGACTTAAGAAGACCATAGTTCTGGTCTGCCTCCGAAGTTAGTACCACGGATTATGACAGTCCTCCGGTAGAATGAGCCTTGCCGTAGGGCAAGCAGAAAGGGAGGACTGCATGCGGAAGAGCAGGTTCACGGAGGAGCAGGTCGTCGCTGCCCTCAAGGAGCATGAGGCGGGGGCTTCCACGGGGGAGCTCTGCCGGCGCCTGGGGGTGAGCCATGAGACGCTGTACCGCTGGAAGCGCAAGTACGGCGGACTTGAGGTGAGCGACGCTCGACGGGCGGCGTGCCCATCGGCGTCGCCGTGCTCATCGACCGGACGGGCGGCAAGATCGACTTTGGTGTGCCGCTGTTCGCCTGTCTGGAGATGGCCGTCCCCTCTTACGACGCCTCCGAGTGCCCCCTGTGCGCGAAGGGTCTTCCCCTGAAAGAGACCTAGAATCCCCTGCCTACCGACGCGTGTGCCCGACCGCGAGAGTGCGCGTTTGACATGGATTGAGGGCGTCCGTATATTTGGATTCTGGGGGCCGTTAGCTCAGCGGTAGAACTCCGGACTTTTAATCCGGGAGTCGAGGGTTCGAATCCCTCACGGCCCACCAAACTCTAACTCCCTCTTCGTCGCCATCGTCAAGCGCGCCTGCGCCGACCGGGGAATGTCTCTCACGTTCGGCCAGCCGGTTCAAGCAAGCATCCCTGCGAGGTAACAATTCCGAACCTGAGACCCAGCATAACCGCAATTATACGCGGTCGGTTGGCTTCAGTTCTTCAGGGACGGAATGGAAATGGGCCCATAAGCGGCCTAGCCCGCTGCTATGGGATTACTCGGCCAGACATGCCCCCGCCGCTGTGGACTCGTAGCGTTCAAGCTGCCTCATCACTGGGGCCAGCAAACGGCTACAATGGACTGAGGATGCTCGCGTTGCCACTGCCCGGACATCTTCCAGACCGTTACCGCCCCGTATCCATCCTCCCATAGGCCCCACTCGCCGCGCCCGTGGGAGCCGCCCGAGACGCGACGAGGCGAGGGCCGCGCTGACCTGTACCGCCACGTCCGCGCCTGTGCCGATGCCGACGAGCGCGATGGTGTCCTGTTCGTGACTGCTGGCGAGTAGGTTGACGGGCTGCGATAGACGCCCTCGGCAATCGGGCTTATACTGGTGTCTTCTTGAAAGGGGGCACCATGCGCAAGCTCATCATCGCGTCCATCATCAGCGCACTGATCGTGGCGATGGGGTTCTCGGTGACGCTCGGAAGGGGAAGAGCCGCGCTCGATGCCCCCGCGTCTTATCCAGGCTTGACAGCTGGAGGTCAGTCGGCGACGGTCACGTTCGGCGGTGCCGTCCGCTCTTATTACCTGTACGTGCCCACCGAGATTGCCGCGCACCCCGACATTGCGGTGCCATTGGTCATCGCGCTCCATGGTGGCTTGGGCAGTGGCCAGCAACTCGCGAACACCTCGCAACTCAACGTCGAGGCCGACCGGCTCGGATTCGTCGTGGCCTACCCTGATGGACTTCTTTTGCCCACGGCAACCGGGGCCTATGTCCGGACATGGAACGGCGGCGGCTGCTGCGGACCTGCGATGGCCACGGGAGTTGACGACGTTGGCTTCGTCGCTTCGGTCATTAGCAGCCTCGAGGCCGCGACCGCTATCAACCAGTCGAAGGTCATCGTCGGCGGCCACTCTAACGGGGCCATTCTCGCCTGGCGTATCGCCTGCGACCGCGCCGACATTCTCACCGCAGCGGTAATTGTCGAAGGGTCACTCGAGCGACCGTCGTGCGCTCCGAGCCGCGGCGTGGCCCTCGTCCAGGTCCACGGTGATGATGACGAATTCCTCCCCCTCGAGGGAGGAATTGGACCCAAGTCATTCGAGCAAACGGTGTTCACCTCCGCCGCCGCATCTCAGGCGATGTGGACGACCGCGCAGCACTGCGCATCCCCGGTACCATCCACCGCCGACCACCTCACTATCACCACGTGGCCGGCCTGTGCCGGGGGCGTCGCCTCGAAACTGATCGTGATCGCAGAAGGCACGCACGCGTGGGCTGGGGCCGACCCCGCCAAGTCGGCGCCATTCCTGGGAGTGCCGAGTCCCTATTTCTCCGCCACCGGCGTATTCAGTGATCTCGTGGCGGCACCAGCGCCGGCATCCGTAAACGGAATAGCCGAGTACTCGCAGCTTGAGCCCGATGAAGCCGCAGCCCGCCATCATTCATCGACAGCTAACACGCTTGCGTTTGCAGCACTGGCTGCTGGCGGCGCACTGCTGCTCGCGGCAGGCGG
>Ga0315273_10013953_pt1 | contig 10342 bp, 6 predicted proteins | sample YL17G02_0_MG_FD_205753 | JGI IMG/M metagenome (GOLD analysis project Ga0315273, IMG submission 205753) | Sediment microbial communities from Yellowstone Lake, YNP, Wyoming, USA - YL17G02_0 | ecosystem: Environmental > Aquatic > Freshwater > Lake > Sediment | place: USA: Wyoming | collected... | reverse complement strand
ACCTGGCCCGAGAATCCGGGCACGCCGAAGAGGTTCACGCGCACCGTGGTGGCGCCCGTCAATGCGGCCACCTCGACCACGCCGATCAGCAGGTTGGCCCCGACCGTGGAAGTCACCTTCTTGGCCACATCGTCCCAGTACGCCAGGTCGCCCTGGGCGAAGACGCTGGCGTCTTTGGCGAGGTCGTAGACACCCTCGACGCAGCACTCGACATCGGCGCCCGAGAGCGTGGTGTTGGCGGCCACGCCGAAGACGTTGCCCACCTTGAAGCCGCCCCCGGACAGCACGTCGTAGGGCGCTACGAGGGTGAGATGATCACCGCTTTTTACGAAATTCGTCATGATGCTTTTCTCCTTTTTGTTGCTTTGGAATGCTGCCTCAGCCGCCCTACGCGGCGGTGTTCTTCTGCAAGCCGCGATGGTCGATCGCCGCGGCGGCAAAGTCCAGGCGCGCCTTGATCTCGACGCCGTCCACCTCGAAGCCCTGCCGGGTCTCGATGTAGACACCCTGCTGCCCCTCGAGATAGCAATACTCGATCGTGTCAATCGCGCTCGGGTCGGCCGCCGTGTACCAGTTGGTGTCGCCGTACGTTGCGACCGCGTCCAAGCGCGGCTCCACGATCGGCACCATGGCGCGCACGAATGCCGGCACGTCGGCGGCAGATGCGGTGGCCGCCAGGTTGATGGGATTGGTGAGCTGGGCGGCAATGCCTTCGAGCGCCGCCGGGATGATCAGGAACTTGGGAATCAGGTTCAGGATCGTGCCCTTGGGCGCGGTCTGCTTGCGCATCAACTTGCGCGCCGCGGTGATGTTGGCCACAGCCGCCAGGGCATTGGTGCCCGTCAGGTTCTTGTGCGTGGCGTGAAACAGCGGCACGCCGTCGGCCATGTTCGCGTTCGCCGTGATCACGGCCCATACGGCGTCGCTCTCGAGCGTGGCGGCCGCGATGCCCAAGCCGGCGGGAATCCGCGTCAACGCCTGGAGGTCGTCGTTGAGGACCACCTTTCTGGTGATCGGTACGATGCCGCCCCAGGTCGTGAGCGCATAGGACTCCTTGGAGTCGCTCACATAGATGCGAACGAACTCCCCGTTTTCGTTGGTCTTCTGCAAAGCGGCGATGTCGCTCAACTGAATGCGATTCACCGGCTTGAAGTCGAGCGCAGTGACCTGCCGGCAGAACGGTACGAAGGTGCGGGGCGCCGCGTCATACGCTTGGCGCAGAGTCTTGTTGGCGACGTTCGCCAGGATGTTGGGAAAGTCGCTGGTGGTCATGGCGCCGTCGAAATACTCGGACGCCCCATGCCGGCCCTGGAGTGCCACACGGGCGATCTCGTTGCGGGACATGCCGCGCGTCTTCACGCCGGCGGCATTCAAGCATTCGCGCGCCATGTCCACCAACGTGAGCCCGGCAAAATCTCGGCCCTTGTCGACCATCTCGCGAGACGCGTGCGAGTTGCCCCTCAGCAGCAGGGCCGCCTCCATTCCTTCGCGCCGTTTGTCCACCTCGTCTTTACCTCCGAAGTGGGGCGGGTTAATCGGCACGCTCGGATGCATTCGGAACTCGGCATCGAGCTTCGTCATGATGCGCTCACGAGCGGTGTCGATGGACACGCCCTCGTCAATCAGCGCTGCCAGGAAGCTCTCCTCCACTTTGAAGGGGCCGGTCGCGATGGCGCGAATAGTGCTTGCGCGCAAACGCTCCGCCTTCACCGCCTCGTCGCGCGCGGCGGCGAGGGAAACTTCGTTCTGACGGGCCTCAACGCCCGCGTCCTGCGTGGTCGTTTCCATGTCAGGTTTCTCCTTTGTGTGGGCAGATGCCCGTTGCGTTTCAACTACACTCGGTTGGGCCGGTGGCGTTCCCGCCGCCGACATGAAATTGGTGGCCGCATCGGCGGGCACCGACAAGAGAGAGATCTCGAACGGTTCCCAATCCGTCGCGGTGAATTCCCTGCGTTCCTGGCCTTTCGGCGTGGTGTCGACCTTCTTGTAGATCCACATGCCGGGGCTGAGGTTCTGAATGATGCCGCCCTTGACGTCGTTCCAGATCGGCGTCACCGCATCCCGTTTGCTGAACTGGATCGTGGCCAGGCCCGTAGATTTCTTGGCCCATGCCTTGCGCACCACGCCGAGTTGACTCTCCACCCCGTAGGCGCTGTGCGAGTCCAGCACGGGACCGCCGTTGTTCAGGCGATCCATACGGCAGCCTTTCATGTCGAGGATGAGATCGTATTCCTCGCCACTGCGCCAGTCGAACCGGGGCACCTTGGCGCCCGTGTACCAGACCGCGTCAATGGTTCGGGCATCCTCATTGGCTGACGGCGGAGCGAAGGTCGCCGCCACCGTGAAACGCTCGACCTGGAATTCCTGGCCTTCCTGTTGGATCTCGGGCTGCGCCGCGGCAGCGATGACCTCCGCCGGAGCGGTTTCCACCGCTGTCCCCGTGATTTCTTCGGGCATAAATGACTCCTTCCTGTAGCTGTTGATTTACGAAGTGTAGCTTCTCGTGGGCGAATCCCACTGCGGCGACAACTTCGCCGCCGCCTTCACCGCCGGCTTGGGCGTAGACGCCGCGGCGGTCGTCTCTCCGCTGTTGGTGGGCTGCTCGACGCCCTTGTCATTCACGTAGCGCGGGTCGCAGTCCAGGATGATCGCGTACTCGTCGAGCACTTCGTTCATCCGCCTGATTTCCTGCAACTGCTTCTCGGGGTCGTAGCCGTTCTGTGCAATCGCCTCGGACAACGTCAACGTGCCGGTGCGGATGCGCTTCAATTCGGCCATGGCATCCTTCAGCGGATCGACGGACTCAAACTTGGGCGCCGTCCATTGCACGCCATAGTTCGCCTCGGGAATCCTTCCGATGAACACCAAGGTGTCAATGAACCTGCGCCACGTCGGCCGGCAGTACATCGGGATCAGCGTCAACCACCGGAACGCCTCGATGGCGTTACGGAACCCCAGCATGCCCGCGCGATAGGAGGAATAGTTGACGTTCGACAGGTCCCCGGACAGCAACTCATAGGGAACGTCGATGCCGGCGCCGATACCCTGAAGCTCGGTCATCAGGTAGTCGCGGTACCCGCCGGCCGGTGACGGCGCGTTGAACTTGATGTCCTCGCCCGGCTTCAAATACTCGATCATGCCCGGATACATCCGCTCGAGCGTGTTCCCGGTTTTCGGGTCCGTGGACTTCGCGCCGAGCGGCAGGCCGCCCGAACCCTCGGGGCGCGTGACGATGCCAGCCAGGCACGCCTCGGTCTTTTTCCGCATGCGCTCCGCGTCGCGGTAATCGTCGAGGTCCCGCATCGCCAGCATGACGGGCGCCAGCCACGGCACGCCGCGCACCTGGCCGGGCCGCAGGATGCAATAGGTGTGCATCACATGGGCGGCCGGCACCGGCTGGCTCACAATCCCGCCGCGCGGATTCAGCATGTAGACGCCGCCCGGGTGATAGTTGTACAGCCAGTAATACTCGCGCTGTCCGAAGAGGTTGAATTGAACGCCCTGGACGATGTGCCCGCTCGCAACCCCCATCGTCCTGGAGACATCCAGGAAGTCCCCCTCCAGCACCTGCAACTGGAGTGGCACCCGGAAGTTATCCTTCGGCAACCGCGGCCGGAACCGGACGATAGGGCCGGTCGAACTGTTTCAGATGAATCAGCACTCAACTATGGTGGATCTCCTGCACGCTCTTGACGAGTTCCGCCGCCTGTTGCGGACGAAGTTCACGTAGGCAAGGAAGGCTCAACCGCCGGGCAATCACTGAACCACTACCGGCCCTGAGGAAGCTGGTGTCTGCAGCCGCCGCTCGGCGTGCTCCAAACGCTCCTCGTCGGACGCGCGCTGGCGCGCGGCGATCTCGTCGAGCGCCCGACGCTTCGCCTCCATCCGAACGTGAGAGTAGCGGGAGAGCATGGCGCGCGAGACGTGCCCGGCGATGCTCATGATCATCTCGTCGCCAGCGGCGGCCGATTCGGCGAACTCCGTGACCAGCGTGTGGCGGTTATCGTGCCACCGGCCTCCGCTAAGCCGGTGGATCCCACGCGCCAAGCCGGTGGCAACACCGCCCCACGTACGCCGCCGGCGGCATCCCGGCACCCCGTCCTACCACTTAGCGGCTCCGGCGCGCCTGTGGGCGGCACGGTGCGCGAACGCGGGCCAATTCTGGCGGGCGAACGGCCGGCTGCCGACAGCAAAGTTCGGTGTTTTGTGGTGGGGGAACTCAGGCCGTCTGGGCGCCGAAAATGGGCGGTTTGGTGGGCGGTTCTGCGCGGCCGAAAACCGGGCGCAGGTGACGACCAGGGGACGACGTCGGCGTTCCGTGGCGGCTTCTGGGACCTTGCGGCGATACCAGTTGCACGTGTTTGCACTGACATAGACCCAACTAGACTGACCTGAACTGGCGTTTAGCGCCTTCGAATCCCGTTAGCGCTACCAATTCCTCATAGACTTCCGGGCTGCGCACCATGACGGACCATGACGCGCGGCGCGCCCGCCGCCCGAGGCGCGAACGGTGAGGGACGGCTCGTCGGCACTCGCGGCCGAGCAGATGCCGACGAACGGCGTCAAGAACGTGCCCCAGGCATTACGGGAATCTTGGCGCCGCGGAGCAACTTCCGTCGAGGATGGCACGACTCTGTCCAATGGGGGCGAGGCCACTGGCGAGGAGACCTGGCTGGGCGTGGATGTTGATGCCTCAGGTGGTCGAAGCCAAGTGCCCCTACGCGGCCGCGCGCTATACTGACGGGTAGGTGGCGGCAACGAGAGATGAGTGTGCAGACGCTGTATGATCAAGATTTCGCTTTGTGGGCCGAGCGGACGGCGAGCGCCTTGCGTGAGGGTCGCTTCGGCGAAGTGGACGCGGAGAACGCCGCCGAGGAGATCGAAGCCTTGAGTCGAAGCGACTGCCGGGAGTTGCACAGTCGCCTGGCGGTACTGATCGCACACCTGCTGAAGTGGAAGCACCAGCGGGATTTGGCCAGTCCGAGCTGGCGCGCCACCATCGATCTCCAGCGCGCCGACATCGCCCAACTGCTGGCGGACTCCCCGAGTCTGCGGGCCCGGATCGACATGGCGAAGACGTACCGCAAAGCCCGCGCCTATGCAGTATTGGAGGCTGGCCCGCTCGAGTTTCCCTTCTCGTGCCCTTTTGCGCTGGAAGAGATCCTCGATGAGGACTATCTACCTTCGTAGTACGTCTCACAGGTGTCCTCGCGTCAGGCTGGTGGGGCGCACACCCAGAGTGGGCCGGCGGAAGAAAAGCTGGCTGGGAAAGCTTTTCAGCGTGCAGCCGGGCCCATTCATCTAACGCCAGTCAGCGGTACTCAGCGACCCGCAGGCGAGCCGCCGCCTGGTTTGGGCCGAGGTACCGCACCTCAAACGGATCCGCATCGAACCGGCACTTCGGCGGACTTCAATGGCCGGCGGCATCCCATGAGCCGCTCGTGCCGCCAGGCACTCGGCTATGAGCATGCCGGCTTCGTCGGGATCCAGCGTCGCAGCGTGTCGGCTCCCGGCGGCTTTAGCTGGAAATCGCCCGGCCGGGTGCTCTCACCCCGCCCTCCTACGGATTCTGGTTCTTCAGCCAGTTGTCGTAGGAGTGTTTCCGCGGCCCGGTGTAGTCGATGGTGTCGAAGAAGGCGGGGTTGCCCAGCGCCCGGGGATCGCCTTCCTCGCGCAGCAGGGCTTCCATCCGGTCCCGGAGTTCCCGCTTGATCCTGGCGTAGGCCAGATCCGCCGCCACGTTGTCCACACAATCCGGATCCTTCTTGACCAGGTACAGTTCCTCGGCCGGCCGCCTGCCGAATGACATGCGGTAGTAGTTGTCGAATCCCGAGAGCAGAAACTGCTTGCTGGGGCCGTCGTCGACGTTGCGGTAACCGGTTTCGGGATTGCCGGCCGGCCAGCGGCCGGGCTCGTAGTTGCGGACGTAGAGGAACTCCGGCGTGCGAATGGCCCGCACCGGATAGCCCTGATCGTATGGCCGCCCGAGATCGTGGCGCTCCTTACCGACGAGCATCACGTTGCGCGTTGGGTCGACCACACCGGCCTTGCTGGAACGGAGCACGCCCAGAAAGCTGCGCCCGGTCATGGTCGGAACGGGCTTCAGGCCGGCGAGTTCCAGAAACGTGGGCGCGAAATCGCGGAAGTTGATGAAGTCGTCCACCACGCGGCCGCCCGGGATGTGCTTCCCCCAGCGCACGGCCAGCGGCAGATGGAAGCTGTGATCGTAGATCTGCCCCTTGGCGCGCGGGAACGGCATGCCATTGTCCGATGTAACGACCACCAAGGTATTATCCAGTTCGCCCAGTTCTTCCAACTTCCCGACCACCTGCCCCAGATGCCGGTCGAACCATTCGACCTCGAGCGCGTAATCCAGCAGGTCGCCGCGAATGATGCGGTTGTCCGGATAGTAGGACGGCAGCTTCACGTCGGCCGGCCGCCGGCCCGCGCGTTCGCCGGAGCCTTCTTCGTAGCCGCGGTGCGGTTCGTGCCCGCCGAGCCAGAAGCAGAACGGGGCGTCCTTGGGCTTCTGCTCCAGGAAGTACTCGAAATTCCTCGTATAGTCGTTATTCGAGATGCCGCGGTGGGGCGGCGTGAGGGTGTGCTGCTCGAACAGGCGGCCGGCCGGGTTGCGCGGCCAGCCAGTGGATTTGAAATCGCCGGGCGCCCAACCCTTGCCGGTGTAGCCGACGAAATAGCCGGCTTTCTCGATCAGGTCAGGATAGACCGGAAACTCGTTGGGGAAAACGCTGTAGTGAGTGACGGCTTCCTTCAGTTGCCAGGAATTGCGGCCGGTCAGAATGGTGGCTCGGGAAGGGCTGCATTTCGGGTTCGAGGTGAAGCAGTTGGTGAAGCGGACTCCTTCGCGCGCGACGCGGTCGAAGGCCGGGACCCTGATCCAAGCGTGGCCGTCCGCATTCGGGTGCGGATAGGACCAGTCGTCCGCGATCACGAAAAGGATGTTCGGCCGCTTCGCCGGTTGGGCCCGCAACGGCGCGGCGCCGGCCAGCAGCGGAAGGAATCGGCGGCGAGTGAATGAATTGGGCATGGAAGATCCTAACTTATCGTATCCTTGTTCATCCGCGTTCATCCGTGGCTTCTTAGCGGATCAGGGCCGGGAGAGCAGCGGGTTTCGGACCGGAATCCCGCGGAATCGCGAGTAGTCGCGATCCGCCGACCAAATCTCGCGGACGCCGTTGTCCCGGCAGATCGCCGCGACCCGGGCGTCGTGCACGAGAGGTCCCACCCCCCGGCCGGACGTGAGCAACGTCTCCAGGTGCTGCCAATAGCTCGGACCCTCGCCGAGAAACCGCAGCGTGGGGCTTTCCATCCAGTACTCCACCTGAAGCGTGGCATCCTCCAGTGCCGTTGGCGGCTTATAAATCCGCGGGTGCGTCACAACCGCCAGGAATTCGTGAACACAAGGCCAAGGGATGGCCCAAGGCGACGGTCCCTGTGCAAGCCGCCGAACCGCATCCAGCGCGGCCTTATGCCAAGGCGAATCCTCGCGGACCGAGTAAACCAGAATGTTCGTATCGAGTGCGATCATCCGCCGTGTCCTTCATAGATGAGGGAGCGGATGGCGCCCCAGTCGTCCTCACAGACCAAACCCTGTCCCTTGGTCGTGATGGTCTTCAAGCGGAACCGCCGCGACACCGGCTTAGATCCGCGCAGGACCGTCTCAAGCCCGCGCTCGAACATCTCCCGCATCGGAATTCCATTTCGGGCCGCGTATTCCTTGGCCTGCCGGAACAACGGGCCGGGAATCTCGACGGTGGTCTTCACGACCCCAGAGTACCATATTTACGGTGATTAGATTCCGTTAATATGGGTTGCGGCGTGATGCCTCAGTCTCAGGGGATCCCATGTGGGATAAGCTGTAGCTTGTCCTGGGCCTGATTCGGATGCCCGGTAGCGTTAACGCGTCCCTTCCGTCCGCAAGTCTCCAAAGGGCCGGCGTTTCGTGCGTTCTCCACCGCTCCGTGTTCGTCCTTGCGGGTCAAGGGCGAAGCGCCGGCGTCACCCACCGACAGCCTTTTCTCCTCGTTTCCTCCTCGCAAGGCGCGGAGTCGGGTAACTAACGCTATGTGTCCGACCTCGGGCCGGACAACTCGAACCCGCTGCGTACCTGGTTGACGAATACGGGAAGACGGCACAACGCCGCGTGGATCACATCTACCAGACGACACGCCCGGCCGCCAAGCGGCTTTCCAAGGCTAACTAACGCCGGCCCGCACTACCCGCACTACCCGCACTCCACCTCCTCCCGCGTGAAAGGGCCGCGTCTACGGGGTCGCGTGTCGGTGTCATCCGCGCACTTGTCCAGTACGCCCGAGGGCACATCCAGCCCCGCGCCTCGCATATCCACCTCAATCTCCCGTTTTTGCGCTTTCTGAGGACGCAGAGTGTGAGAAGTTGAGAAGCTCGGGCTAAGGCTTCGATAACCGGGTGGATCGGGGGGGCCTTCAGCTCGTCGAGGAAGGCGCGGCGGCGGCGGATTTCGGGCGTACTGGCGCGACAAATGCCGCGACCGATCCCGGCGACGGTCATCGCGCTCAAGCCGATGGGGGCTTCACCGACCGTCTTTAGAGCGCTCGCGATGGCTTGGCCGGGTGTGAGTTTCCGGCGCCCGGCGGGGATCAGGACGCTGGATTCGGTGGCTGGCGTTGGGCCTTGATGCCTGTTTCGATGTCGTGCTGGAAATCGTGGTCGATGATCGCTGGCGCGCCTCGCGCTTGCGGGCCGGCCAGAACTCGAATGTGGCGCGCCGGTCCGAATCGGCCGGGTGGAGGTGGGATGTCCCCCACAACATCTTGGGGGCTCTTGACGCTTACCCGATTATTCAGGGGTTCAGCCGCTTTACTTTTGCCGCGACTGCGCGTACTACGGATTCAATCCCCCGAGCCGATGGGGTTTGTGTGAGCCCGAATCGGAGACCAGAACCGTTTGACAAGGGGAACGTCACTTGCTGAAACTCAAGCGCGTTGAAATCCAGGGATTCAAGTCGTTTTGCGACCGGACCGAGATGCGTTTTCACGGCTCCGGTATTGCGGCCGTGGTGGGGCCCAACGGGTGCGGCAAATTGGACGCTGGCTCCTTTCACGTCGCCGGACCCTCGCGAGATTGGGCGCGCGCGGCGAAAGTGACGGGAGAGCGGCTTGCCGGGGAACGCGGCGGTGGGTTGTGCGTGGGTTCCGGCGGGTTGTCGGCGGGTTCGTGGCGGGTTCTGGTGGGTTCTTCCCGGGTTGTCCGCGGGATGCCGCAAGCGAAGGTTTTTGGGTTTCACGGGCTGAAGTGCGCGGGACTGGAATGTGCAGCCGGAGGCTCATGGATAGAGGCTCCGGCGCACAGCGCGCCCCGCCGGCGGGCCCACGGGACGCCCCGCCTGGAGGTCTGCCCAACGAGGTCTCAACGAGCAGCTTGAAAAGCGGGTCGCCGAGCGCACCGCCGCGCTGACCGCGGAGGTCGAGGAACGCAGGCGGGCGCAGGAGGGCTTGGGATTCGCCAACGCGAGACTCGAAGCGCTCTGGCGTGTTTCGTCCGGGGACCATGGCGATGCCGAAATGGTCGCCAAGGAGATCCTCGCGGCGATCATGCGGATGACCGGCAGCGAGAACGGATTCTATGGCCTCATCAACGAGGATGAATCCGTCATGACCGTTCAAGGGTGATCCGGCGAGGCGATGGCGGGCTGCTCGATGGCAGACGAACCGCGGCAGCTCCGCATCGACAAAGCCGGCGTGTGGGCCGAGGCGGTCAGACGCAGGGCGCCGCTTGTCATGAACGACTATGACGCCCCGTGTGCGGGGAAGAAGGGGCTGCCGGAGGGACATGTCGCGGTAAGGAAGCTCCTGGTGGTCCCTCAGTTGTCCTTCGGCAAGGTGACTGCCGTCGCGGCCGTGGCCAACCGGGCCGTTGACTACGGCCCGGATGATGCGAGGCAGATCGCGGCGTTCCTCGGCGGCATTCAGGCGATTTCCGACCGCAAGCGGGCAGAGGAGGCGCTGCGAGAAAGCGAGGAAAGATATCGGCGGGCTGTCAATGCGACCGAAGAAGGCCTTTGGGAATGGGATGTTCCAGCCGGTCAGGAGTTCTTCTCCCCTCGCTGGTGTGAGATTATCGGCTACTCGTTTGACGATCCGGAACTTCCGCATACGTACAATTCATGGGCGGAAAGAATCCACCCCGACGACTCCGAGCGTGTGAATGGTGCTGTGAAGAACCATCTTGAGAAGGGCATGAAGTTCGATGTCGACTATCGGCATCGGCATAGATCGGGTGAATACCGCTGGCAAAACTCCAAGGGGAAGGCGAATTTTGACGGGAGAGGAACGCCCGCGAA
>Ga0315273_10013951_pt1 | contig 10345 bp, 9 predicted proteins | sample YL17G02_0_MG_FD_205753 | JGI IMG/M metagenome (GOLD analysis project Ga0315273, IMG submission 205753) | Sediment microbial communities from Yellowstone Lake, YNP, Wyoming, USA - YL17G02_0 | ecosystem: Environmental > Aquatic > Freshwater > Lake > Sediment | place: USA: Wyoming | collected... | reverse complement strand
CGAGCCCAGCAAGCTGCAAGACTTGGTAAGCCCGGGGGCGGCGTTCGCTACGGATGACGCCACGCAAGCCGAGCGCATGGGTGATATTGGCGGCCGCGGTGCGACGGAGCAGCACCGGTTTCTGGAAGACCATGGCTTGGCGCCGCATGATCTGTGCATTCATCGGAATACCGGCCCAGAGGATGTCCCCTTTGGTCGGCGCAATGAGCCCATGTATCAACCTAAGCAACAGGCTCTTGCCTGCGCCGTTCGGTCCCATAACGACGCTGATGCCCGGACGCTCGAGGCTGAGATTGACGCCGTCGATCAACCGCCGCCCCCCTGCCGCAAGAGACAGCCCCTTGAGCTCAAGCGGCAAGAGCCGATCGGCGGTAAGCGCGAGCGCCTGCGGCGTGAACGATGTGGGCTTATCAAGCATAGGCAAAATGGGAGGCGATCCTCCTAATCCCCATGAGCGCCACATTAATGGCAAGGGCAATGGCAAGAAGGATCATGCCCAAGGCTAGTGCGAGAGCAATATTGCCCTTGGAGGTCTCGAGTGCAATCGCGGTTGTCATGGTCCGCGTCACGTGGTCGATATTACCGCCGACGATCATCACGGCGCCGACTTCGGCGATGGCTCGGCCGAAGCCCGCAAGGACTGCCGTGACTAAGCGATAGCGGCCATCCCATAACAGAGTCGTCACGATGGCCGCAGAAGACGCTCCGAGAGAACGAAGCTGCTCGCGATATTCCTCCAGCAGATCCTCGCAAGTCTGGCGCGTCAGCGCTGCGATGATGGGGGTGATCAAGATGACTTGCGCTATGATCATGGCTTGCGGCGTGTAAAGGAGCTGCAGCACCCCCAAAGGCCCAGCGTTGGAAAGGAGAAGATAGACGAACAGACCTGCCACCACCGGCGGGAGTCCCATCAATGCGTTGAGGATTGCGGCCAATGCGCCGCGGCCGGGAAAGCGATAGACGGCAAGCGCGCCGCCAAGGGCCAACCCAATGATCGTTGCAATGGCCACGGCAGTCAGCGTGACCTGCAGAGAGAGCCCAACGATTTCGATAAGCTGAGGATCTAAAAGGCAGATTTGCCGTAGAGCGGCGTGGAAAGCCTCGGAAAGGTCGAGCATTTGCGGCGGACCTCGGCGGATTGAGGGACTTCTGGTGTCTTTTAGACATTAGGCCCGATCGCCCATAAAAAGAAGGCGAAGCGTGGGGCTGCTTGCCGCTGCAAAGCAAGCGCTGTATCAGAAGAAACGTCTAACTAGCCGGTTGCGGGCCCGCTTCCAAAGGTCGAGTCGCGAGGAGTAAGAGCCGTGGCGCAGAAGATCGCAAATAACGGCGGTCCCGATCGGCCGGCCCGCAATGTGGGCTCGCGGAAACGCGCGCGGGCCTTTCCTAAGGGGCGCCAGCTCGATGTCGAGGCGCTGCGGGAGGTACGAGAGCTGCTGGCGTCCCGGCCCCGCCGCCCCGATTTCCTGATCGAGTTTCTGCATCTGATCCAGGATCGCTACCACTACCTCTCGGCGGCGCATCTGCGCGCGCTTTGTGACGAAATGCGCCTGCCTCAGGCCGCGGTCTACGAGGTCGCCACGTTCTATTCCCATTTCGACGTCGTGAAGGAGGGTGAGACGCCTCCGCCACCAACAACAATCCGCGTCTGCGATTCCATCACGTGCGAGCTCAAGGGAGCGGAAGCGCTGCTCGCCGCGCTCAGGGCTAAGACGAACCCGGCGGAGGTGCGCGTGCTGCGCGCGCCCTGTATGGGGCGATGTGATACGGCACCGGTTTGCGAAATTGGACATCTTCACGTTGATCACGCCACGCCTCGATCCGTAGAGGCCGTACTGCGAAGTGGTGACCGCGAGCCCGAGATCCCCCCGTATCAGAATCTGGACGCCTATCTGGCGGAGGGCGGCTATTCCGTGCTCGAGAGCTGCCGCGCAGGCAGGCGAGACTTCGATCAGATCGTGAGTGAATTGACCGATGCCGGCCTAAGAGGTTTGGGCGGGGCGGGTTTTCCCACCGGGCGAAAATGGAAGATCGTCCGCGGCTATTCAGCGCCTCGACTGATGACCATCAACGGCGACGAGGGCGAGCCGGGCACCTTCAAAGATCGCTTCTATCTCGAGCGAGAACCTCACCGCATGTTCGAGGGGGCCCTGATCGGCGCCTGGGCTGTCGAGGCCGAAACGATCTACCTTTATATGCGCGACGAATACCCGGCCGTGCTGCATATCCTGGCGCAAGAGATCGCGGCCCTCGAGGATGCGGGTATCATTAGCAAAGGCCAGATCGAACTTCGCCGCGGCGCCGGCGCTTATATCTGCGGCGAAGAGTCGGCGATGATCGAGTCGATCGAAGGCAAACGGGGTTACCCGCGCAACCGGCCGCCTTATATTGCAGAGGTCGGCTTGTTCGGCCGCCCGACTCTCAATCAGAATGTCGAGACGCTCTATTGGGTGCCGGAGATCCTGGCCAAGGGTGCAAAGTGGTTCGCGGATCAGGGCATCAATGGCGCCAAAGGCCCGCGCTCCTGGTCCGTATCGGGGCGAGTGAAGAAGCCTGGCGTGATCTTGGCACCTGCTGGGGTGACAGCGCGTGAGCTGATCGAGCGCGCTGGCGGCATGGAGGACGGTCACATCTTCAAGGCCTACCTGCCCGGCGGCGCCTCGGGCGGCATTCTGCCGGCAAGCCTCGCCGACCTACCCCTCGATTTCGGAACTCTCGATAAATATGGCAGTTTTGTAGGGAGCCATGCCATCGTCGTCTTCTCCGACGGCGACGATATCGCTGCCGTGGTCCTAAACCTGCTGCGGTTCTTCAAGGATGAATCCTGCGGCCAATGCACGCCCTGCCGCGTCGGATGCGACAAGGCGGTTGCTTTGCTGGAAAGGCAGGAGTGGGACGCAGGGTTGCTCAATGAGCTTGCCCAGGCCATGCGCGATGCGTCGATCTGCGGCCTAGGCCAGGCCGCTCCCAACGCCTTCATCACGGCGCTGGAGCATTTCACCGACGAGCCAGCGCGGACAACGGCAGCGGGGCAGCCAGATCGATACTAGATCGGACGAAAGCGCTAACGAATAGCGAGCCTGGGCAAGGAAATCCGGATCATGACCGACAAGCTCCTTTTCACCATTGACGGAAGCGTCGTGGCTGCACGACCTGGCGAAACAATATGGCAAGTCGCCCAACGTGAGGGCATCGACATCCCGCATCTTTGCTGGCTGCCAGAGCCCGGTTACCGCGCCGATGGTAATTGTCGCGCCTGCATGGTCGAGATCGAAGGCGAGCGCGTGCTGGCGGCCTCCTGCATCCGCAAGGCAGCGCCCGATCTGGTGGTGAAAACGGCGACCGATCGCGCCGTGAAGGCGCGCCGCATGGTCATGGAGCTCCTGCTCGCCGACCAGCCGCCCCGAGAGGACTCGCCCGACCGCGTCTCCCCATTCTGGCATTGGGCCGAAGTTCAGGGTATTAGTGGCTCCCGTTTTCCTTCCCATGGCATTCTGCGCCCGGATCTTTCCCACCCGGCAATGGCGGTCAACCTTGACGCCTGCATCGATTGCGGGCTCTGCGTTCGCGCGTGTAGGGAAGTTCAGGTCAACGACGTGATTGGCATGGCTTTCCGCAATATCGGCGCGAAACCTGTATTCGACTTCGACGATCCCATGGGGCTCTCCACGTGCGTCGCCTGCGGGGAGTGCGTCCAGGCGTGTCCAACCGGCGCCCTGATGCCGAAATCCATCGTCGATCCGATCACCCAGCATGGTAGCCGGGAGGTGGACCGGGAAGTTCACTCGGTCTGCCCCTATTGCGGCGTAGGCTGTCAGATCAGCTACGAGATTAAGGACAATAGTATCGCTTTCGTGCAGGGCCAAAACGGCCCCTCCAACGAGAACCGGCTGTGTGTGAAAGGGCGCTTCGGCTTCGACTACGTAAGTAACCCGCAGCGGCTCATGAAGCCGCTGATCCGGAAGCCAGGCCTACCGAAGCGGCTTGACGTCGATCCCTCTAACCCATTCACCCATTTCCGCGAGGCGACCTGGGAAGAGGCTCTCGATTTTGCCGCGCGTGGACTTGCAGGGGTGGCCGAGAAGCACGGCAACGAGGCCATTGCGGGCTTCGGCTCCGCGAAATGCTCGAACGAGGAAGCCTATCTGTTCCAGAAGCTGATCCGTACGCGGTTTCGCAATAACAATGTCGATCACTGCACGCGGCTCTGTCACGCATCGTCGGTGGCCGCGCTTATCGAGGGCATTGGCTCCGGCGCCGTGACCGCGACGTTCAATGAGGTCGAGCACGCCGACGTCATCATGGTTATCGGCGCCAATCCCACGGAGAACCACCCTGTAGCTGCGACCTTCTTCAAGCAAGCGGCAAAACGCGGCGCCACCCTCATCGTCATCGATCCGCGCGGCGTGGCTCTCCGCGAGTATGCCAACTACATGTTGCAATTCAAGCCCGCCAGCGATGTGGCGCTGCTCAACGCCATCATGCACGTGATCGTCGAAGAGGGTCTCTACGACGTGCAGTATCTACAGGCCTATACCGAGGACTTCGAGCGCCTTAAGCAGCACGTTACGAGCTACAGCCCCGAATCCGTGGCCGATCTCTGCGGCATCGACGCCAAAACTATCCGCACGGTTGCACGAACCTTCGGTCGCGCTGAACGCGCCATGATCTTCTGGGGTATGGGCATTTCCCAGCATGTGCACGGCACGGACAACGCCCGCTGCCTCATCGCGCTTGCCTTGATGTGCGGCCAGATTGGCAGACCCGGCACCGGCTTACATCCCTTGCGAGGCCAGAACAACGTGCAGGGCGCTTCCGATGCTGGCCTCATTCCCATGTTCTATCCGGACTATGCCGACGTTAACAGCGACCTCGTCCACAAAAAATATGAACAGCTCTGGAAGGCACCGCTGTCTAAGAAGACTGGTCTCACCGTGGTCGAGATCATCAACGCGGCGAACGCGGGTGAAGTCAGGGGGATGTACATCATGGGCGAGAATCCGGCCATGTCGGACCCCGATCTCGACCACGCCCGGGCCGGCCTCGCCAAGCTGGAGCATATGGTAGTACAGGACATCTTCCTCACCGAGACGGCGATGCTCGCAGACGTCGTGCTGCCGTCCTCGGCATGGCCGGAAAAGTCGGGCACCGTAACGAACACGAACCGGCAGGTGCAGATGGGCCGCAAGGCGCTCGATCTGCCCGGCGACACGCGGGAAGATCTTTGGATCACGGTCGAGCTGGCCAAGCGGCTCGGCCTCCATTGGAGCTACAAGCACCCATCGGAAGTCTTCGCCGAGATGAAGCTTGCGATGCCCTCTCTCGATAACATCACCTGGGAGCGCCTGGAGCGGGAATCCTCCATCATGTATCCGTGCCCGGCACCGGATCACCCGGGCGAGGCGATCGTCTTTGGGGACGGCTTCCCGACCAAGACCGGGCGCGCCAGGCTCGTGCCGGCTGATGTGTTGCCCCCTGCCGAGGTGCCGGACGAGGAGTATCCATTGGTGCTGATAACCGGGCGTCAGCTCGAGCACTGGCACACGGGAGCCATGACCCGCCGCGCCGATGTGCTCGACCAGCTCGAGCCAGGACCGACCGCGAGCCTGCATCCGGCGACGCTGGGACGCTTTGGCGTTGCGCCAGGTCAAAACATGCGTGTGACCACCCGCAGGGGAACCATTGAACTCGCCGCCCGAGCGGACCGAGGTATCCAGGAGGGGGTGATCTTCATCCCGTTTGCCTATGTCGAGGCGGCCGCGAACATCCTCACCAATCCGCAGCTTGATCCTATCGGGAAGATCCCTGAGTACAAATACTGCGCCGTGAAGATCGAGGCGGCGGATGGACAAGATCGCGCGCCGGCCGTGCGAAGTCTGAACGTGACAGCTTCTGGCCTATAGCCTTAGCTTACAGGATGGTATCGCCCATACGCGTCGTCGGTGTCATCCTCGCCGGCGGTAGATCAAGCCGGATGGGGGGCGGCGACAAATGCCTGTTGCCGCTCGCTGGCCGACCGGTCCTCGCCTCTGTCATCGCTCGCTTGAAGCCCCAGGTTTCTGACCTCATTATCAACGCAAACGGGGACGCGTCCCGCTTTGCCGATTTTGGTCTTCCGGTCATCGCCGATACCGTCGGGGGCCTTGCCGGACCGCTTGCAGGCGTCCATGCAGGGCTCGAATGGGTAAAGGCAAATGCACCTGACGTGGGCTACATCGTGACAGTTGCGAGCGATACCCCGTTCTTCCCCTCCGACCTGGTGCACCGGTTTCTCGCCGAGCTGGCGGATCACCCAACTCTGCTGGTGGCGACGTCGCAAGAAGGCGTGCACCCGGTTGTTGGCCTTTGGCCCATCGCCATGGCCCCTCAGCTTGAGGATTCGCTGGCGCAAGGCAAGCGAAAGGTCGGCGCCTGGACCAAGCAGCACGGGGCCCTCGAAGTATTCTTCGCACCGGTTAAGGTTGGCGGGAGGCATGTCGACCCATTCTTCAATATCAACCGACCAGAGGAACTCGCCGAGGCGGACGCCCTCTTGCGGGCAGATTCTCCATGATTCCTCTCTTTGGCGTGGTTGGTTGGAAGAATTCGGGAAAGACGACGCTCATGGTCGGCCTTGTGAGCGAACTCACCCGACGCCGTTACGCCGTTTCAGTGATCAAGCACGCGCATGCCAGTTTCGAGATCGACCATGCCGGCCGTGACTCCTTCAAGTTGCGCGAGGCCGGCGCGCAGCAGGTAGTATTGTCGTCCCCGCGACGCTTTGCCTTGATGCGCGAGCTCCGCGATGCTCCCGAGATGCCGTTCGAGGACGTCCTCGACTACGCCGGCCCTGCCGATCTCGTGCTGATTGAAGGCTATAAACGCGAGGCTTTTCCAAAGATCGAGATACGGAGGGACGGTGCTGCCTCCAGAGAGCCACTGCACGGGACGGTACCTCAGATTGTCGCGATCGCGTCCGATCATCCTGATACTGAGAGTGACCCATTGCCCACTTTCTACCTTGAAGACATTGCAGGGATGGCGGACTTCATCGTCGCCTATCTTCGGCTGCGGCAGCCATGATGGCCAAGTTGACCGACGATTGTTTTGTCCTCGATAAGGACCGGATCGCTCACCACGAGGCCCTCGCCATCCTCAGGTCTCGGGTACGCCCCGCGGTGGAGAGCGAAGAAGTTCCACTGGCCGAATCAGCCGGACGCTTTCTCGCCGAGGCGCTCGTATCGCCTCGACCCATTCCCGCCCACGACAATGCCGCCGTCGACGGCTATGCCTTTGCCAATTCCGCTTACAGCAAGGAGGAAGGCGCAAGATTGATCGTGGTGGGCGAAGCCTCAGCAGGTCATCCATTCCAGGCTATTCCGTCATCAGAGCATGCCGTCCGCATTTTTACTGGCGCCGTCATGCCAAGCGGTCTCGACACCGTAGTGATGCAGGAAGACGCCCCCATCGAACAGAAGGGCGAGGATTATTGGGTGGTTATTCCCCCTGGTCTAAAACAAGGGGCTAACCGGAGACTCGCCGGCGAGGATTCAGCGACCGGCGCCGTGCTCGTGGACACAGGGACTAGACTGCGGCCACAGGAAGTGGCGACCGCAGCCGCAACCGGGCTTGCTCAGCTTCGCTGCTTTACGCCGCTCAAGGTTGCCATTGTCTCGACCGGGGACGAGATCCTGCGGCCTGGCGAGGCTTTTGCACCCGGAAAGGTCTATGACGCTAATGCGGCGATGCTTGAGGGTCTCGTCCGAGCGGCGGGAGCAGAGCCGGTGGATTTGGGCATCTTGCCGGACAAGGCCGAGCTTGTCCGCGCCGCTCTCTTCGACGCAAGCCGCAGATACGACGCTGTTGTGATTTCAGGCGGCGCGAGCCAAGGCGCTGAGGATCATGTCGTGCGCAGCATTGATGCGCTCGGCAAGCGCCACCTTTGGCAGATCGCCATCAAACCTGGCAGACCGATGAGCTTTGGCCAGATCGGCGACTGTGTCGTGCTGGGGCTCCCTGGCAATCCAGTTGCGGTTTTTGTTTGTTTCTTGATCTATGTGAGGCCGGTTCTCACTAGGCTTGCCGGCGGCGTGTGGCCTGAGCCTGTGTGCTTTCCTTTGCCAGCGTCGTTCGCGCAAAAAAAGAAGGTGGGGCGGCGCGAGTTCTGGCGCGCAAGGCTAACGAGAGGGGCTGGAGGAAGGCTGTCGGTAGCTAAGTTCGCTCGTGATGGATCTGGCCTGATCTCTTCGATGCGCGAGGCAGACGGCTTAATCGAAGTCGGAGAGGATGTGAGCGAAGTCAGCGAGGGCGACATGGTTGACTTTATTCCCTTCACCGAGTTCGGGCTGCCGCCGTCCTAACTCCTTAGGCAACGTGGCTGGTCAGTTTTCCGCTGACTCGATGGGGGTGGGTGAAGACCTCAAAACCGTCTTTTCGGGCGATGGCCACCAGAGTCATGCCGGCAGCATCCGCCATGCGTACTGCCAGTGCGGTCGGTGCCGAAACGGCGACGATTATCGGCGCACCGATAGCGGCTGATTTCTGTACCATCTCGACCGAGACGCGGCTCGTCAGCACGATCATGCCCTGGCGCGGCGTTGCGCCTTCGTGTGCCAGCGCACCGGCAAGCTTATCCAGCGCATTGTGGCGACCAACATCCTCGCGCACCCCAACTAGGCCACTTGCCGGATCCCAAAAGCCTGCGGCGTGTACCGCACGGGTCTCCTGATTCAGTAGCTGCAAGGGGAAGAGCGAGTCGATCGCCTCCATGATCTGATCCGGTGTGTAAATGCGACCTTCGTGCACCTTAGGTGGCGGCCGCATTGCTTCGACCAAGCTCTCAATGCCGCAGAGCCCGCAACCTGTCGGACCCGCCATCTTCCGGCGACGTCCCAGAAACTCGGCGGCATGGGGCGCCTTCAGCCAGATCCGTAGCTCGATACCGACATCGTCCTCGACGACTTCGAGGCTTTCGATCGCGTCGCCTGAAGAGATCACGCCCTCGGTAAGGCTAAATCCCACGGCAAAGTCTTCAAGGTCCTGAGGCGTCGCCATCATGACCGCGTATGATGCGGTGTTGAAAGTGAAAGCGATCGCCGTCTCTTCGGGGATGGCGCGTTCGCTGCGGACCTCACCGTCGGCGCGCCAAATGGAGCGGCGAACGCGAACAACAGGACGAGCCAACTATCTGCTCCCTAATGACAATAGTCGCCTAGGCTAGTCGTTTCTCTTGAGCGTAAAAGTATCAGGCATTCGCGTCGGGAAGCCGGAGAGTCCTTCTCTGCTTCAGCCACGTTCCGGTCACGACGAGGTGTGCGCCACGGAGTTAGCAGCTGATCGCTGGTGACATCTGATCAACCACCGATCGACGCCGTTCTCCCACAGTCGGGAGGCTGACGACCGGCAGCTTCATCAGACCGCACAAGCGTTGCCAGTTCGTTATCGAAACGCGCGTGCAGGATTGCTATTGCATGTTGCTCGTCTGACCAGCGGCGGAGGTCTCTCGGCTTTGATTGTTCGAGCCGAATGAACTCATAAAGTGCTTGAGCGATAATATGGGCCTCGCGCTGGGTCACGTCTTTTGGATCAGCCATGTCGCTGCCTATCCGTTCTCGGCGACAGCCTCGGGGCTGCCGATCCCGGCCACTCACCCGCCATGGGGATGCTAACTCCAATTCAAGCAAACAAGAAGCCTCGTAATCCCACGGAACGTCGCCCCAGCCGAGAACGTCGCTTCAGAGGGCACGGAGACACAACTTCGGGCATCGCATCCAGATTAGCTTAGCGGACAGGGTCGGGGTCGCCGATAAGGTCTGCTTCTGACCCGAAGCGGACATTCCAGCTTCGCATGCGATAGCCACGAAACGCCGCCTCAGCCGGCTTAAGCAGACCGTTGGGAAGTAGCTTAGTGTGAAGCCGCCGCGGCTAGCGCCTTCTTGGCATCGATACGGATTTCTTCCAACTCAGCGAGTGCATCGTCCATGAACTCATCGATTTCAGCTTCGGTCATCAGATGCACTGAGATTGCAAGATCCGGAGCCCGACTGAGGGCGCTCGACTTCACGTAAATCTGCACGTAGGCAGCGGCAGGACCAAGTTTGTGTTCGCCGCCACCTTGAAGGAAACCGAACTTCCCCTTTGTCATTCCTGCCATCCTATCTACTCTCCGTGCTCCTAACTGGAGGCGAAAGTGAATCTCTCTAGGTCAGCACCTCGACCTGGTGATCGACAGACCGCGCCCTTCTGTGTGGAACCGTCAGCTCTTGTGTTCCCTTGTTAATGCAGCCGCGAGTTCTCGTACGAGTGGCTTCATAAAGAAACTGTTGTCACGAGGAGTAACGTCCACCTGCACTCCAATCGCGTTGAG
>Ga0315273_10013950_pt1 | contig 10345 bp, 13 predicted proteins | sample YL17G02_0_MG_FD_205753 | JGI IMG/M metagenome (GOLD analysis project Ga0315273, IMG submission 205753) | Sediment microbial communities from Yellowstone Lake, YNP, Wyoming, USA - YL17G02_0 | ecosystem: Environmental > Aquatic > Freshwater > Lake > Sediment | place: USA: Wyoming | collected... | reverse complement strand
CTCAGCGTCTACGCTCCCAGACCGATGGCCACCTTTACGACCCGCTTCCTCGGTTGCAAGGTGTCGTTCGCCGACGAGCAGGCGATCCGCGAACGGCTGCTCGGCGATGGGCACACCGAGGTGGAAGGAGAGGCGGATGTCGCCGTGATCAACACCTGTTGCGTCACGAACGAAGCGGTCTCGAAGTCACGCCAGGCAGCAACCCGGGCGGCCCGGAGCCACGGGCGCGTCTACGTGACGGGGTGCGCCGCCAACCTCTCGGCCACTGCCTTCGTGGGCATGCCGGACAACGTCCGCGTCGTGGCCCGGCGCAGCGAGGACGTCGCCGAGACCATTGCAGGCGACGTCGGCGCTATCGGCTGCGTGCAGGCAGAACATCGCCTCGACCGTGTTCGCGCGTTCGTGAAGATCCAGGATGGCTGCTCGTTCTCGTGCGCCTTCTGCGTGATCCCGCTCGTCCGAGGCGCCACGCGCAGCCGGTCGGCGGAAGCAGTCCTTGGAGAGATCCGGCGCCGCGCCGCGCAGGGCCACCGCGAGGTCGTACTCACGGGCGTCAACCTTGGCTGCTTCCGTGATCGCGCCGCCGGGCTCACGCTCGCAGGGCTGATCCGGGAGGCGGGCGCGGTCGATGGACTCGAACGCCTTCGTCTCTCGTCGATCGAGGTCAACCACGTCACCTCCGACCTGATCGACGCCATGCGCGAGACGCCGGTCGTCGCGCGTCATCTGCACGTCCCGTTGCAGTCGGGTGACGACGATGTCCTCCGGGCCATGGGGCGGCGCTACACGATCGAGCGGTACCGTTCGCGCCTCGAGCCACTCGACGACTTCAACCTCACGAGCGACGTGATCGTCGGCTTCCCGACGGAGGACGACCGCGCGTTCGCAAATACGCTGGCGGCAGTCGCGGACGCCGGGATCACCAGGGTGCACGTTTTTCCCTACTCACCGCGTCCCGGCACGCGCACCGCTGCCCACGATCCCGTTCCTCCCTCGATCAAGAAAGAGCGCAGTGCGCGCCTGCGGGAAGCGTCTGAGGCGGCGTGCCAGGCGCACTGGCGCAGCCGGGTCGGCAGCGACGACGTGGTGCTCGTCGACCGCCCGGGCCGCGGGTACGCCGACGACTACACGCCGTGGCTTGTCGATGCGCCGGTCGGAGCGATGGTCTCCGCGCGCGCCGTCGGCGTCTCGAACGAGGGGGTCGTCGCCGTTGTCGCGGGATGACTGTCTCTTCTGCCGGCTCGTCGCCGGCGGCGACCATGTGCACGCGGCCGACGGTTTCGTCGCGATCCGCGATATTGCCCCTGCCGCGGAGACGCACCTGCTCGTGCTGCCCGAGCGTCACGTCGACACGTTCCGCGAGATCGCTGCTTTCCCCGACGACGAAGCCGGTCGAATGCTGCGGTTCGTGGCCGAGGTAGCTGCGGCCGAGGGCCTCGAGGACTACCGTGTAGTGGTGAACGTAGGGCCCGGTGCAGGCCAGACGGTGTTCCACCTCCACTGGCACGTACTCGGTGGGAAAACGCTCTCGGGAGGCTTGATGTGAAGCCTCCAGGCTCCACTGAGCGTCAATACCGGGCAGACTGTGAGGGTGCAGCTGATCGCCACCATCGAGAACGAGCTCAAGCAGGCGCGACTTGCGCGTGACAACGAACGTCGCGACGCGCTGACCTTGATCCTCGCGAGCCTCCGCTCGGCGCAGAAGGACCTACAGCGCCCGCTCTCGGAGGACGAGGAGCTGCAGGTGCTGCAACGGGAGCGGAAGAAACGCGTCGAGGCGTTCGCGGCGTTCGAGGCCGCCGGCCGTGAGGAGCAGGCCGACAAGGAGGACTTCGAGCTCGAGGTGCTGGAGGAGTTCATGCCGGAGCCGCTCTCCGAGGACGAACTCGACGAGATCGTCTACGACGTGATCGCGGAGGTTGGCGCGACGTCGCTGCGCGATACCGGTCGCGTGATGGCCGACGTGATGGCGCGCGTCTCCGGCAAGGCCGACGGCTCCGCCGTGAGCCAGATCGTCCGCGAAAAGCTCGCGTGAGGGAAGCCGCGATGGAAGAGCGTATCGCGGCTTCCCTCACGCGTCTGTTTGCTGCAGGCTTCGCCTGATCCTGAAGCCGGCAACCTACGGTTCCCCGGTGACCCCTCCCTCGTAGAGGGCGAGAACGATACGCTCCGCGTAGATCACCGAACCGGAGGCCGCGCGCATGCCGCTCGAACGCCCGCAGATCGACAAGCCTGAAGGCGACATCCCCTTCGACCTTGGCATCGACGACATCATCGTCGGCGACGGAGCAGAGGCCACCAGGGGCAGTAAGGTCTCCGTGCACTACGCGGGCGTCGCCTTCTCCACTGGCGAGGAGTTCGACGCCTCGTGGAATCGCAGCCAGCCGTTCACCTTCAAGCTCGGCAAGGGCCAGGTCATCCCCGGCTGGGACGCCGGTGTGCAGGGCATGAAGGTCGGGGGGCGTCGTCAGCTGACGATTCCGTCCGCCATGGCCTACGGCGCCCGCGGCGCCGGCGGCGTGATCAAGCCGCACGAGCCGCTCGTGTTCGTGGTGGATCTGCTCGCGGTGGAGTAGAACCCGGCGCAGCGCAACGAGTTCGGCGACGCGGCGCCGTAAGCATCGACCCCTACACTGGACGGCATGCAAGATGTGGTCATCGTCCCGAACGAGGTCGCCGCTGAGCTCGCCGGCGTCACCGACGGCGTGCTCGACTCGCTGCGCGAGCGGCTCGGCTGCTCGATTTCCCTCCGCGGCAACAAGCTCACCCTCGACGGTGAGGGCGGGCGCGTGGCCGAGGCGCGCGCCGTTGTTGACGAGCTCGTCGAGCTCGTCGAGGGCGGCCACGCGATCGGGCCCGATACGGTCGGCGCCGTTGCAGCCGCACTCGACCAGGCTGCGGACATTCGCGACGTCTTCGAAGATGTCGTCTGGCGTCACCGCGGCAAGACGATCGCCCCCAAGACCGTGACGCAGAAGCGATACGCCGACGCGATCCGGTCGAGCACGGTCACCCTCGGTATCGGCCCGGCGGGCACCGGCAAGACCTACCTTGCGATAGCCCTCGCCGTCGCGGCGCTGAGCGAGAAGCAGGTCGGCCGCCTCATCCTCACCCGTCCCGCCGTCGAGGCGGGAGAGCGGCTCGGCTTCCTGCCGGGCGACATGCTGGCAAAGGTCGATCCGTATATGAGGCCCCTCTTCGACGCCCTCTACGACACGATGGATCCCGATCGGCTGACCGCCTACATGGAACGCGGCACGATCGAGGTCGCGCCGCTTGCGTTCATGCGAGGGCGCACGCTCAACGACTCGTTTATCATTCTGGACGAAGCGCAGAACACGACGCCCGAGCAGATGCAGATGTTCCTGACACGGCTTGGCTACGGCTCGAAGATGGTCGTCACAGGCGACATCACCCAGATCGACCTCCCACGCGAGCAGGCATCAGGCCTGATCCAGGTGCGCGACATCCTCCGCGAGGTCGACGGCATCGGCGTCGTCGAGTTCGGCCACGAGGATGTCGTCCGGCACAAGCTGGTGCAGCGGATCGTCGAGGCGTATAAGCGGTACGCCGAAGAGACCGGCACCGCGCGCAACAAGTGATCGAGGTCGAGGTCGAGAACCGCAGTGGCCTCGAGGTCGACGCCGCGGGTGCGGTGGCCCTCGCGCGCCATGCGCTGGCGCAGGAAGGGGTTGACTATGCCGAGCTCGGGATCGCGTTCGTGGCGCCCGACGAGATCCGGGCGCTGAAGGCAGCGCATCTCGGCATCGACGAGGCGACCGACGTGTTGTCGTTCCCGATCGACGGCCTTGACGAGCTGCCGGACGGGGTGCCGCGTGCGCTCGGCGACGTCGTCATCTGCCCGCAGGTCGTCGGTGCGGAGTGGCGCTGGCCCCTCGTGCACGGCATTCTTCACCTGCTCGGGTTCGATCACGGCGAGGCCATGGAGCATCGCGAGCGCGAAATTCTCGAGGCCGTAGGATGAGTCCGATTCCCGGCCGCCGTCCTCCGTCGATCCTCGAGAGCTTCAATGTCGCCTTCGAGGGGATCATCCACGTGCTCCGCACCCAGCGGAATATGCGGATCCACTTCCTGATTGCAGTCGCGGTGCTCGTAGCAGCGCTCGCGGTCGACGTCTCCAAGATCGAGCTGATCGTGCTCCTGCTCTCGATCGCGTTCGTGCTGATCGCCGAGATGATCAACACCGCGGTCGAGGCGGCCGTCGACATCGCCTCCACCTCGTTCGACCCGATGGCGAAACTCGCGAAGGACATCGCAGCAGGCGCCGTGCTGATCGCGGCGGTGAACGCAGTCGCCGTCGGCTACCTCGTCTTCTCCGGTCAGGTGGCAGACCGGTCGAACAAGTTCCTCGACCGCCTCTCGAAGACCCCTGCGGAGCTGACCCTCGTCGCGCTCGTCATCGTCGTCGGGCTCGTGATCGCGATGAAGGCGCTCTCGGGGCGCGGCACCCCGCTTCGGGGGGGCTGGCCGTCGGGGCACGCCGCCGTGGCGTTCGCCGGCTGGATGGCCGTCACGCTCACACTCGACGCGTCGGACCACCGTTTTCTCGTTTCCTCGCTCGCCTTCATCATGGCGCTGCTCGTAGCCCAGACACGGGTCGAGGCCGGTGTCCATTCCACCCTCGAGGTGGTCACCGGCGGTACCCTCGGCGCCATCGTGACACTCGTGATCTTCCAGGTGTTCGCGGCATGACCGACGAGGAGTTGCTCGCACGGGCCGACGCGATCGCTTCCGGGGCCTACGCGCCCTACTCGGGCTTCAACGTCGGCTGTGCGGTGCTGACCCGCGGCGGGGCAGTGGTCGAGGGCGTCAATGTCGAGAACGCGGCCTATCCGCTCGGCGTGTGCGCGGAGCAAACGGCCTTCTCGCGCGCCATCGTCGAGGGGTATCGCCCCGGCGACTTCACGGTTGCAGCGATGACCGCCTCGCCCTGCGGCGGCTGCAGACAGTGGCTCGCCGAGATGCAAGTCGAGCGCGTCGTGTTCCGCAACGGTGATCGCGTCGTCCGCATGACGGTCGACGAGCTGCTGCCGGAGCAGTTCGACGCAAGTGAGTTGAAATGACACGCATAACCCCTGGTGTGAGGTGTAGGGGCGAGGCGCATCCCTCGACCACCATGTCCTCCGCGCCCACCATGGCGACTCGCGGCGCGCGATGAGATCCGGCTTCGTCGCCGTCGCCGGCCGGCCGAACGTCGGTAAGTCGACGCTCGTCAATGCGCTCTGCGGCGATAAGGTGGCGATCACCTCGACCGTCCCGAACACCACCCGTCGCCGCATCTTCGGCGTCGCGAACGGGCCCGACTGGCAACTCGTGCTCGCTGACCTGCCCGGCTTCCAGCGCCCGATGGATGCGTTGACCGAGCGGATGCAGCGCACGGTCGACTCGTCGTTCGAGGACATCGACGTCGTCCTGCTCGTGCTCTCGGCGCGCGACCGGATCGGCGCCGGCGACCGCTACGTCGCTCGCCGTGTGTTCGCACTCGGGGTCCCGGTGATCATCGCACTGAACAAGATCGACCGGCTCAAGCTCGGGCACGTCGCAACGCAGATGAAGACGGCGGCCACGCTCGGCGACTTCCACGCGCTGCACCCGGTGAGCGCCGTGACGAAGGACGGCGTGGGGGAATTGCGCGGCGACCTCGTTCACCTTCTGCCGGAGGGCCCGCTCTATTTCCCGCTCGACCAGTCGACCGATCTCACGATCGAGAACCGCGTCGCTGAGGTGATCCGCGAGAAGGCGCTCCACCTCACCCGGGATGAGGTTCCCCACGCCATCACCGTGGTCGTCGAGGAGATCGGAAACAAGGTGGTGCAGGCGTTCCTGCTCGTCGAGACGGAGTCGCAGAAGGGCATCCTCGTCGGCAAGAAGGGAGCGATGGTTCGTGAGATCGGCTCCCGCGCGCGGCCCGAGGTCGAACGCCTCGTGGGGCACCCGGTCTTTCTGGAGCTCATCGTGCGAGTGCGTTCGAAGTGGCGGCGCGACCCGAAGATGATCGAACGCCTCGGCATGTAGCTACTCCCCCCGAAGCAACGTTCATGGGGAGGCGAAGCGGCTCTGCGGGGAAGGAGCTAGTGGCTGTGCTGCACGTCGGGGGCGATCTTCAGGATCACACGTTCCGATGTGATGTTGCCGGGGTCGAAGTCACGCCCACGGTACTTCTGAGAGAGCGCGTCGATGTGGGCACGGGCCTCGGGGCCCCGCACCTTCTCCACCACCCGGCCCCGCACCTCGGCATAGGTGTACGGATCGTCCTTCTCCCAGATCGTCACCGTCACACGGGGGTCGCGCTCGACCGCCTTGAACTTCGCGCGATGGACTTCGGTGTTGATCAGCACGTGATCCTCGCTGGCGTCGACCCACATCACGTGGGTCATCGCGGCACCAGACTGCAGGTGCACGCTGAACGCGGCAAAGTTCGCCGCCTGCGCGAGTTCGCGCACCCTCGGGTCAACCGCTCCCATGGTCTAGCGCCGGTCGCTCAACTCGTTGGCAGCGACGCGCTCGGCCAGCGCGCTCGCGATCTTGATGCACAGATCAGGCATCTTCTCGAGAAGGCCCAGGAATGCTCGATCGTCGATCGCGAGTACGTGGAGCGGCGTAACAGCAGTTACGGTCGCAGCCCGGGGGGTCTTTGAGAGCAGCGCCATCTCGCCGACGAAGCTACCGGGCCCGAGGGATGCGACCTTTCGCCCCTTGCGTAGCACCTCGACCTCGCCGCTGACGATGACGAAGAACTCGCGGCCACGCTCACCCTCCTGGATCAGCACCTTGTCGGCGCGTAAGTCGATCTCGTCCGCTATATCGGCGATGCACTCCAGATCCTCCGTCGAGCACTGTTCGAACAGGGGCACGTCCTTGATCAGGTCGAGCTTTGCACTCACGCCGAGAGCCACGGCGGGCACTCTACAACGATGAGAACGGAAGCGCGCATCCCGCCCGAAATCGCCTGGCTAGACTTGTGCTCGATGGCACAGGTGCAGCTGCTCCCGCGCGACCTCGAGCTTCCGCTCGATCTGCGGTTGCCGCGCGTCGGCGCCGTCGACTCCGTGGCGCTCGAGGCCCGTGCCGGTGAGCTTGCCAAGCGGTCGATCAAGAGGGGGTCGAAGCTCGCCGCGCTCGATCTAGCGATCCGGATGATGGACCTGACGACCCTCGAGGGGGCCGACACACCCGGCAAGGTCTCGGCGCTTTGCGCGAAGGCGATGCGGCCCGACCCAGCCGACCCGTCGATCCCCTCGGTTGCGGCCGTGTGCGTGTATCCGAACCTCGTTGCCGTGGCGAAGCGGCGACTCGCTGGCTCGGGCGTCAGGGTTGCCTCCGTCGCGACGGCGTTCCCTTCGGGCCAGTCCCCGATCGACGTCAAGCTCGCCGACGTTCGCGAGGCCGTCGTGCTCGGTGCCGACGAGATCGACATGGTGATCGACCGCGGTGCCTTCCTGTCCGGCCGCTACGCGAAGGTCGTAGACGAGATCGTCCGGGTCAAGGAGGCTTGCGGGAGCACGCATCTGAAGGTGATCCTCGAGACCGGCGAGCTCGGTACCTATGACAATGTCCGCCGTGCGTCGCTGCTTGCGATCGCCGCCGGCGCCGACTTCATCAAGACCTCGACCGGGAAGATCAGCCCCGCCGCAACGCTCCCGGTGACGCTCTGCATGCTCGAGGTGATCCGCGACGTCCACGACGAGACGGGGCGCATCATCGGCATGAAGCCGGCCGGTGGAATCCGGACCGCAAAACAGGCAATCCAGTACCTCTGCGTCCTCAACGAGACGCTCGGCGCTGCCTGGATGACCCCGGAGGTCTTCCGCTTCGGTGCGTCGTCACTCCTCAACGACGTGCTCATGCAGATTCGGAAGCAGAAGACAGGTATCTACCAGTCCGGCGACTACTTCACACTCGACTGATGGCCGACCTCGAGAAGACAAAGGTCCCCACACCGGCCCCGCTCGACTGGGAGTACGCACCCGCGCCCGAGTCGCGCGACATCGTTCGCTTCCAGGAGCGGTACGGCCTCTTCGTCGGCGGCGAGCAGGTCGAGCCCCTCTCCGGCGAGTGGTACTCGACGATCGAGCCCGCGAACGAGGAGCACCTCGCCGAGATTGCGCAAGCGCGTGAGGACGATGTGGACCGTGCCGTGCAGGCCGCGCGGGACGCCTTCGAGAACGGCTGGTCGAAGCTGCCGGGGTCCGAGCGGGCCAAGTACATCTTCCGCATCGCGCGAATCCTGCTCGAGCGGTCGCGCGAGTTCGCCGTAGCCGAGTCACTGAATAGCGGCAAGCCGATTCGCGAGTCCCGCGACGTCGACGTGCCGATCGCAGCGGCGCATTTCTTCTACTACGCCGGCTGGGCCGACAAGCTCGAGTACGCGTTCCCGAACCGCCGTCCGCAACCGCTCGGCGTCGCCGGCCAGATCATTCCGTGGAACTTCCCGCTGCTGATGCTCGCGTGGAAGATCGCGCCCGCGATTGCGTGCGGCAACACGGTCGTGCTGAAACCGTCCCACACGACCCCGCTCACCGCGCTCCTGTTTGCCGACGTGTGCCGCCAGGCGGGGTTGCCGCCCGGTGTCGTCAACATCGTCACGGGGGATGGTCGCACGGGCGCCGCGATGGTTCGCCACCCGGGGATCGACAAGATCGCCTTCACCGGCTCGACCGGGGTCGGCAAGGAGATCCAACGGACGATCGCCGGGACCGGCAAGCGGCTCACGCTCGAGCTCGGCGGCAAGGCAGCGAACATCGTCTTCGACGACTGCGCGCTCGACCAGGCGGTCGAGGGGATCATCAACGGGATCTACTTCAACCAGGGCGAGGTCTGCTGCGCTGGCTCGCGGCTGCTCGTACAGGAGTCGATCTACGAGCAGGCCCTCAGCAAGCTGAAGCGCCGCATGTCGACGTTGCGCGTCGGCGATCCGCTCGACAAGAACACCGACGTCGGCGCGATCAACTCTCGCGAGCAGCTCGAGCGGATCGAGGAGCTCGTCGAGAGCGGTCGTGAGGAAGGGGCTGAGATCTTCCAGACCGAGTGCACGCTGCCCGACCGCGGCTTCTGGTTCCCGCCGACCGTTTTCACGAACGTGGCGCAGAGCTACCGGATCGCACAGGAGGAGATCTTCGGGCCGGTGCTCTCGGTGCTGACCTTCCGCACGCCGGAAGAGGCGGTGGAGAAGGCCAACAACACGGCGTACGGCCTCTCGGCGGGCGTCTGGACGGAAAAGGGCTCACGCATCCTCTGGATGGCGGAGCGCCTGCGGGCAGGCGTCGTCTGGGGGAACACGTTCAACCGCTTCGACCCGGCGTCGCCGTTCGGCGGCTACAAGGAGTCCGGCTTCGGCCGCGAGGGCGGCCGTCACGGGCTCGAGGCCTATCTGAGGTTCGAATGAGCGATCGCCTGCCCGTTCGCAAGACGTACAAGCTCTTCATCGGTGGCGCCTTCCCACGCTCCGAGTCGGGGCGCACGTTCGAGGCGGAAGGGCAGAACGTCGCCCTCGCTTCCCGCAAGGACGCCCGTGATGCGGTCAAGGCCGCGCGCGGGGCGTTCCCGAAGTGGTCGTCCGCAACCGCGTACAACCGCGGCCAGGTGCTCTACCGGCTGGCGGAGATGATGGAGGCTCGCAGCGCCGATCTCGCAGCCGTGTGCTCGGGCCAGGCGGAGGTCGAGGCCGCGATCGACCGCGTCGTCTGGTACGCGGGGTGGACGGACAAGCTCTCGCAGGTGCTCGGCGGCTCGAACGCCGTCGCGGGGCCGTACTTCAACTTCACCATTCCCGAGCCGACGGGCGTCGTTGCGATCATCGCGCCCGACGAGCCCACCCTGCTCGGGCTCGTGTCGCGGATCGCCCCCGCGCTCGCAGGCGGCAACGCCGTCGTCGCCGTCGCCTCGGAGACGCATCCGCTCGCGGCGATCGAGCTGGCCGAGGCGATCGCCACGTCCGACCTTCCCGGCGGCACCCTCAACATCCTTACCGGCCGGCGAGCAGAGCTGGCGCCCGTGCTTGCGGCCCATATGGACGTGAACGCGATCGACGTCACCGGCGCAGGCGACGAGGCCACCGAGCTCGAGGTGCTTGCCGCCGACAACGTCAAGCGCGTCGTCAAGGCCGGCAGCGAGCAGAGCCCGTGGGAGATCTCAGCGTTCCTCGAGCTGAAGACGGTCTGGCATCCGGTCGGGACATGAGATGCTGCGATGGAGGAGCGTATAGCGGCATCTCATGTCCCGACCGGATGCATGTTTATTGCGCGCTTCGCGCGATCCTGAAGTAGTTGCGGGTGGGGATGTCGCGGTGCAAGAGCGTACCGCGACAACCCCACCCCCCACAACT
>Ga0315273_10013949_pt1 | contig 10345 bp, 9 predicted proteins | sample YL17G02_0_MG_FD_205753 | JGI IMG/M metagenome (GOLD analysis project Ga0315273, IMG submission 205753) | Sediment microbial communities from Yellowstone Lake, YNP, Wyoming, USA - YL17G02_0 | ecosystem: Environmental > Aquatic > Freshwater > Lake > Sediment | place: USA: Wyoming | collected... | reverse complement strand
CGCTTGAAGGCGCCGGTCACCCGGAGCACGGCGATCGGCGCGGCACCCTCGGTCGGGAGCAGCGCGACGCTGCCGCCGCCACCCAGCTGGTGGGCCTGCGCCTCGTCGACGCCGAGCACGACCGGGATCGCCCATGCGAGGCCGTTCGTGAGGTGCATCGAGTCGAGCACCGAGTGGTAGTCGGCCTCGCCCTGGAACCCGGTCAGCGGGCTGAGGGCGCCCACCGCCAGCATCTCGAGGTCCGAGAGCTCGCGCTCGTTCGGGACGATCTTGGGCAGGTTCGCGGCCTCTCCAGCCAGGGCCGACGCCTTGGCCTCGTCGGCGAGCAGGTCGACGAGCGTGCCGCCGTGGGGCGCGATCGGGTGGTTCTCGGACATGGTCCAGCTCCTCTTGGTCGGTTCTTGCGGAGCCCCCGGGACCGGGGGGAACGTCGCTGGCAGTGTACGGAAACGGCGAGGCCACAGGCCCGGCGGAGGTATCATCCGCGCACCCCGACAGGAGGCGTCCGCCACCCGTGTCCACGACGTTCACAGACGACGAGATCGTCGCGCTCAACCTGGCGTTCGAGGACGCCCACCCTCGCGAGATCGTGTCATGGGCGCTCGAGACGTCGGGCATCGAGCGCATCGCGCTCGCCTCGGCGTTCCAGGCCGACGGCTCCTGCGTGATGCACATGGCGTCCCAGATCAGGCCCGACGTGCCGATCCTGTTCCTCGAGACCGGCTACCAGTTCGCCGAGACGCTGGCGTTCAAGGAGCGGCTGGCCGAGCGGCTCGGGCTGAACGTCGTCGACCTCTACGGGGAGTACACCGTCGAGAGCCAGGCCGAGGCCTTCGGCCCGCGGCTCTACGAGCGCGACCCCGACCTGTGCTGCGAGTTGAACAAGGTGCGCCCGATGATGGCCGCCCTGCGTGATCTCGACGCATGGGTGACGGCGTTCCGCCGGGACTCCTCGCCGACCCGCGCGAACGCGCCGTTCGTGGACCGCTACGAGGTCGCGCCGGGTCACTCGATCGTGAAGATCAACCCGATGGCGGGTTGGACCCGCGCGCAGGTGTGGGCCTATCTCGAGGAGCACGACCTGCCGCACAACCCGCTGTACGACCTGGGATACGCCTCGATCGGCTGCGCGCCATGCACCAGGCCGCGGTTCGCGGGCGAGCCCGAGCGCGCCGGACGCTGGGCGGGGCTGTCCAAGTGGGAATGTGGGATCCAGCAGCGCGAGGACGCCCCGCGGGAGTGAGGCCGCCGGCCGGCGTTCGGCCGGCCCGCTAGGCCACGACCCAGAGGGCCTCGCGGGCGAGCTCGATGTCGAGACGCTCGTGCGCGCCGAGGGCGTCGCCGTCGACCTGCACCGGGAACGGCTCGTCGGCGGTGACCAGCACGTGCGTGGCGTCGTGGGCGTAATCGATGTCGCGCGTGCGCACGTGGCGGGCCGAGCCGAACACCTGCCACGCGATCCGCGGGACGCTCCGCCGGTTCAGGCGGCGCATGCTCAGCACGTCCAGGCCCGACTCGAGCGAGGCCTCGGGGGTCATCCGCATGCCGCGCTCCCTGTAGTACGTGTACGGGTCGGTGCGCCCCACCATGACCGAGAGCGAGGGCGACGGCTCCCCACCGTCGATGCTCACCGACATCCCGGGCGCCTTGCCCGCGTACCCGACCATCAGCTCCCAGGCCACCGAGCGGAACGCCACCCGGTCGAACTTCGCCTTGGTCTTGGGGAACTTGTGGTCCATGCGCTGCATCGCCGCCGCGTCGACGCCCGCCCCGCAGTTCACCGCGAAGTACCTGCCGTCGGCTCGCCCCAGGTGCAGCTTGAAGGCATCGTCGTCGAGGGCCTTGCCGATCAGCACCCCCGTGGCCTCGACGGGGTCGGTGGGCAGACCGAGCGCGCGGACCAGGATGTTCGTGGCGCCGCCCGGGAGCACGCCAAGCGCGGTCTCGCTACCCGCGAGCGCGTTCACGGCCTCGTTGATCGTGCCGTCGCCGCTGAACACCACGACGAGGTCGATGCCCTCGTCAACCGCCTGCGCCGCGATCTCGTTCGCGTGGCCGCGCTCCTTGGTCTCGATCACCTCGAGCCGAAAGTCGGCGGACAGCGCCTTCTCGATGACCGCGAGCGTGGGCTTGGAGACCGTCCGGGCGACGGGGTTCACGACGAGGAGGACACGGTGGAATCGCATCGGCGGCCGCGGTCAGTATCGCAGGGTAGGCGGTCGACCGCGAGGTCTAGCTTCTCCCGCCGCTGACCGGCGGCAGCAGGGCGACCTCGTCGCCCTCGGCCACAGGGGTGGCCCGCGTGGCCCGCTCCCCGTTCACGACGAACGTCCCCACCGCGGCGATCGAGGCGAACCGCTCGCCGTAGCGCTCGCTCAGGGCGTCCACGATCTCGCCGACCGACGTTCCGGAGGCCTCGACCCTCGAGGCGTCCGCCAGCTCGCGGAGCGAGGCGAAGAGTCTTACCCGGACCACGGCAGGCCCGTCTCGTCGTAGATCACATTCGCGAGCCGCCGGGCGAACCCGGGGGAGAGTCCGTCCTCGGCGTGACCGAATCGGTTGCCGATCATCAGGTGCTTGGGGTCGCCGGCCGCTTCGTACAGGCGGCGCGCGTGCTCCACCGAGAACAGCATGTCGTTCTGGCCGTGGACGATCACGATCGGGGTCGGGGCGATCTTCGCGATCACGTCCTCGGGCGCCTCGGGCTCGTCCCATTCCTCCGGCAGGCGCACGCCCCAGGCGCGAAGCGCCGCCCGGCCGGGCGCGGTGTTCACCCGGGCCTGGAAGTTGCGTCGGGCCGCCGGGTCGGCGCCCGCGTGCCAGTCCCACGAAGCCAGCGACGAGATGCTCACGACCAGGTCGGGCGGGCCGATCAGCGCCGCGTGCCTGATGACCGCGATGCCCCCCATCGAGGCCCCGACCGTGACGAGCCGCTCGTGCCCTCCCTGCCGCGCGAGGTCCACCACCGCGTCCACGTCGTATATCTCGGCGCCGCCGAAGTCGGAGACCCCGTCGCTCTCGCCGTGTCCTCTCGCGTCGAAGGCGTACACCGTGAACCACGGCGTGAGGTGCTCGGCGAACACCGCGAACCGGGGTTTGCGGTGCCACCCGATCAGGCCGTGGGCGAGCACCACGGCGGGGAGGCCGGAGCCCGTCTCGCCGAGCCGGGTGCCCTCGATCCGGACGCCGTCGTCGGTGGTCACGGTGAAGGATTCGGCGGGCACCCGCCAGTGGTGGGACGTGACCTGCTGGACGGTCGTCATCGCAGGCCAAGCGTACCGGTGCAACGGCCGACCCGTTATCGTGGAGCCACCGATGCCGTTCCTCGCGCTGCTCACCGATCGAACCCCGCAGACGGCCCTGCCCGCCCTGCCGGAGGTGCACGCCGACCTCAAGCTCGAGCCGCTCTCGGTCGCCTCGCTCGACCACGTGCTCGCGATCGAGCCCGAGGCCGTGTTGGTCGACGCGGGCGAGCATCCGGCGCAGGCGTGGTCGGTGCTGCAGGCGCTCCGCGCGCGGGACGCCCGGATGCCCGCCGTGCTGATCGTCGAGCGCGATCAGCTCGAGCGGTATCCCTGGCACGAGGTGGCCGACGAGTTCCTGTACCCGGGCGCGCCCTCGGGTGAGATCGAGGCGCGGCTCGCGATGCTCCGGCGCCGCACCGGCGCCGGAGACGGCACCGTGATCCGCCACGGGCCGCTGGCACTCGACACCGAGACCTACCGTGTGGCGGTGAGCGGTCGCTCGCTGGACCTGACCTTCAAGGAATTCGAGTTGCTCCGGTTCCTGGCCTCGCGGCCCGGGCGGGTCTTCACGCGGCCGGCCCTGCTCCGCGAGGTCTGGGGGTACGACTTCTACGGCGGTACGCGCACCGTCGACGTGCACGTGCGGCGCCTGCGCGCGAAGCTCGGCCCCGAGCACGAGCACCTGATCGAGACGGTGCGGGGCGTCGGGTACCGCGCCGCCGACCCCGATCAGGGGCCCTAGGTCGGGTGGCGCACCGCATGACTCACCCGGGACTACGGGAGATGACGCGCGCGGGCTCTGCGCCGGCGACGGTCCTCGCGCCGATGACCCTGGCATGAACGGAGCGATCAGGACCGCGATGCTCATCCCCCTCGGCATCATGGTCCTCGGCCCGTTCCGCCGGCTCGCGGTGTCCAAGGGTTCCCAATGCCGTAGCGTCGGCGTAGGCTCGAAAGAGCAGATGCCCGCACGACCTGGGGAGGCGAGGTGCGATGGCAGGTGCACTGACCGACACCGTCCAGCGGATGTTCGACGCGCTTGACAAGGCGGACACCGAGGCGGCGCTGGCGACGATCGGCTCGGAGGCGGAAGGGGTCGACGAGATCTCGCGCCGGTGGGTCCGCGGCGACGAGATGACGGGGTACGTCCGCGAGATGTCCTCGAGCGTCTCCGACGTGCATTCCGAGATCCACGACGCGCACGAGACCGACTGGGGCGACACCGGTGTGGTGACGTTCTGGCTGGAGCAGGACTACACGCTGGGCGGCGAGCGGGGGCACGTCTCAGCGCCGACGACCGCCGTGCTTCGACGCGAGAGCGGCGAGTGGAAGCTCGCGCTCTTCCACTCCATCCCGCTTCCGGAGGCCTGAGCGACCACTCGAGCGACCCGCTCGTAACGCAGAGTTAACGCCCGGGTCACCGCGTGGGCGGCCCGGCCACCTACCCTTCGATGGAGCCGTCGACCAGCAAGGGGGAAGCAGCCGTGGCCACGCCCAAAGACGTCATCGCGATGGCGAAGGAGCAGGGAGCCCAGATCGTGGACTTCCGTTTCACCGACCTGCCGGGGCAGGTGCAGCACCTGTCGGTGCCCGTGCACGAGCTGACCGAGGAGAAGTTCGACGAGGGCCAGCCCTTCGACGGGTCGTCGGTCCGCGGGTTCCAGGAGATCCAGGAGTCCGACATGCTCCTGTCTCTGGACCCCGACACCGCGTACATGGACCCGTTCACGAAGCACCCCACGCTGAACATCACGTGTTTCGTGAAGGACCCGGTGACCGGCGAGGACTACAGCCGCGACCCGCGGAACATCGCGAAGAAGGCCGAGCTGTACCTGAAGCAGACCGGGATCGCCGACCGCTCGTACTGGGGGCCCGAGGCAGAGTTCTACATCTTCGACTCGATCCGCTACGACCAGAACGAGTTCGAGGGGTACTACCACGTCGACTCCGTCGCCGGGGCCTGGGCGAGCGGCCGCGAGGAGGTCGGCGGGAACCTCGGGTACAAGCCTCGATTCAAGGGCGGGTACTTCGCGCTGCCGCCGATGGACAAGTACCAGGACCTGCGGACCGACATGGTGCTCAACCTCGAGAAGGTGGGCCTCACGATCGAGGTGCACCACCACGAGGTGGGCACCGCGGGCCAGGCCGAGATCGACATGCGCTACGACACGCTGCTCACGACCGCGGACAACGTCATGAAGTACAAGTACGTGGTCAAGAACACCGCGTATCAGGCCGGCAAGACCGTGACGTTCATGCCGAAGCCGCTGTTCATGGACAACGGGTCGGGCATGCACACGCACCAGTCGCTGTGGACCGGCGACGAGAACCTGTTCTGGGACGAGGTCGGTTACGGCGGGATCAGCGACATGGCGCGGTGGTACATCGGCGGGCTGCTCTCGCATGCGCCGGCGCTCCTCGCCTTCACGAACCCCACGACGAACTCGTACCGGCGCCTGGTGCCCGGTTACGAGGCGCCGATCAAGCTCGTCTACAGCCAGCGGAACCGGAGCGCGTGCGTGCGGATCCCGCTGGGCTCGAAGAACCCGGCGGCCAAGCGCCTGGAGTTCCGGACGCCGGACCCGAGCTGCAACCCGTACCTGGCGTTCAGCGCGATGCTGATGGCCGGCATCGACGGGATCCGGAACAAGATCGAGCCGCCCGACCCGGTGGACAAGGACCTCTACGACCTGCCGCCCGAGGAGCACGCGGCGGTCAAGCAGGTCCCCGGGTCGCTCCTCGAGGTGCTCGGCGAGCTGGAGTCCGACCACCAATGGCTGCTCGAGGGCGGTGTGTTCACGCAGGACGTGATCGACACCTGGATCGAGTACAAGCGGCTCGAGGAACACGACGCGGTGGCGCTCCGACCGCACCCGCACGAGTTCCAGCTGTACTACGACGTGTAGTCGGGGTCCGAGAGCGCCGGATCGGCGGGTCAGCCGGTCCGGCGTTGTGCCTGGCCCGCGATGCGACCCGTCGTCGTCCGAGGCAGGAACCGGCTCCCGAAGGCGAACATCCGGCTCGACGCGCCCGTCACGAGGTAGGGGCGGCCACGTTTCATCGCCTCGTAGCCGGCGTCGGCCGTCTCGACCGAACCGGGCAGGTCCTTGCCCGCGATCAGCGCGGATCCGGCCATCTCGGCCCGTGCCTGGAACCCCGTCTCCGTGGGGCCGGGGCAGAGCGCGGTCACGGTGACGCCGGTCCCCTTCAGCTCCTCGCGAAGGGCCAGCGAGAGCGAGAGGACGTACGCCTTGGTCGCGGCGTAGGCCGCCGTCATCGGCGCCGGCCCGAACGACCCCACCGATCCCAGGTTCAGCACGCGGCCCCAGCCGCGCTCGACCATGCCGGGCAGGCACCGCCGCGTGAGCTCGGTGAGGGTGAGCATGTTCACGCGGAGCATGTCCAGCGTGACGTCGAGGTCGGTCTCGGCCAGCGGGCCGTACGTGGAGAACCCGGCGTTGTTCACCAGGGCGTCGACGTGGATGCCGCGCTCATCGAGGTTCGCCATCACGTCGGCGGCCGCGCTGGGCTCCGAGAGGTCTTTGGGGAACACCACGGTCGTCACGCCGTGACGCTCCTCCATCTCGGCGGCCAGCTCCTCCATCACCGCGCCGCGCCGCGCGACGAGCACCACGTCGTACCCGTCGGCGGCGAACCGCCGAACGAATTGCACGCCGAAGCCGCTCGACGCGCCGGTGATCAGCGCGGTGCGACCTCCAGGATCGCTCACTGCACCTCCTCGGAGAAGGCGCGATCCATCGCGCGGCGGGCGCGGCGGGTCACGCGCAGGTAGTCGTCGATGAAGCTCTGGCGAGGGTACTCCTCGTAGCCGAGCCGTCGCGCGAGTGCGGTCTGGTCGGCGGGCGCCGGCGGCACCGCCTCGGCGTGGAGCCGCCGGTCCATCTCGAGCGCGTTCTTGACGTCGGTGCAGAAGACGAACGCCTCCCCCAGGTCGCGCGCGACGGAGCCGGAGAGCAGCCGCGCCGCGGCCAAGCGGTCGATCGCCTCGAGCGTGCGGCGGCTGCGGACCTCGGGATGGGCGCCACCGTGCCGCATCAGCGAAAGCTCCACCGCGAACTGCACGTCGGCGAGCGACCCGATCCCCAGCTTGAAGTGGAACTTCGCGGCCTCGGGCGGCTTCACGCGCTCGCGCTCGATGCGCTCGCGCATGCGGCGGATCTCGGCCACGCGGTCGATCGTGAGTCCGTCGGGCGGGTACGCGAAATCGGCGGCGTTCAGCTCGAACCGGCGGCCGAGCTCCGCGTCGCCCGCGACGACGCGCGCCCGCAACAGCGACTGGAACTCCCAGGTCTCGGCGTATCGCTCCCAATACTCGAGGTAGGCCGCGATCGACCGCGCGAGCGGTCCGTTGCGGCCCTCGGGGCGCAGGTCGGCGTCGGGCTCCCATCCCGCGTCGCGGATCCCTCGGAGCACACGCTCGGCGATCGCGCCCGCCTGCTTCAGCGCGGCGGCGCCCTCGCCCTCATAGACGAACATCAGGTCGAGGTCGCTCGCGACGTTCAGCTCGCGCGCGCCGAGCTTCCCCATGCCGATCACGGCGAAGGGGAGGTCGGGCTCCGCCCCTGCCACGGCCTCGCGGATCACCCGGACCGCCACCGCGCCGAGCGCCTCGCCCGTCTCGCGGGGGGTGAGCTCGCGGCCCGCCGCGCGCGCCACCGCGTCGACCAGCTGGCCGGCCGGGTCGGTCTCAGCGCCGAGCAAGGTGTCGGAGAGGCCACGGATCCGGGAAGGATCGCCCACCAGCAGGTCGGTCGCGAACGAGCTGGCGCCGGCGACGTGGGCCAGCCGGCGTGCCGCGATCGGGTCGCTCGCGAGCAGGTCGGCGATCGCGCGGTCGTCCCCCACCGCGTCGACCACGCGCTCGAGCCGCATGAGCGCGGCGTCTGGCGCCGGCGCGAGGGCGAGCGCCGGCGCCATCACCGGGAACAGGTGCGCGAGCACCTTCCCGACGCGGCGCGACGGATCGACGAGGCGCCCGAGCACGTCGTAGGAGCGCGCGGGCTCGGCGAACCCGAGGCCTCCGAGCAGCTCCTCGGTGGCCGCACGGTCGGTCCCGTGGGTGGGGTGCGCCGGCCCTGCGAACGCCTCGAGCATCGGCCGGTAGAAGAGGCGTTCGTGGATCGATCGCACGAGACCGGTGGTGGCCTCGTAGCGCTCGGCGAGGGCGTCGGCGCCGGCGAGCCCCAGGGAACGTGCGAGCGTGGTCCGCGCGTGGCGACTCGGGGGCAGGTCGTGCGTCTGAAGGTCCCGCACGATCTGCAGACGGTGCTCCACCATCCGCAGGAACCGGTAGGCATCTGCGAGCGCCTCGGCGTCGGCGTCGCCCACGTATCCCTCGAGCGCGAGCGCGCGCAGCGCCGCGAGCGTATTCGGCGTTCGCAGACGCGCGTCGCGCCGCCCGTGCACGATCTGCAAGAGCTGCACCGCGAACTCGACGTCGCGGATGCCGCCGCGCCCCCGCTTGACCTCGATGAACTCCTTGCCTCGCTGGCGGATGTACTCCTCGAGCCGGACCTTCGTGCGCCGGACGTCGTCGATCGCGGCGGGCGCGAGCTCCGGCGGGTAGACGAAGCGCTCGATCCCCTCGAGGAATCCCTCGCCGAGGTCGGCGACGCCGGCGACCGGCCGGGCCTTGATCATCGCCTGGCGCTCCCAGGTGGCCGACTCGCGCTCGTAGTAGGCGAGCGTGGCCTCGAGGGACCGACTGAGCGCGCCCGCACGCCCGCCGGGTCGGAGCGCGACGTCGACACGCAGGGCCACGCCCTCGGCGGTCGGCTCGGCGAGCATCGCGGTGAAGGCGGCGACGGCGTGCTCGGCTGACTCCTGCGAGCCGGGGCCCGGCTCGCGGTGGACGAAGAGCAGGTCGACGTCGCTCGCGTAGTTCAGCTCGAACCCGCCGAGCTTGCCGAGCGCGATCACGGCGAGCAGGTCTCCGCCCGGCGTGAGGGCGAGCGCCTCGGCGATGCAGGCATCGGCGATCGCGCTGATCTCGGCCACGACCTCGTCGAGCGGCGCGCCGTCCAGGTCGCGGGCGGCCACGCGCAGCATCGCCCGGCGGCGGAACCGCCGGAGCCCGGCGGTGGGGCCGAGTCGGTGGACGTCGGCCGAGAGCTCGGCCCGAAGGACGCCCCCCCGGCGCGCCTCGATCTCGGCGAGCGCCTCGACCTCCCCGGGATGCGCCACGAAGAAGTCGGCGGCGGCCGTAGAGAACCCCAGGAGGCGCGCGGCGACATCGGTGATCTCGGGTCGAGCGAGGGCGGCCCGGGCTGCCGGATCGTCACCCACCCGGGAGAAGGCGACGCGGGCGAGCTCGGGGTCGGGCGCCGCCGCGAACGTGCGGCCGAGCATCTCGGGCGTCAGCACACCGGCATCATCGCACCGGGGCTGGGGGCGCAACGAGGGCGGCGAACCCCCGCAGGTTTACGTGGGCGTAACCGGGGCGGACCCCCGGGCCCATACCCTTGCGGCATGGCGCTCACCGCGGAAGCCGAGTACGTCCTGCGCACCGTCGAGGAGCGGGGGATCCGGTTCGTCCGGCTCTGGTTCACCGACGTGCTCGGGTTCCTGAAGTCGTTCACGATCACCTCGCAGGAACTGGAGGGCGCGCTCGCCGAGGGCATGGGCTTCGACGGCTCCTCGATCGAGGGGTTCAGCCGGATCCAGGAGTCGGACATGGTCGCCCTGCCCGACCCCGCGACCTTCCAGGTGATCCCGTGGAAGCTCGAGGCGCCGGTGGCGCGGATCTTCTGCGACGTGTTCAACCCCGACGGCACGCCGTTCGACGGCGACCCGCGCGGGGTGCTGAAGCGGCAGCTGAAGCGCGCGGCCGACCTCGGCTTCACGTTCTACGTGGGGCCCGAGCTCGAGTACTTCTACTTCAAGGCCGCCGACGACCCGACGTTCCTGGACCACGGCGGGTACTTCGACGAGACGCTCGACGTGGGCACCGACTACCGCAAGCGCACCGTGCAGTACCTGGAGTCGATGGGCATCCCGGTCGAGTACGTCCACCACGAGGTCGCGCCGAGCCAGCACGAGATCGACCTGCGGTACACCGACGCGCTCACGATGGCAGACAG
>Ga0315273_10013946_pt1 | contig 10346 bp, 18 predicted proteins | sample YL17G02_0_MG_FD_205753 | JGI IMG/M metagenome (GOLD analysis project Ga0315273, IMG submission 205753) | Sediment microbial communities from Yellowstone Lake, YNP, Wyoming, USA - YL17G02_0 | ecosystem: Environmental > Aquatic > Freshwater > Lake > Sediment | place: USA: Wyoming | collected... | reverse complement strand
CCATTTCATCGGCATATTTGAATAAACCTTTGGAATCTAATTCAGAAGAAAGTTTTAATAGAGATGATAGTTTCATAGATAAGTATTATGTCAAATCAGTGATTATTCCTTCTTAGAATGGAGAAATTAACATGAATATCGGATTGTTGGGCGGGACGTTTGATCCAGTATTGAAAGATAATGAGATTTCGAGTTCCTTTAGTGCCCCTTGGTAAAGTCAATGATTGCATTGCAGGTTCTATCCCATCTCTTGTATAATAATTATACAAGAGGTGATGATATTGCAAAGTAAAATATATAATTATAGTAAAGAAGAATTAATAGATATAATTAATAATAGTGATACTATGAGTGCTGTCCTAACAAAGGTCGGGTTAGCAGCTAGAGGTAGTAATCATAAAACATTAAAACGAAGATGTTTAAAAGAAGGAATAGATCTTGATGATTTAAAATTAAGAACATTAGAGTATTATAAAAAAAGAACAACTATAATTGCCAAGGATATTAATGATATATTGGTAGAAAATAGTAATTATAATCCAGTGCATCTTAAAAAAAGATTGCTTAAAACAGGGGTGCTGGATAATATCTGTTCAGAATGTGGGATATCTCCAGAATGGAATCAAAAACCTCTAACATTAATTATGGATCATATTAATGGTATCCATAGTGATAATAGAATTGAGAACTTACGAATACTATGTCCGAATTGTCATTCGCAAACACCTACTTACACTGGGAGAAATGCTAATAGGGCCAGTCTTAAAATAACAACATGTAAATTATGTGATGAACTAATTAGTAATAAAACACAAACTCATATTTGTGTAACCTGTGCAGCTAAAAAAAGGAGAAAGGTTGAAAGACCATCGAAAGAAGAATTAGAAAAATTATTAGAAACCTATAGTATGGTTGCATTGGGTAAAAAATATGGAGTTTCTGATAGAGCAGTAAGAAAATGGCTAAAATATTATGAGATATTTCTAAATAAAAATATATAATGGAATTAATAAATATATTTAAATATTTTTGATGGGGCCGTGATCCAATGGGCGGATATGACTCTGGCAGAGTTAAAATGAGGATTCGATTTCCTCCGGTTCCATGCAGTAAAAACGGGGCCGGAAGTGTAACAGGAGCACGATTCCTTTGCAAGGAATAAGAGCGGAGCATCCCCGACAGGTTCCACGCAGTAAAAAATGTGGCTTGAATACTTTCATATCCAATGCCGCTGAGATTGACAATGCTGATGTCATGGTTGCCATTTTAGATGGGCCGCTGTCACGAAAGGAAAATATAATATGGATAAAATGCGAAAGATTGAAACTTCCACCCTGGAAGAATTTATCGAGCTTATAACTGCAACACGCTGTAATACTGTTCATATAGATGTTAGAGGTAGTGATATGTCTTCTATTAAACGTACTATTAAAGCATTTATTAAGGATGGAGCTTATAATGATAGATCTAATAAATTGGTTGAAGTAATTTTAGAAATGCCACTTATTAAACGAAAAGATGCTATTCCTGCTGGTCAATTGGATAAGATATTTGAAGCGAATGGATTGTATATTAAACGGGGATGATTATATTTATCATACTAATGCAAGAAAGATGGAGAATACGGGACAGATAGAGATTTATCAGTAGAAAATATTAGGAAATATTGGGGCCGTGATCCAATGGGCGGATATGACTCTGGCAGAGTTAAAATGAGGATTCGATTTCCTCCGGTTCCACGCAGTAAACATTGGGCCTGAAGTGTAACGGGTTTGCACTAAACTCCTGCAAAGTTTGAGAGAGGGATTCGACTTCCCCCAGGTCCACGCAAAGAAAGAAGGTTATTTATAATGAAAACATATACTCAAATTTTTTCGATGGATTTTGTGATGGGGAAAGGTGAGCTAGATGAAATGGATGTTGATTCAATTTTTGGGTATCTAGTAATGGCGATATATGAGAATGGTATGGACTTTGGCAATATATTTATGTTACGGGAGCTAGTGGATTATATAACTGGGCAGTCTATTGATGTTGAAGAGTTATTTGATATAGCTGATAAAGTTCAAATTGCATTGCCGGGTAATGATGTTAGTTTTAAATTGACATTAAATGTAGAAGATGATGTTCCAGATTTATCTGAAGAAGATGTGAATGAAATTTTTGTGGAGGCTGTTCGAGGGATTATTTATGATGAAATAGCAGAATTAGGGGAAGAGTTTCTTTTCGAAGATTTATATACTGCCTTCGATCCTTCTTTGTGGCCCAAAAATTCAAATAAAATAAAAGTATTGTTAGAGAAAATTTAAGAAAGAAGGTCCTTCAAATGAGTAATCAATCAGATATCCAAGAATATCGCCGCATTTTAGAATCCGTTCGTGAGGAATTAAACAAGATGACTCCTGCACTAAGGTTTTCTCACCTAATGTTGTATTAGAAAGGAATGACGAAGAATAATGAAAATATATGTTGCCGGGCCTCTTTTTACAGACGCCGAAAGAGTATATAATATCACAGTGGCTGAGAAACTCAGAGCCGAAGGGTATGATGTATTTTTGCCACAAGAATTACCAATTAATTTCAAAGATAAAAAATGGCAGTTGAATACTTTCATGTCCAATGTTGGTGAGATTGACAATGCCGATGTCATGGTTGCCATTTTAGATGGGCCAATGTGTGATGATGGTACGTCATGGGAAGTTGGTTATGCTTATGGACAGTGCTTCAGTATTTATGGTTTGCGGAGTGATTTTAGAACTGCAGGGCCTGAAGGGCAAGTTAATTTGATGTTGGGGGAGAGTGTGGTTGGGATTTATAAGACGGTAGAAGATATCATTGAAGCCTTAAAGAATGGGAGTCTAGCCGATGGGGTCAAGGCGCTTGTTTGAAGCACAAGAAATTACAGTTCAACTCTGTGGACTCCCACCAATGAAAGGGTGATGTTATTTTGGGAAAAGTATTGCACCCAGGATTAGATAGTGGTTATACTTTTTATCAAAGATCAGATACTGACTGTTATGCTACAGTAGAATATAGTAATAAGGTAAATAAAGATAATCAGTTTGCCCACCGGCTTTTATCTTTGAGGGCCAAATTTCGAGCCGAGGGTGATTTTGAAAAGGCCGATATATTACGAGACGCATTAGAGAGATTTAACTTCATAGTCATAGATTTGAAAGACGGGAGTTCTTATTTACAGCGTAAAGAAATATGTAGTATAATCAAAGAACACCCGGCAGTATGTTATAAATGTAAGTTGAAAGAAAGATAGATATGAATCCAATCGTCATTGAAAAGTTTTACAAATGGGAATGGGATTATGAATGCAAACACTGTGGCAACCCCATAAATGAGCGTGGCATTGGCTGTTTTTGGACCACGGAATCACATAAGCCCATGTCGAAAAGATTCAGCAAATATGTTGGAGCCGGAATAGAAAATGGTCAGTTAGTTTTTGATGACCGAAACTTTATGTTCTCGTCAGATGAAGAAAGAGAATATATTAAGGGTATACTTAGAGAACATTACTCAAATGAAAGAAGTGATTAATTATGCATTGCCCATATTGTAGTTCGGAGTTAGCATCGGTTGCAGAAATTCCTGAGAATGATTGGTATTGCAGTGGGCCTATTAGTTTGTATTGCACGAATGAAGATTGCACATTTCATGAAACGGATTGCTGTTTGTTATTTCATAGTGCCTTTGATAAGAAGAAAGGTCCTGGCGATAGTTGGTCAATTTCGTTTATAAAATAGAATAATGTAGCGGTAACTCAGTCTGGTAGAGTCCCACATCGATAATGTGGTAGTCAAAGGTCCAAATCCTTTTCGCTACACTTCAAAAATTCTCTTTCCTCAGCCTAAAAATACAGTATAATATAGTCAGAAGGAGCATTCTCTCATGGACATCCCAAAAGACTTCAAATGGTTCCCAATTTCCATAGAAAAAGTAGCTCAACAAATGGATTTTGAAGATGAAGAGGACCGGCAAAGGTTTATCGAATATAATACTCATAATCCAACTTTATGTTATAAGGGGAAGAAGAAATGGCCAATTTTGATGATTAGTCTGAATGAGAGCATGGCTTTCGATTTCTATGGGACTTATACAATAACTGCGAATGTTAAAAATGGGATTAATGATAGATGGTATTCTCATTATGGTATTCCAGGGAGTTTATTGCCAGATGTCATTAAGATGTTGGAAGATTTCAATGGGAGGACAGCATGATATACAAACCTTTGAATAGAAAAGCCTACATCCATGGTGGAATGTTTTCTCCTGTGCATCATTTAGAGATTGAAGAATGGCATTATAGTTCATTTCAGTTCGATAAACAAACCGGAGATGTTTTATTATGGCTGGTAAAGAGTAAAACGGAATGGGGGCCGCGAAAACCGCCTGAAGTAATTTCTTGGGAAGAATTCAAAAATAGATTTGACCCACCATTGGATGATGATATGGTTGATGCTGGAATGTATTTAAGAGGATATGATAAGGAAGGCGATGATAAAAGTGAATGACAGCATAGACCGTGATGAATTCATTCGTGGCACTGTTTTTGACATAGAAGATATCAAATGGGTTCCCACCACCGTCCATAAAGTTGCCGCCCAAATTCATTTTGAATACGGCAGCATAGATCGTGAGGCATTTGTTCGTGATGCCTTGAGTCATCCGTCTTTGTTTTATAAGAGTGCGGAAAACGATTGGCCGATTTTATATATTTATATTCTTAACAAATGGAATCATAATGGTTATGTGAAACTGGATTCTAATTTGAAATATGATGCGAATAGTTGGTTTGTTGATTGTGGTATTCCGAAGAGTGTCTTGCCGGATGTCATTAAGATGTTGGAGAGTGTTGTCTAAAAATATTTGGGGTCATAGAGTAATTTGGTTATCTCATCACTCTGTCCAAGTGAAGAATGTCGATTCGAATTCGACTGGCCTCGCTGTAAGATGAAAGGAATATATTATGACCAAAGAACATATTTCTGCAGTATTAAAATATTATGATGAATTATTATCATCTGATGGCGTGGTTGCCATTTGTAATAATCATGCTACAACTCACGATGACCGACTTGCTCATGTTCATTGGATGTGTCAAAAGGCTCAGGAATATTGTGAGCAGGGTGAATTAGACAAGGCGAATCGCTGGTTGGGATTCATTCAGGGGGTTTTTTCTTGTGAAGATCTCATGAGCATTGAGGAAATGAGAAGCCATAATCGTGATATTGGTAATATACCGCTAGATGAAGATGCACTATTAGAAATGATGAACAAGTTAGCAAGATATGTACTTCACGAATATATGAATGATTTACCTGAGGGGATGCGGGTGGATGGCCCTCTTGCTCAACGCCGGTCCTGGTATACCGAGAGGGTCGCTCAACATAAAAGAGATAGGGATGGTTTGAAATGAATCAGGCATTAAAAGATCGTTTTATACAATTTTTGACAGATTATCATCGGTTATACAAAGAATCGGAAATATTACATGACGAGTTTTACGCTGATGATTGTGATGCTTCGGATGATTTCTTGGATATGATGGTGGATTTGGATCTGACTGAATATGCGGTTAATTTTTTAGACAAAGCAAAGGAGATGGAAATATGAAAACCTTAAATGAACTGGCCCAAACGAAAAATGATGCTCGTGAATTCTTGCGAAATTATTCTAAAACACAGAAAGAATTTGAAGCTGCTGCCGAAGAATGTTTTGAACATTATGACCCATTGATAAAGGCGGAATTGGCTGCTAAATATCCTAATTATGAAACAAGTTTATGGCACGATACACTGGATGATGATGCACCATATAAGTTTTTTGTGGAGTTTGGAGAGCATAGGTTACAGGTAAATGGTCAGTGGTGGAAATGGGGAGATATTAAATTAGAAAAGGCGGATGATTTTCCTGTTAATCCAGAAGAATTGGAGAAGGAATTGACGAAGAAATTTGGGGTACCTATTTTCGTCTATAGAGAATATGATGATTATTTTATATCGGACGAGGAATTGGATGAAAAGGAAGAAGAGTATGAAAAATATGTGCCAGAAGATGAATATCCAGATGGGGTTCCAAGCCATGAAGATATATTGGCTGCTTTGGGTGGGAAGGATTAAATAAAAATAGGAGTATATTGTAATAGTAGCATTTCACTCTCCAAAAGTGACAGTCGGGGCGCACATCCTCGTACTCCTGCTTGTTGCGTTCCTCAATTCATATCAAGGTCTCACCTCCTTTTGGATGGTAAAAAACGCAACAAAAAGGGGAGTTTCTCACCCATTAAATTGGCATTAAAAAGAGACTCCCTAATGCTTCCGTAGGCAAACTGGTTAAGCCGCCACCCTTTCAAGGTGGAAATTGTCGGATCGTACCCGATCGGAAGTGCCAATGCTGCCATCGTCTAGTGGTTAGGATGCTAGCCCCTCAAGCTGGAGACCGCCAGTTAAAATCTGGTCGGCAGTGCTGAAGAAAGGATAATTTTGGCGTTGCGACGAAATAGTTTCATCTACTGTGAATAGGTAATTATGAGTTTGAATCTCATTGCTTCCGAAAGGAAGTATCGTCTAATTGATAAGACATTAAAAAGACTATTTCAATTTTTCTCGCCGAAATTTTTAAAAGGATATATAATGGATCAATGGCTATGGATAACAGGTATGCCAAGAAGTGGCACTACTTTAATACAAAGAATTACTACTGCCCATCCTGATATAACTGTATTATGCGAAACAAATATTGCAACAGCTTTTAAAGAAGTTTTACTTAATCATCATTCTGGAGAATGCGATGGATTACATTATTTATCTAAATTAGGGTTGGACATCAGCCAGCAAACAAAAGATATTATAGAGGCTTGTAGAAAATGGTTTGGCGATAATATATATTTTGGAGACAAGTCTACTTATTATATTTATAAATATTATGACATTAATGAGATATTTACTAATTCTAAATGGATAATTACTTCCCGAGATAAAGAAGAAACAATTGCGTCATTTAATCGTTGTTGGGGGTATTCTAGAGAAGAGAGTATATTTATTATAGATAATTATAATATTTTTTATGAAAAAATAAAAAATGATAAAAATATATTATTTCTGGAACATGATAAAATTAATAAATATCCAGAAGAGACAATCAAAAATATTTTTAACTATCTAGAATTAGAGTGTCCGTCTGAGGTTTTTGATTATAGTGTTGATTTGATTGTTAATGGGAATATAAATAGGAGTATTATGTCATTTAAAGCCCCGGTGGTGTAATCTGGTAGCCACCCCGCGTTTAAGCCGCGGTGCCTGAAATGGCGTGGAGGTTCAAATCCTCTCCGGGGCACTAATGTAATTAAGGGCATTATTATGTTTGACAAACAAACCATAACAATATTAGAAGGAGATATTAAAAACCTCCTTCAAGATATCCCAGAGGTCCATTGTATTATTACTTCCCCTCCATATTACAAACAGCGCAAATATGGAAAAAATCCGTTAGAGATAGGTCGAGAATCAACCATCGATAATTATATCAACAATTTATGTGAGATTTTTAATGTCATTAAATTACATGAGCGTGGAAGTTTATGGGTGAACATTGGTGATAAGCGTAATACTAATGGTGGTTTGTTTAATATTCCTCATAAGTTTGTCGAGGAGATGTTAAGCCATGACTGGTTATTAGCTGACAGTGTGGTTTGGGCGAAGGTTGTTGATTATGATGATGGCTCTACTGTCGGGGGTTGCATGACTGAACCTGCACATGGCCGTTTGAATGCTAATGGGTATGAAATGATATATAGATTTGTGAAAACTGCCAGGGTTAATCAAGCGTGGTCAGACACATGTGCGGTGAGAATCCCCAGGCAAGGAACAGATGATATTCCTTATTTGCCCAAAGAATTAATAAGTATTGGGACCTCTGTTGAAGGAAGAAATTTACATAATGTATGGCGAATTAATATGGGGCAGACCAAACAGAAACATTATGCAGCCTACACTAAATCATTGTGTGAGAGAGGGATCTCAATGACTTGCCCTATTTATGTTAACCCTGATAATTCTTTACCAGAAAGAATTGTAGAAATGGAAGAATACGAAGAAAATCGGGGCAGTAAGAGGATATTTGGTAAATACACCAATAATGAAGATCCTGATTTCCAAGATAAAAGTGGCCGACAAGATGCGGGGCAAATATATGTAGCCAGAAAGCCAGTTACGAAAGGATGGACTTTTAGAGATGACAATGCTTCCTTAGGAATCGTTTTGGACCCTTTTTGTGGGACGGGAACAACTGGAGAGGTGGCTATTAAATTAGGAAGATCTTTCATAGGTGTTGATTTGTATAATGAATACTGCGAGATAGCTAAAGGAAGATGTTCTGAGGCTCAAAAAATGTTATTGGATAATAATTATAATCCTTGGGGGCTAATGCGATGAAAGGTCAAAAGCCGTTTGACCCAAACGAGAGTAAGAAATATGATCGGCCTGCGAAGATCGTTGCTACGAAGATATTGGAGAAGAAGGGCTTTGAGGTTTTCCCACATGAAAAAGCTCAACAATATTTATATGATCATTTTCATTGTGAACCGAATACTATAAGTGATAATGATTTGATACATACTGATGTAATATGTTATAATTTGGAGCGGAAGGTGATATGCGTTGAATTAGAAGTAAGACTATTTAGTAGAGATGGGGAATCCTTTTTTGAGTTACTAAAAAGTGGAAGATATAAGACCGCCCATGTGCCTTTAAGGAAAATAGAAAATAATAATGTTTCAGATTTTTATATATTCTTTAATTATCAATTGTCTGAATATGGTGTAATAAAATACAGTGATATTCTTTTATTCCCAGAGATAGAAGTCAGATGCCGGAATAAAGGCGACTATGATTATGATTATTTTAAAAATATAGATAACACGAAGCAATATATAAATTATTATAAAGTTCATACAAGTTGTTTGCCACAGAACAATGGATTAGTTTTTAATGGGGATGAGATGTATTGGTCGTCCTATTAATTATTAAAATAATGAGATATTATCTTTAGGAGAAGAGTATAAAAATGTCATACAATAACTTCGAACAAATCCACAGTAACTGGGGAGCATGGTATAAAAATGCTGGCAAACAGATGTATATCATCCATTCCGAAGATACCCCCGAAGGATTGATCAATTTAAAGTTAAAGGTTCAAAGTCGCATTCCTATGCAAGATTTTGTATTTGCTTTGGAGCCAACTTCTTATGCTTATATTCCCTTTGTCAGTGATTTATATGGAGCCTTTCATGCCCTGGAGACAATGAAACAATATGCGGAAACTTCTAAATATTATCATTTCTTGACACAATTTCTAAAAGACACCATTGATTATAAAAAGAATGAAACGGATTATTACACCAAAAAACATTACGAGCAACCTTATCAAAACTTAGAATCAATTCGGTTCTTTAAGGTTGTTTTTAAAGGCCATGGTCTGACCATTTATCAGATGGCTGATACAATTTGGAACATGGAGACCTTAGAAAATTGCCCTGCTGAATTGGCGGCAAAGTGTCGAGGCAAATTATGGGAGCATATTGATGCTTGGACCAAAGAAATTCGAGAGAATGAAGTTGTGCATGATGATACGCAGCCGGAAGCAGCTTATTACATTTACTGTACGACTGGGTGTTCTTGTTGTAGTTATGAAAATCATTACCGGGGACCTTATCGGACGAAGGAAGATGCTGAAAGGCGAATCAATTTCTTTTTGACCTCTGAGGGCGATGACAAGTATCATCCTTTGGCATCACAATATTCTGCGAGAGGAAATTACTCCATTGAAGAGAGAAAATTGGAGTTCATGCCCGAATATGACAATGTGGTTATTGAAAAGACAGCGATGGCTATAAAGGATCTGAAATTTGTGGATGTGGGGAAGGACGGGCGGGTGTATGATATGTTGAGTGAGGGGGCTCATTTTAGTGATGATGATTAGGTAAGGGAATAATGATTATTTGCAATTTATGTAAAGAAGAAATCAAAGAGAAAGACCTTGCCGTTCATGTTCGCTCGATGGTCTTGGAGAAGAGCAAGAGCCCTTATTCTCGTGGGCATTTGCAATTTAACCTTGTGGATATGCGTCGGGCGAAGTATAATGAGATTGTGCATGAAAAATGTTTTGATGAAATAAAAATATAGTAAGCCTATCTGGGGGAACTGGTATACCCGCAATCCTCAAAAGGTTGTGCCGAAAGGCATCTGAGTTCGATTCTCAGGATGGGCACTGAATTATGGTGGCTATGTTCTAACGGTTAAGATACATGATTGTGGCTCATGGGATCCCATTTCGAC
>Ga0315273_10013944_pt1 | contig 10348 bp, 6 predicted proteins | sample YL17G02_0_MG_FD_205753 | JGI IMG/M metagenome (GOLD analysis project Ga0315273, IMG submission 205753) | Sediment microbial communities from Yellowstone Lake, YNP, Wyoming, USA - YL17G02_0 | ecosystem: Environmental > Aquatic > Freshwater > Lake > Sediment | place: USA: Wyoming | collected... | reverse complement strand
CGGTGGTCACGGAGCTGATGACGTGGTTGCTGCGGTAGCCACCAGTGCCTCGAAGCGTGGCGGTGCCGATGATCCGGCGAACCACGACGCAGTTGACGACCGGCTGACAGTTGCGCTGGCCACGCCTGCGGCCAAGGTCGACGATCACGGAGCGGATCGCCAGAACGATCGCGGCAACGAGGTCAAGGATGTGAAACGCGAAGATCGCCAGGCCGACCGGCGCAACGATCGCCGCATCGGCTGAATTCACGCCGCAAGGGTTTTTCACGTCTCGCTCATGCCATGAGCAATCGGGGCGGACGGCCGGCATCCCCGCCGGCTGTCTGCCACGATCTGTTGCAGTACATGACAGACCCTGGCTAACGTTCGCTGCTGTTTCGATTGTTCCTCCCTCAAACCTCGCGAGATGAACCACAAATGATCGCTAAACAAAACGCAAAAGAACGAGGTCCGTTATTCAGCTCGACTTGCGGACCACTTGCAATCGTGCGTCGCGTTACGGCGGCGCTGGCAATCGTCACCGCGTCGAGTTTCACGCCTGCTTACGCCGGCACGATTTTCGGAACGCTCTCCAACTTCGATATCTACAACACTACCCCCGAACCATCCGAGGGAGCCGAGATCGAGCTGGAGGGCGTTCACTCGTCGACTATCGGAGGAGACTTTCCAGCGCATTACGCCAGCAGGACAATCACCGAGTACAACGACTCGTTCAATAACTTCGCCGGCACTCGCATCACGTACACAGGGTACAACTTCCCTGGCGCTCCCACACCGGGCTCTCTCTTACCCAACCCGAACCCCACCAGCACCAACGGGCATGCTTTAACGTATACCGCTGGCGGCGAGCACTTTGGCTTCTGGCTCAATGGCGCCCAGTCAACGGCCACGCGATTCTTCTGGCTCAACAATAACTCGGGAACCTATGAAAGAATTGGCAATATGCCCGAGTCAGTACCGGGACCGACTTGGACCTATGTGGCACCCGGGAATCCCAACAATGCACCGATCGTGGAAGCGGTAGTTAAAGTTCCCGAACCAGAGGTGCACCTCCTAAATCCCGATTCGATTTGGATGAAAGTCTTCAAAACTGAATTGGCCCATGTGGATGATAACCAGGGATTGCTGGAACGCCTTGTTTCCGGCGACCCCAATGACCCAAATGTCATAGTGCCCCAAGAGCCAGCCGAAACCGAGACCGAGTGGGAACTACTTGAGGGCGGCAAGAATAATGGCAAGGCAAAGCCGAACGGCGGCAAGCTCGATAACAAGGACAACCAGGCCGTCGTCCTCCGATACGAATTCTACAAGTACACCGGAGCGTATGACGCGGAGCACGAACCGATGTCGAATTGGGATGGCACTGGTGATCCGTTCGACATCGGCGAGCGGGGAGATTTCATCGCCGCCAATATGGTCGCTGCGGTCCTGGTGGCCGTGCCCGAACCGTCGACGCTCTTCCTCGCTGGGATCGGTTCAATCGCTCTTCTTGTCAAAGCTTTGCGCCGGCGGAAATAGCCGAAAGGCCGGAGTCAAACACTAGGCAGGCCATGAGCCCAACGTGGGCTTGTGGCCTGCGAGTGTTCTGCCTGTCGGATATCCCCGATGGGATGGGCGATAGCCTCAACTCCTTCCAGGTCAAAATGCCGTGTTTGCACCCAGAATCGGTAGAACCCAAATCCATACCACCGTCCCGTCAATCCATCTGTTTCTCGGTTGCCCGGAGATTCCCCCCTTGATGACGCTCGCTGCCCGCGTCAGAAAGTCATCCCGTTAACGGGGCGGTCTGAGCGCCCCGGAATCTCAGACGTATGCTCGGAATAACGACCGGTTCCAAATTGTCGCGGATCTGACCCCTGCTGCGAGCAGCAGCAAATGAACCATTTTCGGAACGCGGTTTACATCCAACGAACCTGACTATTCTTTAGGTGCAGCACATCGTCAATCTTATGGTGGGCTGTTTTTCGCTTCTAGGATTCAACTTGCACAGTCAGGGACGCCCTTTTAGGGGCCTCCCTCAAGCCACCGGCTCTGCCGGTCGTGGTTGATTCTCAGATTTACTTTCCCAAAACGCTTGACACGATAAAACATCGCATTACATTGCAGAGTGCAAGCGGGGGACCGTATTCCTTCTGCATCTTTATCTTTCAACAGATGCTCATGCAATTCTGGACAGGCTTGTCGAAGTCATCGCACAGTCTGCATCTAGTTTCCTTGGCCTAGCTGCTTGGTGGTCGGCGATGAGACGCCCTCCGAGCTACTTTCTCGAGTAGGCCAGATCGCGTGCGGACGGCTTCATCATGGCAATTTCATCTGTTGCCCGTTGAAACGCTCGCGTCTTCGATCGCCGCCTGAAACATCCTGGCTCTCTGATTCCGGCTACCTGGAGTCCCCGGACGTGTTGCGCGATACAGAGCGCTCTTGAAGGCTTTTTGATTGCGAATTCCGACAACCACTCGCGCGGAGAGGCAACTGCCGGCCTGGCGAAACCCAAATGACTCGCTACTTTTAAGATAAGGTGGACCTCATGCGACTTTCCGTGCTCGTGGCGTGCGTCACGATTGCGTCGGCATTTAGCGACCAGCGCGTGTCGGCGGATATTGCCGATCCAATCCCGGCCAAAATCGCGAAGAGTCCAATAACGGTCGATCTCAAGTCCGTTGCAACGGGGCTGCTTGCGCCGAACGACCTGATGCCCGCTCCCGACGGTAGCGGTCGGTTGCTGGTGGTGGACCAGGGCGGGAAGGTCGGCATCATTGAAAATGGCATATTGCAACCAGCCCTGTTTGGCGACCTAAGCAGCCGGCTGGTCACGCTCAACGCCGCTTACGACGAACGTGGCCTGCTGGGACTGGCCTTCAACCCCGATTTCAGCAACGCCGGTAGTCCCGGCTTCCACAAGGTCTACACGTACACGAGCGAGCCAAATACTGGGCCTGCCGATTTCACCGTGCCTTTGCCACTGGGCACAACGTTCAATCATCAAAGCGTCGTCAATGAGTGGCAGGTCAGCGCTCAGAATCCGCTCATGATCGATACTAACATCGCGCCGCGGCAAATTATGCGGATTGACGAGCCTCAATTCAATCACAACGGTGGCATGCTCGCCTTTGGTCCCGATAAGAATTTGTATATTGCCCTGGGCGACGGTGGGCAAGCCAACGATGTTGGCAATGGTCACAACCCCGTGATCGGAAATGGCCAGGACACGAGCAACGTGCTGGGCAAGATCCTTAGGGTTGACGTTGGCGGCAACAACAGCGCCAACCATCAATACGGCATACCGGCGGACAATCCTTTTGTGGGCGGGGGCGGCGTGCCGGAAATCTACGCCTTTGGATTTCGCAACCCATTCCGATTCGAGTTTGATGGACCGACTGGCGATCTGCTCGCGGCCGATGTGGGACAGAACAAAATCGAGGAGATCGACCGGGTCGTCAAAGGAGGCAACTACGGATGGCATGTCAAGGAAGGGACGTTCTTATTCGATCCTGTAACGGGCGGCGTCACCGCCAACAGCCCCGCCTTGCCGGCCGGCCTCATCGATCCGCTCGCACAATACGATCACGACGAGGGCATTGCTGTTATCGGCGGCTTCATCTATCACGGCACCCAGCTGCCGGGCCTAACCGGCAAGTATGTCTTCGGCGATTTCTCGACCAGCTTCGGGGCGCCGGACGGGCGGTTGTTCTTCGCTGACTTGGATACGGGGCTGATCCAGGAATTGACAATTGGCTTGAATGACCGGAGGCTCGGGTTGTTCGTCAAGGGGTTTGGACAAGACGCGAACGGAGAATTGTACCTATTGGGCAGCACAGCGCTCGGCCCGGACGGCACGACTGGTGTCGTGCTCGAAATCGTGCCGGTCCCCGAGCCTGCGGCGGTAGTGCTGCTAGCAATTGGAATGCTTAGTGTGATCGCATACTCGGTCGCGCGACGTCGCAGAGGTTGTCACCTTTGGCGACTACACCCGCAGCGGTCCTTGGTGCTTCTCCCGAGTCCGGCGGCCGGTGAGCCCGCTGGGCCACGCTGCTACGATAGCAACTCCGATTTACCATTTTGAGAGAATTTAAATGCGCACTCGAACGATTCTTGGTGTTCTCGTTGGCCTCTTGGTGTTCACATGTTCGCACCGCGCCGAGGCGACGTTTCACTTATGGCAAATCAGCCAGGTCTATTCTAGCGCCAGCGGTTCGGTGCAATATGTCGATTTCGTGCTCCCCTTCACGTTTGATGACGAAAGTTTTCTGACGGGTCATCAGCTTTCAGCAGGCCTAAATTCCAACAGTATGTTGTTCGGCAGCAACCTTCCCTCTGTGCCAGTCACGGGCCAGCATTTTCTGGTCGCCACGCCGGGCTTTGCCGCGATTGCGGGAGTGACGCCTGATTACACGTTTCCTGTCGCCCCATTCTTCAATCGGAATGGCGACACACTAAATTATGCCTTCATCGATTCGTTCACTTTCCCCGCGCTCCCCCTTGACGGAGTCAACGCTCGCAATCGCGACGGGTCGCTCGTGATGAATGCGCCCGTCAACTTTGCTGGACAAGTCGGTTTCGTGCCGGTGCCGGAACCTGCGACATGGGTTTTGTTGCTACTCGGGGCGGTCGCCCTTTGGGCCGGGGCTCGACTCCGCCCGTCCTGAGACGGGCATTACCGCATCCCGCTATTCAGGCGCTCTGCGGCATAGCGGGATGTGCGTCACACTCACCGAAGAATAATCGGCTGGCCCAATATCGAGATTCGAGCCGCCTGGGCCTCTGGACCTTTGCAACAGGTCGACCGTGAGTTGATCTAGACACCATGCTCGGCCCAATGGCTACATTGCATTCCCCGACGCACAAATTCATACTTAGAGTGAGCCGCACCGCAGCGGTCGCGTAGTCTCCGAATAAGGGTTAACACTTCTACGCGTCCATGATATTGTCGGGCTGAAAGTCGCTCCCATGAATCATAGATGGATATTGGGTTTGCTCCTGGCGGCCAGCCTGGTCGCAACCTGTGTCGCCGAAGAGCAATCGGCGACGGCGCTCTCTGGGAATGCTTCGCCCGACAAGGCTGTTCTCAAGCGATTTATCGAATCAAACTGCCTCGACTGCCACGACAAAGTCACAAAGAAGGCGGGGCTAGCCCTCGACGAACTCAGCGAAGCAGACATCGGCGGAAATACGGAGGTTTGGGAAAAGGTTATCCTCAAGCTCACGACGCGACAGATGCCGCCCAAAGAAACACCGCGACCGAAAGAACGCGACTATGACGCGGTCGTCTCGTGGCTGGAAACGTCATTAGACGCTGCCGCCACTACAGCTCCGAATCCTGGTCGCACCGAAACATTCCGCCGCCTCAACCGCACGGAATATCAGAACACCATTCGCGACCTGTTGGCGCTGGAGGTGGACGTCATCTCGCTTTTGCCGCCGGATGAGTCCAGTCACGGCTTTGACAACATCACGGTCGCTGACCTCTCGCCAACACTTTTGAACCGTTACATATCCGCAGCGCAGAAGATCAGCCGTATGGCGGTTGGCAAAGTTTCGGGAGCGCCCGGTGGTGAGACGATCCGACTTCGTCCTGATGTCACGCAGGATTCCCACATTTTGGGTTTGCCGATCGGCACGCGTGGCGGCGCCTTGATCCCGCACAACTTTCCGCAGGAGGGCGAGTACGAGGTTCAGATCCACCTGATGAGGGACCGAAACGAAGGGATCGAAGGCCTAGCCGAGCCTCACGAACTGGAGATACTGCTGGATCGAGAGCGCGTGGAGCTATTTACCGTGAAACCGCCAACGAAAGGGGAAAGCGATCAATCCGTCGATGCGAATCTGAATGCGCGCGTCAAAGTGACTGCCGGCCCGCACAAGCTGGGCGTGGCATTTTTGAAGAAGCAATCGTCGCTGCTGGAAACCTCACGGCAGCCGCTAAATGTACATTACAATTTCTACCGTCACCCTCGCCTCGGACCAGCCGTTTACGAGGTCTCCATCGTCGGACCTGTTGAGGCCAGCGGCCCCGGCGAGACTCCGAGCCGACGCCGAATCTTCATTTCCAAGCCCACAGGTCCTGGCGACGAGGAAGAATGCGCCAAACTCATCCTTTCCAACCTCGCGCGCCGCGCCTACCGGCGACCCGTTGATGATGAGGATTTGAAAGCGTTGCTGGGTTTCTACCGGAAGGGGCGCGCGGAAGGGGACTTTGAATCTGGAATTGAAACAGCGCTCGGTTCGTTGTTAGTGAAACCGCAGTTTCTGTTCCGGATCGAACGCGATCCCCCCGGTGCTCGACCAGGGACAGCCTACCGTATTGACGGATTGGAGTTGGCCTCGCGGCTGTCCTATTTCTTGTGGAGCAGCATGCCAGACGACGAACTGCTTGAACTGGCCATTCGCGGCGAACTCAGCCGGCCCGACGTGCTCGAACGACAGACGCGGCGGATGTTGGCGGACGAACGATCGAAGTCTCTGGTCAGCAACTTTGCGGGCCAATGGCTGTATCTGCGCAACCTGGATGCGGTCATTCCAGATATGCGTCTCTTTCCAGATTTCGACGACAATCTGCGACAGGCGCTGCGGCAGGAAACGGAGCTTTTCTTCGACAGCATTATGCGTGAGGACCGCAGCGTGCTCGATCTGATCAAGGCCGACTATACCTATCTCAACGAACGCCTCGCCAAACACTACGGCATCCCTCACGTGTACGGCAGCCGGTTCCGCCGTGTTGCGGTTGACGACGGGACTCACCGCGGCGGGCTACTCCGTCACGGGAGCATTCTGACGGTGACTTCGCACGCGACCCGCACTTCACCTGTGATTCGCGGCCAGTGGGTTCTCAAGAATCTTGTCGGCACGCCGTCGCCACCGCCGCCGCCCAACGTGCCGGCGCTCGAGGATAATACTGTCTCCAGCATTCTTCCCGTGCGCGAGCGGTTGAAGCAGCATCGCTCCAATGCTGCCTGCGCCAGTTGCCATGAGCAGATGGATCCAGTGGGGTTTGCGCTGGAGAACTTCGACGCGCTCGGCCGCTGGCGGGGGACGGACGCCGACCAAGCTATTGATGCCTCCGGCGGTCTCCCAGACGGGAGCGAATTCACGGGCGTGTATGGTCTTGAGCAGGCCTTGCTCAACCGGCCGGAGCTGTTCGTGCGAACGCTGACCGAGAAGCTCCTGACCTTTGGGCTGGGGCGGGGCGTCGAGTATTACGACGCGCCGGCCATCCGCCAGATTGTGCGAGACACCAGGTCCGATAACTATCGGTTTTCGCGGTTGATAGTGGGCATCGTCAAAAGCACGCCCTTTCAGATGAGGAAGACTCCATGATCATCAGCAAAAGAGCCCTGCCGCGACGGACGTTTCTGCGAGGGGCGGGGACGGCTCTTGCCCTGCCGCTGTTAGACGCCATGATTCCCTCGCTGACCGCATTGGCGGACACTCCGGCCAATCCAGCTCGCCTGCGTCGTTTGGGTTTTGTCTATATGCCTATGGGCTGCGACGTAACGCGCTGGACGCCACCTGGCGGGGATACGCTCGATGAATTGCCGCCGTCGCTCAGCCCGCTCGCGCCCGTGAAGAAGAATATTGCGGTGATCTCCAACCTGGAACTGCGGAACGCATATCCGGGAACGCATGCGACTTCGAACGCCGCGTTTCTGAGCGCCGCGAAGGCGAAACGGACTGAGAGCACGGATTACCATCTCGGCACGACGGTCGATCAGATCGCGGCGCAGCAGATCTGCCGCGACACACAGCTCCCGTCGCTGGAACTCTCAATGGACTTACTCTCCGTTGTCGGTCAATGCGACAACGGCTATGCTTGCGTCTACCAGAACAATCTCTCGTGGTCATCTCCGACAACACCTCTTCCCTCGGAGGCTCACCCGCGGATCGTATTTGAGAACCTATTTGGCGAGGGGGGCAGCACAGCGGACCGCCGCACCGCGCTCAGGAAACGAGCGAGTCTTCTCGATTCGGTGACCGAAGAGCTCGGCCGCCTCCAGAAATCGCTCGGACCGGGCGATCGCAATCGAGTCAGCCAATATCTGGAATCCGTCCGCGACGTGGAACGGCGAATCCAACAGGCCGAAGCGGTCGCGGGGGAGAATCCGCTGCCGGATCTGGATCGCCCCAACGGCGTTCCGGCGGCATACTCCGATCACGCTCGCCTGATGTTCGACCTACAGCTGCTGGCTTTGCAGGGGGACATTACCCGCGTGATCACTTTTCAATTGGCTCGCGAAACCAGCAACCGGACCTATGGGGAAATCGGCGTCACGGAACCGCATCACCTGTTGACGCACCACGGCAACGATCCCGACAAGATCGCGAAAGTGGCAAAGATCAATCAATTTCACGTCTCGTTGTTCGCGGGGTTTCTGCAGAAACTGCAATCCACTCCGGAAGGCAACGGTTCGCTGCTGGACAACGTGCTGTACTTGTACGGCAGCGGGATGGGAAATCCGAACATTCACGACCATGTCAACCTACCGATCATCGTCGCCGGCGGCGCGGCCGGGAACATGCGCGGGGGGCGACACATTCAGAACAAAGAGGCCACGCCGCTGGCCAATCTGCACCTGACGCTGCTCGACAAGGTGGGCGTGCAACTCGACACATTCGCCGACAGCGACGGCAAGGTCGATGAGCTTTTCAAGCCACTTTCGATTTGAGCCGCGCGGAGACGACCGCCATGAACTTAAGACGAATTGCTGCTTGTGGTTGGGCCGCCTTGTTGCTCATCACTGGCCACGTGATCGCCGCAGAGGCTCCTCTGGCGGACGCCGCCGAAAGCAAGAATTCTGTGGCGATCCGTACTTTGCTTGAACAAAAGGCAAACTTGAACACACCGCAGGCCGATGGCATGACCGCGCTTCATTGGGCGACCTACCACGACGACTTGGACACGGTGAAGCACTTGATCGCCGCCGGCGCCGACTCTACGGCAGTGAGTCGTTACGGGGTGACCCCGCTTGCGCTCGCCTGCACCAATGGCAATGCAGCCATTGTCAAACTGCTTCTCGAGGCCGGGGCAGATGTAAATACCACTCTGCCCGGCGGTGAGACCGTCCTAATGACAGCATCTCGCACGGGGCATCTAGCGCCAGTCCAGGCGCTCCTCGCGCGGGGAAGCGATGTCGACGCTCGTGAATGCAAAGGGCAGACCGCCCTGATGTGGGCTGCGGCGGACGGCCATGTTGAAGTCGTGGATGCCCTCATTAAGGCCGGGGCAGACTTTCGCACTCCGCTCCCGTCTGGGTTTACTCCTTTGTTTTTTGCCATTCGTGAAGGACGATCCAAGGTGGTTTTCCGACTGCTTGAGGCCGGGGCAACAGTGAACGAAACGATGCGGCCGGAGCGAAGGAATGGCCAAGCTCGCGGAAAGGCAATCAGCCCGCTGATTCTGGCGATCGAAAACGGGCATTTCGAGCTTGCTGCGGCCCTGCTTAAGGTCGGCGCCGACGCGAACAATCGGCCTGCGGGCTACGCGGCGCTGCACGCAATCACGGCCGTCCGTAAGCCAATTCGCGGTGACGGGGACCCGCCCCCAATTGGGTCGGGAAACCTAAACAGCCTGGATCTCGTCCGGCAGCTTGTGGCACACGGAGCGGACATCAATATACGGCTGGAGAAGGGAGAATCCGGACGGGGTCGGTTCACCACAACGGGTTCGACTCCGTTCCTGCTCGCGGCGCGGGCTTCAGACGTCCCGCTCATGCGGCTCTTGCTAGAACTGGACGCGGATCCTCTGCTGGCGAACGAAGTCAACTGTACGCCGCTGTTGGCAGCGGCCGGCGTCGGGGCACTTGGTGACGGTGACGAAGCAGCGGGAACGGAAGAAGAGGCGGTGGAAGCGGTTCGATTGCTGCTGGATCTCGGTGCCGACATCAATGCGGTGGACAACAACGGCGAAACCGCCATGCATGGCGCAGCGTATCAGAGCCGCTCCAAGTTGGTCCAGCTTCTTGCCGACCGCCGCGCGAACATCGACGTCTGGAACCGCAAAAACAAATGCGATTGGACGCCGCTGATGATTGCCCAGGGGCACCGCCCGGGCAACTTTAGACCAGCGCCCGAGACAATTGCCGTCATGGAACGGGTCATGCGGGCCGCAGGAGTAGCGCCGGCGCCGAAGGCGACGCGGGACAGCCGCCGCCGCGGCTACTGATGATGCCCGAATCATCGCTGAATACGAAGTCGAAATCCCGTGGTATTCGGCGAAGAGTTGGTCGACTTGCTGACCGACGGCAAGAAGCGGAAGTAACCTGCGGCGCTAGGCACTTGGCGAACGCGCTACCGATGCACTTGCAACTGAGCACAGTAGCCGAATTTGCCAGTTGGCCTCTTGCTTAGAATCCGG
>Ga0315273_10013943_pt1 | contig 10348 bp, 8 predicted proteins | sample YL17G02_0_MG_FD_205753 | JGI IMG/M metagenome (GOLD analysis project Ga0315273, IMG submission 205753) | Sediment microbial communities from Yellowstone Lake, YNP, Wyoming, USA - YL17G02_0 | ecosystem: Environmental > Aquatic > Freshwater > Lake > Sediment | place: USA: Wyoming | collected... | reverse complement strand
ACTTTAAAATCGGAAATTATTCCGCACATTCTAACCTTCTGCAGCTTAGTTGTATCAACTTCCTCGTTCTCAAAATCATTAATGTCGCCAAATTTTAAGGTTGCCAGCATATTTATCTCTTCCTCATAGTCCGCAAGGGGATGTGAGCTGATGTATAATCCAAGAACTGCTTTTTCGTATGACAGCTTTTCTCTATCTGACCAGTCAGGGTGGTTTTTAACGGGTTCAAGAATTATGTCTTTAACAACATTTTTTTGTTTGATGCTGCCGAACAGGCTTGATTGTCCTTTTGACTCAGTTCTCCTTGTTCCGTATTTAAGCATTACGGGTTCAAAATAATCAACTAGCTTTTTACGATTGCTATCCAGCTTATCAAAAGCCCCGGCAAAAATCAATCCTTCAACGGATTTTTTATTTACAAGTTTTGTATCTATTCTTGAACAGAAATCAACAAAACCGGTGTAATTGCCATGTTCCGTACGTTCTTTTATAATATTATCAACTGCATTCCTGCCAACGTTCTTTATTGCCGATAGCCCGAAAAGTATCCTGTTTGGATTATCCTTGTCTATAGTAAAATCTGAAAAACAAACATTAACATCCGGCAGCCCTAACTCAATTTTCATCCTCTTGCTGTCATTAATAAGCAGCACCATTTCATCCATATCTTCATACCTGCAATTCAACTGGGAAGTCATGAACTCGATAGGATAATGAACCTTCAAATATGCTGTTTGGTAAGCTAAAATTGAATAAGCAACACTATGCGACTTGTTGAAACCATAATCTGCAAACTTAAGAATTAATTTAAAGATTTCGCCGGCAACCTTTTTGTTGTAATCGTTTTTAACTGCCCGGTTAGTGAATTCCTTCTCCTGTTCCTTCATCAGCTTTTCATCTTTATAACCCATAGCGCGCCTGACAATGTCAGCTTCGGCAAGCGAATAACCGGCAATTACCCTTACAAGCTGCATTACCTGTTCCTGATAAACAATAACTCCGTATGTTTCTTTCAGCACCTGTTCCATTGAGGGATGCAGGTAGCTGACATCTTTCTTCCCGTGTTTACGATCGATAAAATCCGGGATAAGGTCCATTGGTCCCGGGCGGTAAAGGGCATTCATTGCGGCAAGGTCATTAATATTTTTTGGTTTTAGCTTTGTAAGGTATTCCCTCATTTTCGGTTTTGAAAACTGGAACACTCCGATTGTTAAACCGTTTGAAAATGTTTCATACGTTTTCGGGTCGTCCAGCGGAATTTCGTCAATATTTATCTTTATGCCGTGTCTTTTTTCTATAATGTCAACCGCCTGTTGAATGATCTTTAACTCTTTGAGCCCAAGGAAATCCATTTTAATAAGTCCGGCATCTTCAAGCATTTTCATGTCATATTGTGTCATGAAAACATTATCCATCTGCGGTGTTTTGCTGATGGGGACGTAATCTGTTATTTCAGATGGTGCAATAACCACTCCTGATGCATGCATGCTGCAGTTTTTGTTCAGGTTTTCCAGTACTATTGAGTAGTTTAATAATTTTTTACGATCTGTAACATCATCAAAATACTTTTTGAATTCAGGAATTTCCCTGTAGCAGTCGCCAAGTGACTTTATTTTCCCGAAAATTGTCGGAACCTGTTTTGTAACCTCATTCATAGTATCAAACGGGTAATTCAAAACCCTGCCGACATCTTTCAGCACAGCTTTTGTTTTCAGCTTGTTGAAAGTAATGATCTGAGATACAGATTTTTCGCCGTATTTATGCTTTGAATAGTTGATAACGTCGTCTCGTTTATCATCCTGGAAATCGATATCGATATCGGGCATTGATATACGTTCGGGATTCAGGAACCTTTCGAACAACAGGTTGTACGTAAGCGGGTTAACATTGGTTATTCCAAGTGCATAACAGACAAGCGATCCGGCAGCGCTTCCTCTTCCGGGGCCTACATATATTCCTGTTCTCTTTGAATGGTTAACAAAATCAGCGACTATAAGGAAGTAGCCAGAAAATTTCATATTCTTAATGACTTCAAGCTCCGATTTCAGCCTGTCGGTTTCAGTAGTAGTAACTTTGATAATCTTTTTTTCAAGCCCCTCAAATGAAAGCTTTTCAAGATAATCATCAAGGTCTTTTATACCTGAATTTTCCGGAATGGGGAAGTTAGGCATGTGGTAAACCCCTTTTGGGAGCTTGAGGTTGCATTTATCCGCTACTTCAAGTGTGGATTCAATTGCTTCAGGGTAATCTTTGAACAGCCCGCACATTTCTTCTGCGGACTTGAAATAAACCTGGTCGGTTTCGTATCTCAGGTCAGTTTCAAGGTTCTTGCCTTCTTTATCTTTTGAGAGATCGGTATTAATATACAGGAAAATATTGTGGGGAATGTGATGCTCATGCTTTATGTAATGAATATCATTGGTTGCAATCAGCTTTAAGCCAAGCTCTTTAGCCAGTTTAGGCATATGGTAAAGGATTTTCTTCTCAATCTCCATACCATGGTTCTGAATTTCGAGGTAAAAATCGCTGCCGAATATTTCTTTATATATAATTGCAGCTTCACGGGCAGATTCAATATCATCCCTTACGATATGAGAAGACACTACGCCGCCTGCACAGGCAGATAGCGCCACAATACCTCCTGAATTTTCCTCTAATATTTCTGTATCAATTCGCGGCTTGTAATAAAATCCCTCGGTATGCCCCAATGAACACAGTTTTACAAGATTCTTATACCCGGTTTCATCTTTGGCTAGAAGTACTATATGGTCGTAGTTTGATTTCCTTTTAGAAAGCTTTCCAATTTCATTGCCTGAACGGTCTTTAATAGTCATGGCTTCAGGCGGCACATCATCTTTGCCTTTGCTAAACCTGGAACCTTTAGTAATCATATATGCTTCGCACCCGATAATTGGCTTAATGCCTGCTTTCAGTGCCTTTTTGTAGAATTCCATTGCGCCGTACATAACACCGTGATCGGTAAGCGCAATTGCGGGCATATTGAAGCTCTTTGCTGTATCAATCAGCCCATCTATAGTGCATATAGCGTCCAGCAGGGAATAATGAGAATGATTATGTAAATGAATGAACTCTGCCAAGCTTTAAATCAGTATAAAAATATTTTTTATTGTTGAGGAATAGTCATACAAATATAATGAAAAAAAAATCATTGTATAAATTTATGACGGTGAAAATTCACAGGCTTTATTCCTAATCAGATAATTAATACTGTATTTAAGAGCTGGGGAGCGTGATCTCTTGTTTATGCGTGAGTTATATTAAGACAATGAGTCTTGACCCCTTAGTTTAGATGTGGGTTAATTTTTAACAAGGGGTTATAACCCATTGTTAAAAATATAGAGTAATTAATAACCTGATGCAGAATGTAAATAAAAAAACCCGGTATTTGCCGGGTTTAAATTAAGTGATAAAAACAATTATTTATAAACCAGTCTGTCCGGGTGCTACAGAGGGTCCTTTATACTCTGCACTGCCGAATCCAAGCATAGGAATAAATATAACAGGCAGTAATATTAAACCGATTGCATAGCCAGTTTCCTTTCCGAATGATTTTGCCAGATCAAGGCTGATCATGATTACCGCATACAGATTAACAAGCGGAATGAGGAATAGAATAACCCACCAGACCGGTCTGCCTACGATTTCGCATAATGTAATAATGTTATAAATCGGAATAATAGCTGCCCATCCCGGTTTTCCTGCTTTGATGAACATCTTCCAGTAACCCATGATGATAACAACTATTACAGCCATGTATATCAGGAAAAATAATGCGCCGCCTCCGCAAGCGCACAAACCAGCATCATCATCCCCCATGAATAAGAAGATTGCTGAGAGCATGCTTAAGTTTGTGGCCCCCATAGTCATTGCCAATAATTTGTTGACTCGCTGTTTCATAAATTTATTATTTAAGTTAATGAAATAGTTATTTAACTAAGTTGATCTTTTCTCCAAACTGACCAACTAAAGGAAGCTCAGCAGCTTTGTCGTTTAGAACATTAATAATCCCTAAAATGGAAAATATTATCCCTATTCCGCAGAAAAAATTCAGCACCAGGCAAATAATTCCCTGTTCTGCATGAAACATTACGTATTTATTTTTTTTCATGTCATCCATGAACATGGGGATAAAAACCAAAAAACCAATATAACAGAGTATTGCCATAGTCTTACCCTGTTCTATTTCTTCCGGTGTGAAATTTAATTCTCTTTTTGTTCCTGACATTAATGTGATTTTTTTAAGTTTATCGATTAAATAAAAATAGTACGTTTTTATATTATAAAAAACGTACTATTTAAGCCTTATTCAATTATTTGAATAAGAATTTTTTACCGTGTATATTACTTAACCAGGTTAAGCTTTTCACCATAGGTACCGATAAAAGGAAGAGCTTTTACTTTTCCGCCGATAGCATTCATTAGTCCCATGATCCAAAGGATGATGTAGGCTATCCATGGCACAAGCATTCCGAAAGAAGCTATGCATGCAAGTCCGCTTGAAATCTTTCCGATAATAAATATCAGAACCCACATAGCGATATATATAACAACAGTAGCTATCCACAATATAAGTGCTTGCTCAGTGTGATACATTGCGAATTTTTTATCCCTTGAAGTAAGCAGCGGGATAATAAAGAAAATATAGGCAAGAATAGCCATTGTTTTGCCATCCTGTATTTCGGCTTCTGTGATCGAAGCTCTCGGATTTGTATTGTCAGTCATTTTTCTCCTTTAGTGTTTAGTTATTTTTTCAGGTTAATTTAAAAATTTCCTGATAAATACAAAATTTAAAAATATATTGAAAAATCAAAAGAAATGTGTGCTTTTGACGACGGATTTATTGGCTCTTATGTTATCTGAAAATGGATTTTATGCTGCCCCAGGTATCTCTCACACTGGAAATTACGTGTGTGATAGTTATTGTCTGAGAATATACATGGTTGCCGTTATTATCAACTAGCTTCAGCCTGTAATAATAAACGGGCGGGTCCATTCTTGCCATTTCATCCCTATAATAATAATAGGAATTATTTCCTATTGCATTAACACTTCCAATCTGAATGAAATTGTTTGATGTTGATGCACTTCTTTCGATTTCGAAGCGGGCAAGATTATCCTCTGTGCCGGTCTTCCACTCCAAAAGAATTGCATCACTCTCATTCTTTGCTGTGAAAAATTGGATATCTGTTACTGCAAATAAGATACCGCAGATAAGCAGTAGAGCAATTATTGCTGGTATTTTTTGAAGCTTTTTCATGGAGAATATTTCAAATATAAACTTAAATGAATATAAATGCAAGAGGTTTGAATTAAAAAAATGTTAAATTTGGCACAATTTTTGTGCAATAATGGCTATTAATGATGGTTTATTAATACTTCATTAAAATCACTCTAATTTTTTCCTGAATCTGAGGGAGCTGATTACCAGTAATAATACACCAAACCCTAACAGCGCGGCAAATTCAAACTTTAAGCTTTCAAAACCTACTCCTTTTAAAATTATACCTCTTACTATTGTAATAAAATACCTTAAAGGAATTATATAGGTTATATATTGAACCCATTGCGGCATATTTTCGATAGGGAAGGCAAAACCAGATAGATATATCATCGGCATCATTATTCCGAAAACCGCTGTCATTGTTGCCTGCTGCTGTGTCTTTGAGATTGTTGATACAAATAACCCCAGACTCAGGGTTGAAAGCATGAACATAATAGCAGCCGAGTACAGCAGCAATACATTTCCTGCAACATTGATATTGAACCAGTACCGCATTACTGTAAGTACAATAGTTATGGTGACCAGCCCCATTATAGAAAAAGGAATAAACTTTCCGAGTATTATCTGGTAAGGTTTAAGCGGGGTTACTATTAGCTGTTCAAATGTGCCAATCTCTTTTTCTTTAACAATTGCCAGCGAGGTCAAATTAATAGTAACTATCATTATGAGCAGGCCAACAATTGCAGGCAGCATATACTTTCTGGTTACAAGATCAGGATTATACCATACACGTGTTTCTGCTTTCAGCTGCGGTATCGAAGAGACAATATTTTTTAAGCCTTTCCTTTCAATTATATTGTTCAATATTTTTGCTGAGAAAGTTGATGTTATCTGTATGCTGTAACCGGCAGCTATAAGCGCTTTATTACCGTCCGAGCCGTCAAATATTGTTTGCAGTTCCGCTCCTTTGCCGCTTATTATATCTTTTTCAAAATTGCGGGGAATGATTATTGCCATCAGTACTTTTCCGTTATCAACAAGCTCTTTTATCTCAGTATAATCGGAAACGTAATAATCCATTGTGAAATAACCGGATTTCTCATACTTGCTTATAAAATCTCTGCTGGTGTAGCTCCTATCCTGGTCCCAAACAGCGGTCTTTACGTTTTTGACATCCAGTGTTGCTGCATATCCCAGAAAGATCAACTGCATTACCGGTGCAATAAGAATGACAGCAAACATTTTCTTATCGCGCCTGAACTGCAGGAATTCTTTTTTTATGAAATTAAATAACAGGTTCATACAGCCTTAAGCTTTCTGGTTCTGATTGTGCCGATTAGAATTAATATAAACGCAAAAATTATCAAACTTATCAGGTCGTTATAATATGCTTCGATCCCAGCCCCTTTTATCATTATTGCTCTTAATATCCTGATGTAAAATTTAGCTGGAGTAATGTTTGTTATTATCTGTATAAACGGCGGCATGCTTTCTATAGGGAATACAAATCCTGAAAGAATAAAGGTCGGCAGTAATGTAATAAATGCAGTAAGCTGAAATGCAACCTGCTGTGAATCGGCAATTGTTGAAATTAATATTCCAATGCTTAAAGAAGTGATAAGGAAGATTAATGTTGAAACAAACAGCATCAGGTAACTGCCTTTAATTTCAACCCCGAAAGCTATCATAGCAATAGCCAGTGTAAAAGCAGCTACAAATAACGACACAACTGTAAAGGGAATAGTTTTCCCTATGATAAGCTCAAGAGAGCCAAGCGGCGATACTTTAAGCTGTTCCATAGAGCCCAGCTCCCGCTCTCTGACAATTGAAAGGCAAGTTAATATTACAGCAGTTAATATAAGTATCATTGAAAGTAATCCCGGCACAAGGAATTTTGTCGTATTAAGGTCAGGATTATACCAAAAAATCGGCTCGGGATTGATTAATATTGTCATTTTTATTCCTGATTTATCAATAAATTCCTGGCTTATCTTTTTGGAATAATATGTTGTTGCCAGGTTCATGTAATTCATAATAATGTTTGCAGTATTTCCGTCTACCCCATCTACTAAAAATTGAATTTTTACCGTTTGCCCGCTTCCCATATTTTGTGAAAGGTCTTTTGGAATTACTATTACGCATTGTGCCAGCTTTTCATCAAGGTATTTACCAATATCATTTTCATCATAAATATACCCCGTCAGCCTAAAATAACCGGAGCTTTCAAGCATGTGGATGAATTCACGGGATTCAGGTGAATTATCCCTATCATCAATAGCAATTTTGATGTTCTTTACGTCCAGGTTTAATGCATAGCCAAACAGTACCAGCAAAAATACAGGGAATATGAATATCAGAAGCAGAGTCCGGATATCTCTCCTTATCTGCCTGAATTCCTTTTTTACTATTGCGTATATGCGTATTAACATTCTTTTTTCATTCCCGCGAAAGCGGGAATCTATATTAAAATTTTTCTTTTATGATCTTATTTCCAAATTATTAAGCCCGATGCTATTTGCAAGCTTTATTCGTGCCACGGTTAAGTTGTTTAAATTCGGTTTTCTCTTCAAAATTAAAGAAGTCTTTAAAACATCCGTGGCACGAATTTTCCATACAAATAAGTTTTCTAAAAAAATTAATTTCCCTCAATTCTGGTGTTCGAAACCTGACGGGTTAGTAGCAAAACCTGTCAGGTGAAAATTAATAAACTTTTTTTTGATTATGTATTTATTATTTTTTTTACTTTTTACTGCTTTTTTATTTCTCCAATAAATTAACAAATACATCCTCAAGCGATGGCAATATCTTCTCTATCCTGCTAATGCTCATATTCTTTTCTCTCAGCAATGATTTAAATAAATTCAGCCTTTCGGGCAGCAATTTTTCATCAGCATCTTTTAATGTGATATGCAGGTACTCGCCGAAATATGCTGTGTGTTTTACAAAGTCAAGCTTATCGAAAATTTCCATAGCCCCGTCTGGTGAGCTAACCTCAGTTTCAATAATATAATTGGTGAGGAAATTCTTCTTAAGTTCTGCCGGGCTGCCTCCCGCTATTATTTTACCTGAATCTATCATCATTATCCTGTTACAAAATTCAGCTTCATCAAGATAGTGGGTAGTAACAAAAACAGTAATTCCCTGCTGTGAAAGTTCGTTTATCAGGTCCCAGAAATTTTTCCTGGAAATCGGGTCAACGCCGCCTGTAGGCTCATCAAGGAATACTATTTTAGGTTCATGCATAACTGCGCAAGCCAGCGCCAGCCTTTGCTTTAAGCCTGTAGATAGGGTGCCGGTAAGCGAATTTTTCCTGTTATCCAAACCGGCTGTTTTTATAACCCATTTTTTTCTTTCTTCTAATTTCCCCCCTCCCAGCCCGTAAATACTCGCGAAGAAATTTATATTCTCCTCTACTGTAAGATCACCGTACAATGAAAATTTCTGTGACATATAGCCGATGTTCTGTTTAACTTTGTCCGAATCTTTCTGAATGCTGAAACCGCCAACTGATGCATCGCCAGATGTCGGCTCAAGTATTCCGCAAAGCATCTTTATTGTTGTTGATTTACCGGCACCGTTTGCTCCAAGAAAACCGAATACTTCGCCTTCCTTTATTTCAAATGAAATGCTGTCCACAGAAGTAAACTTCCCGAATTTTTTTGTTAAATTATTTACTTCAATGGAATTCATTAGAGCCCTGCAATAAATGAATGAAAACATTTTCTAGTGAAACGGGTTTCAGTTGGTAATTTGATACTTTGATTCCAATCGAATCCAGAAATGAGAATATCCTTTTAATATCAGCTTCGGGGTCATCAACAGCAGTATCTATTCTGTCACCAAACAATTGTGACTCATTCCCCGAATCTGATAATATTTTATAAACTTTCCTTAATTCATCGCACTGAATTTCAAGTATCTGCTTATCCATACTGCTTTTGATATTGGCAGGGGAGTCAGCAACCAATACTCCGCCTTTATTAATCATTGCAATGCGGTCAAACCTTTCAGCTTCATCCATGTAGGGAGTGGAAATAACAATCGTCACTCCATCTTTGTGAAGTTCCGAAAGTATCTTCCAGAAATCACGCCGGGAAACGGGGTCAACTCCGGTTGTCGGTTCATCTAGGAATATTATTTTTGGTTTATGGATGAGAGTACATGCAAGGGCGAGTTTTTGTTTCATACCGCCAGAGAGTTTACCTGCAAGGAAATGCCTGAATTTTGTCAGCCTCATGAATTCAAGCAATTCCTCACGCCGCTGTCTGTAATTCTTAACTCCGTGAATATCCGCAAAGAACTCAATATTTTCATCTATTGTCAGATCTGTATATAAGTTGAACCTTTGAGAAAGATAACCGATAAGGTTTTTTATTTTGCCGAGTTGTTTCTTCAGGTCGTATCCAAGTATATTCACTATCCCGGAATCCGGTTCTATCAGGCCGCAAAGCATCCTGATAAGCGTTGTCTTGCCTGCACCGTCAGGGCCGACAAGCCCGAATACTTCCTGCATTTTAATATCAAGTGATAATGAATTAACGGCAATTAGCTCATCAAACTTTTTTGTTAAGCCGGTTATTTGAATTGCTAAGTCCATAGACTGTTTTTCAATTTATAGATATTATTTACAATATTATTGACCTCACCCCAAACCGCTCTCCTAAAAGGAGAGCGGTTTGGGGTGAGGATAATAATCAAAACTTTATAATTGCATCTGCGGGCAGGCCTGGTTTTAATTCCATTTGAGGATTCGGTATCCGGATCTTAACAGCAAATACAAGCTTTGTTCGCTCATCCGGTGTCTGGATATTTTTCGGAGTAAACTCAGCCTCCGGCGAAATAAAAGTTATCTTGCCTGTATATGATTTATCTTTGAATGCATCAATTTGAATTTCAGCATCCTGGCCGAGCTTTACTTTTGCCAGGTCAGTTTCGGGAATATAAATTACAAGGTCAACCGTTTCAAGATTTGATATCCTTAAAATCGATGAGGAAGGGGAGATTATCTCGCCTGTTTCAACAAATTTTTTGGATACAATTCCATCAACCGGAGCATATATCTTACATTCTTCAATGCTTTCCCTAAGCAGGTCAGCACCTGCAATT
>Ga0315273_10013942_pt1 | contig 10348 bp, 7 predicted proteins | sample YL17G02_0_MG_FD_205753 | JGI IMG/M metagenome (GOLD analysis project Ga0315273, IMG submission 205753) | Sediment microbial communities from Yellowstone Lake, YNP, Wyoming, USA - YL17G02_0 | ecosystem: Environmental > Aquatic > Freshwater > Lake > Sediment | place: USA: Wyoming | collected... | reverse complement strand
CCGCAGGTACTTGCGAGCTTGCGTCCGCGCCTCCTTCCGTCCAAACACGTCATCGAAACGGGCGCAAAAAGCCAAGAAGTCAGCGCCCCATTCGTCCAATTCTGCAGTTGTCATCATCCCTCCCGCGGCCAAGTAATGCTACCATTATCCGCGGTAAGGCTCATTCTGTAAAGCACGGTTGTAGTACTAGGCGTGCCCGCCCAGCCGGGCGACTTCCACCTGCAAGATCCGCCGCAATATGGCGATGCTGCACGCATAAGTCGCGTCGACGCCGAAGTAGCTCAAGCTCTTGCTGAGCAAGAACTGGCGACGGCTGTACGGGGTATCCGACGCGTAGTGCAGCACCCCAATGTCGTAAGGCGCGTTGATGAAGAGATTGACGATCTCGTTGACGGGATAGCGCTGCGGGTAGATGTCCTCGTAGACCGCGCTCAGATACGGCCCGGCCTCCATCTCCAGGTCGGTGTACCCCTCCCGATAGAACACATGCATGAACTCCCGATTCTGCAGGAAGGTCCCCCTCACTGTCACCGTCTTCTGGTTGTCGAACACCGTGCCGTAGAGCAGGTGTGACCCAACATCCTGGGCGGCGAAACAGTTCTTGAACAGGAAAGTATTGCGCGAATGCTCGTCGTAGACGACGTTTGGGATCATCACGTCGCCGACCCGGCCGTTCAGGGTGGCGGACTTGCCCATGATGTACACGCCCATCAATGCGGCTGAGCTGGACGCGATCTGCGACAACAAATGGTAAGCGGCGAAACCCAGAGGATAGTCCACATTCACGATCAGGGCGCGGCTGTCTTTGAGCGCCTCGAGTCCCGGCATGTGCAGGCGCGGGTCTATCGCGACCGGGTCAAGCAGCCGGAGATCGATTACCTGGGCGCTGATGTCGAGGGAATGTGGCTCGTCAAAGCGAACGATTCCAATGGCCTCCTCGGCTGCGGCAGCGAGCCGCTGCCGGGCTTCGTCCCCCTTCAGATAGGCGCGCGACACGTAGTACAGGAAATTGTCTCGCGCGCTCTTGCTTTCCCCGATGGCGAGCTGCCGCCACTGTTCCGCCAATCCCTCGGGGTTTTCGTCATCCACGAACTCTGAGAGTGCCCTGCTCTCGGACAGCGCGTACCCAGAGAGCAAGTTCGGCAGGCTGTGCGGGTTGCTGGAGACGAAATAGATGGGACGGAACTCGAGGTACGTCGAATCGGCAGCACGGACTAAGGCGTCCCACCATATCTCGACGGCGCGGCGGTAATCGTTGAAGCCGCTGGCGAGGGAAGCCACGCGGATATCCATCGGATGGGCCGCCAGGGCCCGAATCTGGGCATCCCAGCGCGCACCCCAAACCTGGCGTAGCCGCGCCAGGTCGTCGGGTGCGAGCCCCATCGTCTCGCGCAGGGCGTCATCCAGCTCGCCGGCGTTGACGGTGCCCGCCGCCAGGTCGCGCCCCAACTGGACACCGCCGAGCCTCTGGTGGAGCTTGTTCCACTCCATCTGGAATGCAGTCAGGGTAGGGATCAGGTCATCGATGTCAGAAACGCTCGAAACGAATGCCGCGACCGTATCCCTGCCGTCAAACAGCATGCGGCGCCGCCGGGCGGGGGCATCCACTCGCTGCCACAATGAAACGTCTATTTGGCCGTTGTGGACGAAAACCTCCTCCGACTGGCCCATCAGAACCCGCCGCACGGAATCCATGCAATCTGGGAGCCTGAGCGCGGCATAGAGAAATGCCGATGCGTCGAAGCCCGGGGTCTCGGCGCCCAGGTGGAGGCTCGAGAGCATCCCCGCGTGCGTTTCCTCAAGCGAGCGGATCCTGATATCGCCGGAGCTGCGCAGCAGCGAGTAGTAGGTGCGGATGTACAGGTCGATCCCTTCTCCGGTGGTTTCGGGGACGGTGCGGATCATGTGACGGCCTCCGATTGCGGGTTGCGTCCAATTATTCGCTTGAAAGCAGGCGAGCCTGCCCTCGACAGTCAGGCCTCGCTGATGGTGCGCTCCAGCCAGGGCGGGCAGGGAGCGCCATACTAGCACAGTACCGCTGCCAATCGGGCGATGCTACTCGCTGTGCGCAGTTGTCCGCAACCAGTCCACTAGCTCGCGCGCCTTCTCGGGCGTGTCGGCCTCCGAGAAGACCCGAAGCAGCGGCTCGGTGCCTGAGAATCGCAGCAGTACCCAGTTGTCGTTTTCGAGGTAGAGTTTCGTGCCGTCTCCCTCGGCGACGTGAAGGACGCGGTAGGGCGCCCTGCCCCCTGCGATCATGGTCTTGAGCCGTTGCGGCACGACGATGCGCATGTCGGCGGTAGCTGGCAGGTTGTCCTCCACTGAGTAGAGCCGGCCTGTGATGGCTCGCACGATCTCCTGCAGCTCCGAGATGTGCTTGCCCGTCCGGGCCAGCATCTCGACGATCAAAGCCGAGGCGAAAATGCCGTCCTTGCCCAGTATGTGTCCTCGGATGGTCAGCCCGCCGCTGGACTCTCCCCCCAAGAGGGCATTGCTCTCGACCATCCCCGCGGCGATCCACTTGAATCCAACCGGTGTCTCCACACATCTCTCACCGAACGCCGCAGCCATGCGGTCGAGGAGGTGGGTCGTGGCGAGGTTGCGGACCACTCCCCCGCGCTGGCCCTTGATCTCGTGCAAGTACCAGTAGAGCAATATGAGCAGGTCGTTGATGTGAATGTAGTTGCCTCGCTCGTCGATAAGAGCGATCCGGTCGGCGTCTCCATCGGTGGCGAGGCCCAGGTCATAGTGTTCCTCGCGCACATAGGTCCGCAATAAGCGCAAGGCTTCCAGGTCTGGCGCGGGCGAGCGGCCGCCGAACAGCGGGTTGCGCCTTTCGTGGATAAAGGTCACCCGGCAGCGCGCCTCGTTCAGGATGATGCCCAGGGTCAAATGCCCCACCCCGTACATCGGATCCACGATGACCTTCAAGCCGGCTTTACGGATGGTATCCAGGTCGATGAACGATTCCACGCGATCGACGTACTGGTTGACAAAGTCCCGCCGCTCGACGATGCCAGCTTCCAGCGCCACCTCAAGAGGGATTTTCACGACGTCGTCCAGGCTCAAGCCGTTGGTCTCGTCCTCGATCTGATCCGTCTCTTCGGTAAGGAGCAGCGAGCCGTCCCCGTGGAATACCTTGAGGCCGTTCCAATCGGGCGGGTTGTGACTTGCGGTGAAGGCGAGGCCGAACGCGGCCTCGACGATCTCGGTGGCGTAGTTAATGAGCGGAGTCGGGGCGTCCTCTTTCAACAAGATCGTGTGAATATTGTTGCCCGCGAAGACCTCTGCGGCGGCCTCTGCAGCCTGGTCGGACAGGAAGCGGCGGTCGAAACCGATCAGGACGCCTCGCCGCTCGAGCCCGCGCCGGGTTATGTCGTTTGCCAGGGCCTGGCAGAGCCGCCGGACGTTGTGCAGCGTGAACCCCTCGCCGATAATTGCTCGCCAGCCGCCGGTACCGAACTGGACGATATTGCGCTCCTCCACACGGCGCGGCCGGAACAGGCGCTTCTGAAGGATATATGCAGCCTGCTCGAGGTCGGCGCGGGTGTTGATTCCCTGGATCTCGTCCTGATCGTAGATCTGATAGCTCTCGACCTGCAGGCCGAAATGGATCAGCTGGTGAACTGAGTCTGTCAGGCGGTATTCGCCGTCGACAGGCGATTGGGGCAGGGTGTCCAGCACGGGCCAAATCTGTTGGGCAGAAACTACATAAGCCCCGACATTTAGCTCTCGGATCTCCTTGACCCTGGCCGAGGCTTGGGCCTCCTCGATGATGTCCACAATGCGGCCGTCGCTGTCCCGGATGACGCGGCCATAGGGATAGGGGCGGTCGGCCACGGCGGTGAGCAGCGTCAGGTTCGCCTGCCGGAGCCGATGACGATTGATCATGCCGCGGATCGACGTAGAGCTAAAGAGAGGCGTGTCGCCGTACAGGATGAGCAGGTCGCCGTCGAAATCCCGGAGGAGCGGTTCCAGCTGCAGCACGGCGTGCCCAGTGCCCTTCGCTTGCGATTGATCGACATAACGAAAGGACGGGCCGAGGTGATCCTGAATTGTTTCCTTGCGGTAGCCGACAACCACGTACGTGTCGTACGGGGCAACGACCTGCGACACGTTCTGCACGACGTGGTCGATAACCTTCTTTCCGCCCAGGTCCTGCAGCAGCACGGGCAGCCCGTCTTCCGTGATGGACTTTGCCCCGGCGGCCAGGATGACGGCCTTGAGAGGGTGGGAGGGTGTCGTCGGGCGCGCTTCGCGCATGGAAAGCCTCCGCTGCGGGGCTATAAAGTCTCGGTGACTTTGCTGAGGGCGCGCGGGCGATCCGGATCGAAGCCGCGGGTGTGCGCCAGATTCATTGCCAGCAGTTGCCCCGGCACGATGGCGGTAATGGGCGAGAGCCATTCCGGCACGCCCGGCGGTAGCGCCAGCGGCACGCGGGCCATCGCGAGCGCCTCAGCATCGTCGCTGATCACGATCAGCTCCGCACCACGCTCGCCGGCTGTCACCATGAAGGCCTTGATCTCCGGCAGCATCCTCCCTGTGGGGGCGACGGTGATGACCGGAAATCCCTGGCCGATGACTGCGAGTGGACCATGGAGGAAGTCGGCGCTGCTATAAGGTTCGACAACGGTGTAAGTCATCTCCTTGAGCTTCAGGGAGAGCTCGAAGGCGGTGGCGTAATTGTAGCCGCGGCCGATCGTAACGCACGAGGACATGTAGCGAAAGCGCTCGGCCACGCAGTAATCGTCGGCGTGCAGCTGCAGTGTCGCCGCGACGTGCCCAGGGACGGCGTCAAGCGCCGCTGCCATCTCCGCATCACCGCGCAGCGCAGTGCTCAAGAGGGCGATAGCCGCGAGCTCCGCTGTGTAGGTCTTGGTCGCGGCAACTGCGAATTCCTCTCCGGCCTGCAGGTTGACGACGAAGTCCGCTGCCTGCCCGAGATCGGATGCAGGGAAGTTCGTGATGGCGGCGGTCAGTGCGCCCTGGCGTCGCGCTTCGGCGATGACGGAGACGATGTCGGGACCCTTGCCGCTCTGGCTGATGCCAAGCACCAGCGCATTTCCGAAGCTCGGCGGGCTATTATAGATGGTGAACAGGCTCGGCGTGGCCAGTCCCACATAGAGGCCATTCATCGATCCGAGCAGGTACTGGGCATACCTGCCCGCATTATCGCTGGTCCCGCGTGCGGCGATCACGACGTAACGGACTTCGCGCCGTCCCATCTCGGCAGCCAGGGCTGCAGCAATAGGTCGTTCGGCGGCCAGCAAGCGCGCCAGCACCTCGGGCTGCTCATGGATCTCTCGGTAGACGTGCGTAGAATTCAACTCGATCATGGCTGGCTGACCTCCCATGCCGGGATTTGCTGCCCGGCCGTGAACACGACTTCCCCCCCGACGATCGTGGCCCGCACCTGCAGGTCGGGGGTGAGCAGGACCAGGTCGGCGCGCAAGCCCGGCTCGATGCGGCCCAGCATTCCGGCCAGCCCGATGGCTCGCGCGGGCGTGGTAGTGACTGCGGGCAGGGCCTGGGCCGGGGTACACCCGGAGAAGTCGATCAAGTTGCGCAGAGCCTGGTCCAGCGAAAGGATGCTGCCGGCGAGTGTGCCATCGGCCAGCCGCGCGCAGGTAGCATCGACAGTGACCTCGTAGTCGGCGAGGCGGTGCTTGCCAGGCGGCATGCCCAGCGCCCCCATCGCATCGGTGACAAGGTTCAAACGGTCGCTGCCGAGCGCCCGCCACGCCAGGTCGACGACGGAGGGGTGTGTGTGGACGCCATCGGCGATCAAGCCAACGACCGGTCGCCCATCCGTCATCAAGGCTCCTGCCAGGCCCGGCTCGCGGTGCAGCAGGCTTGGCATGGCGTTGAACAGATGCGTGCCATATCGGACTCCGGCGTCGAACGCAGCCATGGCTTCGGCGTAGGTGGCGGACGAATGTCCCGCGCTGACCAGCACACCCCGCCTCGCAAGGATTCGGACGACATCGAGCGCCCCTGGCAGCTCGGGCGCAAGCGTTACCAGCAGCACGCCGCCTTCAGGCGACCAATTCTCGACTGCCTCGGCGGATGGCAGGCGGAGGTAAGACGGGTTGTGGGCGCCCTTGCGCTGCGGATTCAGAAAGGGACCCTCCACGTGCAGCCCGAGCGGCAGCGCCCCCCGGTAACCAGCCGGCTTGCCTCTGGTCACCACCCGGCGCCCCAACGCCACCTTCTCAGGGGGCGAAGTGATGATCGTGGGCAGGAAAGAGGTGACACCGTACCGCGCCAGCCCGGCGGCCACACGCCAGATGGTCGTGGGGTCGGCCGTAAAATCGTCGCCGAAGGCCCCGTTTATCTGCAGGTCGATGAAGCCCGGCGCCAGGATCAAGCCGTCCGCGTCGATGACCGCTGCCCCTGGCGGGCATGGCACGGCGGCATCGAGCCCCGAACCGGCGATAACACCGCGGTCCAACAGCACGGCGCCGCGCTCGACCACCTGGTCCGGCGTGTAGAGCGTGGCATTCCGGATGCAGAGCACGCTACGCCCTCCTCAGCTCGGGCAGGCTCGCCGCTGCGATGGCCTGGCCGACACGCCGGCTCCGCTCGTCCGGCAAACGGATGGTGATGCGGGGGGCCAGCTGAGGGAATTCGCTGCGCAGGACCTCCTCGGCGCCGCGCAGGATCAACTCGCCTCCCCTGCCTGACGTCACACGCCCCATGATGAGCACATGCTTCAGGTCGTAGAAGTCGGCATAGTGCGCAACGCCGTAGCCAAGGCAAATGCCAATGCCCTGCCAGATCTTCGCTGCGCCCGCGTGTCCTGCCTCCAGGTGCCCTTGGACTTCCCTCAGCATCTCGGCCTTTGTCGCCCCGGCCGGCAAGCCCATGCCAGCCTTGGCTGCGAGTCGGAAGACGCACTGTTGCGAGAAGTAGAGCGCGCCGACGCCGCAGTCGCCCGACCACTCGTCGACGGCGGCCCTTGGATCGTAATCCACCGGCGCGAACGCCAATTCGTTGAGCCAGCCGGTGATCGCGCCTTCAGAGTTGACGTAGCCGCCCGCCTCGCTGGAGCCGAGAGCGATCCCGAGCACGCCGGTAGCCTCCAAGGACATGGCGCCGGCAAGCGCAGTGACGTCGCCGTCGTTGACCACCTGTAGAGGGACGCCGAACTCGTCGCCGATCCGCAGGAACAAGTTGCGGATCTCGTCGAACCGGTCCGCGGGGATGCTGCGGAAAAGGGAGGCCGCCATTGGCCGGTTGTCGATAAATACGCCAGCGGAGCTGCCGCCGATCGCGTCGAGCCTCGGCAGCCTGGATCGGGCAAGCGTCAACGCTTCCGAGATCCTCGCATAGTGGTAGTGCGGATCGGTCTGCTCGACCGGCTCCCAAACAATCTCGTCGCTGAACACAGCCTGCCCATCGATGACCGCCGACACCTTCAGGTCCGAGGCGCCGAGGTCGAACCCGATACGACAGCCTTCGAGATGGCCGCCCAACGACTGGCCCTGCTCGTGTTGCGCCGGCACCTCGTCCGCTTCGCATCCGATAACGGTGAAGGGCCGCTGATAGACCTGCCTACCCAGAAAGTCGTAGTCGAACTTGCGTGGCCCGGCTGAGCTGTAGTCCGCGGCAATATGCTCGCCAACGGCCTTTGGCCCGCCGACGAAGAGCTGCCAGCCTCCCCTGGCCCACAACAGGAACTTCACGATCCGCTCCGCGTACGCCAGGTTCGACGCAGCGCGCGGGTGGCCGTCCGGGAAAGCCAGGGTCTCGAAGCGCGAGAACTGGTCGTCGGATCGCCGCAGGCCGACGACCAGCGGGACGCCGGCGCCCGATTCCGCAACTTCCTTTCGGAAAGCGCGGTTGGCGAGCACAGCAGGCCGGAATGTTCGTTCCAGGGGCGGCACGAATCGCGGCGCAGGCAGGCGAAAAGCCGAGGACATTCCGTTCTCCCCCTTCCGGATTCCCGTCGGATAGGTGGCGCGCAGACGTGGGGCGCAGTCCTATGTCTTCACTCAGCCAACCTTACCCGACAACGGTCAGCATGTCAAGCGGTTTTGCAGATGGTGCGTAGGGCGCGCGCAAATTGGGCCTTGACACGGGCCACCCTATCTGGTAGACTTACTTACAGTAAGGAAGAAACTATTTTTCGTGCCAGCCTAGTTCCAGTCCCCATCGCAACGGACGTATCAGGTGAGCAACAACGACGTGAGCCACACCGGTGATTCGACGCTGCTGCGCCGAGTCAACCAGTCTGCGATACTCGAGTTAATCCAGGAGCTGGGCCCGATCTCCCGGTCGGAGCTCGCCAGGCGCCTGGGCCTCAGCCTGGCCACCATCACCCGGATTGTCACGCCTCTTATCGAAGATGACCTCATCTACGAGCATAGCTCCGCTGGATCGAGCGGTGGGCGCAGACCGATCCTCCTCGACTTCAATTATCGTGCCAGCCTGATCGTAGGCGTTTACATCGGCCGCAACATGGTCGGTGCGCTCGCCGACCTCAACGGCACCATTCTACGCCGGCTCTCAGTTCCTTCCAAGCAAGGCGAACCTGGGCTTCAGGCCCTTGTCGACTTCATTCAGTGCTTATGCTCCGAGGCGCGCGAGCTGGGCGTGCCAGTGCGCGGGGTTGGTGTTGGCGCTCCTTCAATCGTCCTGCAGCCGGATGGCATCGTCGCCTGGGCGCCTACCCTTGGCTGGCGCCAGCTCCCCCTGCGCCAGTACCTGGAGGCGGCCTTGTCCCTCCCGGTCGTCGTCCAGAACGAAATCAACCTGATCGCGGTTGGCGAGCGGTGGCGGGGCGCTGGCCGCGGCATCGACAACCTTGCCTGCATATCGTTGGGCGGCGGCATCGGCGCCGGGCTGGTCATCGGCGGCCAGGTGTATAATGGATCGCATCATGCTGCCGGAGAAATCGGCTATCTTGTTCCCAGCGCGCGCTTCATAGGCCGGACTTACGATGGCTTCGGATGCCTCGAAGCGGAGGCCGGGGGTCACGGTATCGTGCAGAGAACGGCTGCGCGCATCGCGGCGGGCGAGTCGTCGGTGCTGCAAGGCGATAGGGCGCTCGCAGCGGACACCGTGCTCCAGGCGGCGCGCTCTGGAGACGCGCTGGCGCTGGCGATCGTGAACGAAACCGTAGACTACCTCACCATCGCGATCGCGAACCTGGCCTGCATCGTGGACCCTGAGCGAATCATCATCACAGGGGAGCTGGCCGAATACGGCGATCTCTTCCTGGGGCCGATCCGTGCACGACTGGCGGGCGTTGTGCCCGCCATACCGGACATCGTGCTTTCGGACCTTGGGATGGATGCCGCGGTGCTGGGCGCGGTGGCGAGCGTGGTGCACGAGACGAGCGACGCGCTGTTCGTACAGCCGTCGCGCACATGATCCCGGTCGAAGCTGCGCCGTGGCGACACTCACCCTGAGAAAGCGTGACATGGCGGATCAGAAAACCATCGTTGTGGAGAAGGCGAGCAAGACCTTCGAAAGCGGCCGCGGGCCCGTGCCAGCCCTGGGGAGTTTCGACCTGCGGGTCGACGAGGGGGAGTTTGTGTCCATCGTCGGGCCCAGCGGTTGCGGCAAGAGTACCCTCCTCTGGGCGATGGCCTCACTTTGGCCGCTCACTTCCGGCAGCATCAAGATCTACGGGCAGGAGGTTCTGGGACCGCGCCGCGAGGTCGGCATGGTCTTTCAGCAGGCCAATTTGCTGCCTTGGCGAGACCTGATGGGCAACATCTACTTCCCCTTTGAGATCATGCACGAGAATATCAAGCTCCACCAGGCACGTATCGACGAGCTGCTCGCCGAGACCAACCTGACGGGCTTCGAGCGCCATTATCCACGGGAATTGTCAGGCGGCATGCAGCAGCGCGCCTCTATCGTGCGGGCACTGGCCCCGGACCCCAAGGTGATGCTGATGGATGAGCCGTTTGGGGCGCTCGATGCGTTCACCCGCGACGAGATGAACGAGATGTTGCTCGAGATCTGGGAGCGCACGCGTAAGACGATCGTGTTTGTCACCCACTCGATCCAGGAGGCGGTGTTCCTCTCGGATCGAGTGTACGTGATGACGCCGCGCCCCGGCCGCAATTCGCACATCTATGACATCCCGCTTGGCCGGCCGCGCCCGCTGGATCTGACGACGGAGCGCCGCTTCTTCGACATCGTAGGTGAAATCAAACACCAGATCTACCAGGACGTGGAGGAAGCGACGAATTCGGGCGCTTACGAGATTGATCGCTTCTCTCGGGTGTCCGGAGGCTGAGATGTGGATCCCAGGCTAGACCAGGAGCCAGTCATATGACGGAAGACGTGAAGGGCGCGGCCACAGCGAACGTCGGCAGTCGCGGCGAGGGCCCAG
>Ga0315273_10013940_pt1 | contig 10348 bp, 8 predicted proteins | sample YL17G02_0_MG_FD_205753 | JGI IMG/M metagenome (GOLD analysis project Ga0315273, IMG submission 205753) | Sediment microbial communities from Yellowstone Lake, YNP, Wyoming, USA - YL17G02_0 | ecosystem: Environmental > Aquatic > Freshwater > Lake > Sediment | place: USA: Wyoming | collected... | reverse complement strand
TGGGGGATTGGGGATTGGGGATTGGGGATTGCGATTCAGAATCCACTCTAGCCTTCCCTCCTCTAGCCTCTAGCCTCTCTTCCTCTAGCCTTCAGGAGGCGGCTTCCTGCCGTCCAGCCGCCGACACGGAGGCGGCTTCCTGCCGTCCAGCCGCCGACCCCTGCAATGACTACCGTGCGTTCATCGCCGCCCGTGTGGGGCCGCCCACTCCCGGACCGATCCTCTCGATGAAAGGTGAGGTGCTGGGGCAGCACAGCGGCCTCTTGAACTACACGGTTGGCCAGCGGCGCGGACTGGGCATCTCAGATCCGCGCCCCCACTACGTGGTCGCGCTCGACCCGCGCCGCAATGCGGTTATCGCCGGCCACGATGAAGACACGCTGCGCGATACGCTTGAGACAGGTCCCGTCAACTGGGTGGGTCTTGCCCGACAGACCGAACCATTCGCGTGCATGGTCCAGATCCGCTATTTGCACCGGGCCGCGCCCGCCACGGCAACACCCGCGGGCGAGCGCCTGCACGTGCGATTCCGCACAGCCCAGCGGGCCGTCACGCCGGGACAGTTTGCGGTGCTCTACGATGAGGAGGGCTATGTGCTGGCGGCCGGGTCGATCCGGCAGCCGTCACTGGACGCGGAATGACATTCCTTATGCCGGTCCCGCATTCGGCAGGGTGAAAGGATCATGCGCCTCGTCGAGGCGTTGCCGGAGCATGGCGGCCAGCCGATCCCTCAGCGCGCGCGTGGACGGGTCATCCATCAGGTTCTTCATCTGATAGGGGTCTTCCTTGTTGTCGAAAAGACACCACGGCCCGTCGGGTCGGACGGCAAAAGTGTGGCGGCGCGTGCGCAGCCCACGGAACAAAGGCGCGGGATGGGTCTCTCCCCCGGACGCGTTCTTCTTCGAAATGTGCATCAGCAACTGGGCCTCCGGCTCGGGCCCTTTCTTCCCTCGGAGAGAAGGCGAGAAATCGCGCCCGACGCACGTCGAAGGAATCGGAATCCCCGCCAGGCCGCACAGTGTCGGCATGATGTCGATGGCGCCGAAGAGCGCGTCCACGGACTTGCCGTGCGGAACAATGCCCGGCCAGCGAACCAGAAACGGAACCCGTATAGACTCCTCGAAGGGCTGGCGTTTGCCGCCGACGCCGTGCGAGCCCATCATGCTCCCATGGTCTGAACTGTAAACGAGAATGGCATCATCGCCAAGTCCAAGCGCGTCGAGTCTCGCCAGGATGCGTCCGAGTTCGCCGTCGATTGCGCTGATGTGCGCGTGATAACCCTGATAGTAGGGCCAACTGTTCTGATCCCAGACGACCGGCTCCGCCGATGAAGTCGTTGTTGCCGCCGGGACGTTCTTCCGCCACGGCAGAGAACCTTCCGGATAGGGCGTCTTTTTCCCGCTGGGCGCATCCAGGAAATTCGAGTGCGGCGGATTCCAGGAGACCATCAGGAAGAAAGGCCGCTCGCGGCGCTCCTCGATGAAGGCAATCGCCTGATCGGTCATCAAGGTCGCGTTGTAGCCCTTGGGCTGAACCGGCCCGCCGCCGCGCGGATGATATTTCGACTTGTCCCAGTGCGTGTTGTCGTCGCTCCATATCAGCGAGTTGTCAAACCCGAACGGCTCCGCGCGCACGCCGCCCAAGTGCCATTTGCCGATGTAGGCCGTGTCATACCCGGCGGCCTTGAAAACCTTGCCGAGCGTGGTCTCCTCGGGACTGAGGGCAATCCCGTTGTCGATCACGCCCTGTTGATACGGCCAACGGCCCGTCATCAGCATCGCGCGGTGCGGCGAGCACACCGGGTAATTGCTGATGCAGTAGTTGAACGACACGCCCTGCTTCGCCAGCGACGCCATGTGCGGCGTGCGGACCTCGGGCATCTCCGTGAAGGAGAGCGACTGCCAGCGGTGCTCATCGGAAAACAGATATACGACGTTCGGCTTTCGCCCGGGTGCGGCGTGCGAGCGTGACGCTGCCGCGCCTGCAAGAGCCGCGGCCGTGCCCTTGAAAAAAGCCCGGCGTGAGATGCTCATAGGCTGCTATCCATTGGTTTCGTGCAATTCCTCGAGGAGCCATTATAGCGTCGAACGAAAGACGGCGCGATACGAGGCGCTCATTGCATCAGCCGCGGGCGTCAAGTCCAAGGGTTTCGCCGAAGGCGCAGCCGCGTTCGAGGTGGAGTCCGGACACTACACGTTAGGCGTACTCGATTAGCGCCGTCCATGAGGTCTCTGAGTTCGAAGTTCAGGATTACCAATAAGTAGTGATGCAGTGATGACAGCACGCCTGTGTGCGCTTTGTCTTTTTGCAGTGAACCCTTGAAGAGACCGCGAGGCCAAGGAGAGTGGTCAAGAAAAGCAGTGCAATCCCCAAGTCTCGTGAAGGCGCAACTGCTGTCGAGTCTTGGCTGTAGCAACCCCAAGGCGTTTCTCCCTCACCTTCGCCTTCGCCCTCACCTTCGCCCTCACCTTCACCCTCGCCTTCACCCTCTCCTTCGCCTTCACCCTCGCCTTCACCCTCACCTTCACCCTCGCCTTCGCCCTCTCCTTCACCCTCACCCTCACCTTCACCCTCTCCTTCGCCCTCGCCCTCGCCCTCGCCCTCGCAGTCGACGCATATTGTTCCGGAAACCACATCACATGGTATGGATCTGCCGTAGCGATCGGACAGCAGTGTCCCGAGTAGTTGCAGAGCATACGAACCGGCGACGGCACCGGTGTTGAGGTCGCAGGAGAGAATGACAAGGGCGCCCTCAGGGATGACGTTCTGATTCATACCGAGGACCATCACGCGGATCTTGCCCGCGGACAGCGTGCTCCACGTAACGTCTTTGTCTGCAGCGGCAGCGGCCTCGCCGAGTGTGACCGCGGTTACAGCAAGGTACCGGTCATCAAACTGGACATCGAACTGTGCGGCGCAGACGCCTTCGCTCGCGGAGTGATACAGGTCTATCGGCACAGGAACGGCGTTGTCGCCGGGTTTGGCCGTCACTGTGGCGGCAACGACCGACGCCGCGTGGGCTCCGAGGCCGCAGAGGAGGGCCAAGATCGCAAGAGCCATTGCAGCAGCCCTTGGCGCGCCGCAGTTCAACATCAAGCCCTCCTTCTCCTTCGAGGTCATACGGCAACCAGCGGAGGATTCATCGATTGAGGTGCGCAGACCCGCCTGTGTATCTCAATCGCTATGTCCTACATCCGGGCACGCAGTCTGCGAGCCAGGATGAAAACACCAATCACGGCCGCAGGGAGCAGAACCCAGAGCAGCCTTCCATCCAAGGAAGACGCCTGCGGGGTCTGTTTGTCTTTGAGGTCAAGGCTCTTGCCGTTTTCACCCGCGGTTTTCCGGAACGCCGTATTCGCCATTGCCAGCGGGCCTGGAATCGAGCTATTCGGCTTCTCCAAATGCTTGTTCCGCGTCGGTAGACGGGGGTCGTTCCCGGATACGGGATTATGCGCGGAGGAATCTCGCCCTGTTCCCTGCCCCGGCGAACTCCCTTCAAGCTTTGGGACCCTCTGTCCGGCACTCTGCTCTTCCGCCACCGCAGGATACTCGCCGAAGGGTGTGGACGGTTCGCTGGGCGCCGCCAGATGCTGAGACTTCAACTCGCCATCAGGCAGCACCGCCTTCAGGACGTCCCCAAGGACCGAGGACCGAGCCCCACTGTCAAAATATGCCCCTGTACCGGAGGAGTCGCGCTCGGGCGCAGCACCAGAAGATCTCTCACGAGAGTCACCGGCGAAGGCACTCTTGTTGATACCTACGCTGCCGGAGTCTCGTTCCGGCTCCGATGTCTTCGAAGAAGCCGCCACGGATTTGTCCGCGGCGAGTGTCCCATCCTTGACCTCGACGGATCTTCCCACAGGATCCGCCAGCACAATCGAATCCAGTTCCATTCCTTGTGGGGACGAACTCCCGCCGAGGTCCTTCAGGGGCCGCGTGTAGACAACGGCGACCACACCCTCGTCCATGGTGTTCTGATTCATGCCTGCGACGATCACCCTTATGCTGCCATCAGTGATGTTGCTGAACACCACGTCTTTTAACGCTTGTGAGGCGCTGGCGCCGGCTTCGACAGCGACAATTTCAACGCTTGTCGTGTCGAAGGCCAGGTCGAACTGAAGGCTGGCAATCTGTTCGCCGCTACCGGGAGCAACGCGAATCGGCGTTGCGATCAGGCCGGAGGCGGTCTCGGGCGGCTGCAACGCAATGACGGCGCCCAACAACGCCGCTGACGCCACGCCGGCCGCGACCAGACGGAGCGCGACGCCGCGCCAACGTCCAGGCGCGGTTTTCGCCGTCCTTAGAGTCGATGCAACCATCGCATCTTTCCTTGCCGTCTCAGATACAGCATGCCCAGTGTCAGCAAGATGCAGCATGCAAGACACTGGCGCAGTCCCGTGTCCAGCCCCGCTGACAGGGCGGCATCATCGACGGTCAGCGTACCGGAGCCAGCCACGCACGGCACGGCAACCCCGTACGGATCGGCCAATACGGCATCCTCCATGTCCAGCGGCTGGTCTCCCCCAGGCGAGCCGGCGGGGACCGATATGGTCACGATTGCCATCACGCCGCTCGACATTACGTTCATGTTCAGTCCTGTCACAAGCACACGGATCCTGCCTGCCTCGATGGTGCTGAACGAAACCGATTTCCCGGCTGCCGCTGCGACCGAGCCCGTCTCGATTGATTTGACGGTTATCACATCGCTGTCAAATACCAGATCCCATTGGGCGCCGGCCACCTGTTCTCCCGGATCGATACCGAGAGTTACTGGAATGTTGCAGGTCCCGAAACCCGGAATAGCAGTTGCTGACTCTATCGTTACGCTGGACGCATAGCCACTAGCGGATATTCCGATCAAGCAGATTGCCGCCCACGCGGCGCTCCATCTCAATGCAGATGACCTTCTCATGTCTGAATCCTCTCTGAATCCTCGTCTGATGGAAGCTTCTTTCCGGGAGCGCCGGATTGAGTGCGTCCGGCGCTCCCACTGCCTCCAGTCACCCTTCCCACTGGAGAATGCTGCCGTCCGTCACGAGGTCAGTCGGCGTAGTCCGGGATGCCATCGTTGTCGTCATCCAGATCGTCCTGATTCGGGACGCCATCGCCGTCACTATCGTCGGCATTGCGGCAATCCGGGTCGTAAATGTTCGGAATGCCGTCGCCGTCGTAGTCTTCAGCATAATTCGGAATGCCGTCTCCATCGGAATCAAATGGGCCTAGAGCGCCCCTCAAGCAGAGGCGGTTTTCGATGTAGTCGGGTATGCCATTGCTATTCTCATCGACGAGTTCCCTCGGACCGATCTGGCCAAGCCATGCATGCACACCTGTCTGCACATGGTTGAGAATGGCATCCACGAAATCGGGCGTACCGTTCCCGTCTTGGTCATTCGGAGGGATATTGACTCCCTCGTCCTCAAGCCACGTCACAACTACATCATGGATGCAGTCCAGCAGCGGCTCGACAAAGTCGGGGATCCCGTTGCCGTTCGCATCCGTGAGGTCCGGCTGGACTCCCGCGGCAACCCACGCCGCAACGCACGGCCCGATCAACTCGAAGAGGCGCGCCATATTGGCGTGCTGGGGAACTCCCGGGCCGTTGCTGAGACGGTTGAGCAGCGGCTCGACAAAATCCGGGATGCCATTGCCGTCCCCGTCCGACGGGTCGATCTCGCCTGCCATCTCGGACAGCATCTGCTGGATCATCTCGCGCGTACGCAACCGATCTTGGTCGCGTTCGAGAACACCGAGGCAAAGCTCTTCCCTTGCCAGATTGAGCAGCGGCAGGGTGGACGACTCATCATCAGACCCGACGCCAAACTCGAACGTGGCCAATCGCCGCTCCTGAAGCTGGTTCTCGACCTGCACCATCTGGCAGAGAGTGAGCGACCAGGCGGCCTTCACTCGAAGGCGGAGCAGGAACTGGCCGGTCTCAGGATCCACCGCGGCCTGTTCGGTTTGCCCGTCCATGGACATGGCGCGGATCCAAAGCATGTCGCAGTCCCCTTGGCAGTTGATCGTGCCGGAAACGCGCTGCACTAGACCACCCTCGCCAAGTACCGAATTGACCATGTTCTGGACGTCCAGAACGTCCACCTGTTCGTTTTCGTCGACATTTGCCTCGACCGACTGCGCGATCGCGCCGAGGGCTTGGCCTATCGTGGCCTGAACGTCCAAGACGTTAATGGCGCCGTCATGATTGACGTCGCCAAGCATGTATTGTTGCGCTGAGGCGCTTGCGCCGAACACCGCCCATACGCATATGGCGGCAACAGCGGCAATCCGCCCGTGAGTTTTCGTTGATAACATGGAATCGCTCCTTCTTGAAACTGCGTTTAACGCAGTTATCTCTTCAACTTCTGACGTTATGAATGTAGATGGACGTGAACTCACACGCGCCTTCCCCTACCGTCCCACAGACGGCCATACCGCAAGAGAGAGGCGCGGAGAATTCAGGAGACGAGAGGCGGAGCGTTTGCGGTGAGTGTGAAGAGATACCGTTCCTCAACGGGCGTGTAGATTTCCGGTGGCTCCGCGCTGAACCGTGCGGCCAGCCGCGCTTCTTCCCTCTTGTGACCTAGGATCTCGATGGCGCATGCCGTCGTTACCCTCGCCCACGAGCGGTCCGCGGAAACCAAAATCGCACGCGGCGTCTTCGAGTCGGCTGGTGCAGCCGGTTCGGGAAGGGCCAATCCATTCAGCCGCGCCAGAATGACCTGGAGGTCAAGGATATCCACGCGGCCGTCACGGTTAACGTCCGTGCCTCCAGCCTGCGCGGTGCCGCCCAGTACTACCGCGATCGTCGCCTGGGCGTCGAGTACGTTAACCACCCGATCGTCGTTGACGTCCCCGCTCGGGCTGCTAACCGGCACAGGCGCGAAAATCCCCGTGATCAGCACGCTACATGCAAGCGCCAACGTCGATATGGCTTTCAGTCTTGACATGACCCCTTATCTCTCCACGTTATTTGTACCACACGGCCTACAACGCCGTCAAGGGTTCTTCCTGAGGCCCCCCTTTCGCGAAGTGATACTCATTGCGTATCTAGCACTTAACCCGGCTATTTCACACTCCCGTCTGGACCCCCTACTACTGTGAAATTCCCGGGTTAGTCTCTTTGTGTCAGCAGTATTTACGTGGGGAGTGTAGATGTTGCTGACAAAGAAATCACACATTTTACTTCGATTGCGGCTAGGCCGCCTTAGGCAGGATATTGGTTGACGAAGCATGTTGCTGTCGCATGCTTTCAGATACGACTGCAAGCACGAGCATGAGCATCGCGCGGTGCGGCGAGCACACCGGGTAATTGCTGATGCAGTAGTTGAACGACACGCCCTGCTTCGCCAGCGACGCCATGTGCGGCGTGCGGACATCGGGCATCTCCGTGAAGGAGAGCGACTGCCAGCGGTGCTCATCGGAAAACAGATATACGACGTTCGGCTTTCGCCCCGGTGTGGCGTGGGAGCGCGACGCTGCCGCGCCTGCAAGAGCCGCGGCCGTGCCCTTGAAAAAAGCCCGGCGTGAGATGCTCATAGGTTGCTATCCATTGATTTCGTGCAGTTCCTCGAGGAGCCATTATAGCGTCGAACGGAAGACGGCGCGATACGAGGCGCTCATTGCATCAGCGGCGGCGCATCCATGTAACGATCGCAAGGAGGAGTACGGGGCACGCGGTGATGCTCGCGAGACCGTAAGCCAGGCCTGTCTTTTCGGACAGGGCGCCGACAAGCCACGGCATGATGAAGCAGCCGATGTTGCCGGCCGCGGCGAGAAGGCCAAACATCGAGGCGCCGCCGTGTGGGAAGCGATCCGCCGTAATGCCCAGTAGCGTGGGCCAAATGCAACTGCTCGTGAATCCGACGGCAACGCACGCCGCCAGCGCGAGCAGTCCATAAGGGCTGAAGCAACCCACGAGGAATAACGCTGCCGTGACGCAGCAACTCACCGCAACAAGCGAGATCGGGTTTGTGCGGTGGCCGAGAGAGCCGGCGAGCATGCGTCCCATTACCATTCCGACGCTGAACCCGGCGAGGGCCATTGCGCCGGCGGCCTTGCTGTAGCCGAGGTGCCGCTCGGTGTAAGCGGGCAGCCACTGCGCGAGACCCACCTCCGTCGCGCCGGCCAGGAGAATCGCGACGAGGGCCGCGATGAAGAGCGGCTGTCTGAGCAGCCGCGAAACGGGATCGCGCGATGCTTCCTCGTGGACAAGCGGCGGAATGCGCGCGGGGACAAAGCCAACCACCAACAATGCCGGCAACGCAATCATGGAGAAGGCGACCGCGCGCCATGAGACGCCCAGCGCCAATGCGCCTGAGGCGATGGACGTCGTGGCGACCGCCCCGAGGCAGTAGAACGAATGGAGCCAGTTCAGCGCCGAGGCGCGCCGATCGGGAACCAACGCGCTCACAATCGGGCTCATCACCATATCGATGATCCCCGCTCCAAGCCCGAGAATCGCGCCTGATGCGAGAAGCGTCTCATATCGGCCCGCGACGCCCAACAGCGCGAGCCCTGCGCAGGTCAGCGCGAGGCCAATCAGGGAAAACGTCTTCGCGCCCCACCGATCCGCCAAAGGGCCGCTGATCAGAATGCCCAGCACCAGACCAACGAACGTGATCGCGGGAATGCGGCCGAGCTGCTCATTGGTGAGACCCATCGCGCCGCCAAAGGTCTCGCTGAAGGTCGTGAGATACACCGGCGCGAGATTGACGGCGATGGCAAGGCACATCATCCCGCCGTAGCACAGCCACAGCGCGCCCCTTCCAGAAGCTCGGCTCGTTAAAGTGATCATCCGTGTCCCGTTCTCGAAATCGCAGGTCTCAAAAGGATGGCACACTCTGCCGAACTCGACTCCGTGTTCGCAAGTTCTCTGGAACGGATACTGTCGGTTTCCGGCGCTATTGCGAATCCTTGAGCGGGTGATTATCCTGTTGTCGGTTACCTTGCGGCGGGATGACAACACCAACAACGGAGGAAAGGCCGGGATGCTCTGCGTTCCCGCGATAGTGCTGCTCATGAGCGTTTCACAACAGTTCGAGAGCTTTGCCGCGCCAGGCTACGGCGTCCCGGCATACGGCGCGTGGTATACGGGCGGCGTCACTTCGAGCGCGATGCCGCTGGGCGCGCTGGGCACGGGTTTCGTGGATCTCACATCGGGGGCGGCATTCGGCGAAAACACCACGCAAAACAACTGGCTGAAGCCGCAACAGGTATCCGGCAAGTGCGGGATCAGCATCATGGTGGGCGACAAGCGCCTCGACTTGTTCCCCGGTGCGGCGGCGCCCGACTCGTTGCGTTTCTGGGGCCACTATCCAGTGGCCGACGTCGATTTCGGATCGAGCTTCGGCGGCGACGTCGTTTACATGCGCGCATTCGCACCGTTCGTTCCACACGACTACGAACTGTCAGGTCTTCCGGCGGCGCTGTTTCGATTCGTCGTCATCAATCGGAGCTCAAACGCGAAGGCCGTCGAAATCGGCCTCCAATGGCAGGCGCCCGGCGCCATGCCGGCCAAATCTCAGGGAAACGTCGAGACGGTTCTTGGCTGGCGACGCAGTCAGCTTCCCTCTGGAAAATCCTGGATGCTGACTCCAACGCTGGTGTTCGCCCGGAACCGGAACGAGATGCTCGAGCAACTCAGGAACGTTAAAGTGTCGCTTGACTCGATCGTCGGAACCGCCGTGCCGGAGGGGAATACGCACAGCTTCGGCGAAGTGCGTGATTTCTTCCTTGACGATCTCGGCGGTTTCGATTGGGAAAAGCACCGGCGACAGTCCGGAGTGTTTGAAGGTGCGGCGAACATCGGACAACTCCTGTGGAACCTGAGTTACGGTGAGAAGCGCGCCGGGCGCGGCATCAACGGTGGATATGGACTTAAGGGGGCCGCCCTGCCGACGCGCACCGAGGACGGCAAGCTCGAGGTGAGGCTTCGTGCCGCCTCAGCGGGAGGCAACTGCGTCGCGCTCGTTTTCACGGTGCTCAACGTGTCGAATGAGGCCGTGAACGACCTTCGGTTTGGCCTCGCCGTCAACGCGGACGTTGGCGGGCCGGAACAGGCCGAGGGACAGCGTGCGGAATTCGACGAGGAACTGAACGCGGCCGTGGTTGAGAATACTCGAACGGGACGGATCCTGGCCGTCGCTGGGAGTCCCGACGATTGCATCGTGGGGACTTGGCCGCAGGCGCACGCCGCGATGCTCAACAATGAGTGGGTCCCCCTCGGCGTGCAGCCCGTGAAGCCCGTCGTTCAATCGGCCCGGAACTCGATCGAGATCAAGGTCCCGAACGGCTCCTATGCCGTGGGTGCGATGGGCGACCCGAAGTGGTCGCTTAATCATACGCAAGAGGA
>Ga0315273_10013939_pt1 | contig 10349 bp, 9 predicted proteins | sample YL17G02_0_MG_FD_205753 | JGI IMG/M metagenome (GOLD analysis project Ga0315273, IMG submission 205753) | Sediment microbial communities from Yellowstone Lake, YNP, Wyoming, USA - YL17G02_0 | ecosystem: Environmental > Aquatic > Freshwater > Lake > Sediment | place: USA: Wyoming | collected... | reverse complement strand
TACACCACACCACAGACACCCCGGCCGCCAGTGACGCCGCTGCTGGTCAGTCATCGGGAGGCCGCCCGGATGCTCTCTGTCTGCGAAAGAACCCTGTACTCTTTGGTGCAGGCACACGAGATACCCGTGGTGCGAATCGGGCGGGGTGTTCGGTACAGCGTGGACGACCTGAAGGCATGGATCAAAAAAAAGTGTGGCGACGGTCCTTGACAATCCACAAAGCACGAGTGTAGCATGGCCGTTATGATTATGGAGACCCTGAGACAAGCGATTGAGAAATCCGGCAAGAGCCGGTATCGAATCCACAAGGACACCGGGACTGACCAAGCCGTTTTGTGCAAGATCATGGCCGGGGGGACGTGCAGCATGGAGACGGCCGACAAGCTCTGCGAGTACCTGGGGCTCGAACTGAGACCCCGGCGGACGAAAGGAAGGTGACACAATGGCATCGGTGTGCAACGATCCACGCGGGAAGAAACGGATTCTGTTTTTCGATGAGAGCGGGGAACGGAAGGTCATCCGGCTGGGCAAGTGCAGCGCCAAGCAGGCGGAGGCGGTCAAGACCCGCCTGGAGAACCTGGTCACGGCCCGGCTGGGCGGGGGTATGGACGATGAGGTCGCCCGGTGGATCAACAGCATGGATGATGGGCTTCACGCCAAGCTGGCCGCCGTCGGGCTCGTGCAACCACGCGCGAGCAAACGGCTGGGGGAATACCTCGACCAGTACATCGGCGAACGTCGCGACTTGAAAGAGAACAGCCTGATCGTGCTGCGCCAGTCGCGGCAGAACCTGATTGACCACTTCGGGGCGGACAAGCCTCTGCGGGACATTACGGAAGCTGACGCCGAACAGTGGCGGCTCTACATGGTGGGACTCGGTCTATCTGAGGCGACGATCCGCAAGCGCTGCGGGAACGCCAAGCAGTTCTTCCGGGCGGCGGTGAAGCGCAAGCTGGTGCCGGCGGACCCGTTCACAGAGTTGGAATCGTCGGCCAAGGCCAACAAGAAGCGGGAATACTTCGTGAGCCGCCAGGACGCCGAGAAGGTCTTGGCAGCCTGCCCCCGGACAGGGAATGGCGTTTGATCTTCGCTCTGTGCCGCTTTGGGGGCGTCCGCTGCCCTTCTGAGGTTCTGACCTTGACGTGGGCGGACGTGAACTGGGAACAAGGCCGGATACTCGTCCACAGCCCCAAGACCGAGCACCACGAAGGCGGCGAGAGTCGTCTTGTGCCGCTGTTCCCCGAGTTGCTCCCCTACCTGCACGAGGTCTTCGACGAGGCCGAGCCGGGGACCGAGCACGTCATCACCCGATACCGGCAGCCCAACAGCAATCTTCGGACCCAGTTGAAGCGGATCATCCACAAGGCCGGTCTCAAACCCTGGCCCCGGCTGTTCCAGAATCTGCGGTCCACACGCGAGACGGAGTTGACCGAGACGTTCCCGCTGCACGTGGTCACGGCGTGGATTGGCAACTCCCAACTGGTCGCCCGCAAGCACTATCTCCAGGTGACCGACGAGCACTTCGCCCGCGCGGCGCAAAATGCGGCGCACGAGGCGCAAAAAGAGGCGCAGCAAGCTTCCGTACCGAGTTGCATGGGGGCGCACGAGAACCGCACTGGCGGCCCCGAAAACGCGGAAAGCTTCATTTCTGTGGGCGCAGGGGGATTGTCCGAGAATGAACGGATGGGTGATGAAGGAATCGAACCTTCAACCGCCGCATTAAGAGTGCGATGCTCTACCAATTGAGCTAATCACCCGAAAACCCCTTTCGGCCCACGCCGAAGGACCGCCGCGTATCACGCACGGCGACGATCATAGTCTACAGGGTTACGATGCCAATTGCAAGGGGGTCTTGCACAAGAATTGATGGACTTTGCCAACTGCCGCATTATCGGACGGGTGCCAATTGCTGCTGCTTTTCCGCCATCTTCACGGCATAGCCCGCCGCCTTGGGTGGGCTGTCTGCGTTTCATATATTTTAGAAGGCGGTTTGCGCGGCGTATCCCGCTGCAAGCCATCCGGCCACGGAATAATGCGATTACAGGTGCACCAAATAGTGATTCGGCGTGCGGGGATAGAATCTCGGCCGTGTCCGACAGGCACGAGAGCTCCTCAATTCGCTCCACAAGACAGCCGATTGAGTAAGTGGACTGGCTTCAGAAGGAGTTGCAGGGGCTCCCTCTATGTGGCCCAGCCACGTGTCGCGGGCTTCCAGCCCGCGGAGGACGCGGCCAAGACGGCCACGCCACGGGGGGACCGCATCGTTCCGGGAACCCCCAGTTGACATAAATCATGCTTCAAAAATGCGCTATTCTCGGTTTGGTCCTGCTCCTCGCAGGCGGTGCTGCCTTTGCGTGGCTCTATGGCGAGACGCGGAGGGAGCGCGAGCAGGCTCAGAGTCTGGTGCCCGCCAGCTCTCTGGGATCGCAGGAGTACATCGAGAAGTATGGCCGCGGGTACCAGCTCAGCCCCGAGCAGCAAAACCAGCTCGTGCTTGAGTTGGACAACGAGCGTAAAAGCAAGTCACCGGTCCAGCTCGACCGGGAGCAGCAGGCGAGGCTGAGGGCCGACCGGGACAAGCTGGCGGCCGGACAGATGAATCCCGGCGATATCGCCGACTTTCTCTACGGCCGCGGCTGGGAAAACCAGGTCGAGGAATACAAGAAGCAGAAGGAACAAATGGAGATCGCTCAGACGGTCTCCACGGTGTGCCTGTCTATCGGCGGCATTCTTTTCGGGGGCTGTGCGATTGTCGGGCTGCTCCGGCTGCTGGTCCGGGTGCAACGAGCCCTGAGACACCGTTCCGGCGATCCGGAGCCGCAAGTCGAGCCGGTGGCCAAGCTGATGGACATCGAGGTGCATGCCTCGGAATCGGAGAAAGAGGCTGAGGCACCCATGCCGAATGAGCCGCCAAAGCACAGAAGGAAACGGTTGATCCCGTCGGAGACATCCGCCGAGTCCGGTCCCGGCGCGTCCACGGCCAGGCAGGTTACGAGCATAGACGATCTCTTCAATGCGGTCCCACCCTCGGACGTAATGCCGGCCGAGGGCAACCGGGCCACAGCCAGACCGGGGCATCCGTCGCCGGCCGTGCAGGCCGCCGACCAGGACAGCGGCGTCGCCCTGCTGCTTGCGGATGAGCCGTCGCAGGAGGGTGGGTGGTCGCCCCAGGCACAGTGGTCGGTGCAGGGCGCCCACGGAACCGAGGCCCCTTCCCGGGACGTGCCTCGGGAGCGGCACTCCACGAGACCGTCGGCAGCGCGTGTATCAGATCACGAGAAGGTTTCGACCGTGGAGAACACCTTGAAGGGGCAGGCGGAAGACTTACACAAGCAGCTCGCCGAATTCAAGCAGATGGCTCAGAACGTCCAGCAGGCGACGCGGGAGCAGTCGGAGCCCTTGAGCAGCACGCTCAAGGAACTCACGCAGCAGGTCTCGGCGATCCGCGAGTACGCGGCGAGCCAGCAGGACCGGGTCGAGAAGCTCCAGGACGGCTACGACTGGGGGATCATCCGCACGTTCTGCCTGCGGGTGATTCGATGTATCGACAACCTGGAGGGCCGCTTGGCCGCCCTGTCAGAGGGTGACGGCGCCGCGGCTCCTCTGGAAGAGATCAAGGATGAGCTGCTCTTTGCGCTCGAATCGAGCGGCGTCGAGCAGTTCCGGCCCGAGGTCAACAGCGAATTCCACGGGCAGGAGAAGATGGCGGAAGCCCTCAAGGAAAGACAGCCGGCCAAGAAGCCGGACCAGTCCGGCAGGATCGCGCGAGTCATCCGGCCCGGCTATCGATACGTGATTGACGACGACAACTTCAGGGTGGTTAGAACGGCCCAAGTCAAGCTCTTTGGCTGATTGATTGTACGCAGGAGAGAACCATGAGTAACATCGTCGGCATAGATCTCGGGACCACGTTTTCCTCCTTGGCGATGCTCAACGCCATCGGCAAGCCCGAGATTGTTCCGAATGCGGATGGCGACCGGTTGACGCCGTCGGCCATTTTCTTCGATGAGGACAATCCCGGCGTCATCCGTGTCGGCGTCGAGGCGCTCAACTCCCGGCACACCAATCCTGCGCGCTCCGTACGCTGGGTCAAGCGGCACATGGGCGACACCGAGTACAAGGTGCCCATCGACGGCAAGGACTGGACGGCGACCGAGCTATCGGCCCTGATCCTCAAGAAGCTGCGGCAGGACTCCTCCGCCCAGGTCGGCGAAATCCGCGACGCGGTGATTTCCGTGCCGGCCCACTTCGACGAGATTCGCCGCAAGGCGACGATGGACGCCGGGACCGCGGTCGGCTTCAACGTCGTCGGCATCGTCAATGAGCCGGTGGCGGCCGCCCTGTGCTACGCCACAAGCCGGGCGGTCTCCGGACGGGTCCTCGTCTACGACCTCGGCGGCGGCACCTTCGACGTCACCCTCATGAACGTCAAGGGCCTCGAAATGGAGATCATCTGCTCCCAGGGCGACCACGCCCTCGGCGGCATCGACTTCGACAAGAAGGTCCTCGAAATCCTGCAAAAGCTGTACAAGGACAAGTTCAATGCCGAGCTGATCGGCTCCGAAGAGGACCGGGCCAAGTACGAAGACGAGGCCGAGGACATCAAAAAGGCCCTCTCCCGCCGGCCCGTCGCCAAGACGATGCTGTACGGCCCCAGCGGCAGTATGCGGGTGGAGATCGCGCGGCAGATGTTCGAAGAGTCGATCACCCCCCTGGTGTCACGGGCCGACATGCTGGTGGAGGTGGCCCTCGACGAGGCGGGGCTGAAGCCCTCGGACGTCGATACCGTCCTGCTGGTGGGCGGAAGCTCGCGCGTGCCGCTGGTGCGGACCCATCTGGAGGAGATCTTCGGTTTCCCGCCCGAGTGCTCGATCAATGTGGATGAGTGCGTCGCGCTGGGCGCCGCCCTGCACGCCGGCATCACCCTGCTGCGACAGAATCCCGAAGCCGTGGCCGCGGGCATTTCCACGGGCCTCAAGGACATCAGCCTGACCGACGTGTGCAACCACAGCTACGGCACCATCTGCGCGCCGATCGACAAGGAGACCGGCCGCCGGGTCGCGCAAAACCGGATCATCCTGAAGAAGAACACCCCCCTGCCCTGCGAGGTGTCCCAGACGTTCTACACGGTAACCCAGGGACAGAAGCGGGTGGAGGTGATGATTACCCAGGGCGAGGACATTGATCCGGCGTACGTCAATCGCATCGCGACGCACAGCTTCGAGCTGCCGCCGGACCGTCCGGCCGAACGGCCGATCAAGGTGACGTACAGCTACGATCTGAACCAGCGAATGCACTGCACGTTCGAGGACATCGAGTCGGGCCGGATGTTGGAGGTCGATTTCGCTCTCAACGAGGACGACGCCGCCGACGACGAGGCCGCCAAAACCAAGGAGCTGGAGCCGTTCAAGGTCGAATAGGCCCAATCGAGGGATATGGCCGGCAAGTTGGTCAATACGGTGTTGGTTCTTGGGCGCCGCTGTCTGGGCGGCCTCAAGCGTTTCGAGCACCCCGTGGTGGAGGCGCCGGCCGGTTTCGGTCGGCCTCTGGATTTCAGCGCGTTCAACTGCCGGGCCAGGATCGGCCGGGAAGCGAACGGCGACTCATGGAGATCGATCCTGGTCGTGGACATCTGCGGCACGATTCAGGCCCCCGATGACGGGCATGGAATCGACGTGCGGATCGAACTGAGCGACGTGACGGACAATGCCTGTGAGCCGCTGTCCGTGTTGAACCGCCCCAAACACGGTCCGCTGGACGGCGCATCGTGCTTCGCACACCAGTGCGACATGGGGAGACTGTGCCGCCGGACGACGGTCCTGCAGGATTGGACCACGGTGGCCCAACTCCTGCCAGAGTGGTTCGTCCTTCCGCGCCGGGGTCAGCGCCAATTGAAATACACCGCCGCGATCCTATCGCGCCAGACCGGTGAGGAGCTCGCTCGCGCCGCCTGCATTGCCCCGTACGAGAACACCGAGACCGGATACTTGGACGTCGAGGATGACATCCAACGGGCCAAGACCCTCGCCGTCGGCCTGGCCTTCAGCGTCGGTGCCGCCAACGGCGCGCTGCTCGATCCCGAGGTCAACGTGATCTGCGCCTGGGTCAAGACCAACTTCGGGTCCACCGGGGCCTCCGCCGGCGCCAACCTGGAGCTGGACCGCGCCCTGCAGAAAACCGCGGCCTTCTTTCGCCGGGGCGGCGCCCTCAACGTGCCGCAGATCTGCTGCGAGATCGCCGGCATCGCGCCGCTGGTCGGCCGGCTCGATATCCTGGATCTGTGCCTGCGGGTCGCCGCCGCCAAGGGGCAGGTGACCGCCGCCGAGCTCAAGCTGCTCAAAGAGCTGGCGGAAGGACTGGAAATCGACCGGGGCCGGCTCCGAGCGATGGTCGAGAAGGTCCTCCCGGTCGAGATGCACCAGATCAGGGACGCGGAAATGATCCTCGGCGTCACCACCGCGATGAGCCGGGACGAGGCCCGCCACCAGTTGAACCGCGAGTACGCCAAGTGGAGCTCGCGAGTCATCAGCTCCGACCCGGCCATTCGCCGCCAAGCGGATCAAATGATCCGGCTCATCGCCGACGCCAGAACGCAGTACGTCGGCGTCAAATCATCCGGGTGACCTCCCTCTGCTCAGGTCACGAGCTGCCCGAGCTTGTCGGGCCTTTCTTACGGGAGATCCAACTGTACTCGGATCGCCCCCCCGATCCTATCCATCTCATCCTCCGAGAGACGACCGGCAAGCTTGAACAATCGCAACTTGCTCACCGTAGCCAGTTGATCGGCCATGACCTTGCTCTTCTTGCCGTTGAATACGACAAGGGCCTCACTGGGATACAGACGATCCGTCTGGCTCGTCAGGGGGACCACCTGAATTCGACGGAGGAACTCGTTTGACGCGTCATTGCTGACGATCACGGCTGGGCGTTTTTTCCTGATTTGGCCGCCAACGGACGGATCGAGATTGACCCACCAGATCTCACCCCGGTTCATTTGCCATATCCTTGAAAGTGGTTTCAGCCCATTCCAGGGCCTGCTTCTCACGTCTCTTGTCTTTTGCCATTCGGGCGTAAGCCGATTCCAGGTCGGGGCGCACGACGTGCGGACGCACCAGGTCCGTCACGAACCTGCTGATCTTGCCGCGGCCAATGACCTTGTGGAGGCCCTTGTACACCTCCTCATCCACCGTGATGGTCAGTTTCTTCTGCATCGACGATTCTCCTTATACCCATGCGGAAGCACTACGCAGGGCATGCGTGTTGGGTTCTCCAATTTCAAACCTCCGGATGGACGTCCGGCCGTCTTGCAGAACGTGGGACCCGCCGGACCCGTGGGCCTATTTCTCGGCCGAGATCGGGAAGAGCTTCTTCAGCTCCTCCGCGGAGGCCCGGCGGCCGTACTCGCAGATCTCGAACGCCTCGGCGTACTGGATGGTCTTGGCCTTTTCCGGCCCGTAGAGTTCCGTCAGTTTGGCCCGATACTTGTCGGCGACGGCCCTGTCGCGCCCGGCGGTGCGGTCATCCTGCTGCTTGCGGCGCTGGGCTCGGCCCTGGGGGTCGGTCGGGATGGGAACCACCTTCTCGAAGTTGCCGGTGGCCCAGAGCGACTCGATCTGCGATTCCAGCTTCCAAATGGCGTCCTGCTTCTTCTCGATGACGCTGTCCGTAGCCACGACCACGTCCGGCTGGAAGGGATTCGGCTTCTGGAACCCGTCGGACACGTACAGGAACACCGGGTTCTTGGCCATCTGCGGCACGTCGGAGCAGAAGAACTTGACGGTGACCATATACGCCGCATCCTGCATCAGGACGCCCACGTACCGGTGGTCGGGATGATAGTCGTTGGGCCGGTGTCCCATGACGATGTCCGCGTTCCACCGCCGGATAAGCCGGACGAACTTCTGGCGGTTCTCCAGCGTCGGCATCAGCTCGCCGTCATGGATATCGAGCACCTCCGTCTCGATCCCGAGGACCTTCGCGGCCTCCTTGACCTCGGCGGTCCGCCGCTTGGCCAATTGCCCGCCGGACATCTGGGCGTGGCCGATGTCCCCGTTCGTGGCGGAGACGAACTTGACGTGGTGCCCCTGGGCCGCCCACAGGGCCGCCGTCCCTCCGGCCTTCAATTCGGCATCATCGGGGTGGGCCCCGAAAACGATGATGCGCAGCTTGCCGTCGTCGGCCTTGGCGGCCGCCTGCAAACGCTGGCCACCGCCCGGCAGAGTCACCAGCAGCAGCGCCAGTCCCGCGATTACCGTCAGTTTCATGGATGTTTTCAGAGCTTGCCTTGCAGATTTCATGGTCCGTCCCCTTTCCTGAATTCCACTACCTGCTCACGTCTGGCGGGAAATCCGCCTGGACGCCCGCAGAAAACCTCTTCTTGCCATGCGGGGCGGGCTTCAAGCACCTTTCCCGGCACGAAGAACGGTCATTATCCCCGAAAGGCGCCCGGTCCGCAACCCCGCTTCTGTCGCGAATGTGCCGCGTTATCCTTCTGTAGGACCGCTCCGCTTGTTCTTTTCCGGACCCAAAAACGAATTCTCCGATGCAAAACCCTTGACGCCCGTGTGCCGATATGGTATACCGAACACTGGCCACGTTGGCACATGGCATGCACAAGATGAGACCTGCGTCTGGACCGAAGGAGCGGTGCAGCTATGTGATGTGGAGGAAGGATATTCTGCCGTGGGCGAACCATGATGTCAGGAGGCTGATGGCACGTCCCCACTTGCGCTATGAGCGAGGTTATCTGCGGAAAGGAGGTGATACTCGTCACAGCCGACCGTCGTGTATAAGCAATTCAATGTTGAGTTTTGAGTCGAGGCGTTCTGAGTGCTCGAAACCCAGGACCCAAGACTGAGAGATCGAAACCTGTGTGTCCGGCGTGTGGCCGACATACACATTCATAATTCCCTGAAGGAGGGATACCATGAGTAGAACGTTGTTCTTTGTGATTATCGCCCTTGGGATCCTGTGGCTGGTGAGCCCCGTCATGGCCGCCGATCCGGGCAAGGGCAACATCCTGATCGAGGAATGGATCAACACAGGCAACGCCGTCACCGACAATGTCGACACTCTTCATGCTTATATCAATGCGGGGAACCAGCCGACGAGGGCTTATTGGACCAAGGTGTTCGACAGGCCGGATGGCGGCGAAGACTACTGGGGCGGCAGGTTCCGCGGCTACATCTATCCCCCGCAGACCGGCGACTACACGTTCTGGACGTGCAGCGACGATGACAGCGAGATCTGGCTGAGCACCGACGACACCCCCGCCAACGTCAAGATGATCTGCAATGTCGAGGGCTGGATGCCCTATCTGGCATGGGATGGCACGGGCGGCGCACCTGGCACCACCTTCAAATCCAAGCCCATCACGCTGACGGCCGGGAAGAGGTACTATGTCGAGACCTTCTTTTCGGACGGCACGGGCGGCGGTTTCCAGACCGTCGGCTGGGGTGGTCCGGGCATTGGCGCCGGCCCCGTGATCGTGGACGGCAAGTATCTGGCCCCCTGGATCCGCACTCCGGAGCCGATGTTCCAGGCCAAGAACCCGAACCCCAAAGATGGGGCCCTCGGCGTTGCGGCTCCGCTGCTGACCTGGGATGCCGGTCCCACGGCGTTGTGGCACGATGTCTATTTCGGCACCACCAACCCTCCGCCGCTGATCGGGCGTCAGTTGTTCAACGTATACTACCACATTCCGGGCCTCACACCCGGTGCGACCTACTATTGGAAGGTGGACGAGATCGAGGCGGACGGCGTCACGATGTACAAAGGCCCCCTGTGGACCTTTGTCGCACAGGCCGTGACGGCCTACTATCCGAGTCCGACGGATGGGGCGGGTTCCGTCTCGCCGAACGTGACTCTGACGTGGCAGCCGGGGTTGGGCTCCACAAAGCACCAACTGTACCTCAGTGATAGCCGCGACGCCGTCACCGCGGGAGCCGCCGCAGCCGACAAGGGCACCCTGACCGAGACCACCTACACGCCGACCAATCTTCAGGGCGCCACCACCTATTATTGGCGCGTGGATGAGATTGCCGCAGACGGCACTCGTAAGACCGGCCCGGTCTGGAGCTTTACGACGTTTATCCTCGTGGACGATTTCGAGAGCTACAATGACACGGACAATCTCATCTACGACACCTGGCTCGACAACTTCGATCCCAAGGGCGACGGCTCCGGTTCCGTGGTGGGCAACGACCCGGCCCCGTTTGCCGAGCGGGTGATTGTTCATGGCGGCAAGCAGTCCCTGCCCATGGGCTACAACAACGCCGGTCCGAAGTTCCTCGTCAGCGAAACCGTGCGGGAGTTCTCGCCTCTCGCGAACTGGACGGGCAATGCCGTGG
>Ga0315273_10013938_pt1 | contig 10349 bp, 10 predicted proteins | sample YL17G02_0_MG_FD_205753 | JGI IMG/M metagenome (GOLD analysis project Ga0315273, IMG submission 205753) | Sediment microbial communities from Yellowstone Lake, YNP, Wyoming, USA - YL17G02_0 | ecosystem: Environmental > Aquatic > Freshwater > Lake > Sediment | place: USA: Wyoming | collected... | reverse complement strand
CGAATTCGGGCGCTTACGAGATCGATCGCTTCTCTCGGGTGTCCGGAGGCTGAGATGTGGATCCCAGGCTAGACCAGGAGCCAGTCATATGACGGAAGACGTGAAGGGCGCGGCCACAGCGAACGTCGGCAGTCGCGGCGAGGGCCCAGTCAATTTCTCGGCGCTGACTTCGATCAGTTTCGCCGGCACCCAGATGATTATTATCGTGGCGCTTGCGGTTGCAGTGATTGCGGCTTGGGAAATCCTCGTCCGAGTCACCCATACACCGACCTATGTGCTGCCTAAACCCACTGAGATCGCCGCGGCGCTGGTCAACACCTTTCCGACTCTGTGGCCTCACCTGATGGTCACGCTGAAGGACCTGTTCATCGGCTACATGATCGGCGCCAGCTTCGGTATTGTGCTGGCTGCCGTCATCACGCAGTTCCCGTTCGTCGAGAAGATCGTGACCCCCTATGTCCTGATCCTCGTCACCACCCCGATGATGGCGCTGGTCCCGTTGTTGATTCTCAAGATGGGTTTCGGCGACGGGCCGCGGATCATAGCGGTTTCGCTGGCCGTATTCCCCATGGTGATGATCAACTCTTCGACGGGCTTCCGGCGAACGGATGCGCAGAAGCTTGCGCTGGCAAGGCTCTACGGCGCTTCCACCGTACAAGTCTTCGCCCACGTTCGCTTCCCTCTGGCATTGCCGATGATCATCGTTGGCTTGATGGTGGGGGGCATCTTCGGACTGATGACCGCCGTGGGCGCTGAGATGGTCGGCGGCGGCACCGGGCTGGGCAACCGGCTGGTATACTACTCGTCACTGGCCCGGATGGACAGCTTTTTCAGTGTTATGGTCTATATCGCCACAATCGGCATCTCGCTGTATGTTCTGTTCTACTTCGTCGGCAAGAAGTGGGCCAGCTGGGAAGCGTGACGGGACCCACTCCGGCCAAGGCTAGGCAGAGAGGGAGGTGATGCTATCGCGTACCCTGGGCGTGAATGGCCGCCGAAGCTGGTGAGGTCTCAGGGAGAGTCCGAGCCGATACCAAACGATCGCATTGACAATTGATCCAATGGAGGACAAAATGAGGAAGCTGCAGGTCCTGTTCGTTTGCGTCATGGTACTCATCCTGGTTGGCGGCTCGCTGGCCGCGTGCGGACCGGTGCCCCAAGCACCCCAAGCACCCCAGGCGACGCAGGCGCCGAAGACCGTGGACAAGATCATGTGGGTGTCGCCCAGGGGCACCCTCGAGGTGATGGACGATTTCAACCTCTGGTCGGCAATCGACCAGGGTTACTGCAAGGAACTGGGGATCGAGCTGGAACTTCAGCCTGGCCCTCAGGATGCGCTTGCAGTGACCAAGCTGGTGGGACAGGGGCAAGCGGATAGCGGTTACCCGTCGCCCGGTGTACTGGTGTCGAGTATTGACAGTGGCGTTCCGGTTGTCCTGGTTTGGGAGATGATGCTGGGCCAGGTGTTCAACTTCGCCGTCCCAAAGGGCAGTCCGATTAAGAACTTCAAAGACCTTGCCGGGAAGACCATTTCACTATACGCGCCCGGAGCCAACACGATCTCAGATCCCGTTCTCGTGGAAGCAGGAGTTGACCCTAAGTCCGTGAACTACGTTGTCGGCGGCAACCAATGGGGCCAGCTCGTGGCCCAGGGTAAAGCCGATGCGGCGATTGCCTGGCAGGGCCTGGCCGCACAATGGGATGCCCAGGGCCTGAAGCTCGACTACTTGAGGGGTAAGGACTTTTCGAAGCATCCCTCCAACGGCTACATTGTCAGGAAGGAAGACCTCAAAGACCCGAAGAAGGTCGAGGTTATGAATCGGTTCTTCAAGTGCGTGGCTATGGGTCTGGATTTCGCCCGGCAGAATCCGCGAGCGGCTGCCCAGATCACGTACAGCAAGTTTCCGGCCATACGGGAGCAGATGACGCCTCAGTTGGCCATGGACTCGATGTGGCAACTAGGGTGCCTCTACTACGACGCGTACAGCCAGGGGAAGGGTTACGGGTACGCGAACCTGGACGGGTGGACTTCCTACATCGACACAGTCCACAAGTTGGGCCAAATCAAGACGCAGCTGAAGACCGAGGATGTCGTTTCTAACCAGTTTGTCGCTGAAGCCAATAAGTTCGACAACGTCCGAACCAAGGCGGACGCTGAGAATTTCAAACTCGCGGATGAGTGGAGGAACGTGCAGATTCCTTCCTGTAACTAGACCGAAAGCCAGGCCTGCCTTTCTTGAGCCCTCCGTGGTTCAGAACGGGCAGCAGGTCGGGCTATACTGCACGAGTGCTACCGGGGAGCGGGGTCCGGTGGGTCCTCGCTCCCCAGGATGACCAGTGGGAAGTACACTGGATGAGAATCATCCGGACATGGATAATAATCCCGACTGGGCACTGTCCTTACAGTGTATCTCAGGGAGGCGATCATGAGTTCCCCAACCTACGACAGTCTCTACGGCCTGATCGAATCATTGCCCGTGGTGTCTACGCACGAACATCACCTGCCAGACGATTTCCAGAACCGGCTAACGTTGGACCGCATCCTCGAGAGGGAGAGGTCATACGTGGGCTGGGTACTCGATGTGAGTCCGGGAGCGGATGCAGCCTCGCGAGCGAGCTTTCTCGCCCAGTGCCGGCACAATAGCTACTACGTATGGCTCGAGAAGGGCATTCAACGGATCTACGGTCTTCCAGAGAAGCTTACCCCGGGGAACTGGGAGAGCGTTTCCCAGCAGATCGGCGCTTGCCACGCCGACCCCGGCGCACACCTGCGCATTCTCACCGAGACAGGACGCTATCGTCGCGCCATCGAAGACGCCTACTTCGACCCTGGCTCGAATTTAGGACACCCTGAGCTTTTCGCCTCCAACTTCCGTACGGATATGTTCGTGCGCTGCTTCCACCCCGACGTTCTGGATCACGATAATATGAACCCGTTCCGGCACTACTCCGACGTACCAACGGGGAACTTCGACGACTACCTGGCTTATTTGGAGGCACGCGTGTTCCGTTGGCGTGAGACTGGAGGAGTAGCCCTGAAGTCCGCTTCAGCATATGACCGACCGCTTTCCTACGCTGAAGGGGACCTAAAGGCAGCTAGAGAGGTATTCGGAAAGCGCCCGGAAACAGTCTCGTCGGGCGAACGAACAGCCTACGAAGACTTCATGCTCAACTGGTTCTGTCGCTTGGCGGTTCGACTGGAGTTGCCATTCCAAGTGCATACCGGTCTGGCCCAGTTGTCCGGGTCGCGGCCATTGCTGTTCGAACCTGTCATCATGCACCATCCGGACGTCCATTTCGTGCTCTTCCATGCCGGCTTCCCCTGGTACGGGGAGATCGCCGCGCTGGCTCACAACCATGCCAACATCAGCATCGATATGGTGTGGGCCCCCCTAATCAGTCCCACCGCGGCGGTGGCCGCCCTACATCAATTCCTGGAGGTTGCCCGTTCGAGCGATCGCATCGCGTGGGGCAGCGACACATGGACCTCGGAGGAGGCAATCGGGGCGCTGTTGGCTTGGCAATACGTTGTCGCCACAGTGCTCTCCGAGAAGGTAGGCAGCGGGTATCTTGACATGGCCGAGGCCGAAGTGCTGGTACACAAGCTCATGTATCGCAACGCCGAACGCCTCTATGGATTCGCTCCGTCCTGAGCGGCAGAGCCGAAAGGAGGTGCCGCCCCAAAGGTCCGATTGGCACGCAGGCTTTGTGACTGGTCTGGCTGGGGCACCACAAGCGTCTTTCCGTCTATCTCGAGCAGTGGCATGGAAATGACAAACAGGAGGACTATCATGGGAACGGTTTCTAAGAAGAAGGCCTGGCGCGGCATGGCTGGCCGCACGATTGCCCTGGTCATGATCCTCGTTATCGTCGGAGGATCGCTCGCGGCCTGCGGACCAGTGCCGGCTGCGGCTCCGAAGACCCTCGACACGGTCGTCTGGGTATCGCCTCGCGGCACCTTGGAGGTGATGGACGACGCTAACCTCTGGGCCGCGATTGACCAGGGTTACTGCAAGGAACTGGGCATCGACCTCCAACTTCAGCCCGGGCCGAATGATTCGCTGGCCGTAGTGAAGCTCGTCGGTCAAGGCCAAGCTGGCGTCGGCTACCCGTCTCCCGGCGTGCTCACAGCTGGTATCGACCAGGGAATCCCCGCGATCCTGGCCTGGGAGATGATGCTGGGCCAGGTCTTCGACTTCGCCGTCGCCAAGGACTCCCCGATCAAGAGTATCAAGGATCTCAAGGGCAAGACCATTTCTTTGTGGGCTCCTGGGGCCGACGTGGTAGTGAATCCGATCCTTGTCGAAGCCGGTCTCGACCCGAAGGAAGTGAACTACGTGGTCGGCGGCGCTCAATGGGGCCAGTTGGTTGCACAGGGCAAGGCCGATGCGGCGCTGGCGTGGCGCGGCCTCGCAGCCCAGTGGGATGCCCAAGGCCTGAAGATGGACTACATCATCGGGAAGAACTTCTCGAAGCATCCCTCCAATGGCTATGCCATTAACAAGAACGACCTCAGCGACCCCAAGAAAGTCGACATCTGGAAGCGCTTCTTCAAGTGCGTGGCGATGGGGCTCGATTTCGCCGCAAAGAATCCGCGGGCAGCCTCACAGATCACCTATGAGAAGTTCCCTGCCCTCAAAGAGCAGATGACGCCACAGCTGGCCTTTGACTCGATGTGGCAGCTGGACTGCAACTACTTCGCCGGGAAAGAGCAAGGCAAGGGCTACGGCTATGCCAGCATCGACGGCTGGAATTCATACATTGATACCGTCTTCAAGCTGGGACAGATCAAGTCGCGCCCGAAGACCGAGGATGTCGTCACGAACATGTTCGTAGCCGACGCGAACAAGTTCGACGCAGCGCGCGTCAAGAAGGACGCCGACAACTTCAAACTGAACGACCAGTGGAAGGCGCTGCCAGTACCGACCGTCTGCCCGTAAGCGAGCTAGGAGCGAGGCCGGAGCCTCGCTCCTTCTGTTTCGCCGTCAGGAGGGTACAAAAATGGACAACATTCTCGCGGGACACACGAACAGCTATCACACCTATGGCTTGGAAGAATCACTGGCCGGCATCGCCGCGGCTGGTTTCAAATGGGTTGAGCTCACCGCCGTGCGCGGCTGGACCGAACACGTGCCCCTCGAGGCGACGGCTCAGGATCTTCGCGAGATCAAGGCCAAGCTTGAGCATCATGGTCTGAGGGCTTCTTGTCTGAGCGGCCATTCGGACCTTACGTCGGCGGCGGGGGTGGTCGACGGCAAGAAGGCTGTGGACCTCTGCCAGAAGCTTGGACTGACGCTGATGAACACCGCCATCGGTGGACACTACAGTGAGAACGAAGACAAGGGCGCCTTCATGGGCCACATCCACGATCTTGCCGCTTACGCCGAAGCGCGCGACGTGACGCTGGCGCTCGAGGTTCACGGCGACATTACGGCCAGCGGCGTGATGGCCGTCGACGTGATCAAGGAAATCGACCGCCCCAACGTGCTCATCAACTACGATACAGCCAACGCGATCTTCTACGGGGGGGTTGACCCGGTCAAGGACATCGCAGTTGCAGCGCCCTACCTCGCCCACGTGCATCTCAAGGATACGGCCGCCGGCTACCGAGAATGGAACTTCCCGGCCATCAGCGAGGGCCACGTGGATTTCAAAGGCGTGCTGCAGAACCTCGCGGATGCCGGGTACAAGGCACCATTCAGCGTTGAGATCGAATTTACCGGCGAACCCTGGCCGAGCGTGGCCGAAGTCGATCGATCGATGAGAGTTTCGTACCAGGCCCTCTCCAAGTTGGGGCTAAGATAGGGCTTGACTGAAACCCGCGGGCACGCGGCCCGCGGGTATGGCTTCGCTGCGAATAAAGGAGGTCATTGATGCTTAAGGTTGGCATCCTCGGCGCAGGCTTCATGGGCGTGACACACGCCCGCGCCTTCGCCAAGCAAACAGATCTGCAAATCGTGGCCATCTCCTCGCGCTCGGCCGGCAAGGCGCGTGATCTGGCCGAGCAGTACGGGGCCGAGCCCTGCGCTGACGCCATGCACGTGGCGACCGACCCCCGGGTTGACGTGGTAAGCAATACGCTGCCGAGCCACCTTCACCGCGAGTTCACCATCGCCGCGCTCAAGGCAGGCAAGCACGTGCTTCTTGAGAAACCCATGGGGCTCTCTGTCGCGGAGTGCGATGAGCTGATCGCGGTCGCCAAGCAGACCAAGCGCCTCTTGATGATCGGGCATACGGTGCGCTTCTGGCCCGAGTACACGGTGCTCGTAGGATTGGTTAAGAGCGGTCAGCTCGGCAAGCCGTTGGGAGCCATTGCACGGCGATTGGCCGGGCCTCCCCGTTGGGCCGAGTGGTTCCTGCACCCCGAATGGTCGGGTGGCGAGGTGCTCGACCTGCAGATTCACGACGTCGACAGTTTCAATTGGCTGTTCGGCGTGCCCAAGACGGTCTATGCGCGCGGGCAGCGGGCTGCGGACTCCGGCGGCTGGGACCTCGCCCTCACTCTCATAGACTATGGAGGCCCCAAAGCGTTTGCCGAAGGCAGCGCGATGCAGCCGCCCGAATATCCGTTCACTGCCACCCTCTCGGTGCTGTGCGAGCGGGGCTCGGTGGAATTCAGCTTCCGGGCGGGAGGAGCACAAGTCGACTCACGCGACTCGGGCGGCACCAGCCTCATGCTGTACGAAGCCGGCAAGCCCCCGCGCGCTCTCGAGAGCCCTGGCGGTGACGCCTACGACCGGGAGATCGCCGCGTTCGTGTCTGGCGTTCGCAGCGGGCGAATGCCCGAGGACGGCACCCCTGAACAAGGCCGCCTCGCCGTCGCGACCTCGCTGGCCGCCCGGCGTTCGATTGAAACCGGCGAAGTTGTGAAACTCTGAGCCGCAGTTCTGTCTGTGAGGGGAATATCTATGCGTTACATGGCGGTAGGGGCTCACCCGGATGACATCGAAGTACAATGCGCTGGAACGCTGGCCCGATGCGTTGAGCTTGGCCACGAAGTGGTCATCTGCGTGGCCACCAATGGTGCGGCGGGCCACATGGTTATCAAGCCGCCCGAGATGGCGCGCATTCGCGAGCAGGAGGCTCGCAAGTCCGCCGCGCTGATCGGCGCCGAATTCATCTGGATGGGGTATCCTGATGAGTTCCTCTTCGACGATCGTGAGACACGCCTGGCCTTTATTGACGCGGTACGCCAGGCCCGGCCCGACGTGGTGATCACCCACTCGCCCGACGACTACCATCCCGATCATCGCCGGGTCAGCCAGCTGCTCTTCGATACGACATTCGTCGCCAGCGTCCCCAGCATCGAGACTCGTTTCCCGGCACACCCGCTCGTGCCGCCCCTCTACTTCATGGACACGGTTGCCGGCAAGGACTTCTTGCCCACGGAGTATGTCGATATCACCCCGACCTTCGACGTCAAACGGCGGATGCTGGCCTGTCACGAAAGCCAGCTTATCTGGCTCAAGGACCACGACAACATCGACATTCTCGAGTTCATGCAGGTCATGGCCCGCTCGCGCGGGCTGCAGTGTGGATGTACCTACGCCGAAGGGTTCCGGCTGGCGAACCTCTGGCCGCGCACGCCCCCTCGCCGCCTTTTGCCCTAGGGCGGGCCATTCGCCCCAAGAGGAGCTGGAGATGAGAGAGTTTGACCACATTGGTTTGCCAAGCGACGTCAAGCGTCCCAACGAGATGTGGGTTGAATCGACCCGCGTGTGGGTCACCAGCCCGACGGAAAGCCCCGACATGATCGAGTACTTGCGCTACGAGCCCGATAGCCCCGTGCACGGGCCGCTGCGTGAGCTGCCACACCTGGCGTTCCGAGTCGAGGACTTGCACAAGGAGATCGAAGGCAAGCAGGTGCTGCTGGCACCGTTTCATCCTAACGAGAACCTGACGGTGGTCTTTGTGTATTTTGACGGCGTGGTCTGGGAGTACATGGAGAGCAGCGCCGGCAAGGACTGGCACAAGCACAGCTAGATAGTTGGGAGGAAGATCACCATGGCCAAGATTAAGTGGGGCATCATCGGGCTGGGTTGGTTCGGCGAATATCACGGCGATGGCCTGGCCGGCCTGCCCAACGTCGAAATTCATGCCCTGTGTACGCGCACGGAGTCGCGCCTGAAAGAGCTGGGGCGAAAGTTCGGGGTGACCCATCTTTACACCGACTACCGCGCCATGCTCGCCGACCCGGAGTTGGACGTCGTAAGCGTGACGACCATGTGGGACCAGCACGCCGAACCCACCCTCGCCGCGCTCCGCGCCGGTAAGCACGTCTTCCTCGAAAAGCCGATGGCCTCGACGATGGCGGATTGCCGTGCCATCGTGGATGCCGCCCGCGCATCGAAGAGGTACCTGATGGTCGGGCACATCGTGCGCTTCAATCCGCGCTACGCGGCGGCGAAGCGTGAGATAGCCGCGGGGAAGATCGGCAGAATCGTTTCGATCTACGCCCGTCGCAACGTGCCGGTCTCGGTCGGTGCGTCGGTGTTGCCCAAGATCGGGCCAATTATCGGCGACGGCGTGCACGACACCGACATCATGCTATGGTACACCGGCGCCAAGATCGAAACGGCCTACGCCCAGACGCTAAACGTGCACGGCCACAAGTATCCCGATATCGGTTGGACGACCTACCGGTTTGATACGGGAGCCATCGGCGTGTGCGAAAACGTGTGGTGCATGCCCGATCACAAGGGGTACTTCCCTGACGAGCGGATGGAGATCATCGGAACCGAGGGCGGAATCTACTTGCAGGAGACTTACCCGAGCCTGGCCGTCGTGGACAAGAACGGGTCGTATACCCCCGATCCCACGTACTGGCCTGAGATCAGACCTGGCGTGCGCGGCGGCGCGCTCGCCGAGGAGCTGGGCTACTTCCTGAACTGCGTCATCAGCGGCATCCCGCCGGCAGCCATCACTCCCGAGGAGTCCCTGGCTGCCGTGCAGGCCTGCCTTGCCGCCGAAAAGTCCGCCGCCACGAATAAGGTCGTCGCCGTGGCCGACATGGTCTAGCTCCGAGGAGGGTATACTGTGCCATTCACATACGATCTCGCGAAGTTCATCGCCTTCCGCGACCTCGCCGAGTGCGAGCGGGTGCGCGCCATCCCGCGCAACGGAATCACCACCCACTCCAACCCGGAGTTCCACATCGGCGTGATCGACGACCTGGGCGAGTTCTACGCGGCGTTCGCGACGGACATCGTGACGCGCATCAAGCGCTCGTTGGAAGAGGGGCGGCGGTTCGTAGGCATCTTTCCGGTTGGGCCGATGCCGCAGTATGCCATCGCCGCGCGCCTGATCAACGAGCTGCGCCTGCCGATGCACCATGTCCACACCTTCAATATGGACGAGTACGCCGACCACGACGGGGTCACGGCGCCGGCAGAATGGCCGGGCTCGTTCCAGAAATCGATGATGGATAGCTTCTTCCTGAAGATCGCGCCGGAGTTACGGCCGCCGATGAGCCAGCTCCACTTCCCATCGAGTGCCAACATCGGGTACTACGGCCGGATGATCGCGGACATGGGCGGGGCAGATGTCTGCTATGGCGGCATCGGTTGGTGCGGGCACATCGCTTTCTGGGAGGCCGACCTTGGGCTCGAGTTCGGAGACGATCTGGATGCATACAAACGCGCAGGGCCCCGCATCGTCGAGCTGACCCCGATGACGATCATGCAGAACGCCCTGCACTCCTTCGGCGGCGACTGGTCGTGGGTGCCGCCCAAAGCCGCGAGCATCGGGCCGGCCGAGATCCTCGGATCGAGGGACCGCAGTTTCTGGCTGGACGGATACATCGGGGGCGGAGTTAGTTGGCAGCGCTTCATCGCCCGCTTGTGCGCCCACGGCCGCGTGAACACCCTGGTGCCCGGCTCGCTGCTGCAGCTGGCCGCAGGGAAGTATACGATCTACGGTCCCGTTGCCGACGACGTCGAAATCCATATGTCCTGAAGGAGGTCATTGATGCTGAGACCGAAGGTCGGCTTCGTCGTCTTCGGCGTGCACAAAGACGGCCTGGTCGACCCACTGGGGACGCCGTTCATCGACAATATGCTGATCGCTGCCGCCAAGGAATCCCTGCGCGCGGAAGGCATGGACCTCGTCGAGCATGAGGTGATCCTGGCGACCAAGGCGGAAGCACGCGCCTGCATGGCCCGGTTCAAGCAGCGCGAGGACGTGGACGCGATCGTCCTGTTTTCCGGGACCTGGGTCTGGGCGGCCCACTTGACCGCCGCACTCCGAGACTACGCCCGGACAGGCAAAGGGATCGTGCTGTGGACCAACCCCGGGTCGCAGGGCTGGCGCCCGGTAGGTGGGCTGGTGATGCACGGCGCTCTCAAGGAGAT
>Ga0315273_10013937_pt1 | contig 10349 bp, 2 predicted proteins | sample YL17G02_0_MG_FD_205753 | JGI IMG/M metagenome (GOLD analysis project Ga0315273, IMG submission 205753) | Sediment microbial communities from Yellowstone Lake, YNP, Wyoming, USA - YL17G02_0 | ecosystem: Environmental > Aquatic > Freshwater > Lake > Sediment | place: USA: Wyoming | collected... | reverse complement strand
GAACCGTAGAACAGCGGATCGTCATAAATTTTATTGACAAAAACCGGTTTTTCAGACGGCTGAATAGAAGTGTCAACAAAACCGCGTCTCTTCTCAAGCGGACGTCCGAGAAGACGAAATCGGTCAGCAGCTGTAAATCCCTCGTTAGCTCCCGAAGCAGAGTGGGCAATCTCGGTATCGCGGAAATAAGCCGGGACTGCTTGTGTCACAACAACCATTTGCAGCTCAGAGCCCATATGAATTTCAGCCATTCCGACTGATTCCGGTTGAGACCGAACTAGGTATGCGTTAGCAAGAAGAACAGAGCCAACCTCAGAATTCGGTCTAGCCTTTTGGAACTTGGAAGAGATCACTCCACCCGGCCATGGTCCAGTAGTCGAATACGCGGCCCCTCCACGGGTCGTCTTAAAGATTGCCGTATCCGTCGGGTTTTGAGTCCCATCGACTTTTACGATTGACTCCATTCCAACCCCTGCAGATCCAGAGGTATTGCCGCAAATGAATTCAGTCCCTTCCCACGTAGAAGCTCCAGCTGCTCCTTGATTGGTGGATGACTCATAATTCACATTGGAAAGAGTTCCCATGGACGAAGCTCCGACATTACTGAAGCTCCTTTGTTGCCAAAGAGTCTTACCACAGAAATCTTTGTCTCTGAAATAAATACCAAGTGGTAGGTTAACGGTGCAACCAGCAAACTCTTGATGGACATCGTTATCATATCTCTCTGACAAGCCATGAAGAGCGAGTGGAGGACGAGTCGCAAGAGATGCTGGGTTTACAGGGAATTTTGGAGTCGACCAGTCTTCATACCCAACTCTGTTAACGGAAAACCTGCGCCAAAGGTCCACAGGACTTCCCTGATAATCAGGCGGGTTATTCGGGGCTTCAAAATCGTTCAAAAGAGGAAGAGGAACCGACCCGGAAAGTCGTCCCGTACCTAACGATGTAACGAAAGACGTTGAAGCCAAAACTTCGAAACCAGTCTTATTTGGCATCGTAAGGGATGCGACCGGCACGAGTGGACTAGCAGCAATTCCTGTGGCTTCACCAGGCGTCAGGGGTCCGAGTCTGTATAGGTCATCTGAGTACGCACTTTGGGTTCCGAACACATCGCCTTGATATGGCGCACGACTGTAATAAACCGTGAGTTCATTGTTCGAAGCGTCTGCAGATAGCGGTGCTGGTGAGATTAGACCAACTCCGTTACTCTCATGGCCCGTCGTAACGTCATCCGTGAAACTTTCTATTGCAAGAGACCCAGCTCCACCAGAAAGTTTCGTAATGCAAAGACGTCCGTTTGTCTGCAAGAACCCACGATCGAAACCGAATAGTGTGCACTCAATCAAGAAATCCGTGTTATCGAATGTCGTTCCGGTAGGAGCTTTTGCAAAGTCAATGATGTCGGCTGACATAACAAATGTCATGTCGCCGTTAACATCAACGTCAAGAAGAACTGATGGTCCGTCATACGAGTCTCTCATGAGATTCACGTTTGAACCAACGAGACCCGTGAATATACGGTCGTTATTAAATGGGCTAGAAACGGGGGTGTAAGACCCCGCACCGACACCAGGGGCCCTAACATAAATGCCAGTAATTCGGGCGGGAGCCAAAAACGGAGGGAAACGAATCCCCTTGAAGACACCGCCCGTAGAAGACGTTAACGCAGAGTTTGAATATTTTTCACCAAAAACGGTGATGGATCCAGCTGCTTGACCATATGTCTCTCCGACTCTCGCATTTGCGATATAAAAGCCAGGAGATGCGGACGGATAAGCAACAAAATCTTGATTATAACCTGACGTGGTCTGGTTTGGACCTTCAAGTGACATCATCAAGAAGTTGATTCCACTCGGGAAAACGGTGTTTGACACCGGCTGAATCGGAATATGATGAAGACCCTGCTTCGGTAGATACTCGAGAGGTATGTCAACATATCTGGTCTCGAGTCCGTTCATGAACAGATCGAGTGGGTCAACGACCGGATGAACGATAGACGATCCGTCCTGACTAAGGAGTGGCATAGCACCTTGAGCAACAGACCACACATCATTGCCTGTGTCCGTTACGGCCGCACCATTTGTAATAACGACACTCGTAGGTGAAATGTAAGACGCAATAACCCAGGATCCATTGTTTGTCAGCTGAGATGAATTAGAAATATTTAAACTAACGCCAACTAGTCCAGGATACATGCCAGTCAAACCGGTAACAGTGACTGTTGGCCCAACCACAGTAATTGTCGCAGCAGTCCCGGACAGGAACCAATTGAGAATTGATCCGTCACGACATAGTAACGCAGGGAGGACTAAACTGCGATATGGAGCTACATATAATGTCTTGGATCCTGGATCAATCATGACCTCTGAAGTTTTTGCCAGATTTCTGTTATTACCTGTCTGTACGTAAGGTGAATCGCCAAGGTACGTCGGAATCATGCGGGATCGATCAGAAAGACCACCACGAAGCATGACCTTTGAGGAGTTTGTCGGTGAACCCCTGTACTGAGCTGCGTGTATGTAGTCAGGCTTATGAGAAAGACCGCGACCACCGCCATAAACCACAGCGAACTCGATGTGCATTGATAATTTAGAAGCGTACGTAGAATCGACACTTGCTTGCATGGCGTACACGAATTCGTTGAGAACCGTGTCAACAGCGCCACTCTGGAACAGGATTACCATGTTCCCATTCGCATCGAACGAAACATTGATTCCCTGGTTATGCTTGAGAATCGGAAGAGTACCCGATGGAGGCGAAACCGAAAGATTTGGATTCGAAACAGTCGGGTCTAGAGATAGATCTGATGTACCACCATTTGGGTCGTACGTCATTCCTTCAAAACGAATTAGAACGGCGTCTTGATCCTCTGATGGAGAAACAAATCGAACTTGGTCAGTGTCACTACCGGGCAATCCCTTACGGAAATTCTGAACCAAAACTGTGATTCGATCGCCGTTCCACCATGCAGGGTATGAACCGGCCATGGTGGTGTAAAGACGTTGCGACGGACCGTGTGTAGGCGGGTTTCCGGTCCAAAGGACCGAGATATCATACGGAGCAATGCTTTTTTGCTGCGGATTATTCAGAGGTACGGAGTTAGTCGGAACGGTGACAGGAACGTTGAATCTCTGGACGGTAACAGCATCTGAATAAACCCGCCTGTTCCCATCCGGGGCATCGAGTCTAGTTAAACCGCCAACGAATATCGTTGAATCTGTTACACGGTCACCGTATAAGATAACGGGACCTGAAGAATTTGTAGATCCATAACGCTTCCATGCTGTTCTGAGGTTTCCCTTCAGAAGTTCCATGAAATTTGTTTTCAGAATACTGTCATAGTCAAATTTCGAAGCAACTGAGTGACGGAGATCAAGAATATCAGTTGCTGCTATCTGGTCTGAGTACAGTCCGTCCGGACGGACTGTGTACGGAACTAAAGCAGCTCCGGTCAGGTGACTTCGTACAGTCGTTTGAACTTGTCCGCGTTCAATGATTATCGTAAACTGAGTCGGAGATACGGCGATAATGTTAGCAACGCGAATAACTTCATCATCAATTTTGAAATATGCTTCAGCAAATGAATTCATCGTGGCTAGACTAGTGCCAGTGATGCTTGTAAGAGTAAATTGGGTGTCAGTGCTTGCAATGTCAGCAAGCAGGTTAACTCCAGCTATATACTTAGTCGCGTTATTTCTGGTTTGAGCTTTACTATTTCGGTTGAAAGCTCCAGCTACGTTGCCGACATCAGAAAACCCTGCGCTGTTCCTACGAAAAACAGCACATAACGGGATTGCGTATACATACCCGTCAACAGTTCCGAAAGTAGACGGATCTCCAGTTCCAGATCTCCAAAGACCTGGGTCCCCGAGTTCCTGTCTCATATTTTGGAAAGGAATCGCTGACGGAACCTGAAGCATTCCTTGAGCGAAAACGAGAGATGGGTCAAAGCCTTCAGGGTATTGCGAAATGCCAATATCCGTAACAACACGAATGCGATATTGGATTTGGATCCTTTTCGTCGTCGCAGCGTTTAAATCTGGGTCAACAAGATCGTCGTGAAGGTATGAAAAACCACCTTCTACATTTCCGAACTTGTAAATGAAGCCGCGTATCGGTTTTCCAGGAGCCGCATTTGGCGGTGCCGGGTCAACTTCAATTCGAGCAAGCCAGACCTCGAGAAAAACGAATTCTGACCGGTTGCCACCGGTAGAAGAGGTCGGTGGATTCAGAAGAATCTTATTCCACGAGTCAACGTCATTCGCGGCAAGCGGTGGAGCGCCAGTTCTGGTTCCCGTAACGGGTATAAGCCACCCGTTTACAGCGGCCCATGTAATATTACGGGTTTCACCAGGGGTATTTCGACCGAAATAAAATAAATTTGAGTTTTGAGGATCTGTGAAGAAATCCGATCGAGGATTGGCTTCGTCCATAAGCCAACCAGATGCCATCTCAGATCGAACGGCTTCCGCTCTGGCTTCTAGCTCAATCAGGGATATTAGATTGAGTTCAGAGTCAAGAGGGGGCCTTCGTGCCTGGAATATTACCCCAGCAAGTTGCTTATCCCTGTTATCAGTGTACCTCGACACGCCGGGGCCAAGTGGGTTGGTAGGCATTATACCACCCCCGAAACTAAGTTCTGACAATCAAATTCCATGTCTAAAATCTCTTTCATCGATTTCTCGTTCCCTGAGAACCGGATTAACGCCATATCTTAGCCAGTTTCAGGGTTCTAAACAGTTTTTCACATAAGCATCTTAGATGCTGTTTACCATACTATCGTGGTTCATCCGGCTAGCAACAAATAATCGGAAAGATGCCACGGAACCATGGACAGGTTTGTAAATCTAAGCCGAACACTGAGTGGTGTCGGATTGGCGTATAGATATTCCAAACCTGACTGCATGCTAGGAACAAGAACCACTGCTCCAGCTAAATCCATAATATCAACTTGGAAAATCCCAGAACCAAAATCAACAAATGACGAACTACCAGGGTCCCATCCATATAAAAGAGACGCAGGGTCTGGCTGCTCAAGAGTTTGTTCCACGTTTCTATTTAGAAGGAAACCGTCATACGTGACAGACACTCGAGTTAAAATCGGGACGGTCAATAACATGGTGTCGGTCATAAGTACCCCGCCAGGCATGACAAAAGTACCTTTATTTGGAGCAGCAACAATTCCAAGCGATAGCGTTTGATCAACTAACGAGATATCTAAAAATTCATCACTAAATGACTGAGGAAGAGTCGGATGGAGTGCCATCAAAGCACTCTTCTTGGCAGCAATCAGCAATAATGGATCGTTGCTATCCATCGGTACCGAACCGGCCCCGGTTGGTACGTTAACGATATACTTCCCACTAACTGAGAAATTCAGTGGGCTATTGTAAACTCCTTGAATTTCTCCACTTTGTGAGTCAACAAGTACCTTCATATTTACTTTCCATGTAGATCAAGAGATATCACTGTTAACGATCTAAAAGAGTTTGTTGTTATCAACAATGTTGCCCGCGCCAGCATCATTGATTTCACCCACGCCTCCCGCACCATCGTTCACTACCATGTTACCTGTGATGATGTTGTTATCGGAGGTCGCCAATATATCGATTTCAGCGGTGTTCACTCCTAACGGGGTAATACACTTAATCGTGTTGGTGTCCACGATATTTTGATGCGCACCACTAGTCAGCTGTATACGGCATGCATTACCAGCATTTGATGCAGCCTGATTATCACCAATATTGCCACTGACTGTGTTGCGAACCGCGCCAGACGTAAACCAAACCAAATTGTATATGCCAGTTACAGTCCACGTTGCAATGTTGCCTTTGACTACGTTATATTCACATTTGTTCGGGGACGCTATGAATCCATCAAGACGAATCGCGGTGTCAAATTGCCCGTTAATCGTGTTGTCAGTGATTTGACAGTGCCTGGCGTTGACACAATGAATAGAATACTGCGTACCTATCCCTATAAACCTGTTACGATTCACTCTGCTTCGAATGCCTTCTAACCGTAGGTAGGGTAGGGCGTAAGCAACATCTGAGTCTATCAAACAGTTATCAAGCAATGCGGCTCCAGCAGAGCTACCTATTTCGACTAAAGCCGTGGTCGGGGTACCACCGTCATGTTCAATTGATAGATTTGAAACTATTGGTTGGCTACTAAATAACTGTACGTAATAGCTGAACGATGAAGTAGCTTCGACATTTCGAACAGAACCACCTGTTACGCTGCCGCCGGAGACTCGTAGGTAACTACCGCCACTACGACGAATTGACCAGTAGCGGCATATCATGAGATTGTAGACGTTCGAATTGCTCAGCTCTACTAATGAAAATGCACTAAATGCACCCGTACCATGAACTCCTGATGAAGGACCATCAACCATCAGCCCGTATACATCAATAGATTGGAGACTGACAGCAAAACGACTGTCGTTTCCAAAATCACCCTCTACCATGTTGATAAGACGAACATCGGTCATCACAGAAGCTTGCAATGGAGCCGTACCTGCTAATTCAAAAGCTACATTGTTCGAAAATACTTGTAGAACTGCTGCAGAACCTGCACCAGAAATGAAAGCACGACCACTGCCAGTCTTCGCCCATTTTTTCTCACGTAAGTCAATATGAATACGATCATATGTCGACGAAAAATATGAATACCCGTTTTGCTCGTTCAGCACCAAGATGGAATCTCGATGCTGACCAGACGCACCGACACTTGCACCAGGGTTGATTGTTAATCCATCAATTACGAAATGGCCATGATTGAGCACGGATACGTTATCTCGGCCACCAAACAAGATGACTGGTGTTCCTGGAGCAGGAACCACTGAAGTTGGATCACAGTTCGATGAGCCGTACTCCATGTGGACGTCGCGCATAACTAACGGCATACCACTGCTTGCGTTGCCATAGCCATAAAACAACTGACGACCTGCTCCCGCATCATCACTACCACCAAAGAGCTTGAGAGATTCAAACACGACACCAGAGTTTGGTGCTGCAAGTGCTCTGCCACGTGTTGCTGTGGCTGTGACATTCTTGAACGTCATATTGTAGACGTCAGAGATAAACATAGTGGCGCTAAGTGTGCTGAGTCCATCACCACGAGCCGAGAAGACGCAATCTTCGAACGAAACAAGACCACCAAGGGTGCTAGTAATATGGAGTGCGCTATCTGAGCTTGGCGTGGCCGGGTCGAGAACGCCATAGACATTAGAGATAGACAGTGGTTCAATACCAGCTTCCATCTCAATAACATGACCACATATAACACCGCCCGCACGGAGATTTGTCGCAGTACCACTACTAGTCGAGGTGAACTTGATCAAGGATAAGTCGCCAACATTAATGTTGGTGAATGCTATATCCCGCACAGACATGTCCTGGTCACCAAGAACCACAACAGGATCTGTTGCCCCTATGTTGCCGTATATACCGGAGATTACTACTCCGTGCAGCGTGCAGTGGAAACCTTGCATGTCAATGCACTGATATCCAGCAGCGAGCGAGCCACCATGTCCAAGCGAGATATTCGTTATACTGTTTCGGATGCCGTACAGTTCAACAGCCCTCGTAGTCATACCATCCATGTTGTTGATCACAACATTCGAGATGCTACAATCTGATGACGATCCAGACAGTTGGATTAGAGGAACGCCCAGATACTTGGCGTTGTTGATGATTACTTGATCTATTATAGTTCGATACGCATTAGTTTGTATGCTAAACTGGCAGTCACGTACCCAAGAGAGCCGATTACCCTCTCTAGTAATAGTCATCGAAGTGGATTGAGTGGTTGCGTAAATAAATTCAAATGTGTTTTCGGAGCAGTTTACGTTGATATCGCCTAAAATGTCGAGGATAAGGCGATCAAATTTATTAAGCCCAAGGCCGAAAAACCCTGCGATGTTGACGTTACCAGGTGTCTTCAACGATACGTTTGAGAAAAGATTGATTGCAAGGATAACGAAGTTACCTGCTGCTTGCAACGTTATATTTTCAATCTGGCATGCAAAGCCCACATTAAAGGATCCAGGCGAGACAATTGTGACTCCTGTAAAGTCGTTGTATCCCTTGATGGATATGTTGTTGAGTTGAGTTGCTGCGTTCCAGTTATATATACCAGAACGTAAATGCAGCATAGGCTTACTAATGCTAGCTGTGTAAGCAGCATAAGCGTCAATCAAAGCGTTCGGACCAACGAAGTCTGCTAATCCAGCTGCAACTGGATTAGCATCAAGAATCCAAATTGCTTTTACACTAGTGGCAACAGTGGGAGCCGGATATGTACCGATAAGATCGCCTGAAGCTGCCGAACCGATTAAGATCGCATCGATTACAGATTGAGGCAGAGGCTCTTTACTCGGATGAACCTGTAGTGGGTTGTACGGCTTCGGCATTAAACTGTCCGCCTATGATTCATGAGATTTCCACGTACCCGATAAACAGCAGCACAAGACGATGATGGGTCAGAACTAAGGTCGATGGTATTTTCATTACCAAAATCGACCCAATTCGTGAAAACAACCAAAACCAACGTCCCTTTACGGAATTGAAATGCCAAACCACTTGGCAGATCTTGTTTAACTTCCATCAAAACCGGTAGAGCAACCTTATGTCGAATTTTCGACGAAAGTAACGGTCCAATGGAAGTCGGACCATAAATAGAGCCTAGTAATGGATCGGATGATTGAGGCCAGAAATTTCTACCTTCAGAATCGGTGGTAGTTATAGCATTTGAAAACAAAGTCGTTTTTGAGGCATCAGGAGTATACGGAATGACGACAGGGACAGTGACGTAGCCAGTATTAACATTCATCCCTAACACTGAAACTGAAGATGGTGAATTCAAAGCGGATTCTGATGCAGGTCCTGGAACAAGACCAACCGGAATTTGTTCAGACGGCGAAACAAACGGAAAGCCTGAATCTGGACTTCCGGATCCGGTTAGAATAGAATGTAGCGATTTCCCTATAGCTCGAGGAACAAGATGGAGAGTAGAAATTCCTGCAGGAACTGCATTCGATTGAATTGATCTAGACTGGTAAAAGAACTGATATGAGTCTCCAGGTATAGCTTGAAGTGGTGGAAGGGGACGTCGAGCCTGGTACGTAACAATGATTTGAGTTCCTAACGCAGGAACTGATGATAATGTAATGGAAGTGAACGTAGTCCACAAAGTGGAACCTGATATGGCATAACCACCTAAGACATATTGAACAACCCCACCAGCAAGGTAAGCATTCACAAACACTGATCCAGTCAACGTAAACGTGTTTGCACCAGTGGAGAGAATAAACCACGGGCCGTTCGCTTCAGTCGTTCCTGTTACACCGGATATAACAATCGAATTTCCATTCAACAAACCGTGAGGCGAGAACGTTGTGATCTCGATAAGACCAAATCCATCATCCGTAGCACCCGTAATATTCATCGAAAGGGTAGGTGTTACGTTTGGATCTAAAACGTCTGGAACCCATATGGTATCTGATACGCCATCGGCAATGGCTGTCCAGTTTTGAACAGTCGTGCGAAGTCTTGCTGTTATCTCTCTGTGCGTTGGATCGCATTGCCATAATGGACCGGGGTATGCAGCATCCCCATATAGAGCATTCCTGAACGGGTCACTAGTAGCTGTAAACGTAGAAGGTGACAAATCAACCCACGCAGCAATATTGGCTGCTGGTGGAATCCATAAAGCATGCGGGCTCACGATATTACGAGAAGCACCACTATTACTAGGATAATCAATGAGAACTTCTACGAAAAGAGTAAGACCGGCTGCCACCGGGGCATCAAAAGTTATAGTAGCTGTGTCTACATAGATGCCAGAAATCGTTAGAACCACTGATAAAACGGCTGGAGAACCACCTAGAAGAGCATCATAATCAGTTCCAATACCGTCCCAAACCCTAACCTTCGTAACCGATGATAGCGTGACACCGGTCGGAGAGGTCAGAGTAAGATCGACTGGAGAACCAGCCCATGGAACTGTGAAAGCTGACAAATTAACAACAACAATTGCTGATGGGACTACAATAGGAACCATCGCAACCGCAGATTCAGTTATCTTTCTATCAGAAAAAGATGTTCGAATTCCGTCAGGTTGACCCATTTTTGAAAGCGGATCTAGTTCATCAATTGCGAAAAAAGACGTTCCAGCACATGACCCGGATACATCCATTCTTGTTGTGAGAGTGTTATCTAGGACTTCTTGAAACGTCTTATCCAGGACTTCGTTGAAGTCCCAGGCAACACCACGTCGAAGATCCAACAAGTCTCCAACAACAATCTGATCCGCGTACAAGCCATCTGGCCTGTCTGAGGTGAGAC
>Ga0315273_10013936_pt1 | contig 10349 bp, 10 predicted proteins | sample YL17G02_0_MG_FD_205753 | JGI IMG/M metagenome (GOLD analysis project Ga0315273, IMG submission 205753) | Sediment microbial communities from Yellowstone Lake, YNP, Wyoming, USA - YL17G02_0 | ecosystem: Environmental > Aquatic > Freshwater > Lake > Sediment | place: USA: Wyoming | collected... | reverse complement strand
TAATAGTTGATGATGTAATGCCAGTATCTACTGATAATATAGCTCGAGATGGATGGGAAGTAATAAAGCTATTTCCAAAGCCGTCGTGGAAGAAAGGACAGAATACTCAATCTCGTAATCTATTAGTAGGTATAGAGGAAGTAAAGAAGTATGATATTGAAGTTATATTTATCATTGAGGATGATGATTATTACTGTCCTCAATATTTAAGTACAATGATGGAAAAGATAAAAGATTATGATGTAGCTGGACAAATGTACACTATTTATTATAATCCTGTTTGTAGAGGTTGGATAAGAAATGGGAATTGGAAGCATGCAAGTTTATTCCAGGTAGCTTTTACACCAGAGGTATTACCTATTTTTAAACAAACTTGTAAAATAGGACGAGGATACATTGATATGAATTTCTTTAGACAAGTAATTAAAAGAAAGGTAAATTTATTTAATGGCAAGGATTTAGCAATTGGAATAAAAGGATTACCTGGACGAGCAGGTATAGGAATGGGGCATAGGATGGAATTGAAGATGAATCCGGATCCAGATTTTGAATCATTAAAGATTTTAATTGGGGATGATTATATGTATTACTTATGAACCAACCTATATTTATAACAGGAGTAGAGAGGTCAGGAAGTTCTCTGATAGCAAAGATATTAGATATCTGTCACGTTCATATTGGATTGGTTTCTACAATGTATGAAAATAAGAGGATTAAGAATTTAATGGATAATTATTTATATGAAAGTAGAAATGGGGAGTTATTACCAGAAACAAATAATCAAAATATTCCAGTAGATTGGAATGTTAAAATTATGCAAATATTAGATGATGAAGGATATAAGAAAGGCCCTTGGTTATGTAAAAGTTCAAAAATAGTACAGATGTGGCCTGTTTGGCATTATGCTTTTCCAAATGCTCGCTGGATTATAGTAAGAAGAAGAACGGGGGATATAATTCAATCCTGCATGAAAACTGGATATATGAAGACTTTTAAGGATCCTGTAAATTTAATACGAGCCAGAGTTTTAACGGAGGAGGAGGGTTGGAGGTGGTGGTCCCACCAATATGAAAAGAAGTTTGTTGAAATAATTACGGCAGGTGTAAATTGTAAACAGATATGGCCAGAACGTATGGTTACTGGTGATTATCAACAGATATATGAAACACTTGAATGGTTAGGTCTAAGATGGAACAGTAAAATAGTGGAAACAATTGACCCAATGTTAATTAAAAGTAGGAGGAAAGAACAATGGCATACGTAACACCAGCAGAGGTATTAGAAATAATGGAAGGATGTTCATTAACATCCGAACAGATGGATCCTTATATTCTTACGGCACATTTATTTATAACAAGAACTTTAACAGGTTCTGGATTATCTGAATCAACATTGAAAGATATTGAAAAATGGTTTGTTGCTCATATTATAGCCAGTGTTAAAATAAAAAATATCTCTCGTGAGAAGGTAGGGGCTGCAGAAATAGATTATGCAAATAAATATGGAACAGGTTTGCATGCTACATCTTATGGTGAGATGGTTTTAATGTTGGATACAACAGGTAAGATAGCCTCGGCAGGTAGAAAAATTGCAAGTATTTATACCATTAAACAATTTGATGAATGAGTATTTCAGCATTATTAGCAAGGTATTGTACACAAAAGGCTGTGTATTGGGGTAATCCTCAGGAAGATGGCTATGGATCCATTACCTATGATGCCCCTATTGAAATAGAATGCCGTTGGGAAGATATACAACAGATTATGGGTACGGTGGCAGGAAATGCAATTATAGGATTTAATGATATGTCCCGTTCTATTGTGTATGTGACTCAGGATTTGCATCGAGATGGTATGCTTTATCTCGGACCGTTAATAGATCTAGATTCAGATCAGGAGGAGCATCCAAAATCAGTAAATGGTGCCTTTATAATTAAGAGGTTTGAAAGGATTCCTTCATTATTGGATCCAACAGATATTTTGCGAATTGCATATTTAACACCTTGGTTAACCTAAGAATATGGCAGGTACTTTACAAACAGGAGGTCGTTCTATTAAACCAGGTTTGGTAAACAAACAGATGGATATTATTATGCGTAATTTGAATAGAGCAATTCTTAGTATAGAAAATACAAGTATGGCTGGTCTTATTGCGGCTGCGGCATATATACGTGTTGAAACAGAAAAAAGGCCTCCTTTAACTCCAGTTGATCTAGGTAATTTACGAGCCAGTTGGTTTGTTGTTGCTTCAAAAAAAGGAGTACAAGATGGTAAGGTTGCCAAGTTTAAGAATCGTCCAGGACGTGAAGGTAAAAAAGCAAATTTGTCTGGACGGATGTCCAGAGATCATTCGATTGCAATAGTAGCTGCTCGGGCAACCGCCGCCACCAGTCCAATGATGGTAGTTATGGGATATAGTGCTTATTATGCCCTTTTTATTCATGAGTCTGAAGGAATGCATTTTCAGAGACCAGGTGCTGGTCCAAAATGGTTTCAGGCTGCAATAAATAATAATCGTAATCAAATTTTTTATATTGTAGGTAAATATGCAAAAATAGAAGGTCATACACCAAAATTTAAGATATGAATGCTACAAGTGTTGATATTGCAGATATGTTAATGGCTGAAAGCTCTTTGGGACTTGAAATAAAAGAGAATTTGTTTGTTGGAAAAGAACCAACCAAGCCACCAAATTGTGTAACCGTATATGATTCTTACGGTTTAGCACCTCAACTAACCTTGGCAGGGCAGGGTGAGGCATATCTTTATGAATCCGTTCAAATACGAATTAGGAATGAAGACTATCGTGCTGGGATGGATTTGGCACTCAAAATAATGTTATCTTTACACGGCCGGGCAAGTGAGACGTGGAATGGAACATTATATACCGTTATATTCTGTATCAGTGGACCAGCTCTATTGTCATGGGATGATAACGAATTAGCTAAATTTATTATTAATTTTAATTTACAAAGGAGGTAAATTATGAGTAAAGCAGTAGCAGGGGTAGGGACAACCATAGAAATGGATGGAACACCCGTTGCGGAGGTTATTACAATTTCCGGTCCAACTATGACGAGAGATCAGATAGATGTCACTTCATTAGATTCGACTGGAGGTTACAGGGAATTCATCGCAGGATTCCGAGATGGTGGACAGGTTACACTTAACATGAATTTTACGGCGACTTCTTATTCATCTATGTTGTCTGCCTATAATGATGAGGATCTTCATGAATTTATAATCACTCTACCTGATTCTGAAGGGACCACAGTTTCTTTTAGTGGTATAGTTACAGAATGTCCGTTATCTATTCCAACTGATGATAAAATTACATCGGATGTAAATATTAAAGTCACTGGAGAGGTATTATTGAATTCTGGTTCGTAAATTTAAAAAATCCTAATCAAGGGTTTATTTTTTAATAATTAATTGGAGGTAATAATTATGACACTTAATCGTAATCAACTCCTGGCAAAGGAGAAAGTGAAAATTGAAAGAGTAAATTTGGCAGATGGTGAATTTATTTTTGTGCGTCAAATGTCTGGTCGTACACGAGATCATTTTGAGCAATCTCTTCTAAAACAGGTGAAAAATGCAAAAGGACAAATTGAAACCTTTGAACAAACTTTAGAAGATTTTCGTGCAAAACTTGTTGTGGCAACTGCATGTAATGAAGAGGGTGAACCACTTCTCCTACCAGAAGATGTTGCTACATTGAGTAAAAATATGAGTGCTGTTACATTAGATAAAATTGTAGCAAAGGCACAGGAGATAAATAAGATAACTGAAGAGGATAAGGAGGCAATGGTAAAAAACTCCGAAGCCGTCCAGGACGGCAATTCTACTTCAGACTCTGTAGAGAATTAGGTTACCCTCATCCAGATTATTTACTGGATCAGCTAACCTCAGAACAAATAAGTGAGTGGGAGGCCTATGATAGGTTAGACCCAATAGGTTCTTGGAGAGATGATTTTAGAATGTCCTATATGGCGGCATTAATAACAAATATTGCTATTAGACAAGGAGGGAAAAAAGAGTCTTCATTAGTTTCAGTAAATGAATTTATGTTAAATTGGGATATTAAAGCCCCACAGGAGGTAAAGAGGCAAAGTGTAACTGATATGAAAAAAACTCTTTTGCAATTAGCTAATATACAAAATAGAAAGAAAACGAAAGTAGGTATTCAACCCAAACCAATAGAAACAAAATTAAAAGATGGCAAGCATTCTGTTAGGCAATCTGGTGGTAACACTGGGCATTGATGCCAGTCAATTATATAAGACAAAATTACTGATGGCCCAGTCTATGCAGGGCATGGTAGATAAAGCAAACAAAAGTGCAGATAATATTGAAAAGTCTGGTCGTAAGATGATGAACTTTTATAGTTATGGTTATCGTGCTACCATGATGTTGACTGTACCATTGACAATGCTTGGAAAGGCTGTGGCTACCACGTTTGCAGCCTATGAATCTTCTATGACTAAGATTATAGCATTAACAGGAGCTTCTGCGGATTCTGTTAAAGGATGGTCCGAAGAATTATTGAATATGGCTCCTATTGTAACACGTGGTCCAAAAGAATTAGCTGAGGCTATGTATTTTGTTTCTTCTTCTGGTTTTAAAGGAGCAGAGGCTCTACAAATTGTTCAACAATCTGCCATGGGGGCTGCGGCAGGATTAGGTGATACAAAAGATATTGCTAATCTTGTAACCTCTGCAATGAATGCCTATCGTAAGTCTGGTTTAGATGCCTCAACAGCAATGGATGTATTGGTAGCCGCAGTACGAGAAGGGAAAGGAGAGGCTACTGATTTTGCCCGTACAATAGGTTCTGTAATTCCAATGGCTGCAGAACTTGGAGTAAGTTTTGATCAGGTAGCAGGTGCAATGGCTGCAATGACACTTACTGGAGCATCTGCGGCCAACTCTGCTACCTATTTACGTGGTATTTTAAATCAACTATTAGATCCATCTCGGGGTGTAGATGAGGCTATGGAAAATATAGGAACATCCGCTCAGGAGTTACGGGATATATTAAGGCAAAAGGGTTTGATGGCGGCATTAACAAGGATAAGAGATTTATCCAGGGAATGGGGACAGGATGTTATTGGTGAAATTTTTCCAAATATACGTGCTTTAATTGGTGTTTTATCTCTGATGGGGGAAAATTTAGAGTATAATGAGGAGGTAATGAAGCGGGTAAAAAACTCTACAGGGGATGCCACGGAAGCCTTTCAAAAAGGAGCAAATACATTGGAACGTAAATGGAATAGAGCTCTGGCCTTAGTGCAATCTTCTGCAATACAATTTGGTGATACATTAAAGAGTGTTGTAGTACCTGCCTTAAATTGGGTATCTCAGGCTTTAAAAGATACTGCCCAATGGTTTGATAATTTAAGTCCTACGTTGAAGAAACTTACTTTAAAGTTTGCAGGTCTTTTAGCAGTCTCTGGTCCTTTATGGTTGGTATTTGGTTTTCTCAAGGCAAATATAATTCCTGCATTAATTAGGGCTTTTATATGGTTATTAACTCCTATAACTAATCTTACAATTACGGTAAAGGGTTTGTGGATGTCTTTTAAGGCCTTAGGAATAGCAATGGCGGCAAATGCTTGGAATCCTATTGTTTTGGTATTAATGGCAATGGGGGCTGCTTTTTGGTCTATGAGTAAGTCCGTAAAAGCAGTGGTAAATGAGCTCTTTCCATTAAAAGAAGTTCTTGTATTAATTAATGAGGAGATGGTTAATTTGTTAGATATTAAACCTACGGATTTTAGTAATTTTACAGCAGATACTGCCTATGAAGTTTGGGACAAGGCTAAAAGATCATTAGAAAATTATCAGATAGAATATAATAAACTTTTAGACACCATAATATCAGTAGAAAATACACCAGCCAAAACATACGGGGGAGCATTAGGAAATGTTATTACTGGTAATATGGTTAAACAGACATTACTATCTGATTTAAAGACACGTGCAAAAGAAATGGAGAAAGTTATGTATGATTTACAATTAGTCATATATGATACGGTGGTGAGAACACATGGTATAACACAAGAATTAACAGAGGTACAAAAACGAAATGAAGAATCTGCAATAGCGGCTGCAGATGCTTATAAAAAAATTACAATAGATCCTAGAGTGGTAATCATGTCTAAAGAATTGGCGAGAGAGCTTGGTATAATAGATGCCAAGTCTAAAACATTACTCGGAACATATGATGCCTCGTCAGAGCGTATTTCTACGTTGACAAAGTATATAGAGGATCTAACCGAGAAAATGAAGAAACAACAGTCTAATAAATTTATTAATTATATTAAAGGAGCTCTTACCACAATAGAAGGTTGGGTAAAACAATTAAATGATGCTCGATTAGATCAATTTAATAGGCAATTAGATTTGGTTGGTATAAAAGGAGAACTTCTAGGTAATTTATTTAATGAGCATACAGAGAAGGCTAAATTACTTCAGGATAGAATAGATCTTCTGACAGGTGATTTACAACTGTTGGAGAAGACTTTTGGTAAAAATAGTTTTGTTGCCTTTGCCCTTAGAATGCAAATTGTAGGATTGACGGGTGATATGAAAGAGGAAACAGCTGCATCTAAGGCTTTGGATGCCTTGAGACAACATGACACTTTGGAGAAACAGGCAAGAAAATATAATACACTTGCAGCACAGATAGAACTTGTTAATTTTGATTTAGAGACAGCAAAAAATGTCTTAAAAGAGTATCTTAAAAATCCTACGGGTACCACCTCTCTTGATACTCTTTTAGAGAATATTAATAAGTTAGAAAGAAAACAAATAACACTTCCAGATGTTGAAAATTTACAATACCTCTCCGACATGTATAATGTAACAGGTAAGGCGGCTACAGGAACGGAGATATTATCTGCACGATTATCTGCTATACAAGATCAAATGAAATGGCTTTCTGCTCATAATAAGGGTAAATCGGAAGAATTTTTAGGCCTTGCAAAACAAATGGTTCTAATAGAAGATGTTCAAAGTGCATTGGATATTCTAGGTAGTGCCTTCCAAGATTTTTATTCCTCTATAATAGAAGGAGGTAAGAATATGTCTGATGTTTTAAAAGGTATAATGAGGAATATGATTACCAGGATTATAGAGATGTTGGTACAAAAACTTATGATGAGTGTTGCCTTAAAAATATTACAGGCAGTAATGGGTGGTGGTCCTGCAATGGTTACTACACCAAAATTAACAGGTTTACCTGGATTTAAAATGAACATGCCTGGTTTACGAGCTAAAGGTGGTATTGTTCCTCCTGGATATCCAAATGATACATATCCTTCTATGTTGACATCTGGAGAAACTATTATACCACTTAGTAAATTAAATAATATGTTTAAGAGAAAGGATAACTGGGATGGTAAGGTTGTGTTTCATATAGGACAAGATGAACTTACAGGTATATTAAGAAAAGCAACCAAGAAAAATAGTATATACTAATGGAATACGGACTCAAATATCAATCGGATTTTTACAACATTTATGGGACTCTTGTTTCAGTACAAATTTCCAAAGCAGGTTATGGTGGGGATGTAAAGCAAGTACGTACTCAGTCTGTAGAAATAGAAGTAAATTATGAAGATGAGAATACTCCTATTATAGGTACAGGGGCAAAAATAAACATTATAAATGAAGGGGCGTTTAATAGTTTGGAGGATTTATTAACCTCTACCGAAAAGCAATTTAGATGTGATATTATATATAATACTTTTTTAGTATTCTCAGGATATTCAATATGTGATCTAAACGAACAGCAATTTCTGCCTTGGTCAAATATTACTTTACAGTTCACTGACTATTTACATCGTATGGAGAATGATCTACTGGATTGTTTATCTGCCGTAGGAGAGAGTACCTGTATTATGGAAATGTTACAGGAGATGATTCAAAAGATAGGTTTAACAGGTTCTTTATTTGTTAATAATACATTGTTTGAAACCACTATGGCAAATGATGCTAATTCTACTTTCCTTGAACAGACGTATGGACAAAATAATATGTTTTATAGTGATACTATTTCTTATGATAATACTTATGATGCATTAAACAAGATTCTAAAATCTTTTGGAGTTCATTTATATTATTCAATTAGGAGTCAAATAATATTAGAACGTGTAGACGATGTTACTCGTAATGGTGATTGGGTAAAGTTTGAAGATATTTGGGACAGTGCCATAGCTACCGGAGTAGCTACTCCAAGTTTAAAACAAGAATATAATAAACAAGATGGGGATTTTAAATATACCGAGTCCAGTCAGGTAATAGAGTATGATAGTGGATTAAAGAAGTTAATACTACAATTGAAGGATAAGCAATTTGATACTTTCATACTTAATGATTTTAAAATACCTATGCTTACTACGGCAGAATCTTTTCCTTCTGCCGGTTCTTTAGCTTTGAGGACGTGGTATATTCATACTGAAAATACTATTTTTAGAATAGGTAATTCTTTTCGTGGAATAGGTAAATATATTTATTGGACTCATCCAGAAGATAGTACTATTATGACTTCTGGTTTATATTACTGTTTTAATTTTACCTTTAATCTTCCTGAGAATTATGTAGACAACCCTGATTTTGTAGAAAAGGTAACTACAGAATTGACCATAGATTTTAAGCAGTCTGGTATGAGAGATTTATCTAATATAAAAACGATAATTACGGGTTTTCTCCTGAGGGTTAATGATGGTCCCAGAGCAGGTTCTTACTTAGGGGAAATGAAAGATCCTCAAGGTAATATATTTTGGGGGTTATCTGATACTTATTCTGAAGATATTATTATTAAAAATGATTTTGATGTAAGTGTTAATGGTAATAAAGATAATGTTTGGTCAATTAGTGAAAATATAAATTTAACTGATCCTGTTATGGTCCAAATTATACCTGGATCTGATGGTTGGCATCAGTTACCAAGTCTGTGGGATCAATTAGGACAACCAACCAAAATATCTTTTATAATTAGTTTCTTCCCAAGTTTAGCTGAATCAAAGAATTATAGTTGGTGGTGGGAACCCAATAATATTATAGGAGATATTCAGGCAGGTATTACTCAGCAAAGTATTCTCAATAAAATTACATATTATATAAATGCTGATTTTGTTAAGACAGAAACATTAGATATGGAATTCTTTGACTTGGCTAATGAGAATTTTGCTAATGGTTTAGAAATGTTAAGTGATTCAGAAGGAGAGGAGAATGTAAAAACTCAATTATGGTCTAATTACTCTCATCCTACATCAGCTTTACTAATGGATATTTTTGCAAGGTATAAGTTTGGTAATTATTGTAAGACTTTACATAAGTTAAAAGGAAAGATAATGCATGATGGTTACCTTAAACCTTTTTCAATATTAACCGATGATAATCTGGTAATTAATGGAAAGGTACTTAAACTTTTATTACATGGTTACTCTTGGGATTTAAATAACGGTACATATGATATAGAGGCGGTAGAATATACGGAGGAAACTTTACTACCTGACGAAGAGAGTGATAGTAGTGCGACTCCACCTTTTGTTACGTGGTGGGTGGAATTTGTTCCTCCAATGCTAAGTTGGTATTGGAGTGTAGTAAATACTTTAACCTTTGTAGTTACTACTAATATGGTAAATTGGATTATTGGCAGTACAAGTTATTATGAACACTTTACAGTGGTGGTATATGATCCTACAGATACGTTTGTAATGACTGAGAATTTTGTATCAGGGTGTGTGGTTCATGTTACTCCAAAAAGTACCAATACCACTCCAGATACCATATATGGTCATATTTATATTGCTACGGTAGCTAATGAAGTATTGGATGATGGGGAGATGTTAATTTGGCAAGAATATGATATGAGTGTAGCTCCGATCTTACATGGTCTTGTAGGGGTAGGGGAAACCTTTACTTTAGATACTTTTGATGGTGATCTTACTAAAACCAGTGATATGTACGTTACTTTTGGCTGGACTCCTACTGGGCATGGTTTACCTAATGATTACACTTTATATATGGTAGTATCAAGAGTAAGTGATGCAGTGATAGTAGGGCGTGGGTTGTATCCACGTAATACTGATGGCCTTTATAGGACTACACAAATTTCATTTTATGCTGGTGTTAATCCGGAAGGTATTTATGGTGCAATGGCTGGAACAGAATATAATATTACCTTTACAACAAATCCTGTATAATGGCAACAACTATTTTTAAAATCAGTGAGTATGTAAATTGGAATAATCCAAGTGCTATCTTTTCTGGTGGTTATGGAGGAGGAGTAGGAGGTGGTACAGAAGTAGACCTTTCCAATTACTATACAAAAATAGATTT
>Ga0315273_10013935_pt1 | contig 10350 bp, 9 predicted proteins | sample YL17G02_0_MG_FD_205753 | JGI IMG/M metagenome (GOLD analysis project Ga0315273, IMG submission 205753) | Sediment microbial communities from Yellowstone Lake, YNP, Wyoming, USA - YL17G02_0 | ecosystem: Environmental > Aquatic > Freshwater > Lake > Sediment | place: USA: Wyoming | collected... | reverse complement strand
AGCCAGCGCTTTAAACCTTAGCCCATAAGGCCGGATAGGCCCGGCCCAACCTCACTCCAACTCAAAGACAAAGGCCTCGGCCGCTTCCGATCCCCGGCCCACTTCGGCTAATTTCCGGGCGCAATTGCCGCACAGGTATCGGTTGGGGAATTTGTGCCATATGACCACCGGCAAAGTTTTGTATTCATCTAACTTTTTGGTGGGAATTCCTTTGCCGGTCAACTCGGATTCCACCTCGACCACTCGCCAGCCGACTATTTCCCGTTGCGTGGGGATGGCCGATGTCACCGTCAGACGCTCCACCTGGGTGATCCGCAAGGGCACCACCCGCTTGGCCTGACAGATGGCGCACTCATAGGTGAACCGGTCGCCCCACCAGATGGTGTTATACCCGTCTTTGGGGCCCTTCCGGCCGGTGAACCAATCTACCGCCCCCTTTAAAGAGGAGGAGAAGTGCGGTTTGGGCGGGTTTTCATTGAGCAGGAAAAACCGGCTGAAGGCGAGATCTCCTGGGGCTTTCGCCGCCTGGAAGAAGTCCTCGGCGTAGAATTCCCGGCCGCCTTTTTTTACCCGGACCTGGTACTTTTGATAGTCAAGAGACAGTTGTTTTTCGACAATCTCCCAAGTGGGTCCTCCGGGGGGTGGTTTTGACTTAAACAAAGACTTCAAGATTCCCATGCGTTTTCCTTTCTATCAGGTTAAATCGAGGCAACCGGAGGGCCCCAGCTCTCCTCTCGCACCTTATGAGGGGTTGGGAGGAAAGCTCTTATGAAGAAATCCCCCGGTCCTTGCCGCAAAGAACTCTTTCCCCTACCCTTCTCTGGCCAGGTTCAGCACCCCGCCTGGCCCATCTTTCACTCCATATCAAAGACAAAAAAATCGGCTGGGTCCGGCGGCCGCCCGGCGTCCGTCAACTTCTGGGCGCAAATCCGGCACAGGCAGTGATTGGGCGCTTCGTGCCAAATGATGATCGCCTTGAGTTTATGGGCTTCCAATCTCCGGCTGGGTATCCCCTTGCCCGTCAACTCCGATTCCACCTCCGCCACCCGCCAGCCGACGATTTGCATAGGCTGAGGAATCATTCTGGCCACCACCAGCCGCTCCACCTGGGTGATCCTGAAGGGCGTAGTCCGGCAAGCCTTACAGACGGAGCACTCATAGGTGACCCGGTCTCCCCACCAGATGGTGTCATACCCGTCCTTGGGATGGTCCTTGCCTCTGAACCAATCCACCGCCTCTTTTAAGGAGGGGGCAAAGTGCGCTTTGGGTGGTTTTTCATCCAGGAGAAAAAACCGGCCAAAGGTGAGGTCTCCAGGCACTTTCGCCGTCTGGAAGAGGTCATCGGCGTAGAGTTCCCGGCCCCCTTTTCTTATCCGGACCTGGTGCTTCTGATGGTCCAGAGAAAGTTGTTTTTCGACGATCTCCCAGGTGGGATCTTCGGGGGGTGGTTTTGACTTAAAGAGTGAATCGAAGATTCCCATGCGCTTACCTCTCTGCCGGGTTAAGGCAAGGCCAACGGCGCCCCGCCGGGCCGCAGCTACGCCTCCCTGGCCAGGTTCAACGCCCCGCCCACCGCGAGCAGCCGGCGCTGCCGCGTCGACAGGTCCACCCGGACCCAGAGTTCTTTACCGCCCACCTCTAGAGGCAGGCGTTCCGCCCCGTCCAGCAGCCGCTGCCGCACCCCGGGCAATTCCAGGGTCTGGCCCTGGCTCAAAAGATTGTAATCGCCGGGATTTTCGAAGGTCAGGGGCAGAATGCCGAAATTGATCAGGTTGGCCAGGTGAATCCGGGCAAAGCTCTTCACCAGCTTGACCCGTACCCCCAGGAACCGGGGCGCCAGGGCGGCGTGCTCCCGGGACGACCCCTGGCCGTAGTTCTCCCCGCCCACCACCGCGCCTTCCCCCCGGCCCTGAACCCGCTGGGGAAATTCCGGGTCCAGACGGGTGAAGGCGTACTGGCTGATGGCCGGGAGGTTGCTCCGGAGCGGCAGTATCTGGCTGCCCGCCGGCAGGATGTCGTCGGTGGTGACATTGTCCCCGGCCTTGAGCCAGACTTCGCCGCGCCAGGTCTCGGGCAGGGGCGTCAGTTGGGGAAAAGGCACGATGTTGGGCCCCCGGATCACTTCCCCGGCCTCACCCGGGGGCGGCGGGGGTATGATGTTGCTGCCGTTGGCCACCCAACGCCGGGGCGCCCTCACCCGGGGATAATCCCCCAGGTCCCGGGGGTCTTGTAGTGCCCCGAAGATGGCCGCGGCCACCGCGGTTTCGGGGCTGGCCAGATAGACCCGGTCGTCCTTGGTGCCGCTGCGTCCCGGGAAGTTCCGGGGAAAGGTGCGCACCGAAGCAGCATTGGTGGGCGGGGCCTGGCCCATGCCGATGCACCCCCAGCAGCCCGGCGGCATCACCCGAGCCCCGGCCTCAAGGAGCGGCACCAGGCCCCCGGCCAGGATGAGGTTTTCCAACACCTGCCGGGAGCCGGGATTGATCTCCAGGCTCACCCGGGGGTGGACCCGCCGGCCTTGCAAGGCCCGGGCGGCGATCATTAAATCCCTGAACGACGAGTTGGCGCAGGAGCCGATGAGCACCTGCTCCACCGGCGTCCCCTCCAGTTCTTTGACCGGCACTACCCGGTCCGGGGAACTGGGCTGGGCCGTGAGGGGCGTCAAGGCCCCCAGGTCCACCTCCTCCACCGCGGCGTAGCGCGGGCGGCCCTCGGGCGTCAGGGGCCGGAAGTCCTGCTCCCGCCCCTGCATTTTCAGGAACTGGCGCGTCTGGGCATCCGCCGGGAAGATGGAGGTGGTGGCCCCCAGCTCAGCCCCCATATTGGTGATGGCCGCGCGTTGGGGCACACTGAGATGGCGCAGGGCCGGCCCGAAGAATTCCAGGATCTTGCCCCGGCCCCCCTTGACGGTCAGGCGGCGCAGCAACTCCAAAATAACGTCCTTGGCCGACACCCAGGGCTGAAACCGGCCCGTCAGCCGCACTCCCAGGATTTCGGGCATGACCAGATAGAAAGGCTGCCCGGCCAACGCCAGGGCCACATCCAGCCCCCCGGCCCCAAAGGCCAGCATCCCGGCGCCCCCGGCCGTGGGCGTGTGGCTGTCGGACCCCAGCAAGGTCTTACCCGGGGCGCTGAACCGTTCCAGGTGCACCTGGTGGCTGATGCCATTGCCCGGCGGCGAAAAGTGGAGGCCGTATTTGGCCGCCACAGTCCGCAAAAACCGGTGGTCGTCGGCGTTGCGAAAATCCGTCTGGGGCAGATTGTGGTCCACATAACTCACCGCCACTTCGGGCCGGACCCGCGCAACCCCCATAGCCTCGAACTCCAGATAGGCCAGGGTGCCGGTGGCATCCTGGGTCAAGGTATGATCGATCTTCAGCGCTACCTCGGCGCCGGGCGTCAACTCCCCGGACACCAGATGCGCCGCCATCACCTGCTCAACGATAGTCTTTGCCATGGTCCATCCCTTCGGGAAATGGTGTTGCCCAGGAGGCCAGCCGTGAGCCGCAAAATCAAAACTGCTCCCCGCTTTAGGCTCACGGTTCCTGAAAAATTTTTGGTGGCACCGGCATCTTGCCGGTGCGGTGCACAGGCTGGAAGCCTGTGCTACTGAAACTAAGTTTCTTGTTTTTTCAACAAGATTATTCTTTAAAATTATTGATTTAACTATGGAATAAGCTCATTTTTCAGTTTGGTTGCGGCCAAAGGCCGCGATGTGCCACCAAAGATTATTGTAGAGTGCATCCTATGCACCATCAACCCAGTTGATGGGCGGGCGGGGACGCCCGCCCCACCAACCTTTTCATGCTTTACGGGTGGGCCAACGGCCCGCGAATGACTGGTCTGAGATGTTCCGGTAAGGGCGGTTCGCAAACCGCCCCTACAACTGCTCACTTTTAAGATATTCTATCAAAACCCCCGGGCGGTTGCTGCCGATACCGTCCAGGTTCATGGTCAGGTAAGGTTTCAGGGTGTCGATATCGTCGATGTTCCAGACGTAGACCAAGAGGCCGTGGTTATGGGCCGCGGCCACCAGTTCCTGGGTCACGTAGGCGTACTGCAGGATGAGGGCGTCGGCGTCGGCGGCCCGGGCCAGGCCCACGGGGTCTGCGGGGCATCCCACCATGAGAACCCCGGTGTTCAGACGCGGCTCGGCCTGTTTGAGGGCTTTGAGGGCCGGGTGCCAGAAGGAGATGATAATGGCGGATGCAAAGGCCCGGCGTGCCTGAAAAAAGTCCAGCAACGGACCGGCGGCCACCGGTTGTTTCAATTCCACCACCAGGTGGGCCTGGCCCTGGACCAGGTCAAAGACTTCCTCCAGAGAGGGCACAGGCTCCCCCCGACCGGCATCAAGTTTTTTGAGCTCCGCCAGGGTGAAGTCTTGCACCGGACCCCGGCCATTGGTGGTCCGGTCCAGGGTTTCGTCGTGGATCACCGCCAGGCGGCCGTCTTTGGTCAGTTGGACGTCCAGCTCCACTGCGGCCACCCCCACCGCCAAGGCCCGTCGGAAGGAAGCCAAAGTGTTTTCCGGTTCATCGGCCGGGGACCCCCGGTGTCCCATAATTTTTGCCATCATGACCATTCCTTCAGGCGATCGGTGGGTTTCTGGCAGATTTTATCAGGAGTTTGCGGAATAAGATATCCGGTCGACAGCGTTTTTTGATCTCTTCCAATGACCGGTCGCCCCGCATGACCCGGCAAAATACCTCCCAGGGATAGTCATAGCGCTCCAGGACCCTGAAGGCCAGTGGGCCGAGATAATTGAATAATTTGGCAAACTGGAAAGAGGCCGTCAGTTCCGGGGCGATCTCCCGGTCCACCCGGTCCTGGTAGCCGCTGAGCGCCCCGGTCTCCCCCTGGAAAAACCTGAGTATCGACTGGGCCGCCAGGCGAGCGCTGTGCAAGGCGGAGAAGATTCCTTCCCCGGTCCAGAAATCCGCCAGGCCGGCGGCGTCCCCCACCAGGAGGACCCGGCCTCTCATGATGGGCCGGGATGTTACCCGGTGGGGGACGAGGTGCGCCGCCAGAGGGAAGGACTGCTCCCCCAGACCCAGGTGAGACAGCAGGCGGGCATGATATTGCTTGAGCTGCGGTCCCTGGTGCACCGGGCCCCCCACCCCGATGACGAGGACCTGGCCGCGGGGAAAGACCCAGGCATAGCCGTCGGCCATACTCCCCAGGTCCAAACCGATGGTGCGGGTGAACTCCCAGGCGCTCCTTCCCATGCGGTCCCGGGGGACTTCCATCTGGAGCCCCAGATGCCAGAAATCCACCGGCTGCAAGGCGGCGGACCGAGCCACGCTGCTCCGGGCGCCGTCGGCTCCCACGACGACCCGGGCCTTAATCAGCCGCCTGGAGGTGACCAGGGTGGATGAATCCCCCGGACCCCGGGTGATCTTCTCCAGCCGTTCCCCATCGCTGAACTCCCCTCCGGCTTGTCGCACCCGATCCATGAGGAAGGCATCGAACCGTTGCCTTTCCACCGTGTAGAGCAACGGTTCCTGCCAGGCTTTGGTGAAGGTGCGGCCCAGGTTGAAGCTCAACTGGACCCGGCGAATCTCATTTTCCAGGACCGGGGTCAGGTCCGGGGGCAGGAACTTGAGGGCCTTGATGGTCAGGCCGCCGGCACAGACTTTGATCCGGGGAAAAACAGCCTTGTCGAGGATGAGGGGTTTCAGACCCCCCTGAAGCAGCTCGTAGGCCAGGGTGGCTCCGGCAGGACCGGCGCCGATGATAACAACCTCGCGACTGGCCGAGGGAAGAGTCATGGTCCTCCAGTTCCGGGGGCGGCGCTCCTATGGCGGCGGGAATGGGGCAAAAAGCAGTTGATCCTTGTGCCGTGGCGTAGTTTCGTATATTAGAGGAAAGACTGATAAGTAGCAAGACGGGGAAGAAAGTATGAACTGGCTGGGCTTTTCCTTGCTGGCGTTGGGGTTGTGGGGCGTATGGGGCTTCCTGGGTAAGGTGGCCTCCCAGCACCTGCCCTCCCAACAGGTTTATCTGCTGGCCATTTCCGGGCATCTGGCGGTGGCGGGTTACCTCGTGGTGAGTGGGCTGGGGCCGGCCTCCTGGCAACCCTTGGGAGTCGGCGCCGCCCTGGGGGCCGGTGTAGCTATGGCCTTGGGACTCCTCTGCTTCTTCGAGGCCCTGGCCCGGGGCCCGGCCACGGTAGTGCTACCTCTCACCGCCCTCTACCCGGCCATCGCAGTGGTCTTAAGCCGGGTTTTCCTCCAGGAAGCCCTGACCCTGCGCCACCTGGCCGGCCTCGCCCTGGCGTTGGCGGCCGCCTGGCTGCTGTCCGAATAGGGTGCTCAGCCAGGCAGGGTTGCGGTCGACACGGTTTTCTTAAAAAACTTGAAATTCCCAGTCAAATGATCTAACATTAATTCGCCCATTGTCAGTATCCTTTCTTCAAGCGCACGGTATAGAGACTCCCTGCCTCATACCCCCCAAGACAAACATTATGGTTGAGCCCTCAATGCGGGTAGATCGATTATTTTCTCCCATCATGATAATTCTGGCCCTGGCGGCCTTCCTCCTGCTTTTCGGCTTGGATAACCGACCCTTCTGGCAGGATGAAGCCGAGACCGCCGGTTTGGCGAAAAACATCTTAACCTACGGCGTGCCCCGGGCGTATGACGGGCTGAATATTATCTCCCAGGAACAGGGACGCGAGTATGACGCCGATTTTTTATGGCGCTGGTCCCCCTGGTTGCAAATCTATGTGGCCGCAGCCGCGTTTCGCCTCGGCGGTCTCACCACCTTCGCCGGACGTCTCCCCTTTGCGTTAATGGGCCTGGCGTGTATTTTTCTGGTCTACCAGTTGGTACGTCGTAATTTTGGCGACCGCACTTGGGCCTTGTGCGCCGCGACTCTTCTCACCTGCTCCGTGCCCTTTCTCCTGTATGCTCGCCAATGCCGCTATTACAGCTTAGGGGCTTTATTCACCTTAATGAGCCTTTATGCCTTTAAGGAAGACTGGCAATCGAAATTTAGGCCGGCTTTGTTATTATGCTTATCCGTCGGGTTTCTGTTCTATACAAATTATTTACTTTTTTTTAGCTATGTAATGCCCGCATTGCTGGTAGGAATTTGGCTATACCCCCGAGAGTTTCCCTTAAAAAGAACCACAATAATTACCTTAGCTACCTTGATAATTATTGTACCTGGTCTACTTTTATTTCGTATCCAGGAACAATCCAATATAATGAACCTGATTGTTATTCCTAATAATCTGGAGAATTACTTCCGAGACCTTATCCAATATGTGATCCCTCTTCCCATAGTAGTGTATCTGCTGTGGAGGTGGCGCCGGGTTTTTTGGACCCGCGCCGGCATCCCGGGAGAATCAGGGGAAAAATTCATCTTGTTCCTGGGCGTGATTATTGTCGGCAACATCATATTCTTATCTCTGGCCCCCCAATCCGAGCACCGCTATTTAGTTCACCTCTATCCCTTGTGCGCCATTATCGTGGGGTGGGTCATCTTAAGAGCCTGGCGCTATGATAAGATTTCTGGAGTTCTTTTGGCGTTTCTCCTGTTCTTTACCAACTGGCTCTATCTGATACCCATGGATTGGTTGCAAATCACCAACCGCCCCAATCATACTAACCGTCAGATGCTCACCTACCCCAACCTCCCCCTCAGGCTCTTTCTGGCCGAACTCTTCTCCCCCTATCCGGATGTGAATCGCAACTTCATCCGGTTTTTTCAAACTCAGGCTCGACCCGGAGATCTTATCCTGACCACCTACGGTGACTTGCCGCTGCAATTTTATACCCCTTTTCAGGTGATCGGAGGGTTGCAGGGCAAACTTTCACCATCCCGGCCGCCTGATTGGGTGGTATCACGTTATGAGATGCGCTATAATCGCGACTATCAGTTGCAAGACGCCGAAAAATTCATCCGGGAGAAGCTCTCCCTGACCGCTGATTACCAAGCCATAATCTTACCGTGGGAAGACGAACCCTTTGGGAACCGGGCCGACCCTTATTATCATCGCTTTGTTCCTGCAGCCAGATCTCTGGCCCAGGTAGTTATCTATAAAAAACTTACCCCGCGCCAAAATGTCCCTTAACTCCGTTACCATCAAAAAATTTCTTCTCACCGCCGGACTCCTCATAGTCCTGGGTCAGGGTTTATGGCAACTTCCCGAACTGCAAGACTATCTTTCCCCGGCTGAGAGCATGGAATTCATTCTCAAGCGGGCAAGTAAAGAATGTTTACGAATAAAAGACGATTTGAGAACATTAAACGAGAGGGTGGATTACCTTACATGGTTTCAGGCTCATAACGGCCCGGACCAGAAGGTTTCAGCGGACCGGCTGAGCGCCTTTCCCTTTTCCGAAAGCATCAGGCCCCTGGGCCCGAGATATTCCTGGCATACCAATATTCGCTTGGCTCATCAAAACCGGCTGAAGGTGGAAAGAAAACTGCGGTATCTGGAGGGCCTACTCAAAAATATCGACGAGAATTCGCCAGTGCACCCCTCTCAGGATAGTCCAGCCATGCCGGCGAAAACGGCTGCAGTATCAAGCTCAATGAAACAAATTCAACAATTCCAAGACCAATTCATAGATTATAATGCCAAACTGATGGAGTTAACCAAGCAATTGGCTCGGCTTGAAAATAATGGTTATAAAAAATAATCGGCTGATAGACTTGTTTTATATAAAAAATAATTATCCTCTTGGATCCGTTAGATAAATGATAAATTAATACCTATATCACCTTATTATATGAAATACTTAGCGCATATTTTCCAGCCCGTTCCACTCGATCAACTTGCGTTCTATTCCCTGTTGGGGTCTGGGGCCTATATTATCCTTTTATGGTCCCCGAATATCTTGGGCGACCATCGTGATTTATGGACTCAAATCCTTATCTGCATCTTGCCCTGGCTGATGCTGTGGCTGGCTTATTCCTGGCAGGTGATTACCGAGAGGGAACATCGCCCGGAAATAATCTTGATGGTCTCGATAATAATTCTCGGGGTAGTAAACACGTCTTTAAGTGGTTCCGGATTAAAATCCGTAGCTACCATGCGAACCTTTCTGCTCACGGGGGTATTCGCCCTCTGGGCTTCCATGTTTTTGGTCAACGACCCGCGCCGCAGACAGATGTTCGACTGGTTTTGTGCCGGCGCCCTGGGCGTTATTTTGCCGGTAGAAATCCTCCTGTGGTCGGTCTGGGGAAACTCTGGTCCGGGGGCTTTCGAGGTCTTTGTCCTGCATCCGATTCCCCTGGGAACTTTGATAATACTGTTGTCAGCCGGACCGGTGCGGCTGATCGTCTCGAAAAATTCCACCGCCAGGCTACTGGGCTGGCTGTTAGTCCTGCTGGGCGGCATCCTGATTTTTCTCACCCACAAGCGGGGGGCCTGGCTGGCGCTGGCCGCCATGCTGGCAGTATGGATGCTTTACCTGATCCGCCGACGAAAATATCTCGTATTATCAATGTTATTGGTTATCGCCCTGATCCTACCTCTGCAAGCCCAACGCCGGTTTGCCCGTCTTGACCCGAACATTAGTCGTCACGTGGCTATATTGCATCGCCTGGAATTATATAACTTTGCCCTGCACATCTGGAAAACCCATCCGTTCATGGGAATAGGCTTGCGTTCATTCACTCATGAAAAATATTTACCTGATTATCACCTCCATAATCAGGATCTTCATGAATTTCCTCAAACGGTCGCTGGCCTTCAGACTCTTGACAACATGTTGCTCACCGGCTTGGTGGAATTTGGCACTGTTATGACTTTATTTTACTTAGGGTTGGCAATATTTATCCTCACAAAATATTGTCGAAGGTTGCGATCCTGGCCGGAATCCTCACCGTTAGATTGGTACCGGGTGCTCGTCTTGCTCGGCTTCGCCATCCACTCCCTGACCTACGATTCCCTCCTCTTCCCACCGGTTAACTGGCTCTTTCATGTTCAGGTGGGGATCATGGCAGGCTATCAAGCCTCCGAGACGGCGCCCGGCTGAGTCATCAATCCGGCGCCACGGGGCTTTCTGAGACTGAGCTATGGAAACCGAGCCATCTTTCCCCAAGCGTGAGTCCAGGCGGATTCTCGGCCTGGATATGGGCGCCAAGCGCATCGGCCTGGCGGTAAGCGATCCTCTGGGCATAACGGCCCAAGGGCTGGAGGTTTGGGTTCGCCGGGACCGGCAGGCGGACCTGGACCACCTCCTCAAGATCGGGCAGGATTATGCCGTGCATCAGATTGTGGTGGGCCTGCCCCGGCACATGGACGGCCGCCTGGGGGAGGCAGCCCCTGAAATCACGGAGTTTGCCGGCGCCCTGGGCGAGGCCCTGGGGGCAGAGGTCATTTTCTGGGATGAACGC
>Ga0315273_10013934_pt1 | contig 10350 bp, 12 predicted proteins | sample YL17G02_0_MG_FD_205753 | JGI IMG/M metagenome (GOLD analysis project Ga0315273, IMG submission 205753) | Sediment microbial communities from Yellowstone Lake, YNP, Wyoming, USA - YL17G02_0 | ecosystem: Environmental > Aquatic > Freshwater > Lake > Sediment | place: USA: Wyoming | collected... | reverse complement strand
CGCTGCTGAACGACACTCTCGGCCTGGGCATCGCCGATCTGGACCTGTCCACGCTGGAGGACCGCACCGAAGGCTGGGTGGCCGGACTGCACCTGGCCGCACTCTCGCTCAAGAACGCCAGCGACCGTCACGGGTTCGTCCAGGCATTTGCAGGCAGCGACCGCTTCGTGCTCGACTACCTGATGGAGGAAGTGCTTGCCCAGCAGCCGCCCGACGTGTGCACCTTCTTGCTGCAGACCAGCCTGCTTGACCGATTCAATGCCGCGCTGTGTGACCACGTCACCGGCCAGAAGGACAGCCAGTCGATGCTTCGCCGCCTCGAGGCGGCCAATCTGTTCGTCGTCCCCCTGGACAGCGAGCGGATGTGGTTTGCCTACCACTCCCTCATGCGCAGCTTCTTGCGCTCGGTCCAGAAGGAGCGCGATCCGGACGGCGCCGCCAAGGTGCACCAGCGCGCCAGCGAGTGGTACGCGTCCAGCGGCGACATCATCGACGCCATCCAGCACGGTCTGCTGGCGGGGGATCACCAACGCATCGGCCAGCTGATCCGGTCCAACGGCCTGGCGCTTGTCTTTCAGGGCGAGCTGTCGACCGTCCTCACCTGGCTGCATGCCTTCACCGAGACCTGGCTGCGCGCCGGCCCCTGGCTGCGCATCGCCCAGCTCTGGGCACATTCTTTCTCAGCCGAAGCTCCCACCATGGGTGAGGAGCTGACCGAGACGCGCGAACTGGTTCAGGAGGGCTTGCGCGCTCTGGAAGACGACCCCGAGACGCCTAAGGTCGTCGAGCTCCGCCATGCCCTGGCGCACCTGACGGCCGTCGAAGCCAACCTGGCCGTGATGGACGGCCTACATGAAGAGGCTGTCCGGTTGGCGCGCCAGGCACTGGCCGGCCTGCCGCTGAGTGACGTGACCACACGCCGCTACAGCTTCGTGTGTATGGGGATGGCGCTGCGCCACCTGGGCGAGCTTCAGGCAGCCGGCGATGCTCTGGCGCAGGCCGACGCCCCGGGGCTTGACCTCGAACAAGCTCCGGCGCCCGCGCGGGGTCTGGCGACAATGGCGGCGATCCAGATCTGGATGGGGCAGTTGGACGAAGCCGAGGCGACCTGCCGCCGGATCCTCGCCCTGCACGAGGAACACCTGCGCCGCTGCGGCCGCAGGCTGCCGATCGCCGCCTTCGGGTTCGCGCGTCTGAGCGACATTCTGCGCCAACGCGGCCAGTTGACGGAGGCAATCCGCTACGCCCAGGAAAGCCGCACGCTCGCCGAGCAGTGGCAGCAAACCGACGCCCTGTTCGAGAGCTACACCCACCTCGCCCGGGCGCTGCACGCCAGCGGCGATGCCGCCTCGTCGCTCAGCCTGCTCCGCAGGCTCGAGCTCCTGGTTCGCGAGCGGTCCCCCTGGCTGCTTGGAATGACGCGCGCCGAAGAAGCGAGGCTGCGCTTGGCCGGCGCGCCCGATCCGGCCTGCATCGATCGCGCCCGCGCCTGGGCCCACGAGTACCCCCTTCCGTCCGACGGCAAGCTCGTGTTCCGGGACCACGCCCAGTACTTGACGCATGCTCAGCTCCTGCTGCTGGAGGCTCGGGCCGACCGAACGCGCGCACAGGTCGGCCTGGGTCTCACGAAGAAGGTCCTGGGACTGCTCGAACCCACGGGGGCGCTGGGCTTGATCCTCGAGGCCTCCGTGTTGTGCGCCATGTTTGAGGCGGCACTCGGCCAGACCGACGGGGCTCTCAGCCGTTTGCTCGACTGTCTGCACCGTGCGGAACCCCGTGGTTATGTCCGCCTGTTCTTGGATCAGGGTCCCGGCATGAAGGGTTTGCTGGCACGGGTTCCGGCGTCCGATCCTTCCTTTGCCTATGCCCAGACGCTGCGCCAGGCCCTGGCGGTGATTGAATCAGCTCCGGTCGCCGCGCCACCGGCGCCCTTTGCGCAAGGCCTTTCGGCAATGGAAGAACCCCTCAGCCAGCGCGAGCTGGATGTCCTCCGCCTGCTGGCCACAACGCTTTCGAGCTCCGAGATCGCCGATGAGATGTGTGTTGCCACCAGCACCGTCCGGTCGCACACCAAGGCCATCTACGGCAAGCTGGGTGTCCACACCCGGCTGGAAGCCCTCGACATCGCCCGTGAGCTCGGCCTGATCTAGCCGCCCCGCCCCGGCCTCAGAGTCGGCTGCCCGGGATTCCCCAAGGTTGGGGATGACCGGTCCCACGCTCCGCGCCTAGAGTAAGAACGTGAGAACCCAAGTTCGCCTGACCATCCTGCTCTGCCCGGCTCACCCCGCTGTGTTGCCGAAGGCCCGGCGCCGGCCGGACCCATGCCACCGAACGGCCTGCGACCCGGCGGCCTGCCCGACAGACGAGCATCGCCGCACGGCGGGGGACACCGGCCGTTGGATCACCAGCAACTCCATGGGAGCACATGCATGAACCCCTCTTCGCCCAGACTGCAAGCCGTGCAGTACTCGATCGAAGTGGAGGGCATCGTCGCACCCCGGTGGGCGGAGTGGTTCAAAGGCCTGGAGGTGACCTTCATCCCCTCCAGCACGGATCCGAAACACACCGTACTCGTTGCCACGCTCCCAGACCAGTCGGCCCTTCCCGCCCTGCTGGCCCGCGTGACCGGACTCAACCTCAAGATCCTGTCGGTTGCACCAGGATCCGGCTGCGGTCCCAAGTAGGAGGCGTCCGATGCGAACCTCCGCCGATCTGTCGCTTGTTACACCCCCGGTTCCGATCCCCTGGCGCGGCACCCTGCGCAGGCTGTTGGCCACAGCCATGGCGCGCGCCCAGGACTCCGCCAGCATGGTCATGCATGCCGTGCGACATCGTCCGGCGCGGCGCGCCTGGCGCTGATCGGCGGGCCATCTTGCCTGGCGCTCCTCCCCCTGCTGCGCGTGCTCGGCGGCTTCGGGAACCTGCGTATGCCTGCCGGCCAGTCGTTGATCGACTTCTTGAACGTCGTCAAGTACCCTCCGAGCCTGACTTTCCTAGTCCTGTCGTTGGGGTTCGACCTCGTCCTGCTGAGCCTCTTCTCGCGTGCAGCTCACTGGCTGTCGACGGTGGCTCGACCGTTGGTCACGCTGGGGCAGGCCGCCCCATACTTCTTCCTGTCGCACTGGTTCGTGTACGCCGTTCTGGGCCGGGCGTTCTTCCCGACTCCTGGAGGGCTGCTGGCCACCTACCTGATCTGGATCGTCGGGCTAGTGTCCTTGATACCGATCTGCAAGGCCTATGAATCGTTCAAGCACCGTATGCCCGCGGCATCGGTTTGGAGATTGCTCTAGCCCGGGCGGCGCCCCGGACCGTCGCATGTGCCTGGAGGGCCGATACCATGACCACCGAATCCGTCAACACAAAGGGCCTGACGCGTCGGGCGATCCTGGCAGCAGCCTCGGCCGTCGCCGTCTTCTGCGTCATGTTCTTTGCGCCGGCCGGCACGTTCGCCTACTGGCAGGCTTGGGCGTACATGGGCGTCGTGCTGATCCCCATGCTCTTCGTCATGGTCTACATGCTGCGCAACGCGCCTGAGCTGCTGGCGCGCCGACTCCAGATGCGGGAGCGCGAGCGCACCCAGAAGGGGGTCATCGGCTTCGGGATCCTCTTCCTGTTTGGGGCGTTCTTCGTGCCCGGCTTCGACCGGCGCTGGGGTTGGTCCACAATGCCGTGGTGGGTTGTTGTGGCCGCCGACCTTCTCGTCCTGCTCGGCTACGCCATGATCTTCCGCGTCTTCCGTGAGAACCAGTACACCTCCCGCACGGTTCAGGTCGAGCAGGGGCAGCAGGTCATCAGCACCGGGCCGTATGCCATCGTTCGTCACCCGATGTATGTCGGCGTCCTCGTCTTCTACCTGGCCTCACCAATCGCCCTCGGATCCTGGTGGGCCTTCCTCCCGGCGGCGGTCATCCTCCCCATCCTCGTCGTTCGCATCCTGAACGAGGAGCACGTCCTGGAGCGCGACCTGCCGGGGTACAAGGAGTACAAGCAGAAGACCCGCTATCGCCTGCTGCCCGGCATTTGGTAAACATCCGTATCCGCCGCAAGCGAGGGGCTGGGTGACGACTCTCGAGCAATTGCAGGTCGGGGCGCTCCGCATTGAGTTCGCGCCCGAAGACGGACCCACGGCCAGCGTAGTGGCCGAGGCGTGCGACGAGGCTCTCCGCCTGGTCAAGGCCAGCTGGGGACTCGATCCGCCTGCCGACTGCCGCCTGTACGTGATGACGTCCTGGCGCGACTTTGTCTTCCGCTCGGCACCATGGCCGTGGAGGGTGGCGCTGGCACTTTACTACCCGCTGTGGAGCGGGCGGGTGCGGCAGATGTGGCCCATCAGCGCCGGCTGGACGCAGCGCTACGGACGCCGCACGGCCATAGGCATCAAGCCGCCGCGGCTGCTGGACGTCAGCGACAAGAGCGTCGGGGTTCACATGTTCGTTGAAGAGAAGGACCCCATCGCCAAGATCCGCCACCTTGCCTGCCACGAACTGACGCATGCCGCCTCGGCCCACTTGCGCCTCCCGGCCTGGCTGAACGAGGGGTTGGCGACCGTGACCATGGATCGCTTTCTGGGCAAGGTGACCATCCGTCCGGAGTCGCTCAACCTGCTCGAGCGAGTGCAGTCGAAGGCGCCGCCGCCCTCGTACCGGACGTTCCATCGGTTCCGGGGCGAGACGCTCGCCTACCACGCCGTGCGCGGGTACTGGATCGTCCGGCTGCTCGAGGAATCCCACCTGGGATTCGTGCGCAGCCTCCTGACCTCGCGTCAGTCAGCGGCGTGGATAGAGCGCCAGGTCGCCGAGCAGTTGAGCGTGGAGCCTTCGCGCCTGTGGCAGGAGATCGACGATCGGGTGACAGCCCACTTCCCCGCCCCAGCCTCCACCCCAGGCTGACACGCCGAGCCTCTGAGGGCAGCGGCCTGCGAACCTCCGTCGCCGCCTGTTTTTCGAACCTCGCCGGCCCAGCCGGAGCCGGATCGGGCAGCAGCCTCTTCGCACACCCCGCCCGGCTCAAGCCAGCCAGCGGATCCTATTCGCCGTCGTCGGGACCCACGCCTCGAGCCCCGTGCCGAATCCCCCTCGCATTCCCCAACCTTGGGGATGACCGTGCCCCATTGCCCCGCGTATGCTCAGTCTGGCCCGACCGGTGAGGCCTGCTTTGGAGCGCTGAACCCGCGGGCCATCCCTTGTGTGCACTGCACACATCAAGTGATGGAGGCTGTGATGGACGTGCTGACCAATAAGGACTTCGGAACTCACCTGGCCGTTGTCGGTTGGCTTCAGATTGTCAACAGCCTGCTGGGAATCGTCGCCGGGGCGTTTGCCGCGACGCTGATCCTGGGCGTCGGAGTGGTCACCGAGGATGCGGTCGCTCTCCGCATCATGGCCATCACTGCGGCCGCGATCGGCGGGCTGCTCTTTGTCCTCGGGGTCCCGGGCCTGGTGGCGGGGATCGGGCTTCTACGGCGGGCACCGTGGTCGAGGACCATGGCCCTGGTGCTGTCTGCCTTCCAGTTGGTGCTCTTCCCGATCGGAACGGTCCTGGCCGCCTACACGGTCTTTGTCCTGTCGCATCAGGCCGCCATCGAGGCCTTCGGGGCCTGCTGTTCGGTGGAGGACGGTCGGGTGGCGGCAGCCGGAGCGTGAGCAAAGTGATCGGCGGGCCGCCGACAACACGACAACCTCGATGGAGGTGACCGCATGAAGGACCAAGGATCCATGGAGCAGGCTTCGGGCCTACTCAAAGGCGCACCCAGGGTGTGGGCCTCGCTCGCGTTGCTGGCTGTCGCGCTCGCCATGACCGTCCCGATCTACGGCGGCTGGCTGTCGGGCCACGCCGGGCGGGACTTCCGGTTCGGCCTGTCGCTTCTCTGGGGCGTGCTTGCCCTGGCGGCAGCGGCCAGCGCGCGCACGAAGCGGTATGTCCCGCTCCTGCTCGGCCTGTTCGGCGTCTCGCTGGGCTTCGCCCTTGCCTACCTCGCGGCCGAATCCCCGCTTGCCGGCCTTGGTGGACGTTGGAGCACGCCGAAGGGCGCGGCCTACGACAAGATCCTCACGGAGGTCATCCCGGTCTGCGCCGCGATGTTCCTTGCCGCCTGGCTCTCGCGAAGGAGTCTCGAGTCGCTCGGCCTGCGAGGCGGGCGGGTGGGGTTGAGCCTGGGGCTCGGGCTGCTGGCCACCGTTCCCCTGCTTGCCTTGTTTGCTTTCGATCCCTCGGGAGGCAGGGATGCGGTGCTCTCGACACCCGGGTCGATCCTCGGCTCCTGGTTCCCCTGGATCCTGCTGTTCTCGATCGGGAATGGATTCATGGAGGAGCTGTGGTTCCGGGGCCTGTGGCTCGGCGCGTTCAAGCAGGTTCTCGGATGGCCCGCGGCCATCCACGTGACGAGCCTTGCCTTCTGCCTCATGCACGTGATCGTGTACTGGGGCGACCCCGTCGCTATCGCCATCCTCACGCCCACATGGCTGTTCATGGGGTATGGTTATGGTCTGACCGTGCGCAAGACCGGATCGTTGTGGGGACCCGTCCTCGCACACGCCATTGCAGACGTGCTGTTTCTGTTCATTACCTTCAGCACCGGCAAGATGTAACAGGGAAGGCCTGACGGAGTTGGACAAGTACACCAAGGACTCACCGAAATGATGGCTCAGTCTCAGACACCTTCCAAGAGCAGCTACCTCGATATCCAGGGGACGCTCGGAATCACCAAGCACAACGGGGGCCTGTCGGCGACGCAGCACCTGCTCCGGGAGTGCCGCGTGGCCGACGCCCGCGAGGTGCTGTACGTCGGCTCCGGCATCGGCGTCGGCCCGTGCGTCATCGCCCGACGCTCCAGGGCCCGCGTGGTGGCGCTCGATATCTCCGAGCCGATGCTCAGCTGGACGCGCTTGCGGGCGCGCGAGGAAGGCCTGGCGGAGCGCATCGAGACCCGGCAGGGTGATGTCCTCTCCCTGCCCTTCGAGCCCGGCCGCTTCGATACCGTCCTGGTCGAATCCGTCCTGGCCTTCGTAGAGGACAAGGCGCGCGCGATCCGGGAGTGCGTGAGAGTCACGAAGCCCGGCGGGTACGTGGGCATGAACGAAACCGTCTGGCTTGAGCGCCCTGCGGAGGCCAAGGTCCTAGAACAGGCCACCGCCCTGGGCGCATGGATCCCCACCGCCGAGGAGTGGCAACATCTGTGGGACGCGTCGGGGATCGAGGATCGGTCCTTCATCGCACGCCCGATCGGGATGCGCAGCGAGGTGATGAGCCGCATCCAGTGGGTGGGCCTGCGGTGGATGCTGCGGGCATGGGGGCGGCTCATCCGATTGCTGAGGGAGAATCCGGAAGCGCGGCAGGCCATACGCGCCCAGTTCGACGCACCTTCGGGGGTCGTCAACCTGATGGGCTTCGCCCTGACCACCGGCCGCAAGCCGGTGTGAAAGAGCCCGTCAACCGGACCCGGTGGACATCGGAGTGATCCTCCGCTCCTGGGAGGCAGGCCGGATCCCCCGGTCGGCCTCGCCTGTCTACCCAAAGCTACCAGGCACCGAGCTGAAGGCTCCACCAAGCCTTCCTCTTGCCTGACCCCTTTCGGCCTTCGCCCCAGGGTCCGACGCCCATCTTTCCCCATTCCTGGGGATGACGCCTCCCCCAGTCAGGAGGCATCCTTATGGCAGGCTGAGGGTGACCCGGAGAGGCCCCATGGCCACAACGGGAGGTTGAAATGGGCAAGAAGCCGAGGAAGCCCCTGGTCGTCACCGGATTGGCCGTGATCGCGGCCGTTGGCTTGCTGTACCTGTTCGGCCGGAACTGGCGCACTATCCGGATTGACTAGCCGGGATCCCGTCCAGTGTCACCGATCGCTGGCCTGCCCGCTTCCCTCCGAGCAAGATGCGGCCGCGCGCCAGACGGATCGGCCCGTTCAACCTCCGTGACGGAAGCCCGGCGGAGACAAACCCACACCGAAGGAGCCCCTATCATGCGCTCAACCCTATCGATCGTTGCCCTTGCGCTCTTCCTTCTCAGCCAGGCAGCCTGCAGTGCGGCACCGCAGGCCACCCCCGCCCCGACGCAGGCCGGGCTGCCCAATCCAGCCTCGGTCTTCTGCGAGGGCCAGGGCGGCCGGCTGGAGATCCGCGAAGACGCCGCCGGCAACCAGACCGGCTTCTGTGTCTTCTCCGATGGCAGTGAGTGCGACGAGTGGGCGTTCTTCCGCAATGAGTGCCAGCCAGCCTACCTCGCCACGAAGGCTGTTGCCCCTACGCCGGCAGCAGTCGTCGATCCGGAGGCGTTGCCGCCCGAGGGCTGGGAGCTCTACACCCACCCCACCCTCGGCTACTCGTTCTTCTATCTGGAAGGCAGTACGTTCGTGTCTACCGAGATCGAGCGCTACACCACGGTCGTCGGGCCTGTCGTTCTCGAGAACGACGAGAACTGGCCCTGGTTCAACGTCAATCACCCCGACGAGGCGGACTACCATCCCCCGGCCGGCGTTGACCTCCAGGCATGGCTGGCCGAACGCAGCCGCCTCCCCGGGAAGGTCATGGGTACGCAGGTGATTGCTGGAGAGACCGCCGTCCACACGCGCTTCGAAGACCCACGGGGACCGCAGTCCTACGACGACGATCGCTACTACTTCGTCCACGACGGGCAGCTCTACGAGATCGTCATCATGCACACGGGCAAGGAAGACTGGGACGTGTACGATCAGTTCCTGGACAGCTTCGCCTTCCAGGAGTAGCGGCGCGCTCGCACTGACTGTCGCCGAACCACGCACTGCCGGCCAATCGCGGCCGGCAGTGCCCTATCGAGATCGACGCCAGGTGAGGGCAATCGCGAGGACCAACAGTGCGAGGCCTGTGCCGTCGAAGGCGATGAAGCGCAGTCCGCTGGCGACCAGCGCCGCATGTCCGGGCGGCAGCGAAGCCAGGATCCAGGTTTCCCCGGCGAGACCCAGGACCTGCTGCGCGAGGATCACGCCGAACAATGCGCGGTGCCGGCCTGGGTGCACGATCAGCGGCAGATAGGCGGCGGACCACATCACGAACAGGACGCCCAGCCCACGGACCATGGCCGCGCCCGCTGGCCCGCCGAGTTCGAAGGCTCCGGCGTAGGCGGCCGGATCCACCAGGTAGGGGATGGCGGCGCTCAGGTTCGATGCCAGCACAAGCGCTAGCGCAACCCGCGCCGCCCATCCTCGCCCCGACTCGGGCAGCGTTCTCATGCACAGCTCCCCGTGGCGTCGCGTACGGATCCCCGCTTCCCGACGGCTCGCAGCGCCGAGGAAATCCCCGGGTGGCAGGCACCCATCAACCGGGATCCTTGGAAGCCCGAAGGCGCGGCAGCCAGCGCGGGACACGGTTCCGATAGTCGTCGTACGCTGCACCCAGCCGCCGTCTCGTCGCCGGCTCCTCCACCCGAACAATGAACACGTGCATCACGGGCAGGAAGGCCAACGCCGCCACCAGCAGCGTCGGCGACCCACGCCACAAGGACAACCCGAACAGCAGGAAGGCCGCTCCCAGGTAGATCGGATTGCGCGTGAACCGATAAGGGCCCTCGACCACCAGCCCGGGTGGTGGGTCGCCGAAGCCGCCGGTCGAATGGGCGATGCGAAGCAAGGTCACCTCCGCCCAGCCGATCGCGCCCAGCCCAAGGAGGGTCGCCGCCAGCCCCGAGAGCTTGCACCCAGCGGGCAGGGACCACCCCACTCGGCCGTCCACGATCGAAGTGGCAAGAACCAGCGCGATCACCAGACCGCCGGCGATCGTCAGGATCAGCACGCGGGCTGCTGCGGCGAACGTGCTGGCATGCGGGGCCATCCTGCATCTGCCTCTCAAGCCTGCCGGATGGGCACACCTGGTGCCGTCGGGATCGACGCCGGCCGCGATGGATTCGGGGCGCGGGCGGCGCCGTCGGTCGCGCGGCGTCCCAACGCCTTTCCATCCTCCGGGCCCATCAGGACGAACAACCCGAGCGATCCCATGTTGGTGAACAGCAGCGGCGCCAGGAACGGCGCGCCGCGGATGAAGCGCTCAGCAACGAAGGCGCCTGCGGCCGTCAGGTCATCGAGCACATGCAGCACCGCGCCGACGACGCCCACGGCGATCATCAGCACCATGGCGGCGGTGAACATAGCGACGTCCGCGCGCCGCCGTCCTTCGAGCGCACCGATGTAGGCTGCGACCACCGTGGCGAACACGCCGACCGCGGTCGGGAGCCACAGCCAGGGATTGACGAACCCCGTGCGGGCGTGGTCCAGCACGCTGCTGATGACCGTCGCCAGGCTGCCCATGCTGACCATGAAGAAGTACGCCTGTGTCTTGCTGTAGGGGAGCGCGAGCTTGCGCCGCCCGGTGAGCAGCAGGACGC
>Ga0315273_10013931_pt1 | contig 10352 bp, 11 predicted proteins | sample YL17G02_0_MG_FD_205753 | JGI IMG/M metagenome (GOLD analysis project Ga0315273, IMG submission 205753) | Sediment microbial communities from Yellowstone Lake, YNP, Wyoming, USA - YL17G02_0 | ecosystem: Environmental > Aquatic > Freshwater > Lake > Sediment | place: USA: Wyoming | collected... | reverse complement strand
GCTCCCCTGGTGCCTGTTCTTTTGGATTCGCGGGATGCGGCCCTGGCGAGATGCCTACCTGGTCCTCTTCGGTCTTACACTGACGATCGCGATGCTCGCTGGTGCGCCCGAGATCCTTCTCATGATCCTCGGTGTTGTCGCAGGCTGGACGGCGTTTGCGGCTCCGTGCTCCTGGACCGATCGTCTGCGCCTCGGAATGATGCTGGGGCTTGCCTTGCTCGCGGCTTTGGGCGTCGCAGCGTTCCAAATCGTTCCCACGCTCGAGTACATCGGACAATCCGATCGCAGCGGCGCGCTTCCGCTCGTGGAAGTCACCACGTGGTCGCTACAGCCCGTTTCATTTTTCCAGTTGGTGCTTCCTCATTCCGTGACACCCGGCGCCAGCCTCGACCCCTCGCATCAGATCCTGGAGGCCGGCAAACCTTGGATCCGGAGCATCTATCTAGGGATCGTTTCACTCTCTCTGGCGATCGCGAGCGTCGCCGGGGGGCGGGAACGGCGCTTCTGGGGGATGGTGATCTTGGTAAGCGTCGTGCTCGCATTCGGCGCGGCGACCCCCGTCTTTCCGACGCTCTATTCGCTCTTGCCGGGCGTCTTTGGAAGATTCCGCTATCCGGAAAAATTCTACTTTCTAACCCATTTCGCGACGGCACTGCTTGCGAGCGAGGGAGCCGAACAGTGCGTGCGCGGCGACCGACGGTCCACGAGGCTCGCTCACGTTGCGGCGTTCACGTTCTTCGCCGTGGCATTGCTGATCGTCTTGGCCCGATGGCTGTGGCCGGCTCTCTATCTACTGGTCGTCGCCGGCCTGAGCGGTACGTTCGCGCCGATGACGCAGTACGTGCCGCTTGCCGAAGACCTCGCCCGCAAGTCCTTGCGGAGCGTGCTGCTGCTCGGATGCTTCCTCGGGACACTTTGGCTTCGGCGCATCTTGCTCCTCTCGGAATCGACCTTCCGTGCGGCTTTGGTCGCGCTCGTCGCCGTGGATCTCGCCTCGATGGCACATGGGCTCAACCATACGGTCTCGTGGCGGGCACTCGGGGAGCAGCGCGCGGACCTCGACGTCGATGCGCTTCGAGCCGCGCATCAGCGCATGTTCCTCTACCAGACCCTATCCGCTCCGTTTGCCGGGCAAGAGCCACAACCGATCCCGGGCCTAGAGCACTGGTTGCGATTCGAGCAGCAAGCGAAGAGCTTCGAAGAGGCCGCGGGTGCGCTCTGGCGGACGATGCTCCTCGACATCCCGATGGCGCGAGAGGTCGGAACGTTGAGCGGAGGCGACGGCATCATGCGGAGCTCCGACAACGCGCTTCGCGCCGCCGTCTCGACCGCTTCCCGCGATCGCGCGGTGAAGTTGCTGCGCATCTTCGGCGTCGCGCAGTTCGCCGGTCCGGTGCCGCTCGAAGTTCCGGAGCTAGAGCCGGTCAAGCAGGTCGGCAATCCCCCCCTATTCATCTATCGGGTGAGGAAACCGGTGCCCGCAGTATACCTCGCGTCGCGTCTCGTTCGCGCGGCCACGTCCACGGAAGCGTTTCAGCGCATGGTCGAGCCTGACTTCATTCCGGGTGTCGATGCGACCGTAGAGGATCTCCCGCGTGACTGGAGCCAGGCGTCGGACGCAGCGGGCGCCGGCGAGGTTCGAGTCGTCACGTGGACGGACGACCGCGTGGAGCTCGCCGTCGATGCCTTGCGGCAGAGCTTCCTCGTCCTGAACGATTCGTTCTTCCCCGGATGGTACGTCCGCGTCGACGGCCAGCCCGCACGAATCCATCGTGCGAACTCTCTCGCGCGAGGCGTTACCATTGCCGCGGGCAACCACCGAGTGGAGTTTTTCTACGCGCCGCGGTCGTTCGCAGTCGGAGCGGCGATCTCGCTAGCGACCCTCCTCGCCGTTGCCATCGTTGTCGCGATTCGACGAGGTCGCCGCGACCCGATGCCGACTAAGGCTTCGGAGGTGCCGGGGCCGCAAGCGCCGCCCCAAACGACTTAGGGTCGAAGACCCGTGCAGGTACGGTCGATGCCGGCTGCCACTCGAGCGAGATCACGTCCTTGGTCCGGACCTTGAAGTCTTGCATGACGATTCGCTTCGGCCGCCACTTGGATTCGACCTGGGTGAAATCGTCGTTGCGCAGCATCTTCACGAGGTTCGTCGTGGAGTCCTTGTAGAGCAGGGCCTGCAGCATCACGGATTTCTCGCGGTCGAACTTGTAGACCATCAGCCTGTACTGAGACGGCGGCGTTTTCGGCTCGCAGAGGACGGTGAACTGCTCCTCGTTGATGTCGACGATGCGCATCGCCGCACAGCGCGCCGCGGAGAACGGCAGCCAGTCCTCGGTCGTGAAGCTCGTCGAACCGACGGCGGTCTCCGATGTGGCCTGCCGACTCTTGCCGTCGGCTGAAATGTGCAGCTCCGACGGTCCGAGAGCGAGGAGGTGGACCTTCGCCTTCTCGAGCTCGACGTAGACCTGTGCCGGGACCTTGGTGTCTGCGCCGGCACGCTCGACGAGGACGAGCCGATCTTGCTTGTTGCCCTCGAGGCTGTCGCTTTCGATGCTGCCGGCCGCGCGGAGCGGCGTCGACGGCCGGAGAGACTCGTCCACGCCTTGGAGCAGCGTCGCAAGCATGTCGGCAGATGCGGCCTCGCAATGGAGAACGACCGACACCAGAAGAGCCGCCAGCGTTCGCGCGCGCATCGCGGCATCATTCTGTGCCGGCTGCCGCGAAGTCAAGGGCGCCTTTTAAGAGTGCGCCTTCCAAGAGCCTCGGACGTGGCGTTTCTCTCACTGGCGAGCGCCGAACGTGACGTCGCGACCGGGCAGGTGTTGATCGTGGATGGCGAGCTGGTGATGATGGGCGCGATGAGCCGCTGGTTCGCCGTTTTCGCGCTCTGCGTGATTTTTTCGACGGCGGCGCACGCGGCGCAGACGGAGCTGCGCTTTCTGCGCGACGGCGAGGTCGTCAAGCGAACCGATCTCGAGTCGCTGAAGAAGGCGTGTTCGCTCGCCGCGGTGGTGATCGAGGATCCCTACTACAAGAAGACGAAGTCGTTCCTCGCCTTTCCGCTGAAGCAGGTGCTCTCGTTCGGTTTCGGCCAGCCGGCCGCGGAGCTCGTCAAGGAAGATCTCTTCTTCCAGGCGCTCGATGGCTACGTGAAGCCCGCCTCGGGCGAGCGCGCCGTCGAGGACGGCGGGTATCTCGCCTTCGCCGACGCGGACCACACCCGCGGCTCGGATCCCGGATGGGAGCCGATCGATCGGCGGGGCGCCGATCCGGGCCCCTACTACGTCGTCTGGGCGAAGCCCGGTCAAACCGATGCCAAAGGGTACCCTTGGCCCTTCGAGCTCGTCGCCATCGAGATCGGGCACTTCGACAAGAAGTATCCCGACACCCTGCCGCGCAGCGCTGCCGCGGACTCGGCGGCGTGGAAAGGATTCGCGACCTTCCGCATGCAGTGCGTCTCCTGTCATTCGGTCAACGGACAGGGCGGCAGGATCGGGCCTGATCTCAACGTGCCGCGGAGCATCGTCGAGTACCGGCCGATCGATCAGGTCAAAGCCTACATCCGCGATCCCGAGACGTTTCGCCATTCGAACATGCCCGCGCACCGTGATCTCACGGAGGCGGAGCTCGACGACCTGATTGCCTACTTCTCGACCATGAAGACGCTGAAGCACGACCCCGGCAAGTGACCCGCCTCGACGCCCACGGAACGTTGATTCGCCTCGACGCGCGCGTCACTCGCCACGCGCTACGGAGATTCTCGCCTGCGCCGGTTTCGGACCTTCGCGACGCGGACGACGCCGCTCGCGGCGAACGTTATCTCGAGGCGTGGATCGATCTTTCCCTCATGGCGTATCGCGGCGAGAAGAACGACAGATAGGCGAAGGGGACCCAGAAGGCATAGTAGAGCTGATTCGGGATCACCCGTAGCGCCCAGCCCCAGTCGAGCCCACGCAGGACGATCAGCAGGTCGGCCGTTGCCCAGAGGGCGTAGTAGAGCTCCACGTAGCGGACTAGAGCACGGAGATACTGATGGGTCTCGAAGCGTCGGAGCCCGGCGCTCACGGGCAGCACGCGCAGCTCGAGGAACAGCGCAACGGCTACGAAGCCGAGCGCGTAGACGATCCAGATCGCTTGCGACGGAAGCTTTCCGAAGCTCGACTCGAGGAGCCCGTTGGCGGTCCATGCGAAGAGCGGAACGACGAGCGTCCAGAGCCCGGCGCGGACGACGGCGCCGGCGGCACCGCGCTCGGGGGCGAGGACGAACAAGATCAGCAAATACACCCGAAAATCCCCGAGCAGCACGAAGGCAACCATCGAGTACCGCGTCATCGGCTCTTCGACGTGGAGCCAGCGAAGCAGCGGTCCCGTCGCGAACGGATCGATCACCGTCTCGATCGCGAAAAGCGGTGCATAGACGTTCAGGAACGAGGTCGCGCGCGGCTCGACGCCGGGCCGTCCCGAGGACCGCGAAAGCAGCCAGTAGAGGAGGAAGAAAGCCGGGGCGACCCACAGCGCGTATACGGATTGCAGGTCACTGCGATAGAAGTCGGCCCACATCGCGGAGGGATCTTATCGTGTACGCCGATCTCGAAGGCAAGGCAGTCCTGGACCGGCGCCTCGACCGGCATCGCAGGCGAGACGGCAACTTGCTGATCGGCCCGGCATCGAGCCTCGACCGCGCAGCCCGTGCCGTGACCGCCGGCCTGGCGCTGCGCCAGGTGTGGTCGGCATTCCAGAACAACGTCGAAGACGACCGCAGCGGCGTCTCGCTCAACCCGAGAATCGGCGCCCGGCGCTTTGGCGTCAACGCGACGTTTCACTGCTAGTTGCCGGGGTTCGGTTTGTATGGGAGAGAGCCGATGTGGCGCCCTCGCCCGGCGATCATCCCTTCACTCCCGATCTCTTCGCGCGCGCCGACGAGAGCGACGACGCGCTTTTCTACGCCATGGCGCGAAAGGTCGTTCACCTCGACGAGCCGGCGATCGCAGCGGTGAGCGGTTTCTTTGCCGAGAATCTACCGCCGGACGGCGAGCTGCTCGACGTGATGGCGAGCTGGCGCTCGCACTTGCCGAAGCGACTCCAAGCAAAGCGCGTCGTGGGTCTCGGCATGAACGCCGAAGAGATGTCGGACAACCCGGACCTCGACGAATTCGTCGTCCACGACCTCAACCGAGATCCCGAATTGCCCTTCCGGGAAGGTGAGTTCGATGGCGCGATGCTCACCGTCTCGGTCCAGTACCTGACTCGACCGATCGACGTCTTTCGCTCGGTTGCGCACTGCCTACGGCCCGCCGCTCCGTTCATCGTGGTCGTCTCGCATCGTTGCTTCCCCATCAAGGCGGTGAAGATCTGGCATCAGTGCCAGACGATGCGCGAGCGAATGGAGCTCGGCATGGCCTATTTCAGCTTTGCCGGTGGCTTCAGCGATGTTCTCGGCGTCGATCTGAGGCCGTCGGTTCCTGCCGGCGAAGACCCGGTCCGCGCGATCATCGGTCATCGCCAGGGCTCTGCAAACCCGAGCAAGCGGGCAAGCGCCACCTGGCGGCGTCGATGACGCCGGAGCCACGGTTTTTGCCTATCGAAAATGCAACGTGTGCCGAGAAATAGATACATTCGTGAACCCGACGGTTTTCGAGGCCGGTCTCCTTACGTAACCGAGCAGCCCGTGCATGTCGTCGAAATGACAGAGCTATTTTTTTGCGGATCCCCGGGTGAAGCTGCGTGTTAGAAGCACGTTAGTGAGGGAATGAACCTTGCAATTCAGCTCGAATATGAAGATGACGATCCCCGCGAGAAGCCGAGGAATGGGTTCCGGCGGAGGTGCTGCAGAAGTGGGAGGCCGTATGTTGAACGACCTGCGTGACATCTATTCCGATCCCGACACGATGTTCGTCATAAGCGTGATTTCCGACGCCATGCGGCGAGGGGTTCGTCACTTCAAGCTCGACGGCACGCCGCTCGGCCGGCTGAACGAGATCATCGACGCGTTGGCGGAGGACGGTGAAATCCTCATGGACGCCGACGGATCGAAGGACTGCCCACGACATTGAGGGGCGAGCGGACCGATCGAGGCGGCGGAGCGCACTCCACGAAATAGACGGAGCTGGCGGGTCGCGGAATCGTGCGGCGCCTTCTTCGCGGCTCCGCAAGATCGCCTGCCACAAGCCGTCACGACTTGACAATCCCGCCGCTTTGCGAATCAAGCTCGGCTCGTGCCGCTGCTCTCGCTCGATGTGATCCGCTCGACGTGGAACGCCATGGGCTCGTGGACCTCGGCCGAGGCGGATCGCGGGGCGAAGCGCTTCGTCGATCGCCAGCCGATCGTCAACGCCGCCGTGCTCGCGCTCACCGAAGACGCGGGCGAGGACGTCGCGTCGATCGCGCTCTATTGCGCGTGCGCGATCGCGGAGTGTTACGAAGCGGCGCGAGGCCGCGCGCTGCCGCGCGTCCGCGAGCGCATCATGGACGAGGCGCTCGAAGGCATGGAGCGCTGGGGGCGCGACCTCGAGAGGATGGAGGAGCAATTGTTCGCGCGCCGCGCACTGTATGGCCGGGACCATGACCAGCCCTATCTCGTCGCCGAGCTCATTCGTTACCTCATCGATGCCACCGACGAGGGCGAGTTCGATGGCGAGGACCTGGGCATCATCTTGTCGGTCCTGCTCGCCGTCATCCGCGCGTTCGATCGCGTGTCCGGCGTGCCGCGCCGCGTGCCGTCGATGGGGCAGGTCCTGAAAGAGCTGACGGGTCGGCCGCTGCCCTGCCTGTATCGCCTGAGCCCCTGCCCGTGCGGCAGCGGGCGCCGCTATCGCGAGTGCTGCCTGCGGAAGCGGGGCCTCGCCAGCGCACAGAATCGCCTTCCCGCCCGCCTGCAGTGAAGTTCGCCACCTGGAACGTCAACTCGATCCGCGCCCGTCTCGATCGCGTGCTCGAATGGCTCGACCGTGTCGCGCCGGACGTCCTCTGCATGCAAGAGACCAAGGTGACGGACGAGCTCTTTCCGCGCGAGCCCTTCGAGCGACGCGGCTACCGCGTGATGGCCTTCGGTCAGAAGACCTACAACGGAGTGGCGATCGCCTCGCGTCGGCCGCTCGAGAGCACGGAGCGAGGCTTCGCCAAGCATTGCGCCGACCCCGGCTGTCGGCTGGTCGCGGCGACCACCGCGGACGTGCGCGTGGTCAACGTCTACGTGCCGAACGGGCGGGCCGTGGATTCTCCCCACTTTGCGGCGAAGCTCGAGTGGCTGCGGTCGCTGCGGCGGTATCTCGATGACGTCGCGCGACCGACCGAAGCGATCCTCGTGTGCGGCGACTTCAACGTCGCGCCCGAAGACCGTGACGTCTACGCGCCCGAGCTCTTCCGCAATCAGGTCCACTGCCACCCGGAAGAGCGCAAGGCATTGGTCGAGATCGCGGAGTTCGGTTTGGTGGACGTGTTTCGACGCCATCACGCCGAGTCCGGCCTCTACTCGTGGTGGGACTACCGCCTCGGCGCGTTTCATCGCAACTGGGGCTTGCGGATCGACCACATCTGGGCGAGCGAGTCGCTCGCCGCGCGCTGCACGTCGGTGTCGATCGATCGCGAGGCGCGAAAAGGCAAGCAGCCTTCGGATCACGCGCCGGTCGTCGTCGAGATCGCGTGACGCTTTCGTCGGAGCGGTGGTGGGTCATTTTGAGATCTGGAAAGATCGCGAAGGGGGCGGAGATCGCCAAAATGATCCACTACCGTCGGAGGACAACGATGGTCAGTCGGCGTGAATTTTATCTCTCCTTGGTCGCCATCGGCCTGCTGGCCGGTTGGCTCGGAATGCGCTGGGAGCGGCAGCCGCCCGGCGGTATGTTCGTGCGCGCCGCAGAGGCGCAAATGCTCGCGTCGAAGCCGTTCAGCTTCGCCGCCGTGGCGCGCCGGGCGACCCCGTCGGTCGTCAACGTCTTCACCACGCATCACGTGCGGGTCCCTGCCTTCGGCTCGCCGCTCGGTGAGGGTGATCCCTTCGATCAGTTCTTCCGCCAGTTGCTTCCGGAGCTGCCCCGCGAGATGGACCAGAAGAGCCTCGGCTCGGGTGTGATCGTCGATCGCGAAGGCTTCATCGTCACCAACCATCACGTGGTCGCCAACGCGGACGAGATCCAAGTGAAGCTGAGCGACACGCGGAGCTTCCCCGCGGAGCTGGTCGGCAGCGACGCGCGCACCGACGTCGCCCTCGTGCGAATTCACGGCAACGGTCTGCCGCGGGCCGAGCTCGGCGATTCCGACGAGCTCGGGGTCGGCGACTGGGTACTGGCGATCGGTAATCCATTCGGTCTCGAGGAGACCGTGACGGCGGGAATCGTCAGCGCCAAGGAGCGCGTGATCGGCGCCGGCCCGTTCGACAACTTCATTCAGACCGATGCCTCGATCAACCCGGGCAACTCCGGCGGCCCGCTCATCGACGTCGACGGCAAGGTCGTCGGCGTGAACAGCGCGATCTACAGCCGCAGCGGCGGTTCGATCGGCATCGGTTTCGCGATCCCGATCAATCTGGTCATGCAGGTCGTCGGCGAGCTGCGAGCGCACCGCCGCATCGTGCGGGGCTGGCTCGGTGTGGCGATGCAGGACGTGACGCCGGAGCTCGCCCGTTCCTTCGGGCTCTCGAGCGAAGAGGGCGCGCTGGTCTCGGACATCTATCGGGGCGGTCCAGCGCACCGCGCGGGTGTTCGCCGGGGAGACGTCATCGTCGCCTTCAACGGCCGGCCCGTGAAGAACTCGCGCGAACTCTCGCGCTGGGCCGCGGAGGTGCCGATCGGCACGTCGGTGAAGGTGGAAGTGGTGAGGGAGGGTGGGCGGCGGAGCTTCGAAGCGGTCATCGAGGAGGCACCGGTCGAGCGCGGCGCGTGAAGAGCGGTGGGCTACGGGCTACAGGCTACGGGCTACTGGGCAAAGATCTCGCTGCGCCCCATGAGAGGCTCGTCAATTTCTTGCCTGTAGCCTGTAGCCTGTAGCCTGTAGCCCGTAGCCGAACTAATATCTCTTGCATGGCCGAACACGATCTGAAGATTCTCGATTCGACGATCCACTACCGCGAGTCCGGCGCTGGCGATCCGATCGTCTTCCTGCACGGCAATCCCACCTCGTCGTACCTCTGGCGGAACGTCATTCCGCGGCTCGAGAGCGAAGGGCGCTGTCTGGCGCCCGATCTCATCGGCATGGGCCAGTCCGGGAAGCCGGACATCGCCTATCGCTTCGTCGATCATGCGCGCTATCTCGATGCCTGGTTCGACGCCCTGGCGCTCTCGCGCGTGACGCTCGTCGTTCACGACTGGGGCTCCGCGCTCGGTTTCCACTGGGCGAGTCGTCACGCCGAGCGGGTGGCCGCCATCGCCTTCATGGAAGCGATCGTCAAGCCGCTCACCTGGAGCGAGTGGCCGGAGAAGGCGCGCGAGGTGTTTCGCGGCTTTCGCACACCGGGTGTCGGTGAGACGCTCATCTTCGAGAGGAACGTGTTCATCGAGAGCGTGTTGCCGGGATCGATCCTGCGAAAGCTGACTGCCGAGGAGATGGACGCTTACCGTGCCCCGTTTCGCGACCCGAAGTCGCGGACTCCCGTGTGGCGCTGGCCGAACGAGATCCCTCTCGAAGGCGAGCCGAAGGACGTGGTCGAGAGCGTGACGACTTATGGCCGATGGCTCGCGGCGAGCGAGGTTCCGAAGCTCCTGCTGGCATTCGAACCGGGCGCGATCCTCGGGCCGGAGCTGGTCGACTATTGCCGGGCGCATTTCCGTAACCTCGAGGTCCGCCATCTCGGCCGGGGCAGCCACTTCGTCCAGGAGGACCAGCCCGAGGCGATCGGCGACGCGATCCGCGAATGGCGTCGCCGCGTTCTACCGCCGCGCTCGTGAGCCATCCCCGTCTCGCCGGAATCTCCGTGCCGCTGTCCTCGCTCCGTTCCGAGAGCGACTGCGGCATCGGCGATTTCGAAGACCTGACGATACTAATCGACTGGGCCGCGCGCTCGGGGCAGCGGATCATCGCGCTGCTTCCGCTCGGCGAGTCCGGGCCCGGCGAGGCGAGTCCCTACAACGCGCTCTCGTCCTTCGCCCTCGATCCGATCTACCTGCGACCCTCGGCGATCGAGGAGATCGGACCGGATCGGAGCACAGCTCCGTCACCGCCACGCTCGGCGGTCGTCGACCACGCGCGCGTGCGCGCCTGGAAGAATCCGCTCTTTCAAGAGGCGTTCCGGCGCTTTCACGCCCGCCGCGCCGGCGATCCGCGGCGCGAGCGATTCGAGGAGTTCCGCCACGCAAGCGCGGCGTGGCTCTCCGACTACGCGATTTTCCGCGCCCTTTTCGAGGAGCAGCACGGGCGCT
>Ga0315273_10013930_pt1 | contig 10353 bp, 7 predicted proteins | sample YL17G02_0_MG_FD_205753 | JGI IMG/M metagenome (GOLD analysis project Ga0315273, IMG submission 205753) | Sediment microbial communities from Yellowstone Lake, YNP, Wyoming, USA - YL17G02_0 | ecosystem: Environmental > Aquatic > Freshwater > Lake > Sediment | place: USA: Wyoming | collected... | reverse complement strand
CAGTTGGCTTCTTTGGCTATTGGAGCAACCAACAAAGTAGGCGTAAATTATGGAGTTCGAGCGGGAGAAGCTGTGAATCAATCATGGACTGCAGGTCTTGGTGGAAAAGATTATTCACTTATTCCTGCAGCCGAGGTGTTGCCGAGCGGCTCTTCTGGAAATTCCACACAGGATGCTGTTCAGATGACGTTGGATTCTTTCTTCAAGTCTTCCACAAAAGTTAAACCATAAGAGGTAGATGATGTCTGACTTTATTCCCCTTGAACAACTGGAAGCTGATCCTCGCTTTGCGAAAATGAACGCTCAAGAGCAGAACGAAACACGTACAAAGTGGTTGGCTGCCGTGGCGATGACAAATTCATATCAAAAGCTCGGGAATGATCAGAAGTTTGCTCTCTCGGATGCGGTACAAAGTCGAGCTCCCATACTCGAAAATAAGAACAACAACTCTTTGGCGAATGAGTGGATGTCGGTTGCTGACCGCGCCGCTCAAGGCGACCAAATGGCAATCGACCGCGCCCGGCAAATCCACCTCGAAAATATGGTTGGCGAGTCGGGTGGCATCCTGGGCTGGCTGGGCACCAAGCTGGCCGAAGCAGCCGGCGTCCGAGACTTCCAAGTTGCTCACACCGATTCTGACCGCCGAGACCGAGCCAAAGCTTTCGGTTACTTCCAAGGACGCACCAGCCAGAACGACAAGGTCATGGACTGGACCATGAGCGCCGCCAACCTCGGCATCTCCGCGTCCGGCTTGATCTCGGATGTCCTGTTGTTCCGGGGCGCTGGCAAACTACTGGGATCGGCGGCCATTGGGCTGTCCGGGGAAGGCGCCATTGGGAAGACCGCCCAGACGGTGATGAATTGGACCTCTGCGGCGACCCGGGGACAGATGGTTCAGGCTACGGCCTGGGGCAACCGGGGCAAGTTCATCCTGGGTGAGTTGGCTCCCTCCGTCGCCGGCGCCGCTTTTGATGGCGCAGTGCTTACGGGGACCCAGGCGCTACGCACCGATCAGGCGATGAAGGTCTGGGGCACCGTCAGTCCCCAGCTCCAAAAGCAATCCATTCAGGTTTTTGGTGAATCGGTCATCGGAGACATCGCCATGTGGACCGCCCTCAAAGCGCTCAAGCCGGTCTGGCTCATGGCCAAAATGCAACTGGCCAAGTCCGGAGAGTTCGGCGACGTACCCCAGGATCAGCTCCTCCAGATGATGGATGATGCCATGGCAGGAAACGACATCGATCCCTCAGTCATGTCCCGCATCGCCCGACTCCAACCCGAGTACCATGAGCGCCTTGTCACCACCCAACAGCAGGTGTGGAAGAAAGCCGATGGCCTCGATTTGGCCGCCCTGGCTGACGACCCAGTCATGGTCGAGATGATGGCAGCCCGAGCCGGCTACACCGTGGGCCCTGGCACCTCCGGCAAGATCAACATCTATGACAACGAAGAGCAGCTCATGGGTAATTTCGATTCCCACAAGGAAGCCTTCGACTTCATCGACCTGACCCTCCAGAAAATCGATGCCTCCAAATCCAATGCCCTGCCCACCTCAGTGGTGCTCAAGCCAGACGCGCTGGTTAAGGTCCAGGCCCAATATTCGGCCAAGCTCTCCAAGACCAACCAGGATCCGGCCGTCCTCTACGCCGCCCAATCCTTCACCGAAGACTTGACCGGCAAGCTGGACTTCACCCCCTTCCAATCACTCAACGTGATCCATCCCAGTGGCAAACAATTCCAGCAGGTGACCGAGACCCAGTTCAACTCAATCAAGCCGAACGACAACGCCAATATCATCTACGTTCCCTCGACCATCACCTCGCAGGCGACCCGAGACCGCATCGCCTCCGAAGTCATCCCTCGTTTCGGCGAGAAGGTCGACATGATTGGTGGGCCTCGTCTCCAGAACCTGATGGAGAACCTGTTCAACAAAACCTCGGATGTGCGCCGGAACAGCTTTAGCGACTCATGGGTGAACTCTACCGCACGTGAGTCTGGATTCACCGTCACGCCTACTCCCCAGGGGGGTTTGCAACTGGCTGATGCCGCAGGTGGTGTAAGGGCGTTCGCTCGAAAGGACGCGGCTGCTTTCTTTTTGCTCCAACAGCAGGGGAAGATGACCGACGCGGACTTCGCAGCTGTCATGAGCCACGACTATGGACTCGCATTCGAGCGGGCAGCAAATGGACAGGTTGTGCTGCGCCAGATGAGCGGCTTCGGCAAAGACTCAAAGATCGCAGCGGGCGGTATCGTTGTGCAGGGAAAGGACATTGCGGACCTGCTCGAGCAGCGCCCCCAGCTCACACCCAAGTTCCCTGCATCGGCTGCGCCCTACATGATGATCGTCGATCCAACCGGCAAGTTCGTTGTCAACGGCCGGGTAGCCTCGGGCACCGTCCAATCTATGCGAGAACTGAACGAGCAGTTCTTCCATGCCGGCAAAGATACCAGCCAAACCTTCGACGAGGCGCTGGTCAGATCTGTGGGTGACAGACAAATCGTTTATGGCAAACGAAACGATACCTTCCTCGTTCGTATTCCCGACTATGGGCTTGAGCTGCCATTCCGTGATCTGAAGAGCGCCACGGAGGCCTTAGAGGGTTTTGGCAAGAACTACTCCGATCTGGAAAAAGCAGCCTGGGCCAAGGACGCGACAGTCGACACCTACAACGGAAAGATCTGGTTGCGAACTACCAGCGACGCGGCGGATGGCAAACCCCCCGTCCAAGTAGGCTCCATAGAGGAAGCGGCGACGTTCTTGAAGAGTCTCTCAAACGTCGGCCACGATGCGCCTGAGCTGACCGGCATGTTCTCGAGTTTGGAGCAGGTGATTACGGAGCCGCATCTCAAGGAGCTGCTCAAGACCTCTTATCCGAAGCAGTCGACTTCGGTCTTCCATCAGAGCGACCTGGATCTGATTCAGAAGCGCCACTCGTATGAGGGAAAGAAACAGCCTGTCCGGGATTTCATTGGGTACATCACGGATGGTATGGATTCGGGGTTCCGCAAGTTGTCGACCACGATGAACGATCCCAGGATCTACGACATCTATGACCGAACCGTCAACTCATACACGCTGCTCAAGGGTAAGACCAACCAGATGAATCATCTGATTTCAGGGATCACCTCGAAGATGAACGCCAAGGAACGCGAGTATGCCATCAAGCTGATCAGCGCCGAGGAAACGGAATGGGATACCATCTGGAAAGGCCTCGATCCCAAGCGGAACCAGGGCGGTGTTCCTCAGAATGTCCGGGACGCGATCGGTGGATTCAAGCACCTGCTGGATGGGCACAAGACCATGTTCGGGATTGATCCGTGGATCGTGATGAAGAACTACCTGCCCCGATTCAAGGAGATGCTCAAGAAAGATGCCGTTGGGTATGGGTTCGATGCCGGTGAGACTACCGAGGTGTTTTTCAAGCGAGCCATGGGCGAAGATTTGCCTGTCGAGCTGAAGTTCTTTGCCGAGAATATGCGCCTCCAGGACTTCGCCGAATTCGCCAACTCGGTGACCATTGATGAGGTTGTGACCCGTTACCTGCACCGAGGCTATAAGAAGTTGCTCATGGGCGACACGATGAAAGCCAACAAGGCTACCTTCGAAGCTCTGCTTGAGGAGAAGAACCTCACGAAGACGCAGCTGGCCCGCATCCATGATTTCATGGAAGAATCACAAGGCATGTCTCAATCGACTACGCAGGAGATGGCTACCGAGGCCACTCAGGAGTTTGGAAATAATCTGCGGACCTGGATCAACAAGATCCGGGGCGGCGACAACAAGGAAGCGTCCATCGCCAACCAGGACATGCTCGACCTGCTGAAGTCCATGACCGTTGCCTCAACCATGGCTTTCCGACCGGGCCTTGTAATGCGCAACTTGCAGCAAATCTATGTCACGCTGGGCCCCGTGATGGATCAGTCCTGGGTAGATGCCGCCATGGTCAGCCTCCAGAAAAAGGGTGTCTTCTCGGATCTCCGAACGGCGATTGGAACGGCCCGGGACAGCGGGCACCTGATGAGCCACATCAGTCCTCTGGGTGAACTGGATTCACATACCGGATTACTTGCCAAGTTCAACAAGCTGGGGATGAAATGGTACCAGGACTCGGACGTCGTCACCCGTATGGTGGTCGACGAAACGATGAAGCTGCGCATGAGCCTGCCTATGGATCGCCTGCTCAAGAGCCAGCGGTCGCCGGCTGACCTCAAGCTGTTCATGGATGACTCCGGCATCTCTCGGTTGGATCCAACCCACCAGAGCACCATCATGGAGACCCTGAACACGGACGGTCCTGCAGCTGCCCTCCAGAAGACCCAGGAGATTGTCCAGCATTTCACTATGTTCTCGTACCAGAAGTTCGACAACCCCGCACCATTCAAGGGCTTCATCGGCAAGCTGTATGGAACGTTCGGGCACTACCCGATCCACTACGCTTCAATGGTCAAAACGATGATCACCAACCCCAATAAGGGAATGGCTGCTGCCATGGTCATCAACATGGCTAAGTCCGCGGCTGCCTTCTACTACGTGGGGGAAAAGGTCCTGGGGATCAACTCAAGAAACTTCATGCCTTGGAACCAGGCCCTCTTCACTGGCGGCCCGTACTTCGACCTGATGAACCAAATGGCCACCGCGGCACCGGCTGTGCTTCAAGGCGATCAGTCGATGCAGGCCAACATGGCGCTCAAGGCCCTACCCAAGCAGTTCTACCAACTGATGATGCCCTTTGGTATGAACACCATCGGTGCACAGAAGACGGCCAAGTTTCTCGAGGAAGGCGACACCTACCGGGCATTCTTGACGGCTATGTCGCTTCCGACCACTACACCTCCTGATCGATCCAAATAAAAAAGCCCCGGTAGTCCATGGCGACCGCCGGGGCAGGGAGAGGAGTGCTGGGGAAACCCACCCAAAGGACCAGCACTTCTCTATGTTACTTCATCAAGGCGTGCACGGCAAGCACAATCCCCCCACCAACCAATACCCCACCGACTCCACACCAAATCGCAATGGTCGAGGCCTGCTTGAGCTCATCCTCCAACCGCGTCGCCAACTGCGTCAGCCGATCGTTTTGCTGCATCAACTCGACCGCGTAGGCTTGCCACTTCGTTTCGGAGTCGTTCATCGTCTGCCAGAAGGTCTGCGAGTCGGCCTCGTAAAGTTTCAGCTTCTCGCTTTGATTGCTCACCTGCAGTTCGAGCTTCTTCAAGCTGTCGTTCACTTCTAAGTCGTTCTGCAAGTGCAGCTTCCAGTTCGGCAGAAACTTCTCGAAGAAGATCGCCTTGCCGTTTACCCACATCTGTTGAGAGGGGGGGTTTGCCAGCGAAAAGAAGTGCTGCAAGTCCGGCACCAAATCCACCGCCGGCTCCGGTGAGGATTCCAAGTACGGATTGGACTGGGCCGGCAAGGAGTAAACCAAGACCAAACCCAACAAAGCCACAAAGAAGAAGGCCAGCAATCGTAAGACGGCGCTTGAGTTTTTCATCCACATCAAGCTCCTAAGCTCTTCCGAAATTTCTCGATCACCGCTATCGGCAGCTGCACCAGGACCGGGTATCCGATCTGGGTAATTGCAATCAGCGCGGCTCCATTTGACAGAATCTGATTGAGCGCACCACCGCCGGCCGCAGCAATCGCCACACAGGTCGGCGCCATGAGCGCCCTCCACACCCAGCTTGGAACCTTGTCCACCGGGAAGAATCCCTTCAGCCATTCCATCACCCCCACAACCGCAATCGCGGCGCCCGTCAAATACATAAAGTCGAATTGAATCATGATATCCTCCTATTCTCTCAACTGGACATGAGGACAATCCCATCCCAGCTTGGTCGCTGTTTTACCCCAGTTGCCGCCCCAATCCAGCTGGGCTGCAGCTGCCTGATCTCCCAGGATCTGCCACACCTCAAGAGGAGCATTCCAGTCGTCCTTCCCATTCCTGGTTGGGACGTAATCGACCGCCTTCCCCTTGATGTGCATCGAGTCCAGGGTGTCAGTTACCCGGGTCTGCGCTTCGACATCGGACAGAGACCACAGGCCGGCTGCCTTGAACATGGCCTTCACATCAACCACCGCCATTCGACTTCTGGAGTAGTAGGCCATCTGGGTGGTCAGGGTCCGTCCCGTCTCTCCGCGCCGAAACGCATAACCCAGCTCAGCCAGGCGCTTGTTCTGCGCCAGGGCCCCCTCCAGGATCAAAACTTTGGCCCGCATGTCCGGAACCAGCAGCTGCAAGTCGCCCATATCAAACCCCCCTTCTCAGTAGTCGGTATCGAAGCAACCGGGTGGAAGCTCCCGGTGGTTGCCGGCAGCGTCTTCGATTGCACAAATCAAATCATCAATTTTACCGTATTCGACTGCTTTCTTCAAACTCAAGTTGCGATACTCTTTGACGCACTCCGCAAACGCAGTCTTCAGTCCGGCTTTGTATTCTGGCTGCTCGAGCACCTTGCGCAGTTCATCCCAGGTGATGTCGGGGTTGGCCCAGCCGTCCCGGATGATGTCTGAGCAGCACATCGCAACGGTCCGGAAGTCGACATCAATTTTGGCTGTCAGCTCAATTTCGCTTAGTTTGTCCAGACCATTTCGTTCGTAGATTTCCATGGACTTAGTCATAATCTCGTCTTTGACCTCCCCCCGTAAGAGGGAGCGGAGGGCCAGATCACGCCACCGCGAGTCAATCACACCAACGCTCAGGCGCAATTCCATGACTTCTATCGCAATGATATGCCCAATTACAATATTGATCATGTTCCTGGTTTTTCGCCGGGCTTCCATTTGGTTCCGCCGATCAACCTCACTGCGCTGTCGATCCACATTGAGCATCGCCCGCACATAAATCATTGGACTCTTTTTTACGGGTCCAAATTTCATGCCGAATTTGCCTAGCATGATGTCAGTTAATCCAAGTATTTTCGCAATAAGGGCACACAGCAAGAATGCCACCAAATACATCAAGGGGCTTTCAGCCAGCCCCTTAAACAAAGCCTCGACTGCAGGTCCGCTCACAGTAAGTCCTCCGCATCAGCCAGCCCTGGCAGCATCGCCTTCATCTGGTACAACAAACCAAGCGTAACTTCACCATCTTCCATGACTGTCATGCCAGTGAAAAACGCCGGAGGCACCTGCACACTGAAAGTCGTGACCGGAGCAAGGCCAGCCTCACGTGCTGCTTGATCCCGATACACATTGAACGAAATATTGCCCGGCTGCCAGCCACTACCGCTGACATATTCCAAGCCAATCCTGACGATCTTCAGGTAGTTTCCCCCGACCCCATTGTCGGGAGAATTCTGTTGAATAAATTTCTTAAGCGCCATTCTGTCCTTCCTTTATCAAGAGCCTATGCGGGTGATTTGGAGAATTGTTGGAGCTGTGGCCAATGTAGCGGCCCCAAGAAATGTAACAGTTGCATCGCACCGAACGTCGATGTAATCATTCGCGGATAGCTGTAATTCCACTGAACCTGTTCCACTAAAGTTCGCTGCCGGCATCGTGCCTATTTTTTGCCAAACTGCCCCATTTTTGTATAAAGCAAGGGATGATGCTTGTGTCGAATTACCCGCTACTGGGCTGATTTTATACCGGCCTGGCACTTTTACAGTGTACCTATAGGTAGATGCATTCCAGCATCCATGACTATCCTCAGCAACTCCGGTATATGGTATCGGATTGTTGGCAGTCACCGCTTGATTCGACGTGAGGAACACGGTACACGCAACAGGAGGCGGAACCTCGGCACCGCCGCCGCCCTTGCTGATCCGCACAGCGTACCTGTCATATATTGCCGCGAAATTGGCCCATGTGTAGGCCGTGGCTCCGATGATAGAAGCCGACGCGTTAAACCATACATCTGTGTGAGTGGTGTCAACATCAAGCAATCCCGCTCCTGGGATATTCGCCACGGTGCTTGATGGTGCACCCGATGACATGCAGGCAGTAGCGTAGAGTCCGGCAGCCGGGGACCAGGCGGCAGTTGAGGCTTCTACCCATTCTTTGGTGGTGGCATTACGGAAAACAATACGCTTCACTTCACCGGGGCCGAGTAGCCGATGCAGGATCCGCTTTTTCTTTGCAGTGGTAGCCACGCTTGGAATAGGACTGCCTTCGATTCCGTTGTAAGTGTTGGCGTCGGTGGTGTTGTCCGCATTGGTTGCATCGGTATTACTCAGGTAAATGGTTTCCTCGCCGCTGACCTGTATGGAGCTTGTGGCCTGGGCGAGTGGGATGCTCGCCTGGAATGATATTGATTCGTTAGCATTTGCGACGTTTGAGCCGATTTGTTTTGACAGTGATCCAGACCCCGCGTTCTGGACACCAAATGTAACATATGCTACAGACTGCTCTATTAATATAAAATTTCCATTAGCACCCGCCCCCGTGCGGGTAAAAAAACCGGCAGTCTGCAACGTCGGTATTGAGCTCTTGCTTGTTACTCCGATTGAGGGTAATGGAAAGCGTGCCTCTGTTGCGCTGGTTCCGGTGAACGTGTATTTCACGTCTAAAAGCATATCCTCCCCATCGTAGGAATACTCCGCTTTATTTATGGTCACTCCGGAGAAACCAACCGGAACGGGTGTACTCGGGTATGGAATCCAGCCAGATTTTTTCGGAACCGATTGCCCGACCTGGGGCGCGACTGAAACGTCAGCGATCCGCATGGTGCAAACTGCCGCCGATTTGAACTGTATGCGCAATTTCCAGGTGCTGCCAATTACGTTGGTGGGCCCTACCGGGAATGATTGATTGACCAGTTGGTTGAGCAGTATCGAGCTGTCGGCGATGGCCATGGTGGTGGTACCGTCGTACAGCTCGAAATATATGTCGCCTGACGCCAGAGTCGCTCCGGAGTCGATCCAATTGAACAAGTTGAGCATCCAGGTTCGTCCGACCTGGGTGGACATGATTTCGGACAGGGAGGCTTCAACCATACCCGTGGCGCCGGCTGTCTTGGTGATTGCCAACGCGCCGCCGTCGTAGAGGTCGCGGCTGGTTGAATAGGCGATGGTGGCGTTGCCTGAGCGGGTCCACCCAGTGAGGTTCGAAGATTTCAAACCGTTGGTGAGGAAGTTCTGAACAGCACCAGAGCCGCCTGTCGAGGTAGAGCTTCCACCGCCCAGCTGCATCTCGATGGCGGTCGCGGAAACGGCCACCCCGATAAGCATCTTGCGATCCGAACCGCCGAAGGTATCTTCGTCCTGGGTGTAGTCGCCGGCCGTAGTGCCCCAGACTTTCTTGCCAATGGTCAACCCGGTGAATCCATCCAACAGCCCATTGGTCTGGACCGGGACAAGCCATCCGGTTGGACGTCCGGTGGTCGATTCGCCGGTCTGCATGGTCACGCCTACGATTTCCATTGTCACAGAAGTCTTGTCGAACAGGCGAACCTCATCAGTGGCATCCCCTACTTGAGAGCCAACCACTTTCAAGCCGGTGATGGCGGTTGAGCCGGCAACCTTCATCCATCGTTTGGGGATAACCTGCAGATCGCTGGGCTCTACGTAGTCACCAACAGCCGCGTACGAGATCTTGACCCACTTTCCGGTGAGAGTGGTGTTCAAAATGCGGATGGCGCGGTACACCGAGATACCGGTGATCTGACTGTAGAACACATCTTTGTCCGTCTCGCTCAACCACCAACCAACACCAGACGCTGATGCAGCAGCCGCTATGGTTGCTTCACCGGTACCATCAGCATTGTATGATTTGACCACCGGAGCTAATGCCCCGTTGATCATGTCATGTCCCAGGAAAAGTGGCGTGTCGAGCGCCGGACTCAGAATATAAAATGGCTCGGTATTAGCCACAGATCGGTTCTTGTCAACCACGAAAGGCAATATTGCACTCATGTTTCACCTCACTCCCATAATACCTCACTCGTGGGGGGTTTGCAACGCATTGCTACAGTGTGGCTGGAATCAGATTCGTGTTTGCTTTGATCGCTGCGAGTTGCGTACTATTAGAGTCAATCTCGGTTCTGATCGCGGTTGGAGTCGATGCAGCCGCACTCGCCAACTGGGCCGCCTCACCAGCAGTCAGGCCCGACACCCCGGTCTCAACCATGTACACCGGCTCGTAGTCGATATGGATTGATCCGCTGGCCGGGGCAATGACGGTAACCCCGTCCGACCGGTAAATCCGGCCTCCGGTAATCTTGCATGGTGTCGCTTTTGTGTTGTCGAACTGCAAGGCAATGGCAGTTGAATTGATGCGCAATTCGTTGATCTTATCCCACGAAATCCCGCCAAACACTGATTCAATCCCGATTGCTGTGGTTATATAATATTTGTACCACGCGCCGATCCGTTGTAGCTGGGTGGTGTTGTCGGCGTCATTAATGTCAATTTGCAGGT